>WSSedB1CaDRAFT_10000827_pt1 | contig 12654 bp, 12 predicted proteins | sample WetSurSB1Cattail_FD_9460 | JGI IMG/M metagenome (IMG submission 9460)
TTCTGTACCAATTCCAGATACTGACTTAAGCTTCATTTTAAGATCGGGGTTTTTCACGTATTTGGATATTTCTTTCATTGCAGCGAGCAGGGTTGAGGCTGTAAATCGCTTTGGTGGTATCGTAACTTTGTCTTTTACTTCTCCTTTGATGAATTTTAAGGTTTCGCCCTGACATACTTCCGGCAAAACTTTATCTTTGTCGCTCTCATTTATTTTGTTTGTTTTATAAATATCTTTCCATCCAGATTGAATAATTGTTTTACCTGTAGCTGTGAAAATCTCATTTGAACATTCTATCCAAATCTTAGTTCCTACAGCAGTTCCTCCACAATTCCAGGCAACTGCCACATCATGCCAACTACCATACATTTCATAATAAATTTCCATCTTATGTCGTGCGACTTTATCTTGCGTTTCAGCTGGCCATGGTATGGAAGGAGGATTATCGATCCCAGCTTCTTCACACCAAGGGAAGATGTTTTATTTTTTGTAGGCGATAATCATGAACCTTTTGTGTCTGCTGCCCGCAGGACGGGCAGGTGTGGAGTTTACGAGGCAATTGAAGCGTCAGTGAATTTTGTGTAACATTTACAATAGAAAGGTCTTCCAAGTCTAAGAAAAGTGTAGTAAACTGAGTATTGAGCATAAATGATAACTCCTTTCGGTTAGTGTCTGGTAACTTTAATTGTAAACGAGTTATTCACTTTATGCTCTATTTTTATGCAAAAAAATATGTTGGAATAAGCAATTTATTTTTTGCTTACCCCAACATTTATTATAGAACCCTTTTAGTTTAATCCTTAATAAATTACGAAGCTACCTGATACGATTTTATATTTAAACTAAGTAGCCTTTCTTTTAGCTGCTGCACTTTAAATTCATCAAATTCTCCCTGAGCAGTTTCCAACAGCCCTGTATCATAGTCTTTTTTAAGCTCTCCATAAGTTGCCTGAGCATGTTGATTATTTCCCTCCCGTTCTTTAACCATACACGAAGTTATTCCGACAGTAGCTATACCTATAAACAAAAGAAAAATCACACCATACATGATCATTTTATTTCTTTTTGACATTACCATAATTGCCACCTCCATGCTGTTTCCTTTATTATAACGCCAAGCATTAAGATATGACAAGGACAAAAGTCATAAGAAAAGCACCCCCGAAGAGGTGCTTTACATTTATTTTATGATTTTCAATTATTATACATTTTCCACCAAGTAGCTGCTTCTTGCGGAGAAGTTGTTATCAGTTCAACAGTTCCAGTAAATCGCGTATCTGAAGTCTCGTCATATATTACCTGATTCAATCCTGGATAATGAAATTCCCCCTTAACCTTATCCATCCATATCCCCAATATATTCAGGTTGAGTAATCTTAATTAAAATATACTCTTTATTATATTGAGTTAGCATTACTGTCACAGTATATATCTACTAGATTTTATAATTAGCCCCCATCACCTCATCTGGTAAAGCAGCATCAGCCGTACAACCTACAGATAGAACTACTAAAACACTAAAAACATTTTTTTACATACTCAAATCCATTTATTTTCACAAAATTCCCTCCATGTTTTTCACTTAAATTATACAGCCATACATAAATATGATCAAGAAAATTTCTTACCCAGTTACCCGAACTTTTTACCAATTACAGCATTCCGTTTCGCATTTTTCATCATTGTCTTTTCAACTTCATTGTGAATTAAGCCTTTCCCTTACTCATCAAAAACACGCTAACAACCATCGACATAATTTGCAATGTGTACCGGCGCACTGATATTTGCACCAAAATCAGCAGCAAATCTTCCTGCAGCAGTCGCTCCTGCATCACCAACAGCACCATCACGTGCAAACTTCAGCATTTTTACACGGATATTACTAAAAGTACCATTATTGATAATGCTTAGAAGGACACCACCATATTTCTTAGCTGATGCAGCTTTTATAACCCACTCTTTTTTCGATGCCATTATTGGTATACTATCACTGGTTTCCGTTCCCGGTCCTGCTATATTCCTCACCATCTGCCTTATACTGCACATCGGAAAGATTTCCAGCCGAAAACTTATATTTGTGCAAATTCTTTCGTAACATCACCGCTATAGCCAAAGGTACTAGCATCTTAACAATTCCAATCATACCTTTATTATGAAGATTTTTTCACTTTTTTAAAGTGGTCCACCTAATAGTCCACCCCAATATACTGAGAACTCAATTTTTTTATCTGCCCTTTAAATAAGGTTACATAAAAATTTGATAAAAAGCAATATTTCATTGTAGCTCCATTTGAATTATTATAATTCTCCTAACTTCTCACTGATAGATTTACTACTGGATTGTAACACATCTATAATGCTTTTCCACTTGTCCTTAGTAACACGTGAGTCTGGCCCCACAATTGCTAAACTCGCATAGATTCTTCCATGTGAATCAAACACAGGTACAGCAATCCCTACAGAACTTTTATCATATTCGTTACAAGAAACAGAATAACCAACGTCGCAGATCATTTGCAAATTTTCGTCTAAAGATTTTCTTTCCTCATCTGTTTCTAACGTTTCTTTAACAAGTTTAATTAATTTTTCACTTTCAAAAGCAAGAATAGCCCGGCTCGAAGCACCTACATTTAACTTCAATAGTCGATTATGTTTAGCAACAAAACGAATAATATAATCTGATGAAACACTTTTTACACATTGGCTGCAAAGGTTAGATCGAATAGATAGGATGCAAGTTTCCTCGCTTATTTTTTTCACATCCTCCATATATGGTTGTGCTATGACAGACAATTCCTTGTCGATTCTATCATAGAAATTTCTTGCTAGACTTAAAAAGTTATATCCGAGACCTATTTTTTTTCTGCCATATCGTTCGATAAATCCTTTGGCTTCCAGTGTTTGCAACAATCGATACACCGTACTAACAGGGATACCGAGCTGCTGAGAAAGATCTTCAACAGAAAGATATTCCTCAGCTTTTCCTAATTCTTCCAATATATCCAACGCATTGTGAACAGTTTGTGATTGAGACATAATATATAATAAAGTATGATCCGGCTACAATAACATAATTTTACTGTAGCCGGATCCCCTCTCTTTCCTCGATATTTTTCATACAAAACAGTCAAATAAACTCATGTCATCAGTATAATATGCTATGTCTGCTGTGTCAAACTACAGTTTTCATCATCTATCTTTAATCACTTGGCAAGACCCATTTTAATAGCCTGGTTAGTATATTCATCAATCCATTTATTGACATTGTCGGCTTGTACTTGTTCATCTACAACAGTATTGACAATCGCTTTGAGATCATCACTGTCTTTTTGCATAGCGACAGCTTTATCTTGTGGCGTAACTTCCTGATCAGAAATTTCATAAATACTTAAATCGGAATTGGTTTTTTGATAGCGGAAGCCTGTAATATTATCAACGATAACGGCATCAACTTTATTAGATTTAAGTTGCAAAATACCATCGGCAATAGTAGGTGTAGATGTTATTTGAGAACTTAATGATTGTGCACGAACCTCTTGTGAAGATCCTGTATTAGCGGCAATTCTAAGATTCTTGAAATCATTCAGCGAATGATATTTATCCCCATTACTGTTCAAGAAAAGAAATACATCTTTAGTATGCAAATATGGATTGGAAAAGTCCATTGATTTTTTCCGTTCTTCTGTCACAGTACAGGCAGAACAAATTAAATCGATTTTTCCAGTTGCCAAGGAAGACATAACTGCATCAAAATTCATACTTTCAAATTCAAGTTTGATAGGTTTCCCCAAAACAGAAGAAAGTTTTTCAGCAATTTTACTTGCCATTTCTTTTTCAACTCCTATAGCCTTATTCGTACTTGGGTCAATGAAACCAAATGGTGGGTAACTGGAATCGTTCCCCACAATAATAGATCCACGATCATAAATTTCTTTCAGCTTTGGACTAAGGTCCACACCTTGAATTTTTTCCGTTGGAGTCGTTGTTTGGGACGAAGTAGAGTCTTCTGCGGCAGTACTGCCGCACCCCGCTAACACCAAGACAGTAATAACAAAAACCAGACCAGATACAATACTACGTTTCAACACAGAACACATACATTTCTTTTTCATAAACAATCCCCCTATATGCTATTTATTATAAGTTAACCTTAATTATTCACGTAAATCACAAAACTCAATGCAATGTCAACAAATTATAGCAATACACAGTTTATTCTTTTTCACCCTATATATATGAAGTGTATTTCTGCTTTTTTTAGTTGCATTGAGGCAATTGTTATTACACAGATATGGCATTTTTAACCCGCCATGGATAATTTAAAGGCTAATTACTTTTATTGAGATGCTTTTCAAAACGACGTACCAACATTGAAAGTGATACAGTTAAGACCAAATACATAATCGCAACAATCAATAACGGCATAAACGGCTGAAAACTATTCCCCCGAATAATATTAGCCGTATACATCAAATCAGCCAGCCCAATAGTAGATACCATCGCAGATGATTTAATTAGCACAATAAAATTATTGCCGAGTGCTGGAATAATATTTTTAATAGCTGCCGGAAAAACAACTAACCTTAGTGATTGAAATTTCGTAAATCCCAAGGACAGTGCCGCTTCATTTTGTCCTTTATCAACAGACTGAATACCACTCCTGACAATCTCTGAAATATATGCCGAACTATTAATCATTAAGGCTAAGAATGCACTGATAAATCGATCGGAAGTGAATCCCCCCATTTCAATAGGTGGTAAATGAACCCCAATTAAAGGCAATCCGTAATATACCATTGCAATTTGAAGAAGTTCTGGTGTACCTCGAATGGCTTCCACATAGATTATAGCAATGGAATGAATAAATTTATTTTTGCTGATATTCATCATACAAATAAAGACCCCTAATATGAATCCAAGAAAATTTGAAATAATAGATATCAGTAAAGTAACTTTAAATCCCACCCATAATGGCACTACGTATTGAACCGTTAAGTCAATGATTCCCATTATGCTAATTCCTCCTGTTCCATATTTTGCTGCCTAAACGTCCTGGCAAGAAATTTATGAGTTCTTTCTTCTTTCGGTGACGTAAATATATCAGCTGGCGCACCTTCTTCCACAATATAGCCACCCTCCATAAAAACGACTCGGTCGGCAACATCTTTGGCAAATGCCATCTCATGTGTAACAATAATCATTGTCATTCCTTCACGCGCCAAAGATTGCATGACATCCAGAACTTCACCAACTAGTTCCGGATCAAGTGCAGATGTTGGTTCATCAAACAAAAGCACATTAGGATTCATAGCCAATGCACGCGCAATAGCAACACGCTGCTGTTGTCCTCCGGACAATGTGTTTGGATACACATTGGCTTTATCTTTCAAGCCTACTTTTTCCAGCAAATTCATTCCCATTTCCATTGCTTTATCTTTAGGAATCTTTTTTATTTTAATAGGGCCCATCGTAATATTATCCAATACAGTTCTAAGCGGAAATAAATTAAATTTCTGAAAAACCATTCCTACTTCTTCTCTCAAATTTCTTACATCATATTTAGGCTTAAGTATATTGGTCCCTCGATATAAGACCTCACCGGATGTCGGCGTTTCCAGTAAATTAATGCAACGAAGAAGTGTACTCTTACCGGCTCCGGATGGACCAATAATACAAACAACTTCTCTTTCATCAATATCAATATTAATATCTTTCAATACCTCTGCTGTACCATATTGTTTTGATAAATGTGCGATACGAATCATATATTATCTCTCCTTTAGCAAAAGGGCGCGCATATACTCATAACTGAGTATATGCAACGCCCTTGTTGCTCTTCTATCAAATTATCATATAATCAAAAGCGTACATGCAAAACATTATCACTAATTTCTCTCATCTATTGATGCGGAGGTACAACTAATTTACCATAAGCTTTCACCGTTTCGTCGACTTTACCTTGTTCCATCAAAATACGTCCTCTAACGATAGTATATGTCAATTGACATTTTAGCTTACGGCCATTATACGGAACCGCAATGTTTTTCGCATGAGAATAATTATTTTGTTTATCAACCGTCATGGTATGATCAAAATTAAAAGCTGCAAAATCAGCATCAGCACCAATACGAATGGTCCCTTTCTGTGGAAAAATATTAAATATTTTTGCAGGGCGAACAGCGAGTAGTTCTACAACCCTTTCCAGCTTAACCTTTCCATCTTGAACCGCATCCAGCATTAAGGGTAATCGCAAATCTACACCGGGAAATCCGGAAGCAGCCTTAAAAATATCTTCTTCCCCACATGTCTTTTCACTAAGAAGAAATGGACTATGATCGCTTCCTATATAATCTACCGTTCCGTCATTAATATAATCCCATAATTTAACAGACAACGCTTTACTTCGTAAAGGAGGATTACATTTTGCAAAGGCACCATACTGAACAAGATCATCTTCTGTAAGGAATAAATAATGAGGACACGTTTCAACGTATACATCCATACCTTCTTGCTTAGCTTGTTTCAACATTTCCATGGATTGAGGAGTAGAAACATGAGCAATTTCAACGCGTGCACCTGTTTCTTTTGCAAAGCTCAAAACTCGCTGTACACTTTGATACTCCGTAAAAGGCGGACGGCTTAAAGCATGGTAGATTGCACTAGTCTTTCCTTCCGTACGAAAAACTTGAATTGCTTCTTTAATAACATCATTGTTTTCAGCATGAAATGCACAGATTAAGCCAGTTTTAGTGATTTCTTTCATCCCATCTAAAAGTTGTGCATCATCCGCCATTGTTAACCCTTTAAATTCTTTTTCACGCCCTTCTGGTGCAGCATGAAGAAAACTTTTAAAAGCAATAATCCGGCCATCTGCAGCGATCTTAGTAATCTCTTCTGGAAAATCAGCCCCGGCTGCCCCATAAAAGCAATAATCAACAACACATTGTGTATCCGCACGATTAATACGATTTTCCAATATTTCCACATTATACTGTGGCGGAACACTGATAGGGTGTTCCATAATCGTAGTTACCCCACCCGCAGCAGCTGCCAGCGTTTCTGTATAAAAATTCCCTCGTTCTGTATGTCCAGGATCACGGACATGCATATGTGTATCAATAGTTCCCGGTATCAAATATTGCCCCTGCAAATCAATCTTTTTTTGAGCTTGAGGCATTATTTCACTACCACCAATCAAAACAATTTTTTCATCCTTAATTCCTATATCTGTTTTTTCAAAAGCCCCATCAATATAAACCATTCCATTTTTCAAAAGTAAATCAATCATCATATATCCTCCTTTATAATTACCTACTGAATCTTATAATTTCGGTACATCGCCATACCAGCAGCTATAAATAATGCACAGGCTATCCCATCAAATACTTTTATTCCCAACTTTTTTTCAATGTATCGATCAGCATTTGTATAGTTAGCACACCCCAAAACAATCGTATCTATATGATCTCGTTCCACTGCAAGCTTAGCAGCTTTATATAAACTTTCCTCATCATTTTCCGAACATATTACAGATGATTGATAATAAAAATCACAACAATATTTATGTGCTAAGACTCGTTTTTTTGGTATAGACAAAGGCGATGGCGATATAATAGTAAATCCATTTCCCTCCATAGATGCTATTTTCATAGAGGCTTCTGCTATGCCAATAACAGGCTTATCCGTAATTTCTTTTAAAAAATCCAAATTAGGATCAGAATGACAAGCATCAATAAATGCATCATAACCTTTACCATCCCGAACAAGCTGCTCCATTTCTGGTGTAGCGTTAGCAACATCTTCATATGTAGACATTAGTTTAGGTGTGGATCGCAAGCTAACTACATCAACAATCCAATCTTTTGGAGCAAACCTTTTTGCTTTCTCAACGATACGAAGTCTTGTTTGTTCATCACTATTAGGATTAATAATTAATAACTTCATCTGATTCACCTAATTTCTTTAAAGTATAATACAAAATCTCGATGCCAGTATAAATTTGATTCCAATCCGTCCACTCTAACCGATTGTGGCTAATTCCATCCCGACTAGGAACAAAAATCATACCAATGGGCATTTGGGAAGCCATAGCATTTCCATCATGAGTAGCTCCACTTGGCATTGTACAGTATCGTATATGGTTTTCTTTACAAATTTCCTGCACACACTGAACAATATAAGGAGAACAATCAACTGGGCTTTTCTTAATTAATAACGAATAATCTACATCGGCAAAATTCTTCACTCGTTGCTGCAGCACGTCTATAAAACGATCCATTAACTGTTGATCCTGATTTCTAAACTCTAAGACTAATTCAACAAGTCCGGGTATAACAGCTACGGAATTGGGATAAATTTTTAATTTACCAACAGTAGCTACAAAATGATTTTTTAATTCTCTTGCTAAGGAATCTACCATCAAAATAATTTGAGCAGCATCGACTAGAGCATCTTTTCTATAGGGCATCATGGTTGTCCCCGCATGATTATTAATACCTTTAACAGATAAAAGATATCGCTCCAAGCCTACGATCCCAGTAACAATACCGATATCTTTATGATTCAACTCCAATGTATTACCTTGCTCAATATGAAGTTCAAGATAACATTTCATATGAGAAGTATCAATTTGAGCCTTTTCAAAGTCATCTGCTTTAAAATGAAATTGCGCCACTTTTTTTAAAAAATCAGAATCATGATAATCAAGAAGTCCCATCATAGTTCGGCTGCCAACAGTCCCGCCTAAGTCATTACCTTCTTCTCCATTAGTAGCAATCACATGAATATGATGCTTCAATGGTGAATGCGTAAGATGAAGTTCCCGTACACATTCAACTGCTCCAACTAATCCCAGCACGCCATCTAACATACCACCATCTTGTACGGTATCGATATGAGATCCTGTTAAAATAGTCTGTGCCGAAGAATCTGGACAATTGTATAAACCATGTACATTTCCTATCGGATCAATCCAACTTTCCAGCCCCGCTTTCTGCATATAATCTTTGACAAAGCTCTGGGCAATATTCAAATCGTTACTGCCAAACACACGGTTAATCCCACCTTGAGATGAGCGTCCAATAGAGCCAAGCTGTATGATTTTTTCCTTAATACGATTTTTGTCCATCCTAACACCTGACCTCCTTTCATTTACAAAAACAGCTATCATATGATATACAATTATATCGTTTTCGCAAGAAATGATTTTTAATTCTATTAGACAAACAACATTTCAGAAATGCTATTAAAAATCCTATCAAAACTGCCACATGCTGAATGTGGCGTATATGCGCCCGTAACAGCCCCATTAGCCAAACTGCTGATATCCAAAGAAATATTAATTTCTTTCCCTTGTAATAAAATATGATGGGAATTAGTATCCACATCCGGATCAGAAATAATAACAGATTTCGTATGATCGAATCCAATCCCAGCAAGTGCAATGGCGGCATGTACATTTACATTTCTCGGATATAAGGAACAAATTTGACGAGTTGGACCTTCATAAATCACTGTCCGTTCCGTATCTTCTCTCCCTAAACTTTTAGGGCTTTTTACAGTTGTAATAACAACTTTTTCCCAAACATGCCGTCCATCAAAAATGCCATCTAAACCAAGGATTGCTCCATGGGGTATATAAATACGATGTTCTGTCTTTTGTTCTAACATAATCGCTTTTCTAGTAAATTCCGAATCACTAAAAGCCGTTACGGAAAACATCAAAAGATCGCTATCCTGTAAAATTGTTTCATAATTTTCTTTCAAAACATCTACTGACGAACATTCAATAATAAGATCAGAAGATCGATATAATTCTTTATCTTGCTCTTTAATAATAGGACAATCAACACCTACATCATTTTTAAAAAAAGGATCTTGAATAAAAGCTATTTCCATATCACCTCTTGCTATAGCATGTTGCAATAATGCTTTACCAATTTTTCCACAACCAAGAAAACCTATACGTTTCACAATTTCTTCATTCCTTTATCATCATTTATTTACTGCGGTATCGTTCCATAATCAGAATAAGTCGATCAATAGCACTCAAAGCTGCCTCATGATTCTGGGAAAAATTGAGTCGAAACGAATGTATAAACTGAGGACCAAATTCAACACCCGGTGTTAAGGTAACATCCGCTAGTTTCCGAACAATTTTAACAAAATCTGTAATATCAACATCTAGTGCCGGTAAAGTTGGAAATAAATAGCTCCCGGCATCTGTGCTGCGTACCTGAATACCAGAAACAGCTCTAAGTTTACGAACTAAATCATCGCGAATTGATGCATGCTGCCTAATACGTTCCCTCATAAATCCTACCGGTTCATGAAACCAGACTTTAAAAACCGACTGACAATATCCAGCCGCCCTTAATGACACTATTGCTTGTAATTTTTCCATGCGGGCAATAATCTCAGGAGTTCCAAAAGCAACACCTAATCGAAAACCACTAAGTGACTCTGTCTTAGATGGGCCGATAATCGTAATAAGATTGTCAGGTCTTTCTTGAAGAGCACACAAATGTGTATATTTTTTTTCATCAAAAATTTGTCTGGAATATAACTCATCAACAATCAATCAAAGCTACATTATATTTTTTGGCAAGAAATGCAATCCTAACCACTTCTTTCTCAGAATAAATCGCGCCTGTTGGATTATTAGGATTAGAAAATAAAAACATCTTAACTCCAGCTTTGAATGAACTTTCCAATTCTGTCAAATCGATTCCCGATTTTTGATCTGACTCAAAATAATTCATATGTATCGGGACAATAGTTGCTTCAAAAAATTCTGCCAGTTTACGATTTGCAAAATAGTCCGGTTCTACAATGGCCACTTTATCGCCTCTAGCTATCATAGAACCCATTGCTAAAAACAATGCACCTTGAGTACCTGGAGTTAATATGATTTCTCGTTCTGGATCAATCTGTGCATTTACGTATTCAGACAATACTTCGGATACCTCTTTACGACTGCTGATACCTCCGCGATATTCAGTATACGCCTGATGCCCTCCCCAATAATACCCATCGATAAATTTCTCCAAACTTCCTGGCAACGGTTTGAAAGCATCCACATCCCCATGTGAAAAATCAACAGGTACACCACTTAATTGAGGGCCACGAATATCTAAAATATTTTTGTCTTGAAAACATTCTTGTCCTGGAGCATTATCCACTCCTAATTTTTTAAATTTTTCCAACAATAAATCCATCTAATATCATTCCTTCCTTCTTTTACCATTTAAACAAAAAAAAAGGGCGTTCAATGCTATAACTGAATATAGTATTGAACGTCATCGTTCAGACCTTAATTTAAATATTAATTTATAATCGTAATTATACGTTCTTTTTTATCAAAAGTCAACAATATTATCATATAATAACTATTATAATTTTTATTATCACTATTTGTCAATAACTAAAAATTTGCAGTTGGAAATATTGTCAATCCAATAATAATTAAGTATAATTCTTCCTAATCAAATAATCCCCAAAAGTCTCCACCACTCATATCCTACCGTCATTATGACTACAAAACAGACAATAGCGACTACAGCACCTGTAATCCACCAAGTTTTAACGGTATTATAGCCTGCTCCAAAAATGATTGGGGCAGCACCTCCACCATAATGTGTCAGAGCTCCACCATATGAATTTGTCGTTGCCAGCACTAACACCAGTGACATTGGTTCAATCCCAGCTGCTTTCCCAACAGTAAGAAACACTGGCAGCATCGCAACGGCGTACGAGCTAGCCGATGCAAAAAAATATCGAATAACTATACTCGAAAATCCGATAATAATTAAAGATATAAATGCATTATTTCCAAAATTCACATTATTTTTAATAACATCTGCAAACCACGAAAAAAATTTTGCTTTATCCAGTGCACTGGCAAGTCCTATGATTCCACCAAACCAAATCAAAGTATTCCATGCACCTTTATTTTCTAAAAGATCTTCCCATTTAATAACACCAAGTAAAAAGCATAAACTCATACCAGCTATGGCGACGGCAGTTTCATCGATAACAATTTTTACGCCAAAAAGGCTCAAAACAGAAGGACTTGCCCATCCCAAAAGAGCAAAAATAAATATACCTACTAAAATTTTTTCGTTTTTCTTCATGTATCCCAGCTCTTTAAGGCCCGCTTCAACTAACTTTTTATTATCAATTTTTGTTAGCTCCGGTTTATCCAGATAATAGCCAATAGCCGGTACAATAAGCAATAATACTACCCCCGGCACGATCATGGCAGCCGCCCAAAGTCCCCAATCAAGCTGCACGTCCAAAATCTTTTTACTAAATTCAATCATCAAAAGATTTGGTGCCATCGCAGTAGCAAACATAAAGCTTGTAACTTTCATAACAAAATAAATATTTGACATCAAATAAGAACCCGCTTTTTTTGCTGTTTCTCCTGGCTCAGAACCTATTGTTTTTACCACAGAAAGAATTATCGGAAACACGATTCCTCCACTGCGTGCCGTGTTCGATGGTGTAACGGGCGATATTATAAAATCTAAAAAAGCCGTAATATATCCGAGCCGTAAAGTCGTATTGCCAAAAGACCGGGTCATACTGTATGCCAGACGTTTCCCAAGGCCTGTTTTTATAAAAGCAATGCCAAACCCAAATGCTGAAAAGACC
>WSSedB1CaDRAFT_10000828_pt1 | contig 12654 bp, 14 predicted proteins | sample WetSurSB1Cattail_FD_9460 | JGI IMG/M metagenome (IMG submission 9460)
CTCAGCTATCGCATGAAGGATACCGCGGAGTACGATGGGGTTCTCCAGGAGGTCATGGCTGGTGAGCTGCTTGAACCGGTGGATGCATCCTATGCCCTGGCACTGTTGCGGGACGCCCTCTTTTGCAGCCGGAAGCAGGGCTTTCATCTACCACCGGACTTCTATGTGGACATGCGGCTGTTCTATCCCGAGTCACTCCGCTCTGAGGCTTACATCCCCCGTTTCAGCCAGGTTCATCTGGAAGGTATCGTTGAGCGGATTCCCGCGTATATCGTCGGCAGTAGTGAACTGCTGGACAATCCCGGCCTGGAGGGGTGGATGTTGTCCGAACCGGTTGTGTATGATACCGCTGAACGGCTGGACAGACTGGAAAAGCCGTCTGATAATAAGAGGGTTCCGGACGACATCCTGGAAGAAGTTATTGCCGGCTTCTGCGCTGAGTTGATTACACCTCGCCGGGCGGAGATTGTAAAACGCCTTCTGCTGACAGCTGACTTTCTGCAGCAGACCGGCAGCGAAGAGCGGGTTGTTCAGCACACCTTGGCCACAGCGTTGAGCTTGGTTGGTGGATTTGTTCCCGAAGCGCGTCATCCTTTTATCCGGCGTTTGATTCTGGACAGTATTGAGACGGCCCGCCAAGCATTGGCTGATGGGTATGATTTGCGATTGGAGGAAGGGTATGACGATGAGGAATAGCTCCTTGCGGACAGCGGTTATTGGTGGCGGCGGCTGGGGCACGGCGCTGGCCAATGTGCTGGCTTCCAACGGTCACGACACTGTTTTATGGGTTTACGATGCCGAGTTGGTTGACGAGATCAACCTGCGCCACACCAATACGCTCTTTCTGCCCGGTATCCCGCTCTGTCCCGCGTTAACCTGTACCGCAAGCCTCTCCGAGGCTCTGGCGGGACGCGCGCTGATTCTGCTGGTGACGCCGGTCCAGGTCATGCGCGGCGTGCTGGCCCAAGCGGTGGAGCTGATCGATCCGGCTTCTGTGATCGTCAATGCCTCCAAAGGAATCGAACTGGAAACACTCAAGACCGTATCCCAGATCTGCACCGAGTTTTTCGGCGGTGAATTTTTGTCCCGTTATGTGGCCCTGTCCGGTCCCACCTTTGCCCGCGAGGTCGCCCAAGGTCTCCCATCCCTGATAGTGGCCGCTTCCCGCAACGAGTCGTGCTCGCGGCAGGTACAGACGGCATTCAGCAATCCGTCATTCCGGGCCTATACCAACAATGATGTCATTGGCGTGGAACTGGGTGGCGCCGTCAAAAATGTAATCGCCATTGCCGCTGGTATCTGTGACGGCCTCGGCTTCGGCCACAACGCCCGGGCTGCCCTGATCACCCGCGGCCTGGCCGAGATGAACCGGCTGGGACTGGCCATGGGCGCACAGCAGGCCACTTTTTCCGGTTTGGCCGGCATGGGCGATCTGGTGCTGACCTGCACCGGCGACCTTTCCCGCAACCGCACTGTCGGCTTTAAGTTGGGACAGGGCATGCGCCTGGCCGACATTCTGGCCGAGATGCGCATGGTGGCCGAGGGTGTCAAGACCGCCGAATCGGTGTACGCGCTCTCCCGCAAGCTGGGGGTGGAGATGCCGATCGTGGAGAAGGCCTACCAAATTCTGCACGAGGACAAACCTGCCCGCGAGGCGGTTACGGAGTTGATGGCACGGGAGCTTAAAGCGGAAGCGTGAGGTTTACCTTTCACCAATACACGTGAAGCAAACCCCGATATATTCGGGGTTTTTGCGTTTTCTCAGGAGACAACAATTATGCGCATCGGACACGGCTACGACGTCCACAAGCTGGTTGAAGGAAGAAAGCTGATCATGGGGGGGGTGGAAATCCCTTGGGAAAAAGGGCTGTTGGGGCATTCCGATGCCGATGTGCTGCTGCATGCTATTGCGGACGCCATTCTGGGGGCGATTGCCGAAGGAGATATCGGCAAGCACTTCCCCGACACCGACCCTGCCTATAAGGGGGCAGACAGCCTGAAGCTGCTGGAGCATGTGGGCAACCTGGCCGGCCAACGGGGCTATGTGCTCGGAAACCTGGATGCTACCATCATTGCCCAGCGCCCCAAGATGGCGCCTCATATCGCAACCATGCGGGTTAACATTGCCCGCGTACTGAACGCCAGGGTCGACCAGGTCAATGTCAAGGCCACTACCGAGGAGGGGCTTGGCTTCACCGGTGTCGGCGACGGGATTTCCGCCCACGCCGTGGTGCTGATGGTCAGGAAATAATCAAAAAAAAGACCTCCGCGGCCATGGAAACCCCGGAGGTCCTTTTTTATGCTCTTTTAAGTTTTAGAGACCCTTGTTGGCCAGTTCCTCCACCAGCTTTTTCTGGTCCGGGTTCAGTGTTTCCGGCACATGCACGCTGATCTTTACATAGAGATCACCCTTGGTGTTTGACGAGAGGGTTTTGACACCACACCCCTTTAGCCTGATCTTTGTACCGGGCTGGATACCGGCAGGTACCTTGATGCGCTTGTCGCCCTCTAGGGTCGGCACATCCAGGGAAACACCCAGGCAGGCAGAGGTGAAGGGGATCGAGCGCTCTACGAAGAGGTCGCCGCCATCGCGGGTAAAGACCGGATCGGGCAGGGTACGGATGATCAGGAACAAATCGCCCGCCGGACCGCCTCCCTCGCCGGGGCTTCCCTTGCCGGTGATGCGGATCTTGCTGCCGTTATCGACTCCGACCGGGATCTTGATTTTCAGCTCTTCACGTACGCCATTGCGGCGGAAGGCGATCACCTTTTCAGCGCCCTGGACCGCATCCCTGAAGCTGACATCGGTTTCCATCTCCAGATCGGATCCCCTTTGCGGTCCGGGCCGGAATCCTCCCCGGCCTCCCCTTCTGCCTCCACCGAAACCGCCGCCGCCAAACAGGCGTGAAAAGATATCCTCACCCCCGCCCATGCCCATATCTTTGAAGGTTCCGCCAAAGTCAAAATTGCGGAAAATATCTTCCTGGCTGTACTGTTTGTGGAAGCCGCTTGAGCCGTAGGTATCGTACTCTTCCTTCTTCTTCGGGTCGGAAAGCACGGCGTAGGCCTCGTTGATCTCTTTGAACTTGTCCTCGGCGGACTTGTCGCCGGGATTGCGGTCGGGGTGGTACTTGACCGCTAGTTTGCGGAAAGCCTTCTTGATTTCATCAGGGGTGGCTTTTTTATCCACCCCGAGGGTTTTGTAATATTCTGTCTGTGCCATGAAAGTATCCTTTTTCGAATGAATCCAGCTCTGTGCCCGCACTGTATGCCGCCTTGAACAGTATGTCAAGAATGCCGCTGGTGTAAGCCTTGACAGCCACATTTCCCACACGTAGTATCAAGCTTGCTGGGGGAAAATCATGAAAAAAGCAATCATCATCGGCGGCGGCATTTCCGGTCTGGCAACGGCTTGGCTGCTGCGCGAAAAAGCTCGCCGGTCCGGTATTGATCTGGATCTGACACTGTTGGAAAAGGAAGAACGACCGGGGGGTAAGATTCGCAGTGTCAAAGAGCAGGGGTATCTCTGCGAGTGGGGGCCGAACGGTTTTCTTGACAGCAAGCCCCAGACGCTTGATCTTTGCGACGCCATTGGCGTCTCCGCCAACCTGCACCGCAGCAATGACAATGCCCGCAAACGCTTTATCTACTCCGCAGGCGAACTACACCGCCTGCCCGAGGGAATGGCATCATTCCTCAAGAGCCGCCTGATCTCCTGGCCCGGCAAGCTGCGGCTGGCGCTGGAGCCGACGCCCCTGATCGCAGGACCACCCGTGGGGATTGATGAAACCCTGGCTGGTTTCGCCCGTCGCCGTCTGGGCCGGGAGGCCCTGGACAAGCTGATCGCACCGATGGTTTCGGGTATCTTCGCTGGTGATCCGGAGAATATGTCGCTGGCCTCCTGTTTTCCGCGCATTGCCGAATTGGAACGGGAATACGGCGGGCTGATCAGGGCCATGATCATGTTGGCCAGAAAGAAGAAACAAGAGCGGGCCGCCGGGAAGGCTGTTTCTAGCGCTGCCGGTCCGGGTGGGGTCTTGACCTCATTCCGTGAGGGGATCCAGTATCTCACCGATGCTCTCACCGCATCCCTGGGGGAGATCGTCAAACCGGGAAAAGAGGTTGCGCGAGTAGATCGGGGAGAAAGCGTAGCATGGAGAATCGGTTGTTGTGATGGCAGCGAACATGATGCCGATATAGTGATCATCGCTTCCCCCGCCTATGCTGCGGCCGACATGCTCTCTGCCTGTGATGATGCATTGTCGGCTGTACTGCGCCAGATTCCCTATGCCAGCATGACGGTGGTCTGCTTTGGTTACGACCGGGAGCGGGTTGAACATCCGCTGGACGGTTTCGGCTACCTGATACCCCGCAAGGAGGGACGCAGCATCTTGGGAACACTCTGGGATTCGAGCATGTTCGAGAACCGCGCTCCACAGGAAAAGGTGCTGCTGCGCAGCATGGTGGGTGGAGCCTGTTTTCCCGAGTTTATCAGGCTGAGAGACGACGAGGTGGTGGCGCGAGTAAGACGCGACCTCAAGGATATCATGGGAATCGTAGACGAGCCGTCGTTCATAAGGATTTTCCGGCATCCCCAAGCCATCCCCCAGTACACCGTCGGCCATGCCAAGAGACTCAAGGCTCTGGAAGAGCGACTTGCCGGGTACCCCGGCCTGGTTCTGACCGGCAACTCCTACCGGGGCATCGGCCTGAACGACTGCGTGGCCGCTGCGCAACGGGCTGCGGATGAGGTTCTGGGGTTGGTGCGGTAAATGACGCTCATGAGCAATGACACGGTGGTCTGTGAAGGAATAACCATTCCCTTTTGTTACTGCCGTTCCCGGCGAAGAACATTGGGCATGACCATTAGACGGGACAAATCGGTGGCGGTCAGGGCACCTCTTCGCACGTCCTTGGGGGACATCAGGGATTTCGTTTCCCGCAAAGGCGCGTGGGTTATGAAGGTCTGGCAACGGATTGACAGCCAGCCTCCGAAACCCCGGCAGAGCTACGGCAGGGATGCAACCCTCCTGTTTCAAGGCCGGGAGTACCCGTTACGCATTGAGCGGGCTTCAAGCGAAGCTGTTTCGCTCCATGGCGATGTGCTGGTTGTACAAACCCCGCTGGAGCACGACAGCGAACAGCTGCGCGGGCTCATCATTGCCTGGTACCGTGAGCGGGCAGAGGAGCTTTTCAGCGAACGGGCAATGGAATGCCATCGCAGAATGGGGGCGGAATCGTTGCCGTTCCCGTCCATCGTGATCCGCAGCATGAAAAGCCGCTGGGGAAGCTATTCCTACCGGACCGGACGGATGAGTCTCAACCTCAACCTGATCAAGGCCCCGCTCTCCTGTCTCGATTACGTGATCACCCACGAACTCTGCCACATCAAGGTACCGAACCACGGGCCGCGGTTCTGGAAACTTGTAGGCCGATACGTTCCGGATCACGTCGAACTGCGCAGGCAGCTCAGAAGCTGCGAGATACTCTGATGATCATAGGTTTTTTGTAACGAGGATCTCCATTTATGGCGATTATCTCCGCCAGCCGTCGCACCGACATACCGTCCTTTTTCCCGGAATGGTTCATGAAGCGCATCCGGGCAGGATTTTTCCACCGCCTGAATCCCTTTAACGCCCGTCAGGTCAGGCGCATCAGCCTGAAACCTGGTGACGTGGATGCCATTGTATTCTGGACCAAGAACCCACAACCGCTGCTCAAACACCTCCCCGAGCTGGATCAGCGGGGTTACCGTTACTACTTCCAGTTTACCCTCAATTCCTATGACAACCGTTTTGAGCCCAATCTGCCCCCGTTGGCAGAACGGATCGACATCTTTCGCCGGCTAAGCTCCCATGTGGGGCCCGGCCGGGTCATCTGGCGCTATGACCCGATCATCCTGAGCAATGTCACTCCGCCGGAATTCCACATAGAAAGCATCAACCACATTGCTGCTGCATTGCAAGGTTCCACCGAACGGCTCATGTTCAGTTTTTTCAGTTTCTATGCAAAGTTGAAAAACAGAATCAGGGAGCTGGAACAAAGGCACGGCATCACCATCCGCGACACCAGTGCAAACCATGATCAGGTTGCGCATGAACTGGTCCGGCACATCAGCCAGGTAACAACTAGCTACGGCATGGCCGCCCTTTCCTGCGCCGAGAAACGCGATCTGTCAGACTTGGGAATCCTGCACGGCAGTTGCATTGATGGCGCTCTGATTGCTGAGCTTTTCGGATTGCTGCCGCCACACTTTACATGTGACCGAAACCAGCGCGGTGCCTGCCGGTGTGTGGAATCCATCGATATGGGAATGTACGACACCTGTTCGTTCAGGTGCGTCTACTGTTATGCTAACCGGAGCGGAAAAGGAGTTGAAATTAATCTGGCAAAACATGACCTGGAGAGTGCATCGATCATCAGAAATGTCGATGAAAAAGGGGATTGTTGGAAATGAAAATGCCGGAGCATCACGTACAACGATGCTCCGGCATTTGTTTTAAATGAATTGATATTAGAAGCGCGGATTCAGAACCTGATCAGCAAGCCGCCCCAGGAAAGTCCACCGCCGAACCCCATGGTCAGTACCAGATCGCCCGGTTTGATGGTCCCGTTGTTCATGTTCTCCGCCAGCACCAGCGCCACCGAGGCGGACGAGGTGTTACCGCAGCGATCCAGGTTGAGCAGGAAGCGCTCTTTGTCGTAGCCGAATTTTTTGGCTATGAAGTCGATCATGCGGATGTTTGCTTGATGCGGAATGATGTAGGTCAGGTCGGATGGCTCAATGCCGGCTTTTTTACAGAGTTCCGTGATGATCTCGGGGATAACTTCGGTAGCGAATACATAGACCTGCTTGCCGGCCATTTTAAAGGTGTTTTCGTGTGCAGCGATGGTTTCGGCTGTAATCGGCTTTCGTGATCCGGAGGAAGGAACCTGGATCAACGGCCAGCCCGAGCCGTCACTGCGCATGTAGGTGCCGAGGATACCCTTGTCCGGGGTATCGCAGGCCCGCAGAATTGCAGCGCCGGCTCCGTCTCCAAAGAGAGGACAGGTGCTTTTGTCTTCAAAGTTGAGAATCCTCGAATAGGTGTCGGCGCCAATGGCCATCACCGTCTTGTATCTGCCGCTGCAAATGAAGTTATCGGCCACTTCCATTGCAAACACGAAACTGCTGCAAACCGCATTGATATCAAAGGCAAGGGCATTTTTGGCGCCGATATTGTCCTGCACAATGCAAGCTGAGGGGGGCAGACACATGTCCGGTGTGGATGTGCCCAACACGATACAGTCAATTTCATCGGCAGAGATGCCGGCGGACTGCAAAGCATTCTTGGCGGCAATGGTTGCCAGATCCGATGTGGCCTGGTCCTCTGCCGCAAAGTGCCGTTCACGTATACCGGTACGGGAAAAAATCCATTCGTCGGCGTTCTCCACCAGGTGATTAAAGTAATCGTTGGAAATCACCTTTTCCGGTAAATATCCGCCACTGCCTATAACCTGCGAATGAATCATGATATCTCCACTTTTTTAATAATTGATAACTATATAATAACACGCAAGAAACACTATTTATCTCACAGCAAAGACTCTTTTGTCAAATCGATTCAGGTTTTGTGCGGCATAATTGACACGGTGGCATGGTCAGTTAGTGCTATTCGGGGTTCCCATCGTTTTTCCTGAGTATATCGATAACCGCAAAGCCCCACAGCACCGCAAACGCGATCAGTAACGCCCGACCATAGCCCGCAATACTATCCAGTCCCGCCAGGATGTCATCAGGTTTGATTGTGCCGGAGGTGACCTGCGCGGCAATCGCCGGAGCGGCACCTTTCATCAACACGAACAGTGCCAGAAGCAGGAGCAGATTAACCACCATGATCAGGACGATTCCGGTGATTTTACGACCCAGATAGAGCTGTCCCAGTCCAGGCAATACCAGGGAGGTCAGCAGCAGGGCATGAGTCTTACGGCTCATGGTGATCCATCCCTGGCCACTGTTGTCAGCATGGCTGTCATTTCAGCATGGATCAGGCCGTTGCTGGCCACGATGCGGTTGTTGAAGATCGAATATGCTGCGCCGTCAAACCCGGTTATCATGCCGCCCGCCTCTCGCACCATCAGAACACCTGCTGCAACATCCCAGGGTTTGAGTTTCAGTTCCCAGAAACCATCCAGACGTCCGGCGGCAACGGAAGCAAGATCCAGCGCTGCCGCTCCAGCCCTGCGGATGCCGCGAGCGGCCTTCTGGAAGGCAATAAAATTGTCGAAGTTGTTGGCCGGATCAGTGGCGCAGTCATAGGGAAAACCGGTGCCCAGCAGGCTGTTTTTAAGAGGGGCATGTCCGGAGACGCGGAGTTTGCGTCCATTCAGAAATGCACCGCCCTCTTTGACAGCTGTAAATAGTTCGTCATAAATCGGGTTGTAGATGACAGCCGCTACGAGTTCTCCGTCGGCTTCCAGACCGATTGAAACGCAAAACCAGGGGAAGGCGTGGGCGTAGTTGGTGGTGCCGTCCAAAGGGTCGATGACCCAGCGCAGGGGGGAGCCGTCTTGGGGGTATTCAGCCTCCTCGGCCAGGATGGTGTGTTCGGGGAAGTGTGTTAGCAGATGGTCGACGATGAGTCGTTCAGACTCCCGGTCAACCTCGGTCACCAGGTCCTTGTCGCCTTTCAGGTCCACGCTGAGCGGCGACGTGAAACGGTGGCGCTGATAACTTCCTGCTTTGCGGGCCGCCTCAATGGCAACATGGAGATGGGCATTCCAGGCATTCATACGGTATGCTCCAATAAATTAAAGCGGCAGAATGCCGCTGTGAAAGCATCATATATATCAGAGTGGGACCGCCAAGGCAAGCGCGGCTATGATTCTACTTTGACATTACATACGCTTTAAGGCATATTTGGTGCGATTTGATTACGACATAGCATGGAGTGACATCCGTGGTTCTTATTGCAAACATACTCCTGGCCATGGCCAAGATTGTAGAACTGGCCGACGGTCTGCTGACCATCTACAAATACATTCTGCTGGCCAGCGTAATCATCTCCTGGGTGAACGCGGACCCCTACAACCCACTTGTCAGTTTCATCTATCGTATTACCGATCCGTTACTCAAAAGGATCAGGCGATATATGCCCAACACCGGCATGCTCGATTTTTCGCCGTTGGTGGCGTTCGCCCTCATCTATGTGCTTCAGATTGTTGTGTTTGACACTGCAATCCACTACTTGATTACCAGCAGCATGGCACTTAAACTGAGAGGTTGACCAGCGATGAAAATAACTCCGATCGATATTCAGCAGCAGCAGTTCAAAGGCAAGATGTGGGGAGGACTCGACCCCGATGATGTGGATGCTTTTTTGCAAACCGTGGCGTCGGAGATGGAAAACCTGGTCCGGGAAAACAACGAACTCAAGGAGCAGCAGGTCCGGCATAACCGCGAGATGCACGAGGTGGCTGAAAAGGAGAAGGAACTCCGTGAAGTTATGCTGGCAGCCCAGCGGGTCATCGAGGAGATGAAGGCTGCTGCCCAGAAGGAAGCTGCCTTGATTGTCGGTGAGGCTGAATTGAAAGCCGAACGCATTGTTGCTGACTCCGAGCGACGCCTGGGCGAACTCAAGGCCCGTATCGAGGATGTCAGCCGTCAGAAGGTCCAGTTCGAGATGAGCCTCAAGAGCCTGCTGGAGTCTCATATCCGCATGTTGTCCGGCGATGAGACGTCCTGAAACATCATTTTGCAGCGTAACGGAGAAGGGGATTATCCTCAATCTCCACATCCAGCCTCGAGCCTCGAAAAACCAGGTTTGCGGCGTGCAGGACAATGCTCTTAAAATCAGACTGACCTCGCCGCCGGTGGATGGCGCGGCCAACAAGCTGTGCCGTGAATTTCTGGCGGATCTGCTTGAGGTGCCCAAGTCGGCAGTGGAAATCATCTCGGGGGAAACCTCCCGCCACAAAAGGGTCCGGATTGCCAGTAGCGACCCGGATCACACCAGAAGTATTATTGACAGGATCATTACCTGATCAGACACATTTTATTACATCAGCTTTTACACCCACGAAGTCCGATTCAGATCACCCGGCGGAACAGTCTTAAAATGCTGAAATACACCACGAGAGGAAACAGATAATGGCGCAGGCAAAAAACGGCGACAAGGTTCGGGTTCACTATACCGGCACGCTGGATGATGGAAGTATTTTCGATACTTCAGAGCAGAAGGAAGATGCATGTAGCGATGATTGCGAGGACACCTGTGGCGACCACAACAACGAGTGTGATGACCACGATTGCGGATGTGGTTGCGGTCCCTCCGGTCCGATGGAGTTCATCATCGGCCAGGGGGCGCTGATTGCAAAATTCGAAGAAGCAGTTATCGGGCTCGAGCCGGACCAGAGCGTTAAGGTCAGGATCGAACCCGATGACGCTTATGGACAGCGTTCAGAGGAAATGGTCGCCGTGGTCGAGCGGAGCGAGATCCCCACTGACATAAACCCGCAGCCCGGTGATCATATGGAGGTTGTCATACAGGATGGAAACACCATGCCGGTCATGGTAACTGATGTGACCGACACGACGATCACACTGGATGCCAACCATCCGCTGGCGGGAAAGGCTCTGACTTTTGATATTCGCTTGGTTGAGATCGTAGCTTAATTACGATCCAAATCTCTGTACAACAAAGGGCCGCGGAGTTCATCCGCGGCCCTTTGTTGTACAAAACGTTCTACCCTGCTCGGGAAAGCCTATTTTTGTTTGTCGGCAACTGTTTGTGATCCCGCCGGTTCCACGGCAAAGTCTTTGGCTCCCGTAGGCACTGTGGTAATGACCACCGTGAAGGGAATGGCTTTTCCCGGCGCCACCTCCAGGTTCATCAGAGCGCTGCCGAGCTGGTTGGCCATGGCTGCCTCGATTGCGTCCATCGGCATGGTGGCCAGTTGTTCCGCTGAAAGCGGGTTACCGCAATAGACGTTTTTGCTGATCAGCACCTGCCCTTTATCGCCGTAAACAATCCCCTTGACCTGTAAGGCAGCCCTGGGAGAGGTAGAGCTGTTGACTGCCTCCCCGCTGATAACCAGCAACTCGTTTCCCGTGGTTGTATTCTTGACAAAAGAGGAGTTAATGGAACGAAGGGTGATTTTGCCCGCCTCTTGCGCGGCTTGCGGTCTCAACCGCAGATACAAGTCTTTTCCGTAGTAGCCCAGCGCCCCAATAATGGCCACGACAAGCAGAATCACCGTGACCTTGAGCAGTGAAGACTGTTTGCGGCGCGACGGAATGCAAAGGGGTGGCAGTTCCCCTTCGGCAACCGCTGGTGGAATCTTGCCGAAATCCGGTTCTGCAATCCCTGGTTGAGTCGGGGCTGGTTTAATCTCCAGTTGTGGTGCTACAGGAGGTACCGGTGGCGGTTCCGCAGGCGTCGGCTTTGTTGCGACTGGCTGAGGCGTCGAGGCCTGCGGCTCTTCGGGAGCAGTAAAGGTGAATTCCTGGCCGAACATGAGTTCTCCCGGTTTATCCTGCTGAAGGGATGCAGCAGTGAGGTCCTCGCCAAAATCTATTTCATCCGTGCTGAAAGGTTTGTCAAACGATGTTGGTTTTGTTGTCGTATCCGTTCCGGAAAAATCCTGATCGCCGGTGGCGTCGACAAGATCATTGAATTGCTGATCGAATTCAACCTTTGGTGGTAACGGAGGCGGGGTGCTGTCACTACCTGAGAACGGTGAGGATGTGATACTCTCTGCGAACGCGTCAGCGGGAGTTGAGCCAAAATCCACATTGCCGAAATCGACTTCGCCGGGTGTAAAGGGAGCTGTTTCTTCGGGTGTGTGTGCCATGGCCGGTTGTGCATCGTGTGCCCCAAACGCACTGAAATCCATATCCGCGACGCTTACCGGCTTCATCTGGGCGGCAGAGAAGGAGCTCTCCACGTCCTGTTGGTCGAGAGCATTGCTTTTCTGGTGCCGTGAGAGTAAATCATCTGGCGGAGTTGCTTCGGAAAGAGCCGGAGTCCGGTCGAGTATTACTTCGAAGTCGGATGGTTGCATAGCCTCAGACTGTTCTTTCCTGACAGTAAAAATGTGTCGACACTTTGCGCAGCGAACTTTGACTCCGTTGGCCTTGACCTTGGAATCATCGAGCCTGAACTTTGTCCGGCACTGTTCACACTGGATTATCATCTGGGACTCCCCGCTAAAAGTGATGACACGGCAAATCGTGTAGATTGCCATGAAACTGCCTGAAACAACGAACCTATATCAGAAAGGTTGGAACGTGTCAAATTCTAAACCCTTTCTTATTCACATAGAGTAGTGCTGCATTGCGGGCAAATTCCTGCAATCGTGCAAGCCGCGCAGATGGCCGGATCATTGCCGTTACATCCCTCTGAAATTCCCAGGTGAGCAAGGGCAAAGTCGTACTTTACCGGGTCAGCGGGGTCGAATCTACGCAAGGCAGCGGTTATCTCACGGGCCATGCGCCAGTCGGCGCTTTTGCGGCTGCTGAAACCGAGATAGCCGCTGATGCGCTGGATGTGGGTATCCACCGGGATGATCAGTTGAGCCGGGGAGATGCCGCGCCAGATACCCAGATCGATCCCGTCCGCCGGGCGTACCACCCAGCGCAGAAACATGCAAAGCCGTTTGCAGGCGCTGCCCGAG
>WSSedB1CaDRAFT_10000829_pt1 | contig 12641 bp, 9 predicted proteins | sample WetSurSB1Cattail_FD_9460 | JGI IMG/M metagenome (IMG submission 9460)
TTTTATTAGCCTTATGAACGAGTAAGTATTTGTTACTGTTTTAATTCTTCCGGAAGAAACTGAAAAAAGGTATCACCGCGAAGGCCAAGCCGTAGTGATTCAAGTGGAATTATCTCGTGTGGAGCTATATTGCCAAGATTTACATTTGCTCCGAAATTTTTGATGAACCAGGCCTGCTGAGATTTTAAAGGTGCTTCCCAAATTACATTTTCAAGCTTAACATGTTCAGCAATTCCACATATTATCTCATTATTTATTGAGCCATCTTCATTATATATTCCGACGGTGCCCGATTCACGTGCCTCGGCAATTACCTTAACAGATCCTGCTTTTAATTCAGTTTTCATCATAGCAACCCATTCATCGGGAGTGTAGACAACATACTTTTTCTTAGAACCCACCTCCGAAATAACAGTTCCTCTTTCCGCAAGCCTTGCAATATATTCCAGCTTCCTTTTATGTTCAAGGTCGTACGACCCGTCAGATACCTCAACCAGGTCCACTTCATATTTATCAAGAAAATCGATAAACTCTTTGAACATATTTCTTACAACAAATGCTTCAAACAGAGTACCTCCAAAATAAGGAATGCAACCGGCATTCTTATATATGGCTATCTTTTTTTCAAAACCCGGAGTTATTAAAGAGGTACCAAATCCAAGTTTAACAAAATCTGTGTACTCGCTGCCGACAGACATAAAGTCTTCTGCCTCCCGTATACTGAGTCCTTTATCCATAACCATCGTGATACCTGAATTTCTTGGCTTTAATGGCCTTTCAGGTATAAACGGAAGAAATTTTGTCATATGTCAGTTAGTTTTAATAAAAATCAGATGAGATCGTTACTCTCGAGAAGTTTTTTAATCTTTCGCGTGAAAAGCTTATGAGGAAATATATCTTCAAACTCAGAAAAGAGTTCTTTATCTAGTTTCAGTGCAGAAGAAAGGTGTCGATAAGCTTTTTCAGCATTGCCGGTATTCAGATAAAATGCAGCAAGAAGATAGTTGATTCCAGGAACATCGCCTGTTACTTTATACGCGTGCTCGAGGTATGGCAGTGCTTTGAGAGCCAAGCCGTCTTTCAGAATCAGCGAACCCAGATCCACCCATACCTCATCATAATATGAATCGAGTTTAAGTGCTTCCCTGAAACATCTTAAAGACGCTTTTTTCTCGCCTTTGGAATAATGTGCTTTTCCAAGCAGGTACCAGATTTCGGGATTCTCATCATCGAGACGTACAGCTTTCCTGAAATAAATAAGGCTATCGTCAGTATTTCCGGTATTTAAGGCAATGACTCCAAGTCCGAACCATGGATCAGCAAATTCGGGAGCAAGATCAATAGCTTCCTGATAATATTTGCGTGCCATGATAACCTCACCTACCTTTTCATAACATTCGGCAAGATATGTCATAGCTTCAAAGCTTTCAGGCTCATTTTCAAGGTATTCGTGATAAACAGGAATAGCATCTGCATACCTTTCAAGATTACTCAGAATATTTCCTTTATTAAAAATCGCAAAAGTATTCTGAGAATTAATAGCAAGGGCATAATCATAAGCTTCCATTGCTTTTTCATATGATTCAAGCTTGTTATATATTATCCCGAGGTTATACCAGGCACTGTCTGAAAAAGGTTCTTCATCGAGATATTTAAGGTAGTATCTGATGCTGTTTTCATAATCCTCAATCTTTTCGTAGGCATATGCCATATCGTAAAGATGAGCTTTGAATTCAGGCTCCATTTCAATGAGCTTTTCCATATAAGGAATCAGATGCTCATAATAATTAAGGTTTTGCAGAACCGATGTAATTGCAAAAAGAATATTTTCCACATCCTCTGTATCGAGGGTTAAGGAATAATCAAACATTTTTTTTGCCCCCTGGATATCTCCAAGCATGCCATAGGCTGTACCTTTTGCAATATAAATCTCATGATTACCCGGTTCAATACTTTCCAGTTTCTTAAGAAGCCTTAACGCCTCAACCGCCCTTCCTTTATCGAGCAAAACCCTGGCCTTTCTCAATTGTATGGAAACTGAATTTGGATGTTGTTCACTTGCTAATGTTGCAGCTTCAAAAGCCTTAATAGAGTTATTACTCTCAATATAGTAATCTATAATTGTTTCAAATTCAATAACATCAAAAAAATAATTTTCATTATTTTTCCGCATCCTCTCAAACTTCTGTACTGCATGTTTCACCTCTTCCTCGTAGGAAAACCCATATTTATCTTCTTCCATGACTCACAAAAATATGACTACAAAATTAATACTATTTTTAAGAAGGCGGTTGACAGGCATCCTCAATTATTAACATTTTTATTTTTTTTTAACCATTTGACAAACAAGTAAGTACAAATTAAATACATAATTATTTATTTTTTTTGCAAATATGACGCAACCTGACGTGCAAAATACTCATCTATTATCTGTAAAAACGATATTTCTTAAAAAAATATACCCTATTTACCCTAGAATTAACCTAAATTCTATCTTCGAAGAACCGGGCGACCTCCCGGTTTTTCATTTTATATTAATATATTTGTATTGATACATTCCTTAAAATGCATCTACATGAAAAAACCGGGATATTTTAGTCTTATATCAGTAGTATATAGTTTTTTATTCCTGTCGTCTTTTTTTATTGCTTGTAAAAAAACTGAAAATCCCATAAAATATCCACTTGGCACTTTTCCCGACACAGTCATAAATATTGCTGATATCAATACTCAGTACGATGATTACAACATCGCATTGTATCAGGTTGGTGAAACTTTGCCTATAATATTTTCAAGCAACAGGGAAAGCTCTGGCGGACAATTTGATCTTGAACAGGCAAGTATCTCTTTTACTTTCGATCAGACTACTGGTGTTTTTGGATTTGGATCTCAGATGACAAACGATGTGTTCCTTGACAAATTAATCAGTAAGGCAAAAACCGATGGAAATGATTTCGGACCATACCGCTTATTCAGTACTGTTGATGGATTTGAATATCTTTTGCTCTCCTCGGTAAACTCTTCAGGAAACCTCGATTTATATTTTCTTAAAAACGAGCCTGTAGCAGGTTCTGATGTGCCTGACGTATCAGGTCCATTCCCGATCAAACTTATGAATACCGGATCGGATGATGCTTATATCTGCTTTAATTTCACTCAGGATACGGCATATTTTTCATCAAATAAGGATGGAGACTTTAATATTTATTCCCTTAGCAAACCTGAAGACAAAGATCTGTCATCGTGGTTTAATCTTGATTATGCTTTACCTGTTAAAGCTGATAGTATAAATAGTTCTTATGATGATAAATGTCCGTTTATTTACAAAAATGTAATGGTTTTTACATCCAACAGGCCGGGCGGTTCCGGAGGTTATGACCTATATTATTCGATTTTTAAGAATGGGAAATGGAATTCACCTAAGAATATGGGGCCCGGTATAAACACCTCCGATGATGAATACAGGCCTGTTATTGGTTATAATCGTGATTTTACTAATAAATTCCTAATGTTTTCGTCTAACAGACCCGGTGGTAAAGGCGGATTTGATCTCTATTTCACAGGTGTGGATTTTTCTTCAAAATAGAAGCAATCCGCCTGAAAATTTAATCTCTTTTTGCAGCAATAAGAGTATTACGCAATAACGACACTCTTGTCATTGGTCCTACTCCTCCGGGAACAGGCGTTATGTAAGAGCACCTGGGAGCCACACTTTCGAAATCAACGTCACCTACAAGCTTAAAACCCGATTTAGTATCTTTGCTGACGATACGTGTAGCGCCAACATCAAAAACCACAGCTCCGTTTTTTACCATTTCAGCTTTTACAAAACCGGGAGAACCCAGAGCGGCAATAATTATATCAGCTTGACTGATAATCTCTTTTATATCTTTAGTTCTGCTATGAACAACCGTAACTGTTGCATCCATTCCTTTTTGTGAAAGTAGTATGCTTACCGGTCTGCCAACTATATTACTACGGCCTATTACAACACAGCTCCTGCCTGCCGTTTCAATGCCATATCTCTTAATAAGTTCTGTAATGCCGTATGGTGTTGCCGGCAGGTAACCGGTGAGACCGATCACCATCCTGCCAATATTAACCGGATGAAAACCGTCCGCATCCTTAGCCGGATCAATTGCTTCAATTACCTTATTCTCTGAGATATGTTCAGGTAAAGGCAACTGAACGATGAATCCATCTACATCCTGATCAGCATTAAGCTCTGTAATTTTTTCAAGCAAAACCTTCTCAGATATATCATCCCTGAATCTGATAACAGTTGATTTGAAACCAACTTCTTCACAGTCTTTTATTTTGTTTGCAACGTAAGATTCACTTGATCCGTTAGTACCTACAAGGATAGCTGCCAGATGCGGAACCTTTTTACCTTCCTTTTTTATCTTTAATACTTCTTCAGCAATTTCTTTCCTGATTTCAGAAGCTACCTTCTTCCCATCAATAATTTTATACATATCAGATGTTATTTTTTGCCCATAAGTCTTGAGACATTTCCTCCCTTAGTCATCATTTTCATCATTCGTTTTGTTTCATCGAATTGTTTTAGAAGCTTATTTACCTCCTGTACGCTGGTCCCGCTTCCGCTGGCAATTCTTTTCCTCCTGCTGCCATTAAGTACAACAGGATTGATCCTTTCTTCAGGTGTCATACTTCTGATGATGGCTTCAATTCCCTTGAATGCATTATCATCAATATCGAGATCTTTTACAGCTTTCCCTACTCCCGGGATCATTGCCATCAGGTCCTTAACATTCCCCATCTTCTTTATCTGCTGTATCTGTGCTATAAAATCGTTAAAATCGAACTGATCCTTTGAAATTTTCTTCTGGAGCTTTCTTGCCTCTTCCGAATCGTATTGTTCCTGTGCTTTTTCCACAAGAGAAACTATATCACCCATCCCCAGAATTCTATCAGCCATCCTTTCAGGATAAAAGATATCAATAGCTTCCATCTTCTCGCCGGAACTTACAAACTTTATAGGTTTGTTGACAACCGATTTTATCGATAGCGCAGCTCCTCCCCTTGTATCTCCATCGAGCTTTGTCAGTACAACGCCATCAAAATCAAGACGTTCATTGAATTCCTTAGCGGTATTTACAGCATCCTGACCGGTCATGGAATCAACAACAAAAAGTATTTCGTGAGGGCTTACAGCATCTTTTACAGAAGAGATTTCCTTCATCATCTCTTCATCAATTGCAAGTCGTCCGGCGGTATCAATAATTACCAGGTCATAACCTGTCTTTTTTGCTTCTTTAACCGCATTACAGGCAATAACTATCGGATTCAGGTTTCCGTCTTCAGTATAAACAGGTACATCGATCTGAGTACCGATAATTTTTAATTGTTCTATAGCGGCTGGTCTGTAAACATCGCATGCAACGAGCAATGGGTTTTTTCCCCTTTTAGTTTTTACCCATTTTGCAAGTTTTCCACTGAAGGTTGTTTTTCCTGAGCCCTGAAGCCCGGCAATAAGAATAATTGACGGATTTATTTTTATGTTAAGATCGGTCTTATTGCCGCCCATTAATTCAACCAGTTCATCATGAACAATTTTAACCATCATCTGCGATGGGTTAACCGAATTCAGAACTTCCTGACCAATGGCTTTTTGTTTTACGGTATCTGTAAATTGTTTTGCTATCTTAAAGTTTACATCTGCATCAAGCAGAGCCCTACGAACTTCTTTAAGTGTCTCAGCAATATTGATTTCAGATATTCTACCCTGACCTTTAAGCAGTTTAAAGGATTTCTCCAGCCGTTCACTTAAATTTTCAAACATATTTTTTAATTAAATAATTTTGCCTGTTTCTTATTTTTCCCTTAGTGTTACTTTATGTCCCGATAGCGATCGTGATACTCTGAGTTCCTTTGTGGTTAAATGAATCTGATTTTACCACAAAGGCACACGAAAGATAGCACTAAGTTGCAGAAAGGATTTTAATGTACCCTACATCCTTTCCGGCATTTCAATACCTAACAGCCACATACCTCTATAAATAATTTCACTTGTTACTTTTGATAATACAAGTCTGAAATTCCTTATCTCCTCATCTGTTTCACCCAGGATCGTAAAGTCGTGATAAAACTGATTATATTCCCTGGCAAGTTCATAACAATAATTCGCAATTAATGCCGGGCTATATCCGGCAGCTGCTGCTGAAACTGTTTCAGTGAATTTTCTTAACAGCTTTATAAGTTCAATTTCTTTAGTCACAGCCTTTGCTCCCGTGAATACAAGCTGGTCGGTATTAATTCCTAACTGTTCTGCTTTCCTGAATACAGATTTTATCCTTGTATAGGTATACTGAATAAATGGTCCGGTATTCCCGTTAAAATCTATTGATTCGGCAGGATTGAACGTCATGTTTTTCCTTGGATCAACCTTAAGAATATAATATTTCAGAGCACCCATCCCTATTTTTCTGAAAACATCCTCTTTTTCTTCATCTGAAAAATCAGATAGTTTACCAAGCTCCAATGATACTTCCATAGCAGTCATCTGCATCTCTTTAATGAGATCATCCGCATCTACAATTGTGCCTTCGCGCGATTTCATTCTTCCTTCAGGAAGTTCGACCATCCCATAAGAAAAGTGGATCAGGCCATCAGCCCAGGCATACCCCAGCCTTTTAAGAATAGCTTTTAGTACCTGGAAATGATAATTCTGTTCATTTCCAACAACATAAATGCTCTTATTAAACTTATATTCCTTGTAGCGGTCGACAGCGGTTCCAAGATCCTGGGTCATATAAACTGCAGTTCCGTCGGAACGTAGAAGTAACTTCTGATCCAATCCTTCAGGAGTGAGATCCGCCCATATAGAACTATCGTCGTTTCTGTAAAGAATCCTGTCATTTAGGGCCCGGAGAACAATATCCTTACCGATCTTATATGTATCTGACTCGTAATAGATCTTGTCAAAATCAACTCCAAGTTTTTTATAAGTTTCGTCAAATCCTGCGTATACCCATGAATTCATCATCTTCCATAAGGCATAGACCTCATTATCACCCGATTCCCATTTCAGAAGCATATCCCTTGTTTCGATCATGAGAGGGGCAGCGTTTTTTGCTTCCGCTTCACCCATCCCATCTTTTATAAGTTTCTCAACCTGAATCTTATAATTTTTTTCAAACAAAACATAGTATTTCCCAACAAGATGATCACCCTTCATCCGGGAAGACTCAGGCGTTTCACCGTTCCCATATTTTTGCCATGCCAGCATCGACTTACAGATATGTATCCCGCGATCATTAACAATATTTGTTTTTACTACTTTGTGCCCGCATCCCGATAAAATACGGTAAAGAGAAAATCCAAGAAGGTTGTTCCTTATATGTCCAAGGTGTAAGGGCTTATTTGTATTCGGGGAGGAATATTCAACAAGTATTGTCTCGGGATCCGGAACCTGGCAATCTTCAAGATGACTCTTCTCAGTTATGAGTTTTCTGAAGAACTCAACCCACCATGCATCAGATATCTCAAGGTTCAGGAATCCTTTGATTACATTAAATCCTGATACTGCCGGGAAATTACTTACAAGATAATTTCCGATAGTCTCACCGGTTTTTTCGGGCGTGTTTTTTGAAAAACGCAGAAGAGGAAAGACTATAAGTGTAAAGTCTCCGTTAAAATCTTTCCGTGTTTCCTGAATCTGAATAAGGTCATCCTTTACCTCGCTATTGTAAATACTTTTAACAGCTTCTTTTATCTTTTCTTTAAGAATAATCTCCATTTTTTCCTTAACAAATTTGAGCTTGCAAAGATAACATTTTAAAATATTGATTTACAAGAAAACATATCCAAAAGGACTATAACCATTCAATCAATTACAAGGCATTTATACCAAACCAATAATTTATTTGACTACTTACCTTTTCTTTTTGATAAAGAAAAATGCTATAATTAAAAACTTATTATACTTTTGAATAAGTATTTATGTAACTTTATCATCAATAAAGATTTAAAAGGTGGAGTTGAAAAACTTATTTATCGAACCGACTGCCAAGACACCTCAGGTTGATCTGAATTACCCGTCAGGCGAGCTTATCATGTCAGGAAAGTCAATCCCAGAGAATGCCGCAATCATTTATGAAGCTGTTTTGAAGTGGGTTAGTGAATATATCAAAAATCCAAGGCCCACCACTAACCTGCGTCTAAATCTTGAATACTTCAATACTGCATCCGCAATATGGCTGGCTAAAATCGTACAGACCCTCGGTTCAATAAAAGACAGTGAATATACCCTTATGATACATCTGTACTTCAATATTGAAGATTATGATAATATGGAAGCAGAAGATCTTAAGGACGAACTTCACCCGATTATACATATGATTGGAGTACCCACAGTTAGTCTTGGAATCAAAATTTACGGTACCGATGACAAAGGTGAGATTCTAAAAGAATCGATGGTCCTTATTTAATCCACACTGCTAACTTTTACAGGTAACTTATTATTTCTTCGATTTTTTGGCATAACTTTATTACGCCAATTAATTGTAATAGTCATGCAAACAGTATTCATTGTTTTGCTATCAATATTTACTATCATGGAAACATTTTCCCAGAGTGTAACAACTGACAGACAACCAGTTGCGGCAGGAAGATTTTATCCAGCTGATAAAGAAACCCTGACAAAGGACCTTAAAAGCTATTTCGAAACCTGCAAAAAAACTTCAGAAAAATGGAATGTAAGAGCAATAATCAGTCCCCATGCCGGATATATGTTTTCCGGAAAAATTGCTGCTTCAGCATTCTCGGCAATTCCCAAAAATGCAGTATATAAAAATGTCTTTATAATCGGTTCAAGCCATGTGATGTATTTTAATGGCGCTTCGGTTTATAATTGTGGTGATTATATCACTCCTTTAGGAAGGGTACCTGTTAACAAAGAGATTGCAGATAAGCTCATTAAGGATAATAAAGTATTCCACTTTCCAATAACGGCACATATAAAAGAACACAGCATCGAGAATCAGTTACCTTTTTTACAGTATTATTTTAAAGATTTGCCGCCTATAGTACCCGTAATTTTAGGTACAGATGACGAGAATACTGTTAAAAAGATCGCAGAAGCCCTCAGACCATGGTTTACACCTGAAAACCTGTTTATTGTGAGCAGTGATTTTTCTCATTATCCCTCTTATAACAATGCCATTGAGAACGATAAATTAACAGCAATGAGTCTGGTTTCAGGTAGCGCAAAAACATTTCTGAAAACCCTTAGCGATAATGCCGCAAAACAAATTCCCGGTCTGGTTACGAGTATGTGTGGATGGACTTCAGGACTCACGCTCCTCGATCTGGCAGAAGGAAATAGAAATCTTGAGATCAAACTGATTGATTACTGTAATTCAGGTGATTCTCCTGAAGGAGGAAAAGATGAAGTTGTGGGGTATAATGCCCTGGTGATGATAGATAAAAAACAAAACAGTGTCGAATCAGCCAGCTCAGAAAACAGTTTCTCATTTACAAATGAAGAAAGAAAAAAGTTATTTGAAATTGCTAAAAAAAGTATAGAATCAAAACTTTATGAAAACAAATATCCGGTTATAGATGAGAATAATATCCCTGATAAGCTTAAGGTGCCAATGGGTGCTTTTGTAACTTTAAAGATCAAAGGCGCTTTAAGGGGATGTATAGGCAGGTTTATTTCTTCGGAGCCTTTATATACTGTTGTTCAGGAATCAGCCATATCCTCAGCATTTGAAGATCCCAGGTTCTCCCCACTGACAAAAGAGGAATATAAAAAAACAGATATGGAAATAACTGTTCTGGGGCCACTGAAAAAAATTAATAATATTAATGAGATCATTTTAGGGAAAGACGGTATTTATATCAAAAAAGACAACAGAGCAGGGACTATGTTACCACAAGTTGCAATAGAAAATCATTGGACAGTAGAAGAATTCCTTGGGTATACTTCCAGGGATAAAGCCGGTTTAGGCTGGGACGGTTGGAAAAATGCTGAGCTCTATATCTACGAAGGTGTAGTTCTGGAAGATAACTAGAAGCAACTATGTATCATGTTATCAGCACTTGTATAACAGCAATAATTCTGTATCTGATCAGTTATTTCTTCTACCGGATCGGCTATTATTCACTTCAAATTCACCGGCAATTCTGGAACATTGCACTTGCTATAGCTTTTATAATAACAGCTTTTGCAGGAGTATTCATTGCGCTTCAGATAAATTATAAATGGAGTATTCCTTTTATAAAAACAGTGTTAAAATGGCATGTTGAATTTGGAATTGGTCTGGCTGTTACCGGCATTTTTCATCTTACCTGGCATCTGAACTATTATGGAAAGTTCTTTAAGAACACGGCAAGTGTTCAGGAAAAGCCTATGTTGCAGAAAGTGTCTGCCTCACAATTAAAAACAAATCTTTTTATAATCGGATTCATCAGCTCATCATTTCAGTTTCTGCTCATGAGAGAGATTCTGAATGTTACAGGAGGTTATGAATTGATAGCTGGTACATTCCTAGGATCATGGTTGATTACATCAGCAATCGGATCATCATTAGCCAGCAGATCATCTCTAAATGATATACGAAAGATAAACCTGTTTTTCTCAATAAGCCCTCTGATTTCTCTGATGATGATGCTTTTTCTATCCAGAGTATTTTTAAATCCTGGTGAATCTCCTTCTTTCCTGGTGGCAATAATCTACACCTTTCTTGTGCTCTTTCCGTTTTGCCTGGTATCGGGTTTCACTTTCATAAAATTATTTACTATCAGCCCGGAATACAACATTGTGCCCGGGAAATCATTTTCGATAGAAACTACCGGAGGAATAGTTGCAGGCATCCTGGTTGCTATTCTGTCGGCAGGGTTGCTTAACACATACAAATTAATCCTGCTTATAATATTATTCTCAGCCGGCTATACATTATCTGTCTTCTATATTTTTGCACCAAAATCAAAGATATGGCTTAAATTATCTGTTATCACCCTGGCAGCGCTGACAATATTTTTGCAGCCCGATTTACTCTTCAGACGGATACTTCTGCCGGGCATTAAAGTTACCGGTACAAAAGACACACCTTATGGTAACATAACAACAGGGAAATATAAGGGAGAAGAAAGTCTATATTATAATCAAAGATTACTTGCCTATAAAGACGATGCTACTGAAAGAGAAGAAGATATTCACTACGCAATGCTTCAAAGTGAAACGCCCGATAAAGTCATAGTTATATCAGGATCACCTCAATCACATATCCCTGAAGTTCTGAAATATCCTGTAAAAAACATTATTTATATTGAAAGGGACCCTGCCCTGGTCAGGTATGAAACCTCAGGTATTAACAGATTTCCGGATAAGGTGTCAATAGTGAACAGCGATGCTTATCAATATATCAGGAAGTCGGAAGAACCAGCCGATGTTATTATTTTGCTGGTTCCACCTCCGGTAACTCTCCTGCTGAACAGATACTATACTTCTGAGTTCTTCGGAGAGGTAAAGAGAATACTCAATCGTGACGGTATTTTTATGTGCTCGCCAGGGCCAGGCGACAACTATATGAACAAAGAATCATTAGGTCTGTACTCTTCAATTTATAACAGCCTGGCAGCTAATTTCAAAAATGTAGAGCCAGTTGTAGGCAATAAGTTGTATTTCATAGCTTCCGACAAAGAACTCTCATTAGATATCTGTCAGCTCGTGAAGAGGAAGAATATTAAAAATATTTATGTCTGCGATGATTATCTGGAGGATGATCTTATTAACAGGAAGTCAAACGAAATAAAGGCACTTATTGATCATACGGCAAAACAGAACAGGTTAGCATTCCCTGTAGCCTGTTTGCATTCCCAGTCGTATCAGTTCACCAAAAACATGGGTGAGAAGATCCCTATCTTAGTTATCTTGTTTATTGTCTTCGCATTGCCTGCTATTACTATAAAAAGAAAAAACCTGTTGATGTATTTCAGCGCTTCAGCACTTGCCGGATTTGAAATTATCATTCTCTTAAGTCTTCAGATAATGGTGGGAAATATGTACCAGCTTACCGGATTGATAATTGCAGGATTAATGGCCGGTCTTGCTGTAGGTTCCGGAATTAATATTCGCATATTTAATACTATTCCACTAAGGTTCAAAGTTATATTCCTGATAATATTTTATATCGCCTTTGGTTTGGTTTATAATTATATGATAGTAATAAAAAGCGGTTTAATCTCTGTTGTGGTAATTATGCTTTCCGGATTTATACCTGCATTGTTGACAGGACGTGTATTTCGTGAACTTACAGGGAAAGCTGAGGGATTGGCATTATCATCAGCAATCTACAGCGCTGATCTTGCCGGCTCTGCCTTCGGGTTCATTCTTATTTCAGGATTAATTGTGCCTGTGTTCGGAATACAGGTTTCCATATATATATTAACGTCATTAATTATTGGAGGAATCCTTTTTGGTACAATCTGGAACAAGTAGTAGTTTTAAGAATTGTGTAACGATGAAAGTTTTTATAATATCAACTCATGAACTCAAAGTTGATTTGATTTTAGAGTGTGTGTCTAAAAAATTGAAATTCTTTAACCCCGCCTACCCTGCCTACGCTGCCTACCCTGCCTACCCTGCCTACCCTGCCTACCGGCAGGCAGGCGGC
>WSSedB1CaDRAFT_10000830_pt1 | contig 12639 bp, 11 predicted proteins | sample WetSurSB1Cattail_FD_9460 | JGI IMG/M metagenome (IMG submission 9460)
TGTCGAGGAACAGGGTGGCGAGTACATGATCACCATCGATGCCGATGGACAGCACCTTGCGAAGGATATTTTAAAATTCGTTCCGCTTGTGGAAGAGACCGGCACGGCACTGATCATCGGATGCCGGAATTTCTCCACGGACAATGTGCCCCATTCGAGCCGCTTCGGCCGTTCCTTTGCCAATTTCTGGCTGCTGGTCGAGACCGGCAAGGTGGTTGACGACTGCCAGAGCGGTTTTCGCGCCTATCCCGTGCGCTACCTCAACCGGCTTGATTTCAAAGGCTCGCACTATGATTTCGAGGCAGAGGTGCTGGCCAAGGCAGCCTGGGCCGGGCTTGAACTCAGGTGTATCGATATCGACGTGATCTATCCCAAACCGGAAGAGCGCGTATCCAGTTTCAAGCCTTTTCTCGACAATCTGCGGCTGACGTGCATCCATTCGATGCTTGTTGCCAGGCGCATGCTGCCGATCAGACATAAACAGCTGGTGCAAAAGCCCCGCAGCCTGACACCGTCCCTGTGGCGCCATCCCGGCAAGGTAATGGGAATACTTTTGCGGGAGAGCGCAACCCCCCAAGGATTGGCGCTGTCGGCCGCAATTGGCATGTTTATCGCCGTGCTGCCGATTTTGTTCATGCATTCGCTGGTCATTCTCTATGTCTCTCTGCGCCTGAACCTGAACAAGATCGTAACGCTCAATGTCCAGCATCTGGCCATGCCTCCGTTCATGCCGGCACTGTGCATCGAGACCGGCTATTACCTGCGCCATGGCCGCTGGTTGACCGATCTCAGCTTTGCGACGGTGTTCCATCAGTTTTCGTCGCGTCTCTTCGAGTGGTTTATCGGATCTCTGATAGTGGCCCCGCTGGCAGCTTTACTCAGCGGAGCGGTCATGTATCTGGTTGCCGCGGCAATAAAAAGCGCAAGGAGCACTCATGCCGCAAAGCAGGAGTGTTGAGCGCAAGCGGGGCAACCGGCTCGGCTTCTGGTTTTTCGGCGCGGCGGCACGACTGTTCGGGTTGGGGGGAGCTTACGGTTTTCTCTATTTTGTCGGCCTGTACTATCTGATTGTGGACCGCGGCCTGGTTGTCGAAACCTTGGCCTATGTGCGAAGAAGGTTTCCTCATCACGGCACGCTTCGCAGGCTCTTTGATGTCTACCTGCTCTTTGTAAACCAGGGAAAGAACCTGATCGACCGCTTTGCGCTGGCTGCCGGCTACTCGGGTTTCATCCTTGATATCAAGGGATTTGATGAGCTGAAGGCCCTGTATTCCCAGGGGAGCAAGGGTTTTATCCTCCTTACGGCCCATGTGGGTAACTGGCAGGCGGCCATGCCGGCGCTTGACGGCATCGGCAGGACCGTGCATCTGATGATGCGGCCCGAGGACAACGCAGCGGTCAAAAAGGCCCTGAATATCGACAGTGAAACCGAGAAGGTCAAGATCATCTCCACCGATGATTCCCTGGGCGGGGTGATCGAGGCGATTAAGGCCCTGGACAAGGGTGATCTGGTATCCATCATGGGTGACAGGACCTATGGCTACAGTGCTGCCTGTGCGTCGTTTCTCGGAGATACGGTCAGTTTCCCCCATGGTGCCTTCACCCTGGCGGCAGCGGTGCAATGCCCGGTGGTGGTACTCTTGTCGGCAAAGGTAGCCACGAAAAAATACGTCGTTGATGTAACCCACATCATTCCGCCGCCGACGGGCAGGCGTGGGAAAAAGGAAGCTGCGATACAGGCTAGCGTTCAGACATTCGCTAATGTGCTGGAGGAGTATGTCAGGGAGCATCCTTACCAATGGTTTGTTTTTAGAGATATTTGGAAATCAAACGAATAATGTATAGATAATCTTGATGAGGAGCGTGTTATGGAGAACAAGGAACTGGAACTGCAGAAAATCCGCAAGGATCTCAAGGAGATGATTGCCCGGGAACTGGCGCTTGAAGATATCGTTCCCGAGGAGATCGGCGATGACGAGGTCCTGTTCGGAGACGGCCTGGGGCTGGATTCCCTGGATGCGGTTGAAATAGTGGTTCTGCTGCAACGCAATTTCGGCGTGGAAATCAAAAACATGGATCAGGGCAGGGAAATTTTTTATTCCATCAATACCATTGCCAATTACGTCTATGAGAATCGGGACAAATAAATCTTGCGAGCATGTGTAGACTTATGATGCGGCTGATCATGATAGCGATGTTCGCGGTTGTGCTGGCATCCTGCGCCGGGAATCGTCCCGTTACCCCGGTAATCGGCTCCATGCCGCTGGTGACGTTTGTGCTGGATGACGGCAATGACACGGATTACCTGTTGGGAAAGAAGATTTTTGCCGAACAGGGAGCGGTTGCCTGCAGCGCTGTCACCACGGACCTGATCAACACTCCTTACCATCTGACACCGGACCAGATCAGGGCGCTAAGGGATGCGGGGTGGGAGATCATGAGCCATACAGTATCCCATCCCAACCTGAAATCCTTATCGTCAGCCGAACTCAATGATGAGCTTTTGCGCTCCAGGACGGTTCTGGAGGGGCTGGGGCTGACCGTCAATAGCATCGTCTATCCTTACAACAAGAACGACGAACAGGTCAGGGCAGCAACGGCCAGATACTATCGCTCCGGCAGGGGCGGCACCTATGCCTACAACGCGGGAAAGTTTGACCTCTATTTCCTGAAGTCGTTCCCCATCAAGCATGACCTTCCGCTGATGAAGAGTTATATCGACCGGGCTCATAGCGACAGACTCTGGCTGATATTATACCAGCACGAAATCGACACCAAGGTGAAGGTGACGGACAAACACGGTACCTTCACCAAAGGGGAAATGGTGCGGCTGAGTCCCTCCGGAACCGTTGCCCGGTATACCACCACCCACTGGTTCCCGATCTACGGCTATCACATGTACCTGGTGCCCCTGTCCGGAACGCCCAAATCGGGCGATATCATAACCGGAACCACCAGCGGCGCTTCAGCCCGCATAACGTACACCATGTATGATGAGATCACCCAGTTGAGCGAGATGATCGGTTATATTCATAAAACCTATCCGGACATGAAGATCGTAACCATCGATCAGGGCCTGGATCTGTTGGGGGTTCCGAAACATCAGCAGCCGGTGGTAAGATAACTTTGATCACGTTTCGATTTAATCAGCGAGAAAAGCCATGAAAACCAACATACTCATAACAGGACTGGGCGCTGTCTCGGCAGCCGGCAACGGCCTGGACGATACGCTGGATTCTTTTGGCCTGACAGAGCGGAACGCCGGGCCGGTCACGCTGTTCCCGACGGCAATGGACTATCCGGTCTTTGAAGTGAAACGGATTCCCGAAGCGTATTACCACGAAGGGATGCGGACCCTCAGTCTGGCGCTGATTGCGGTTGATCAGGCTCTTGAGGATGCCGCTCTGAGAAACCTTTCCGGATATCGTGTCGGCGTTTGCCTGGGAACCACCGTGGCGAGCCAGCTGAACGATCTCCAGTTCTATGCGGCCTACCGCCAACAGGGGTCCGCGCCGATGACAGCGGTGGATCGTTTCCTCAAAGGAAACCTGGCTGAATACATCGCCCGCAGGATCAAGGCACGCGGCCCGGCTCTGACAATTGTAAACGCCTGCTCCTCCGGAACCGATGCCATTGGCGTGGCATTGTCATGGCTGAAGAGCGATCTTTGCGACATGGTCATTGCCGGCGGCGCTGACGAGTTGAACCATATCCCCTACTGCGGTTTCAGCTCCCTCGGTATCCTCAATCCGGGCCTGTGCGCTCCTTTTGACCGCGACCGCAAGGGGCTGAATCTGGGGGAAGGGGCCGGGGTCATGGTTCTGGAGCAGGAAACAAGCGCTCGCAAGCGTGGAAAGGCGACCGACCTCTTTCTGAGCGGCTATGGCTCCATGAGCGATGCCTATCACCTGACCGCGCCCCGCCCCGACGGCGCCGGTCTCAGGTCCTCGCTCACGACTGCGCTGGCGGAGGCGGGAATCGAGCCGGGCGAGGTTGCTTTTGTCAATGCCCACGGCACCGGCACCCAGGACAACGATCTGGTGGAGGGGACGGTTCTCAAAGATGTCTTCGGAGCGGAGCTGAAGATGCTCTCAACCAAGGGATACACGGGGCACACCCTGGGAGCGGCAGGCGGCCTGGAGGCCGTCTTTACCGCTGCTGCTCTTCGGGTAGGCTGGATACCGGTCAGCGCCGGATTTGTGAACAGGGACGAGGCAATTCCCCTGGTTCCGGTGCGGGAAAAAAGCGCCATCAGCGGCGCCTATGCGGTTTCAACCTCGCTGGCCTTCGGGGGCAACAATGCCGCCATTGTCATAGGCCGGGGAGGGCAACCATGAAGATCCTCGGTATCGGCACAATCTTCTCGCGAGGAGTGGGTGTCGGGGCACTGGAAGACGCCCTAGCCGTTGGCTGGCGCGCACCGGTCCAGGTGGAAGCGCCGCGTTCGGAGCAGGGCGCACGGCCGGTTTATTTGGTGGATCTGGATGCCGTGCCGGATCGCACGCTGCTCAAGAGGATCCGCCGGGCAGACAAACTCAGCAAGATGTGCGTATTGGCCGCTTCGGACGCCCTGGCAGACAGCAGAATTGCTGACCTGGGGAACAAACGGGTCGGTATCATCCTGGCCACGGCTTTTGGCGCCCACGTAACCACTTTTGACTTTCTGGATGGGATACTTGATTTCGGCGATGCCCAAGCGTCGCCAACCACCTTTTCCAACTCGGTTCACAATGCGGCAGTTTCCTATGCTTCGTCGGCGTTGAATATCCAGGGGCCGACCCTGACGGTGACCCAGTTCCGCTTTTCATTCCAGTCCGCGCTGCAACTGGCCCGTACCTGGCTCGATCAGGGGCGTTGCGATTACCTGCTGGTGGGGGCGGCGGATCAGTACGGCGATGTGCTGGGGTATGTGGCGGAACAGAAGCTGACAACGGCCGGGAATGGCAGGATAAAGCCGTTTGTCTTCAACCCGGTCTGTCAGGTGCCGGGGGAGGGATCGCTGTTTTTTCTGCTCGGCAGGGAACAGACCGAAAACGCCTATTGCACAGTCAGGGCGGCATATGTCAACGATGATCCGGACCAGGCGGAAATGGTCGACATGAACATCATTGATGCCGACGGCATGCTGCCTGACGAGTCCGGCTACCTCTCCTCCCTGGATCCACGGATCCCGACAGCCGCGTATTCTCCGCTGTTTGGCAGCATGCTGGTCGGGGGAGCCTTTAATCTGGCCGCAGGCGCCTTGATGCTGAAGAAACAGACCAGGTTCGCCGTACCGGTCGCGGATAACCCCCACGGTCTGAACCTGGTGAGCGAAACCGGTCCGGCCGTAATCGGGGCGATTCGTTCGATCGGCCTGAACTGTTTCGGGGAAAAATCCGCAGTCTATCTTACAGAGGGTATCCGTCATGACCGTTGAAGAAATTGAAAAAAAACTGCTCCAGGGCATTGCATCGATTACAAACAAAGATGTCGGCAGCATTTTTCCTGAAATGCCGTTCCATGAATTGGGCATCGATTCCCTCGGTTTCATTGAAATCCTTGTTTTTATAGAAAAAACATTCAATCTGCAGTTGATTTCGGCGGATCTCACCAAAAAGGACTTCGAGAACATCCACCTGCTGGCTCAGCTGATTGCCAGAAAGCTGTAGCATAAACCGCCATGCTGGAATCCAGACGCAAGCGCTTCCTGTCCGGCTCGGACTGGACAATTATCGCCCTAGACCACCTGCTCAAGGTCACGACCTGCTCGGGAAATATCTGCCAGGTCGTGTTGTTGCTCGACTCGCCGCTGGATGAAGTCACTTTCAGAGAACATCTGAAGCGCTTTGTAAAGCAGTTTCCCGTGCTGCAAGGACGGGTTAGCCGTGATATCAGGCTGGCGCCCTACTGGAAAATTCCCTCCTCGCTGACACGCGACATTGATGTGCGTGTTGCCCGGCTCAACGATATGTCCTCCCTCCAGGAGCTGGTGTCCGTGCTGACACGCACCGCCGATATTCCCTTTCGCGATGAACGCGAACATCTTGCATTCCACATCTTTTCCGATGGCAAACGCGGCGCTCTGTCCATGCGATTCGACCATCGCCTGTTCGATGCCCGTGGCGCGGAATCCTTTCTGAACCGGTTCCAGCAGAGTCTTAACGAACAAATCCACGATGCTCCGATTACCTTCAGCTCTTCAATCGCGCTGGCTGGCTGGCGCAAAAGATTTCAGGCCGGAACCAACGTCAACCGTCGAGTCATCGCACTCTCCAAATCCACACCCCAGGCACTTCCAGTGCGGACCGGGCCGGATAAGAACTTTATCTACCGCCTGCTCTGCTTCGACCGGCAAGAGACGGCCGCTATTTATGACAGGGCTGACCGAATGGCGGGCTATCTGATGGAATCGCCCTTTTTTCTGGCGGCGATCACACGGAGCCTGCACGAGCTGTTTGTCTCCCGCCCCGGTCCTGGGGAGAGCTATCTGGTGCCGGCCACCATGGATCTCAGGCCGGGCAAGGATCCGCTGCAGGAGCTGTTTTTCAACCACGTTTCCTACCTCGTTTACCAGATTCCGGTGCAGCTGGGTGCTGACATGCAAGAGCTGGTTTCCCAGTTCAAACAGCAGATGTATGACCAGGTCAAATCCGGCTTTCCCCGCGATCTGGCGGACGCCAGCCTGTTAAGCCGTATCACGCCGCGGCCCCTGATGGGAAAGCTGATGCATATCCTCCTGAAAGGCAAAATGGCAACCTTTGCATTTTCTCATCTGGGCAGGAGTTCATTTCAGTCGCCCGAGTTCATGGGCTGCGGCGTGGATAACATTCTGCATCTGCCGAGGGTGCCCGCGCCGCCCGGTCTGGGGTTTTTCACCAGCATGTACAAAGAACGTCTGACACTGGCCATCGCCCATCTAGATGGCCTGCTGGATGAGCAGGAGCTGGATCTGCTGGAAAGCACCATTCGCCGGCATTTGGGCGCGGAACCGTCATGAAGACGCTATCCTGCGAGTTGCTGGTGGCAGGGGGCGGGGCAGCGGGAACGTGCGCCGCGCTGGCCGCGGCTCGCAGCGGTGTAGCGACGCTGCTGGTGGAGTCGCGGGCCTGGCTTGGTGGAACCGGCACATCAGGGCTCCTGCGGCATATCTGCGGCCTTTATCACACGGGAGACATTGTTCCCACGGAAACCCTGAATGGTGGTCTCACCCGAGAAATTGTCGAACTGCTGTGCATGGCCGCGCCGGAGAGAACGGTGCGGAAAATGGGTCAGGTGTACGTGCTTCCCTATGAGGACAGCGACCTGCGGAGCATTCTGACGGAGCTCTGTGCAGCGGAAAAGAAGCTGACGGTCCTGGCCTCCAGCAGCGTTTCGGGTGTGAATATGGTTGGCAACAGGATCGGCTCTGTTACCGTGACTGCTCCGGATGGCCTGTTTTTCATCACTACGCGGATGGTTATCGACTGCACCGGGGACGCTGATCTGGCTGTCATGGCCGGAGCCGGTTTTGACCTGGCTCCCCCAGTTGAACGGCAATTGGCAGGTTTCACCATCCGGGTGAGCGGCCTGAAGGATGCCGATGCCATGCTGGGGATCAGGGTGCCTTATTTTTGCGCCCAGGGGGTGCGGCAGGGAGTTCTGCCCCCTTTGCTGCGTTTCACTACCTTTTTCCCCGGCGACAGACCTGATGAGGGCTTCTGCAAGTTGAGTCTGGATGGTGGCGACGGGGAGGAACGGGATCAGCGGGCGCACGATTCGGCGCGGGCTTTGCTCGGCTACCTGGGACAAGTCCTGCCGGCATTCAGCCGGGCACGGATCAGCGGGACAGCGTCAAAGGTTCTGGACCGCGAGGGGAGGAGGGTGCGGGGCGAGTATGCGCTTACCGAGGATGATATCCTTTCCGCCCGCAAGTTTCCCGATGGGGTTGTCAAAAATGCCTGGCCGATCGAGTTCTGGGACCGATCCGGGGGGACGCGCTACCATTATGTTCCGCAGGGAGATTACTACGAAATACCATTCCGCTGTCTTCGGGTGAAGGGCGTGGCGAACCTGCTGACGGCCGGGCGTTGCATCTCCACCACTCCAGCGGCGCTGGCTTCCACACGGGTCATGGGTACCTGCATGGCGCTGGGGGAGCAGGCCGGTCTTGGGGCGGCGCGCTACCTCCGGGGTAATAATGAAGAAGAGGAATTTGTTGTGAACACGGCACAGGGAGCTTGCCGTTGACCTACAGAGCTTTGATAACCGCCGGCTGGCTTGCAATGATAAGCGCCTTCGTGTCTATCCCGCTGACATTTGTCTCATACCGGTTGTATGACAATGCCGATCCAACCGCGACCACAATCCAGATTGCCATTCAGGTTGCCGGAGCATTACTGTTTATTGGCATCACCTTGTATTTCAAGAAGCTTCTGAACTCCAGATTCGCGTTCCACGATACGGATAAGAGCATTGTCCTGATGCTTGTGGCAAATGTAGTGGCATCCATTATCGCAATAATGGCGCTCTGTTTCCCTCTATTGAAAGAAACATTTTATTTTGCGGATCTTGTCATACTGGTGTTTCAGGGGATAGTTCAGATGCAATTCAGCTATAAGCTTATGAAGTTGCAGGATGATCTGGACGGAATGTTAAAGCCCTTCTGCTATTTGAATATGGCGACCGGTATCTGCATAGCCTCGGTTGTTCTTATTATCGTCGGGATAGTGGTGAGCTCAATATCCGATCTGATGCTGGGAACGATATTCTTTCATGTGGCCAAACCGGAAAAAGAGCCGGATTCGAGTGAAACAGATACGTAGCCATGGGGGGATCAGTTTATCAAGATAAATACGGAAACTGATGATCGAGAACCGCACAAAGGTTTACATGCTCCTGCAAGGCATCCTTCCCGACACATCGTTGAAAGTGAATCCAAAATGTTGAAAAAACGTGATGTTGCCCGCGCCGATCTTGAAACTCTGTACCGGATCTTCACCGTGCCGGAGGCGCCCGATTCGACCCTGGGCGCTATTGATCGGGCAATTGCCGATGATATTATCGGCTTTTTACAGACGCATATCGTTGCCGTCGAACACGATCTGGAAGAGATTGAGACGTACTTCTCCTCTCCTGCCATCCCGGAAGATCCGACCTACGTTTCCGAATATACCGAATTCGTCAAAAAGAACCTGGTCGCCCAGTCGGTCCATACCGCTGCCCCCGGCTTTGTCGGTCACATGACCTCGGCGCTGCCCTACTTCATGCTGCCCCTGGCGCGCCTGATGACCGCCCTCAACCAGAATCTGGTCAAGGTAGAGACCTCCAAGGCCTTTACCCCCATGGAACGGCAGGTCCTGGCCATGCTCCATCACCTGGTCTACCGCCGCGACGAGGAATTCTATCCGCCCTGGATTCACAACAGCAGGCATGCCCTGGGCGCCTTCTGTTCCGGCGGCACCATTGCCAACCTCACGGCGCTGTGGGTGGCGCGCAACCGCCTCTTCGCCCCCAGCGGGACCTTTGGCGGCATTGCCCGGGAGGGGTTGGCCCGTGCCCTGAAACATCGCAACTGTGAGGGGATCGCCGTGCTGGTCTCCGAGCGCGGACACTACTCCTTCGGCAAGGCCGCCGACCTGCTCGGCATCGGCCGGGACAACCTGGTCAGGGTCAAGGCTGATACGCATAACCGCATTGATCTCAAGCTGTTGCGTGAAGAGTGCCGCCGCCTGCAGGACCACAACATCCGTCCGCTGGCGCTGGTCGGCATCGCCGGCACCACCGAAACCGGCAACGTCGATCCGCTGGAGGCCATGGCCGATATTGCCCAGGAGCTGGGCTGCCATTTCCATGTGGACGCAGCCTGGGGCGGGCCGACCCTCTTTTCCGATCGTCACCGTTCCCTGCTGGCCGGCATCGAGCGGGCCGATTCTGTCACCATTGATGGCCACAAACAGCTGTATGTGCCCATGGGGGCGGGGATGGTCGTGTTCAAGGATCCCACGGCCCTGTCGGCTATCGAGCATCATGCCAACTATGTCCTGCGCCGCGGGTCCAAGGACCTGGGCAGCCATACCCTGGAGGGGTCCCGGCCGGGTATGGCCATGCTGGTCCATGCCGGTTTTTCCATCATCGGCCGCAAGGGATACGAACTGCTGATCGACAGGGGCATCGAACGGGCGCGGACCTTTGCCGACACGGTGCGCTACCACCCAGATTTCCAGCTGACCAGTGAACCGGAACTGAATATCCTCACCTATCGCTACTGTCCCCACAATATTCAGCGGGCGCTGAACGAGGCTACGGATGAACAGCGACCCTACATCAACGCGATCCTCGACCGGGTCAACCAGTTGCTGCAGAAGCGTCAGCGGGAAGCGGGCAAGACCTTCGTCTCCCGAACCCGCCTTCGCGTGGGGACTCGCCAGGAGGAGTTCACCGTCCTGCGGGTCGTGCTGGCCAACCCGCTGACGACCGACGGGATTATGGCGCAGATTCTGGTTGAACAGTGCCAGATCGCGGGCCGGTCGGAGATTCAGGCCTTGCTGCGGCAGGTTGAGGAGCTCCGCACCGGGCCGGGTGAGGTGGCATTGTCCCCGTAATCTTCAAAACAGCAGGAACGAGCTGGACCTGCGAGGTTTTCAAAGCCTCGCAGGTCTTCCCTGAAATAAGTATCATCTTGATTGCAAAACGAATAAACATCGAAAAAGGGCCGGTCCGTTTCCTGGGAAACGTCCGGCCCTTTAGCATTCCAGTTCTCAGGACAGCAGCTTTTACGGGCTCTCGCCGATCAGGTGCACGAACTCATCGTAGGACGTAAACCCGGCCAACTTCTTCCCGTCGCAGAGGTGGGTCGGTACGGCGGAAATCCCCAACTCCGCTGCCCGTTGCCAGTCTGCATCCACTGCCGGTGCAAAGCTCCGTTCCGCCAGAACCGCCCCGGCTTCGTCCAGTGGCAGTCCGACGGCCGCGCTAATCCGCAGCAACTCCTCGACCAGGGCGATGTTGACCCCTTCCACGAAATAGGCTTGGTAGACGGCGTGGCGGAACAGATCTCCCTTGCCACGGCTTTCGGCCCATTTCCCCAGTTCCTGGGCGAGCCTGCTGTTGTAGGTGCGGGTGCGTTCCGCCAGCGCCAGCCCCTCTGTTGCGGCCGTCTGAAGCAGCCGAACCTGCATGTCACGGATCAGCGCTTCCCGTCCGGCAAAGAGTTCGGCAAGTTCCATCCCCTCCGGCGGTGTTTCGGGGTGGAGCGGGAAGACGCTCCAGCGCAGTTCAACCCCATACTCCTGTCGTAAGCAGTCGGTACGCACGCTACCGAGGTAGCACCAGGGGCAGATATAATCGAAAAAAACTTCAACCACGCGTTTTTCGTTCATGATGTCTCTCCTCCATGGTTTGCTTGCCAGATGGCAATGTTTTGAATCTGCCGTTGTTTAAGTATACCTCAACAGAAACGATATCATCATGTTCTGCGACCGCGTTTGCCGAGTAGTTTGAAGTTCTTTGAGGTACCTGTTGCGTCGTCGCTTAAGAGCGCCTACTTCTGGGGCGGCGCTGCGTGTGTCCTGTTTTGACTTGCCGGTTTACTTTCTCCATCCTCCTGCCATCATGCATTTCACTTTGTTGACATGTATTACAAAAAATGTAATAAACGACAACCAATACAGTTTATTTTTTTTAATGTTTATCCTGTGCGGAGCATTCCGCCGATGTTGTTTTCTTGCTGAACGCCGAACGCATGCAGTGATCAGGGGGGATTGATTGATTTACATGAGCGGGGGCGATTCGGGTTGGACTTGGGCCGTTTGGTCAGATTTATGCTGATTGAGCGGCCTTTTTTGTTGTCAATAAATAGTAGGCATAATTTTCTCCGGGCTTTCTCGTGGTGGAACGGTGAGGAGGGAACCAATGGACGCTTTGAAGCCGTTGGTGGTTTCGGTTTTGTTGAAGAGGCAAAGGCCAAGCTTGGCGTTAAGGGAATGGGGGAGAAGAATCGAAGAGCAAGAAGTTGATTTGTACTGAGAGAGGAATCTGAACCTTACAGTGTCGTTTTTGACCTCAAAAAAGGACGTATAAGCTCGGATATCAGCTGTTTTGGGGTGTTTTGTGTGCAAATTCAATGTGTTAGCTTGGTCCGACCTTAGGCGCAAATAGTTTAATCGCCCCGCTTCAATGTCAGCGTATAGCGCCTCTTTTTCCTTCCTGATCTCTTCCGGCGTCTTTTTTTCTCGATGTGCGCATCATGTCTAGCTTCTTTGCGCCTTGCGCGGCGTGCCCATGAACAGCTCGGCCATCGGGGCTTTCCGAGAACAGGTGTGTCGTTTGTGGATGAAAATGTTAAGATGCCGCAGCGTCAAGCACAACCTCACCTGGGATCGAATGAACCGCTTGATTGCCAAGTGGCCCCGAATCTGCCATCCTTATCCTTCGGAGCGCTTACACGTCAATACCTGAGGCAAGGGTCGTATGAGATAATTCCTCACGTACGGATTTGTGCGGGGGATGCCGGGAAACCGGCATTCCTACCGCGACCAGAATCACTGACCACCAGGAAAATTGGAGGAAATACTAATGTATAAAGTCGCAATTAATGGTTTTGGGAGAATAGGAAGACTTACATTTCGAAAAATCTTTGGAGATGATCGTTTTGAAGTTGTGGCAATTAACGATTTAACA
>WSSedB1CaDRAFT_10000831_pt1 | contig 12635 bp, 9 predicted proteins | sample WetSurSB1Cattail_FD_9460 | JGI IMG/M metagenome (IMG submission 9460)
CCTCCATGTTCACGATTTTTGAATAATCTTCATTGAAAATGCGGTAACAGAGCTGGATATAGTCGATGCTCGCCTGCCGCAGGGAATTATCTCCCTTGTATTTCGGAAGCGCCATCGTTTTAAATTTTGCATTGTCAATACTCTCCAGGGCCTGCGTTCTCATTTTTTCAATTTTTTTCGCCCGCCGGCTATGGGCGGAAGCACTGATATAGGCCATATATTTCTGGTCCATCTCCACCTGGGCGTTGGAATACGCGGTCATGTAATCACCTGCATTCTCGATGACCTGCGCTTTGGTTCCTGAAGAAAAATAAAAAGTAAAAATTAAAAAGAAAAAACAGCGACGCATAGATTCGTTTTGGTTAGCATGAATATAATTATTTCACTGACATACGGGAAGCGATTTCATACCCCAGCAGCAGGCCGGTATCCCGGCTGAGAACCCGCGTGAGCGCGGTATTCGTCCTGCGCAGATCCTCATCCGCCTGCATCCTTTCCTTCTCATAGGGGTCCCATTCAATTTCATAAGGTGGTTTCAAATGATTCACGGATTGCTCCCCTTCAAGCAGATTTTCAGTTACCTGCTTTCTTTCTTCCATCATTTTATTAAATACCAGGACCTGGTCCCGGGAATCCCGGGCGCCGGTCAGGACATCCAGGTACTTATTAAACGAAATAAAGAAGCTGCTGGTATCCGCAAATGATTTCGAAAAGGATTTCAGGGGATCCGTTGAAAGAGCCGGATAGGGATGATAATATTTATTCGCATCCGTGGTGACATTCTGCAGCGAAAATGGAAGGGTTTTTTCCCTTTCCGACTGAATTTCGCTGAAATCCGGCAGAAAAATATCCGGGACCACGCCCGTTTGCTGGGCACTCGTGCCATTTACCCGGAACAAACGGTCGATGGTGATTTTTATGAAACTGGCGGCCGTTTTCATTCTTTCCAGGTGCTGTTCATCAAAAAGGGTATCCAGGGGCAATACGACCTGGGCGGTCGCCTTCCCAAAACTGGGTGACCCGACGATCAGGGCCCTGTGGTAATCCTGCAATGTACCCGCGACCATCTCGGAGGCGGATGCTGTAAACCCGTTGATAAGCAGGATCAGGGGTCCGTCGTACACAGAGCCCCTGTTCACGTCCTTCATCGTGAAGATTTTCCCTTCTTTATCCCGGGTCATACCGACGGGTCCGGAGTCAATAAAAATCCCTGCAAGGGCAATGGCTTCCAGCATGGATCCGCCGCCATTATAGCGCAGGTCCAGGATCAGCCCTTCGATATGTTCCTTTTTGAGTTTGATAATTTCTTTGGCCACATCATCCGCACAGCCATTATCCCCGCCCTCCTCCTGGTTCCAGTCAGTATAAAAAGCAGGCAGGGAAATGAACCCGATCCGGTGGTCACCATGCAGAATAAAACTGCGGACCTTACTATCCTCGTCATCCAGTTCGGCTTTTTCCCTTTGCAGGGTGACTTTCCGCGTGGTGCCATCTGATTTTTTCAGGGTCAACGTCAGGCTATTCCCGTGCTCGCCTGAAATAAAGGCGCTGACTTCTTCTGCTGTTCCGTCCGACACATCCACTTCTTCATTGCCTGCCCATTGCAGGGCAAGTATCTGATCACCTTCGTGGATCTGTCCGCTTTTATAGGCAGGGCTTCCGGGCTTCAGCCTGGTGATTTCAACGGCCTCTTTATCTTCACCCAGGCTGAACCCGAACTGCAGTTGCTTATCCCCCAGTTCACCCTGGAATGCTTCTTTTTTCCCGGGAGAAAAAAATTCGGTGTGCGGGTCATAACAGGAAGCCACCGATTCGCACCAGGCATTGCATACAAAGCCGGACAGTCCGCCGCTGGTCTGACGGGTTCTTTGTATATCCCTTTTAAAAGAATGACATACTTTTTTACGGGCCGCAGGCTCCAGGCTGTCGGGATTTACATTCGTTTTAGAAGAATCTTCTTCATATAGATCCACCAGGGTCTCCAGGATATTCCGTTTTACCAGTTTATAGAGCTTCTTTTTCCGCAGATCCTCGCCGGGAGCAAAACTGCTGTCTTCGGAAACTGTATAGGATTCATTCTGGTTCAGGTCGAACCGGGACCGGGAGAGTGTTTCCAGCAGGGAATCGGTCTGGTTGATTTTTTGGGTGTACAGGAAGATGAGCTGTTTCAGGAAATCATCCTTTTGATTCAATAACTGGTCATCCAGGCTAAACTGCCAGGCACTCAGTTGCCGGATATCCTCTCCGCTGAAATAAATCCGGTCTGCATCCAGCGCACGGATCATCTGGTTAAAAAGATCCCGGGAAAAGACTTTATCTACCGGCCTGGGCTGTACATGGTAGATTTCTGCCATCCGGGTGATGGTAAAAGCAGTTTCTGCCGTCGTATGGGTAACCTGGGCGAGGGAAACCGGATGAAAAAAAACGAATAAGACCAGAAATAGCGGAAATGCCTGCTTCATACCTTAAGTAAAGAATAAAATGGCAATATATAAAATCAATCGGCGTTCAGACTGAAAGTCAGTGAGCTACGTTATTTTTGCGTCTAAATTTTCTATTTGTCCAGCATCAAAAAATTAGCAGGTCAAACCATCTGGTACGGGGCGAGTTCCATCTTCGCCCGTTTCCTTTACTATTTGCTAACGCCATACCTGACCCTGAAATTTGCGGGAACGGTAGAATATGGTAAAATGAGCCTGATCTATGCGCTGATCCCCTTTTTAAATACCCTGATCCTGTTTGCCTTTGAAACGGCTTATTTCCGTTTCATCCAGCGAAGTGAATACAAAGAGGATGTTTACAATACACTGACCACTTCCCTGCTGATCAGTACGACGGGGATCGTGGGCCTGACCATTTACTTTCATGTTTCCATCGCTCATTTCATTGGACTTTACAACCATCCGGAATATGTTACATTAGCCGGGGTCATCATCGGACTGGATGCCATGTCTGCGCTTCCGTTTGCCAAGCTCCGAAACGAAAGCAGGCCGCAAAAATTTGCGGCGATCCGAATCAGCGGTATCCTGATTAATATTGTGACGGTCTATTTCTTTCTGACGGTTTGTCCGCATGTAATTAAGAACAACCCCAACAGCATACTGCGACTTGTTTACACCCCCAGCTTCGGCGTCGGGTATGTACTGATCGCCAATATTGCCCAATCCCTTTTTCAGCTGGCGGCGCTGTGGAAGGAACTGATAGCGGCCCGACTGGAAATAAATGTAAAGCTCTGGAAAGAAGTCTGGGTGTATGCCTTACCCCTCACCATTGCCGGTTTTGCAGGTATGATCAATGAAACCTTCGACCGGGTAATGCTTCAGCGCTGGTCTCCCCTGAAAGGAGATGCCGCAACTTTTGAAGTCGGCATTTACAGCGCCTGCTATAAACTTTCGATTTTAATAACGCTCTTTGTACAGGCATTCCGCATGGGTGCCGAACCATTTTTTTTCAGGCAGTCCACCGAAGCCAATGCCCCCAAAGTATATGCGCGGGTGATGAAATTTTTTGTGATTGTCATCTGCGGCATGTTTTTACTGGTTTCGCTCTACCTCGACATTTGGAAATATTTTATCCAGGATAAAAAAATGTGGGCGGGACTGAAAGTAGTGCCGATCCTTTTGCTGGCCAATATGTTCCTGGGCATTTATATCAATCTTTCGATCTGGTACCGCCTGACCCGCAAAACAACTGCCGGAGCTTATATCACGCTGATCGGCGCCGGCATCACCATTGCCGTGAATTTTATTTTCATTCCCTATTTCAGTTATATGGCCTGTGCCTGGGCCACCTTCCTTTGTTATGGAACCATGATGGTTATTTCTTATGTCTGGGGACAGAAATCATATCCCGTGCCCTATGCCTGGAAGAAACTCCTGGCCTATATGGTGATCGTCGTGATTTTATATTTCATTCACCAGGCCATTACCAGGATCTGGCATAGTGACGCATTGAATTATACCATCGCCACCACGTTCCTGATTTTATACGGCCTGTTTATTTACCGGGTTGAAAGGAAGGAGTTTGACAACCTGCTGAAGATGCGCAAAAAACAGGCGTAGTTTTTTTCAGATAATATATTTTCCAAATGGGTCCAGAAGGCGATCGGCCTAAGTGTAAACTCTTAGAAGAACGTTTGACTCTGTTAACCATCGCTTAACCATAGATTAAAAAGCGATTAAACTGATAGATGAAACGACGATTACGTTAAAAAGATGTCTAAATCTTCGAAATATTTCCGTAACTTCCTTTTATTCACAGGAATCCTAATATCTAAAGAACGCCCCATTATCCTGTATTATTCCTGCTTATAACTGTTGCGCGCCAACCCATTAAGTCTTTTCTAAAATCCGGGCCTTAAACAACCCAATCAATATGACACCTAATTGGCGCTTGAGATATTTGTGTTATTTATTAGCTCTGACTATCTTCTTCTCCTCATGCGTTAATACAAAAAAAGCGACTTATTTCAATGAGTTGGGTAATACTCATATCAAGGCGCCTGATGCTCTTGTGCCCATAATACATAAGAATGATCTGTTAAGTGTAAATCGTCAAACTAAAGTGTACCACTAAAATACTAACTTAAGGGAGTGTTTCCGGGATTATTCATCATCAAAAGCTTTAACATGGAAACAAAGCCCAAAAAGTCCACGACGGAAAACTTCGTTAAGGACATTCGCCGTAATACGAGGCGACTTTTTACCAGCGAGCAAAAAATCCTGATTGTTATGGAAGCCATTCGCGGAGAGACTTCCGTAGCGGAACTCTGCCGCAAGTATGGCATTCACCAGGCACAGTTCTACCGTTGGAATAAAGAGTTTCTGGAAGCGGGGAAAAAACGACTGGCTGGTGATACAACGCGCGAAGCGACTTCTGATGAAGTGGCTGAACTCAGAAAGGAAAACCAGAAGCTGAAAGAAATTCTGGCCGAGTTGATGTTGCGCCATGACATTGTAAAAAAAAGTTTAGCCATGTTCGAAAAGTTAACCGACTAAGGTATATGCGACTATCCCCATCTGAAAAACAGGAGATCATCCGTCTGGTCGATCACTCCCGGGACGGCGTCAACAAGACCCTCAGGGATCTGGGCATCCATAAAAGCACATTTTACAAATGGTATCATGCCTGGATAAAGAAGGGGCCCGATGGTCTGTGCCCTAAGCGAAGAACACAGCAGCAATGGAACTCCATTCCCGATGAACAAAAACAACTGGTTGTGGAAGTGGCTTTGGACAATCCTGTTTTATCACCACGGGAACTGGCTGTTAAAATCACCGATGAACAGAAGATCTTCATCTCTGAAAGCAGCGTCTATCGTTTTTTAAAGGTAAGGGGCCTGATCACCACCCCGGCGCATATCCTGCTTTCTGCATCGAATGAGTTTTACCGGAAAACCAGTTTTGTGCACCAGCTCTGGCAAACTGACTTCACCTACTTTAAGATCTTCGGCTGGGGGTGGTATTACCTGAGCACTATCCTGGATGATTACAGCCGCTATATCATCTATTGGGAACTTTGCAAAACAATGAAGACTGAAGATGTAGCGCGAACGGTAGGAAAAGCGCGGAAATTAGCCGGGCTGAAAAAAGGTCAATGGCCATTATTACTATCTGATCACGGATCCTGTTATATTGCTGCCGAATTGGCGCCATACCTGAAATCCATAGGCATTAATCTCATCCACGGCCGGATCAATCATCCTCAAACACAGGGGAAAATCGAGCGGTATCACCGCAGCATGAAAAACGTGGTGAACCTGGACAATTATTATTGCCCCGAGGAACTTATCCGGGCCATTAAACAGTTTGTTAATTATTACAACAACGAACGCTATCATGAATCCCTGGGAAATGTCACCCCGGCCGATGTGTATTTTGGAAGAAGAGATCAGATCCTGAAGCGCAGAGAAGAAATAAAAATCCAGAATATGAAATTCAGAAGAGTCCTGTACGAAACTGAAAAACAAAAAATTATTTAATCCGATCCCTATAAAACTAAAAAATATCAGTTAACTTAAACAAAGGAAACACTCACTAAGAAAGTCCACTTTGCTTGACGACATACAGTCAGCAGTACGAATGCAGACGCCTCTAAACTCTTCAATGAACCCAATTTTTCTGCCACTACTACAACAACAGCCATAGGTACTGCCCAGCAAATGGTGGGTTACCTGGTTACGGATGACGGGACTTTCAATTTTCCGCAATTGGGAACGATAAAAGCGGAAGGACTCACCATTAAACAACTTAGCGATTTCATTTCGCAACAGATCAAAAACAAGGAATTATTGATTGATCCCATAGTGACTGTCCGTTTCCTCAATTTCCGTGTAACGGTTCTGGGAGAAGTGGGACACCCTACTGTTGTCACCATTCCGAATGAAAAAATGAGTATCCTGGAAGCTTTAGGCCTGGCTGGTGATATCACCATTTACGGAAGACGCGATAACGTATTATTGATCCGGGAAGACAAAACGGGAAAACAAATTGTTCGGATCGATCTAAACTCTAAAGACATTTTAAGTTCACCCAATTATTATTTGCAGTCAAACGATGTTATTTACGTACAGGCGAGTAAAGAAAAAGTGGGGAGCGTGAGTAATAGCAGACAGCTATTACCTGTATACTTCGCAGCCTTATCATTGATAACTACAATTGTGTGGTTATCCTTTTATAATCATCATTAATTGTTGTTGTGAAAAAAATTCTGATAACTAAGGACGCTGGTATTGAAACGACAGAAAAGAGTGATGAAAATCTCTTCCGTCAATTGCTATTTCGTTACCTGCCTTACTGGCCCTTATTTTTGGTACTTATCCTGCTGGGTGCCGGTGCTGCATATTTTTATCTTAGGTCTGTGGTTCCTGTTTACGAAATTTCTGCAAGCATTTTAATAAAGGATGAAAAAAAAGGATCGGACGAATCAAAAATCACGGAGTCGCTTGATCTGCTTGGAGCCAAAAAGATTGTAGAAAATGAAATAGAAGTCATTCATTCCCGGACCATTTTAACGGAAGTGACAAAAGATCTCTGTTTATATGCTCCGATATTTGAAAAAGATGGTTTTATTTCCCGACCGGCTTATGTTTCCAGTCCAATAATAATTGAACTCCAGAAACCGGATTCTATAGTTCAAACTAAAGAAATTCCGTTCGTTTACATTCCTGCTACCCAAAACGTTATTGTGATAAATGAGAAATATCCAATCAATCAATGGGTGAATTCCGGATGGGGCGTGATCCGTTTTTCCATTAACCCATTATATCATTCATCTTCCGCAACACATGCCTTTTATTTTCAACTGAATAATCTAAAAAAAGAAGTCAATGATTTGAGCGAAAAATTGGACGTTTCAGCCTCCGGTAAATTATCCAGTGTCATAAACCTGGTTTTAAAAGATGCGGTTCCTGAGCGGGGGGAAGCTATCGTAAACGATATAATCAATGTGTACAATAAAGTATCCATTACCGATAAAAACCAATTAGCTGCCAATACTCTTGACTTTGTTGACAAAAGGTTACAGAATATGGGGATGCAACTGGATTCGGTTGAAATCGGGATCCAGAAATTCAGGACCGATCAAAATGTTGTGGATATCAGCGCACAGAGCAAACAATACCTTGTAAATGTCGGTGAGAGTGATCAGAAACTGAATGATGTGAATATGCAGTTAGCGGTATTGGACGAGGTGCAGAAATATGTTGAATCCAAAAATAATGAACCGGGTATAGTGCCCTCTACTTTTGGCATTAGCGACAAATTATTGTCCGAACTGATTGAAAAATTGTACAATACAGAAATAGAATACGAAGGTCTCAAAAAATCAACAGCAAAAAATAATCCCATTTTAGTTTCCCTAAGAAATGAGATTGATAAGATGAAGCCAACGGTGTTGGAAAATATTATAAGCCAAAAGAAAAGCCTGGAAGCGGGAAGAAACAACCTGATTGAAACCAGTAGTAAATACAACTCCATGCTTCATTCTCTCCCATTAAAAGAGAGACAACTGGTTGAGATCAGCAGGCAACAGGCCATTAAAAATAATATTTATTCCTTCCTACTGCAGAAAAGGGAGGAAACGGCTTTATCGCTCAATTCTACTGTACCAGATAGCCGGCTCATTGATAAAGCAGAATCATCATTCCTTCCTGTATGGCCAAACAAATCATTAATTCTTTTTATCGGTATTTTCGGAGCAATTCTTCTTGGACTAATATGGATAGGCATAAAGGACCAGTTGAACAATAAAATATTATTTAGAAATGAAATTGAACGATTGACCATGATACCCGTTATGGGTGAACTGACTTACGATAAATTAAAAAGGCCGATCGTTATAAAAAGCGGCGAAAAAAGTCTGATAGCAGAACAATTCCGTTTTCTGCGCGCTACACTTCCCAAATCCGGCTCATTTAAAGCTAAAAGAATAATGATCACTTCATCAATTCCTGGCGAGGGAAAAAGTTTTGTTGCTACCAATTTAGCAGCAAGTATCGCGCTTGCCGGAAAGAAAATCGTACTGGTTGACTTGGATCTTCATAAACCATGCGTTCACAGTTTATTCGATATTGAAAACAATAATGGGGTGTCGGATTATTTATCCGGTCAGATTGAATTGTATGATCTTATCATCAAAACTACAGAAAATGAAAACCTCTCCGTCATACCTGCTGGTACCATACCAGCAGACCCTTCCGAGCTAATATTAAACGGAAAGTTGGATATATTATTTAACTATCTGGAAGCCATTTTTGACATCATAATCATTGATACTGCTCCAGCGTTGGCAATTACCGATGCCTATATTATTGGCTCACGTTGTGATGTTACTCTTTATGTGGTGAGGCATGCATTTACTCCGAAAATTCATATACAATTACTTGACGAAAATACAGGAATGTATAAAATGAAAAATATAGGTATCGTCTTTAATGGTGTTAAAAAAAGAGGTGCGGGGAAATATGGTTTTGGTTTTGGATATGGATACAGTTTTGACTATGGGTATGGGTACTCTAATAAAAATAATTCATAAGTATATAAAATTTAATAACAGAAAATATCATCAGTCATAAATATCCATGTGACTGAATTGGGCGGAGCCTTTTATAAAACACTCGCATCAATAACAATTTTAATATTATGAGTGAAGAAAAAAAATGGTACGCAGTATACACAAATTCCCGCTGTGAAAAAAAAGTTGCCGATCTATTAATTAAACAAGGAATTGAAACTTACTGTCCACTTAACAAAGTTCAGAAACAGTGGAGTGACCGGAAAAAAATTATATATGAGCCTTTATTTACTTCATATGTTTTCGTGAATATCTTTAAAGCAGAACAAACACCTGTTCGTCAAACCCATGGCATTTTAAATTTTGTATATTGGCTTAATAAGCCTGCGGTTATAAGAAACGAGGAAATAAAATCAATTAAACTTTTTTTAAATGAATATAATTGCATAAAGCTCGAAAAAATTAGTGTAAATAAAAACGATTTAGTTAGAATAGTTTCAGGTCCTTTTATGGATATGGAAGGAAAAGTTGTAAATGTAAAAAATAAAACCGTAAGGATTTTACTTCCATCTTTGGGCTATTGTATGCTCGCTGAAGTTGAATCTTTCAATGTGAAAATTATAAGTGAGAAAGAGCTTTTTAGGTAAAGGGAAAGTATGCCTAAATAACCAAGAAACCCTGTATATTACTCTCCAATATCCAGATCAATACGATAGTTAATAATTTCCGTAATTTAACTATCCCAATTTAAAAGTACTAAAAAACCAGGGATAACGTAATCAGCAACGAACCAATGCTTTTGTCTATTATTCACGAAATTTCTTTCCTTTCCAAATTCACACCATTCAAAACAATATCGGCCATTAATTTCAGGCCCACAATTTCAATGTAGCTGTGATGTACTAGGTATAAGACTTACATATATCAAATAAATAGTTGGCAAACACATTTAAATTTTTAGTACTTTCTCCATTCATTTCTTCACTATTATAATCTCAATTATTACAATCTAATAAATTGTTCATTGTATAGACGAATATTATCTGTCTTGGGAGCAAATCTATTTGGTCAAATTATAACAATTATAATCCAAGTCATAAGTGTTCCACTTTTCCTTCATTTTTGGGGTACTAAGTTATATGGCGAATGGATTATTCTTACAGCCCTCCCATCCTATTTAATTGTTAGTGGAACTGGTATTGGATATGTTGCAGGCAATACAATGCAAAAAAATATCGCATCTAACCAAATTAATAACGCTTTGTCAGCTTTTCAAAGTGCCTGGATAGTTACGCTTGGTCTATCCCTATTATTATTATTAATTATTATTCCAACAGTGCTATATCTACCTCTTTTAAAATGGTTAAATATAGTATATGTATTGCCTCACTCGGCAATTCTTACCTTAATCATTTTTACTTTTTATATCTCATTATCTCTACAAACCGAACTTTTCAATGGAGTTTACAGGGCAAACCAAAAGTTTGCAAGAGGTATTATGATTTTAAATATTTTGCGATTAATCGAATTTATTGGAACAGTGTCAATAATAATAGCTGGTGGAAAATTCGTTGCTGTTTCAATAACTCTATTAACCGCACGAATATTTGGAATAATTTGGATACTTCGAGATCTTAGAAATATTTCATGGATTAGATTCGGGGTTAAACACTCAACCACTACCCTAATTAAGTCAGAATTAGTTTCAACACTTAGCTTTTTAGGTTTTCCTTTAGGCCATGCTTGTATGATTCAGGGAATGACAACAGTGATTGGAATCCGTTTAGGTCCAGGAGCTGTTGTAATATTTTCAGCTGTCCGTACCATGACTGGATTTATCAAACAATTCGCATCATCAATTTATTATTCCATTTGGCCGGAATTAACAAATACTTTATCAACTGGAAATTTTAAAATTGCAAAAAACATTCATCGTAATGCTTTCCAATTCACCTTACTATTTGCATTATTGACCAGTCTTGGATTGTATATGTTGGGGGCATGGATCTTTAATATTTGGACAAACGGCAAACTTAAATTTGAAAATACATTTTTTTTGCTAATGCTTGTTTCGACGATTCCAAATACTCTTTGGATGATGAGCTCTTACGTATCTATTTCAATTAATAAACATTCATCTATTGCTATATTTTATAGTAGCCTTGCGTTTAGCTCTATGATAATATGTTATATACTAATCCCGCATTTTGGTTTAGCAGCAGCTCCTATGTCAATTCTATTTTGCGATATAAATACATTTTTATTTGTAATGAAAAAGTCCTTTATAATTGTTCAAGAAAAAATAAGTGAATTTTCACTCTTTATTATCTCAAATAACCCCCTTAGAAAAATAATTAATAAGAGATTTTCTTGAAAATAATTAGAATAATCTATTTAGAAGCAGGTATTACTTCTAAATTCAGTATATTTTAGAAATGAGACCTTTAAGAATTATAAAACAAAATGAAATAATAGAATTAATACATTTTAAAAAAATCGCATCAAATTGCCTTTTTGGACAGTTAATTTCAATATTTACATTTATTTTCTGCTATTCAATATTAAAACCATCTAATCAAATTGCAATTAGCTGTGGAATTTTAGCAATATTAATATCCCTGACTCCTTTATTTTACGCCCTGTCAATTAAGAATTTAGCTATTCTTTTCAGTTGTATATCCATCTTCAATTTAGCTCCTATATGGTTTCTATATTTAGAAGGAATTTTACCAGGTTACGACGCCTATGAATATAGCCCTGCTATATTTAGAATTGAAGCGTTAATATATACTTCATTATTTCAAATATTTATTAACTTATTTTATTTACTGTTTTGGAACAAAATAACAACCTTTTCAGTAAAATTTTTTTCATTCTTGAGGGACGTCAAAATTACTGCCAACTCATATTCGAAACTTAGTCTTATATCATTTTTTACACCGTTAGTAATTTTCTATTTTTATCACGGTTCCTTCCAAAAATTATGGGCAGTATTTATTGCAGGTCGTTCGGAAGGAAATTCAGGCAGCCTTTTAACACAGGACTCAGGTGGAATAAGTTCATTTTTACTTCCAATTATCTGGCTATGGCAATTAACTCCATTTTTCAGTTCCATAGCGTTCATATCGTTTGAAAGAAAGAAAAGTGTATCAGCCATTTTCCCTATTATCTTAGGTCTACTAGTTATTTTTCAATCCTTTTTAGGTGGCACCCGAGCAATGATGATATATGTTGCAACCCCTTTTATATTTTTTCTCTTTTATTATAATTGGAATAGAGGAATTAAATTTTGGCTATTCGGCATTTCTATCTTATTATCATTAATTGCATTAATGGAATTTCAACTTCGTTTTAGAAATGAAACATTTATAGATGTCTTTAATAATCTTAATAAGGCTGAAAAATCACAGGGCCTCAATTCCGCAACCACATTTGATTTAACTCATACACAAAGAGACAATAATATGTATCTATTTTGCCTTCTTTTAAAAGGATATCCCAAAAAATACCATTTTGAAGGTTATAGCGAACTTTTTGCAGAAATCGCCAATCCCATTCCGCGTGCATTTTGGAAAAATAAGCCAATTCTTCAAGGTGCTAAGGATTTGATATACCAATATCCT
>WSSedB1CaDRAFT_10000832_pt1 | contig 12631 bp, 6 predicted proteins | sample WetSurSB1Cattail_FD_9460 | JGI IMG/M metagenome (IMG submission 9460)
AAGGGTCCGCCGCTGGCGCGCGTCCTGCGCACGATCCACACCTCGCATGGCGGCAAGCTGTCGCTGGCGCGCGTGCTGCGCGGAACCTTTGTCGACGGCCAGTCCGCGCTCTCCCCCGCCGGCGAGGACAAGATTTCCGGCCTCTCGCGCCTGCTTGGCGGCGCGCCCTCCAAGCGTAGCGAGGCGGCGGAGGGCGACACGCTGGCCTTCGGGCATTTGGAGCACGCCGCGACCGGCGACAGCATTACGGGAGACCCGCGCGGGGGAATTCGGGACGTCGCCAAATCGCCCGTGCCGGCGCCGGAGCCGGTGCACGCGGTCGCGCTGAGAGTGAAGGACCGCAAGGACGAGATGAAACTCGCCAGCGCCATCGCGAAGCTCGTCGACGAAGATCCGTCGCTGATCTACGTGCATGATCAGGAACTCTCCGAGATCAAGCTGCTCGGCCAGGGGGAAATGCATTTGCGCGTGACGCTGGAGCGTCTCGCCTCGCGCTTTGGCGTAACGGTCGAGGTTCACAGGCCCACCGTCGCCTATAAGGAGACCATCCGCAAGAAAGTCTCGGTGCGCGGGCGCCACAAGAAACAATCGGGCGGCCACGGCCAATTCGGCGATGTCGTGCTGGAAGTCGGGCCACGCCAGCGCGGCGAGGGCTTTATCTTTTCCGAACAGGTGCATGGCGGCTCGGTGCCGCGGCAATATTTCTCCTCGGTCGAGGCCGGTTGCCAGGACGCGCTGGCGCATGGGCCGCTCGGCTTTCCGGTGGTCGACGTCGAGGCCGTGCTGATGGATGGCTCCTATCACTCGGTCGATTCGTCCGACATGGCCTTCCGCACGGCGGCGCGCATCGGCATGAGCGAGGCTCTATCCCGAGCGGAGTCCGTGCTGCTGGAGCCCGTGCTGGCGGTGACGATTTATACGCCCAGCGAGGGCATGTCGCGCGCCACCAGCATCGCTTCCAGCCGGCGCGGGCAAATCCTGGGTTTTGGCCCGCGCGGGGGCTGGGAAGGCTGGGACCGCCTGGAGACGCTGATCCCCGAAGCCGAGATGGAAAACCTGATCGTTGAATTGCGTTCGGCGACCTCGGGCGCGGGCTTTTACGAGGCGCGTTTCGACCATCTCGCGGAGGTCACGGGCCGCCACGCGCGCGAGGTGGCGGCGGCGCACGCGGTTAAGGTCAACGGCGCCCAGTGAGCGCGATTGCGAACTGGGCCTTGCCATTCGATCTTGGGAAGGCTAGAAGCCGATGCAGTTTCGCGAAAGGCCCCTCTGTTTCGCCAGAGGGGCTTTTCGTGACGGGCGCCCGTAGCTCAGCTGGATAGAGCACCAGACTACGAATCTGGGGGTCAGAGGTTCGAATCCTTTCGGGCGCGCCATTATAATCAAAAACTTACAAAATCGGCACCGTTCTAGAAATTGATTTAGAACGGTGTTTAGAACGGTGATTTTGCACGCCGGCTCTAGCGAACCGACGAGGATCGACGTCGGCGCCTTCAAAACCCAACAACCCGCCCCTTCACATTTCGGGACCTTCGCGAACGCCTCAGATCAGCTCGAGAAGAAGAATTGGCCCGCACTCTCGCTCCTGGAGGCGGCGCGGTGTTAGAGCCCGAACCGGCGCCACACACGCTTCGATTGTAATGCTTGGCGACCGACGACTAACGAGCGGCTCAAGCTGGAGACGATGCCTTGCAAGTCAAAACCCGCCATGGTGAACTATATTGTTAATCGGCGCGGGGTCTCGACGCTGATCGGCACGGTATATAATTGATACAGCTTGTAGTAGAGGGGTCAGGAGGTCGCGCCAATTAACACCAATAGCATCGTGAATATGATCGGCCCGCGAGATATCCCTCACTCTACGGTCGCACGGATCCAACAGGCGTCAAGAGTCCCGGCGCTTTTGAATGGTGGACGCATCTCGGCGTTTCTTCCGGAAGGAGCACGATCTTCGCATTTGCCATCTTCGTTCGCGGTATAATTGTCTTCGTTCCGAATCAAAGTTGGTCGCTTAAACATGAATCGCGACATGATCTTCATCAGCCATGCGACGCCCGACGACAACGACTTCGTGCGTTGGCTGGGAACCCGGCTGACTGGACACGGTTACAAGGTCTGGGCCGACCTTTTCGATCTGAAGGGTGGGACGCCATTCTGGACGACGATCGAGGACGCAATCCGAAACCGCGCCATAAAGGTGCTGTTTGTGGTGTCTCACAATAGCGTGCACCCGAACCGATCTGGCGTGCGGAACGAGCTTTCCGTCGCCGACACGATTAAGAAGCTGATCAAAGACCCCAGCTTCATCATTCCCGTGAAGATCGATGACACGAGCTTTGGCGACCTTCCGATACAGATTCATCAGTTGAACGCCATCGACTTCGCACAGGGCTGGGGAGCGAAACTCCTTGAGCTTCTGAAGACGTTGGAAGACGCCGGCGTTCCTCAATCGGGGAATCCGAACGAAGAATTCGAGATCTGGCGGAACGTCACGGCCCATGCTGCAACGCTCGTCGAATCCGCGCCGGAACGGGTTCTGTCGAACCTGATGTCCGTGGACGGGCTGCCGAAGTCCATCGGCTTCTACGAATACGACGGCGACAAGGAAAAAGCTTCCGCGGCACTTAAAACCACAGGGATTCCCTTCGCGGCGTTCAACCGACTCGTCATCTCGTTTTCCGGTGTCGAAGCCTTTCAGGAACGATTGCCTCCGCACGTTCAATTGAAGGTTCGCGCCCATATTCCGTTCGAAACGTTCCTTGGCGGTTCGGCGACGGATGTCACGGCGCCCTTAAGCTACGACGCAAGGAACATAGCGACGTCGCTTCTTCGACAGCACATCGAGCGTCACTTGGTGGCGCGGGGGCTGGAACGTTTCGAAACGGCCTCGTCTTCCTCGTTCTATTTCCCGTCCGGCTTGGCGCCCAACGACAAGATTTCGTTCGTCGCGGCCAGCGGCAGGAAAACCCCGAAGAATGTCGTCGGTCGCAGTGACAAATACAAAGTCAACTGGCACCTGGCCATGAAGGTCAACATCGTGCTCGGCCCGCCGGCGCTCGTCCGGCTGAAGCCTTACATTTGCTTCTCAGAGGACGGCCAGAACGCTCTCAATGATCCGAAACGCACCTCGCGCATTCGGAAAAGCTTTTGCCGAAATTGGTGGAACCCTCAGTGGCGGCAGTTGCAGGAGGCGTTCTGCACGTTCCTAGCGGAGGGAAAAACCTCGATAGAGATCGGCCTCGACGGCCCCGAGACCCTGATTTTGGTGGGCTGGCCGATGGAGTTTACGTCCGCCCGCAGGATGCCGGACGATCTCAAGGTCGCATTTGAAGAAGGCAGAAATGGCGAAAGAGGCCGAGCGCATGCTCGATGGCTCGGGCTGGCTGCCGGAACCGCTACGTCTCGCGTTGGGCGATGCGGTGACAGATGCTCCGAACGGCGAGGCAGGCGAAGTCGAGGTGCTGCCAGATTTCCTCGCGGAAGACGAGGACGACAGTCAGACGGACGCCGAGGAAGAGCCACACGCGGCCGCCGCCGAGTGAATTTTCCACCGGGCGGCAAAACCGCCCGGCGCTCACCCCCTATCCACTTCCGACAAGGAGCCCGGCCATCGCGCCGGGCTTTTCGTCATTCAGGAGGACAGCATGGCTGACTACGCCTCGCCCACGGTCGTTCATCCTTCAATAATTCCCAATCAATCGCGTCGCAGCCCGCGAGAGGATGACGGTCCGACAATGCGACGCAAATGACGGAGCTCCACAAGGCTTCTGCATCGCAGCCGGGCGTCGGCGTTCCGCTAGTGATGAAAGCGATATCCAGCCGTCGCGCCATGATCCGAGCGATCAGCTGCTCTGGCGGGCCCTCAAAGAAGTCCAGGATGACTCCGGGTTGCGCCTCTCTAAATTCCGCCAAGTGATCGCATAGGAAGCCAGGCAAGAGACAAGGAAGAATGCCGATGCGGATCACGCCCTCGTCACCACGGCCGGCCGCCCCCGCGTTCTTTACGGCAAGATCGATCTCGTGAATCGCCGATCGCGTGTTGTCCAAAAAATGGCGTCCAGCCACGGTCAATCGAACGCCGCTCGCGTGACGTTCGAAGAGCGATACCCCAAGCTGGTCTTCCAGCGCTCGCACGCGTCGACTGACCGCCGATTGCCTCACTCCAAGAACATGCGCCGCGCGGCTGAAACTCAGATGATCCGCGACAACGAGAGCCTGGGAGATCGAAACAGGGTCGATCACCGGGAAAATCGTCGGCGATGCTTGAGACCTTTCGATGCGGTGCCGACTACGGTTTGAGGGCTTGTTCATAATGCATTCCGATAAATTGATTTAACAATCTTTCATTCGCAATCGAACCGGGAAAGATGACATCTGACGGTGATTGGCCGCCTATCGAAAACGACCATGCATCCTGAGCAAAGGGGTAAATGTTTCGTGCTTTCATCCATTCACCACCCTCCTCCAAGGGCCACGAATAGTGCGACTGTATCGGTCAGTCGCTGGGCCTCGGCCAGAACCCTGGAATTCGCCGCGGCGAGATAGGCGCGCTGCGCGTCGACGACCTCAAGTTGCGACACCCCGCCGAGTTTTAGCCGCAAGCGAACATGGTCAAGATATTTCTTTGCGGCGCCCGCGGCGACGCGAGTTTCCTTGACGGTTCGGGCGTCGGCCTGCAGCGCGCGCAGCGCGTCCGCGACGTTCTGAAAGGCCTTCAGAACCGTGTCGCGATATTGCGCCTTGGCCTGATCGAGGGACGCCTCCGCTGCCTTCTGCTTGTTGTAGAGGGTCATCCCGTCGAAGGCGGTCTGTGCGACATTGCCGGCCAGCGCATAACCGAAGGTTCCGGGCTGGAAGAGCTGCGCGAGGGAAAAGGCGCTGGTGGCGCCATTGGCGGAAAGCGTAACATTCGGCAGGCGCGCCGCGACGGCGACGCCGATCAGCGCGCTCGCCGAATGAAGATTGGCCTTGGCGCCTTTGATGTCGGGGCGCTGCGCCACGAGCTTTGAGGGCAGGCTGAGCGGCAGATCGCGTGGCAGCGAGAACTGCGCCAGCGCGAAAGTCTCCTCCACCTCTTCGGAAGGGTAGCGCCCGGCGAGCGCGGTCAGCAGATTGCGCTGCTGCGCTAGGCGGCTCTCCAAGGGCGGCAGAGTCTCCCGCGCCTGGGCGAGCGCGTTTTGCTGTGAGAGAATGTCGGTTCCGGCGACGGCGCCGTAAGCAAGCTGCCGCCGCATGACCGCCAGCCGCTCCTCTTCGAGCGCGATGACGCGCCGCGTCGCTGCGATCTGGCCGCGCAACGACGCCTCTTCGATTGCCGCCTTCGCGACATTCGCCGCGAGCGTCAGATGCGCCGCCTGTTTTTGATAGATTTGCTGGTCCCGTATTGCGTCGAGCGATTCGACGTTGCGCCAATTCGCGCCCCAAAGGTCCAGCGTGTAGTTGATCTGCACCTGTTTGGTGAAAAAGGAATAGGCGGTCTGCGTGACGGTGTTCGTCGTCGAATCGCCCGAGGCGATACTGTAGCTCGAGTTTGAGCCGACCGTCACTTGCGGGAAGAAGGCGCCCGAGCCCGCGAAGGCGTTGAACTGCGCGACGCGGATCGCGGCATCCGCGGCTTCGAGCGTCGGGCTGCGCGCAAGAGCTTCCTCGACGAGATCGTCGAGGCTGCGCGAATGGAACGCTTCCCACCAGCGCGCTGGAACCTCCGCGCCCTCGCGAAAGCGCTGGCCGCCGCCAGGAGACGCGGTTGGCTCCGGCGTGAAACGCTCGACGTCCGGCGGCGCGGGCGCGACGAAATCGGGACCCACTGCGCAGGAGGCGAGCGCGAGGGTGAGGCCCAGTCCGATCAATGGCGACAATTGGCGGCGTGGGCTAGTCACGGGCGAGCGCCTCCACGGGATCGAGCCGCGCCGCGTTGCGGGCCGGAAAATAGCCAAAGACGACTCCGGTCGCCGTCGCGCAGACGACTGCCGCGAGGACCGCCGAAAGCGAGAGTCGCATCTCCCATTTCGGAGGCAAGAAATATCCGGCAATCCAGCAGATGAAATAGGATAACAGCACGCCGATCGCCGCGCCGAGAAGGCAGACGACCACGGCCTCGATCAGGAACTGGCGACGGATGTCGCCCTGGCGCGCGCCCACGGCGATGCGCGCGCCGATCTCGCGCGCGCGTTCCGAGACCGACACCAGCATTATGTTCATCACGCCGATGCCGCCGACCGTGAGCGAGATGATTCCGATCGCCGCGAGCAGCAAAGACATGGACTGGAAAAAGGCGACGCCGGACCTGATGCGTTCGGCGAGATTGAACACCATGAAATCCTTGACCCTATGGCGCGTGGTGAGGAAGGGCGTGAGCTTCTCCTCGGCCGACGCTGGCGGTTCGCCATCGCGCAGAGATACGACGATGCTGTCGAGATAGCTGCGTCCGATCAGCCGCGCCCCGGCGGTCGTATGGGGAACCCAGACGTTGAGCTTGGAGCCGCCACGACTTTCCTGCTGGTAGTTTCTGCCGGTGACGCCCACGACGACGCAGGGCAGCTTACCGACATAGAGCGTCTCGCCGATCGGGTTGGAGCTTCCAAAGAAGCGCTGCCTCACATTGGCGTCGATCACCACGACCTGCGCCTGTCTCAAAATATCGTCACGGTTGAAGCTCGCTCCCTGCTCGATCGGCAGGCCGGTCATCTCAAAATAATTCACACCAACGCCGGTGACGCTCGCCTGGCCGCTCAGAGCTCGATGGCGCAGTAGCGCTGAGTGCGTGAGTTGAGGGCTGGCGTCCTTGACATAGTCTTGTCGACGCAGCGCCTCGACATCCAGGCTGGTGAGAGTTTGGATGCGCGCGGAATCAGGATCGCCCCAGTCCTTGCCCGGGTAAATTTCGAGCGTGTTCGTCATCACGCCCTTGAGGTCTTCGGCGACATAGCGCTGGGCGGCTTCTCCGAGCGCCACCATGGTGACGACGGAGACGATGCCGATGACGACGCCGAGCAGAGTGAGCGCGGTGCGCAGGCGATGCGCTAACAGGGCGACGACAGCCATATGGCCGGCTTCGCCGAAACGCGACCAAAAGGCCCCCTGTGAAGGCCCGGTCGACGGCAAGTGGTTCTCAGGCGGCTCGCCAATCGAAGCAATGTCCGGGATGGGCGCCGTTCCCTTTGGCGACCCGGCGCCAGGCGCTACTGACGCGCTCGTGGCGAGGCTCGTCGCACACCCCGTCGCCCGGTCCGACACAATGCGGCCGTCGGCAAGTTTGATGATCCGGTGCGCGTGCGCCGCGACCGCATGGTCATGCGTCGCGAGAATCAATGTATGGCCCAGCCGATTCAATTCCAGCAGCAGCTCCATCACCTCTTCGCCGGTCGTGCTGTCGAGCGCGCCGGTTGGCTCATCGGCCAGGATCACCTGGCCGCCGTTCATCAAGGCGCGGGCGATGGAGACGCGCTGTTGTTGTCCGCCCGAGAGTTGATAAGGGCGATGGTCGAGACGGTCCTGGAGACCAAGCCGCTCCAGTAAGGCGCGAGCGCGCTCATCTCGCTCCTTCGCCTCCACCCCCGCGTAGATCGCGGGTATCTCGACATTGGCTTTGGCGGAGAGTTGCGGCAGCAGATTGTAACGCTGGAACACAAAGCCGAAGTGGCCGCGTCGAAGCTCGGCGAGCTGATCCTGGTCGAGGGCCGACGTGTCCTTCCCTGCGACGCGGTAGCTTCCGTCGCTTAAACGGTCGAGGCAGCCCAGAATATTCATCAGGGTGGACTTGCCCGACCCGGAGGCGCCGACGAGCGCGACCATCTCCCCCGCGCGGATGACGAGATCAATCCCCCGCAAGGCGTAAATTTCCTGCGCGCCGGTTTTGTACCGGCGCTGTGCCCCGCGCAGTTCGAGCAGGGCCGCGCCCCCCGCCGCTCCGTTCGGAACCGCGCTCATTATCGAGCCCCCTGAGAGGCGTTGGGCGAAGACAATGGCGCATCCCCGGTGATGACGCTCTCGCCTTCCTTGAGCCCCTCCAAGACCTCCGCCAGCACGTGATTATTGACGCCGACCCGGATTTGCCGCGTCTCGGCCAAGCCATTGGCGCCCTGAACGCGCACGGCGTAGCGGCCGTCGAGCCCCTGCTCGCGCAGGGCGGCGGCTGGAATGGCCAGCACGCCCGTGGAGACGCCGCGCGTGATCGACACCTGCGCCGTCATGCCGATGCGCAAGATACGATCCGGGTTCGGCACGTCGAACAAAGCATTGTAAAACACGGCCGCCGCCGCTCCGCTCGTCGAAGAGGACGATTGCGCGCCGTTTTGCCCCAGGAGCGGATCGGAATAATTTTGCGGCGCGGGTTCCACTGCCCGCAGCGATCCCGAGTAGCGCTTGTCGGGGTCGCCCATGATGGTGAAGGAGACCGGCTGGCCAACCTTCACATTGATCACGTCGGCCTCGGACACTTGTGTCCTGATCGTCATGGCGTCGAGCCGGGCGAGTTTCAGGATCACCGGCACGATCTGCGCCGCGACCACGGTTTGGCCCTCCTGGGTCAGAACGCCCACCACCTCGCCATCGATCGGCGCGGTGACTTTCGTGTAGGATAAATTGGCGTTCGCGATGTCGACCTGGCTTTTGGCCTGGGCGATCTGCGCGTCGAGGGCGGCGAGGCTCGCTTCGTCCGCCTGCGATTGCGCCTCGGCGCTCTCCAGATCACGGCGCGAGGTCGCCTCGCCCTTGATCATGCCGCGTTGTCGTTCGAACTCGAGTTTCGATCGCCGCAGCCTCGCGACGGCGGAACGTTTCTGCGCTTCGAGATTGGCGAGATTGGCCTGAGCCGCCCTCAGCTCGTTCTCCTGCAGCACTGGGTCGATCTCGGCTAAGGAATCGCCGGCGCGGACGTGATCGCCTAGCTTCGCTTTGAGAGACTTCAGCTGGCCGGTGACGCGCGTGCCGACATCCACTTGCCGGATGGCTTGCATCGTTCCCGTCGCCAACACACTGTTCTCAATGTCGGCGCGCACGACCTTCGCCGTCAAATATTGAGGAGGTGGTGACGAGGACAGGAAACGCAGCGCGAAATAGCCGGCCGCCAAAACCGCGATGGCGATCAGGATGAAGCGCATACGCCCTTTCGTTTTGATGCTTCTCCAAATGAGCCGGATCATTATCTCGCGCCGCCCGATCCAGGAAGCTCGGAGCGGTGGCGACGATATTCGGCGACATCACGCGAAATCGGATGCCGCCGATCGAAGGCCAGGAGAGTGATCGGCATAATTAAAACGGACGAACTCGGCGTCCCCGATGCGAGATCGATCTTGCACATCAGGCCGGCTTTCCCGCCCGCGTCATAGACGTTCGTCACAATCAAACGTGATGACGCTGTCGTGTTAGGAGAATGTTTTCGCAGCATCCCGACCAACGGTGGCCGCCCATAAGCCGGCAAGGGCAAGAATCTCCGCAGACGGCAGGCTAGCGTTTCAGGACGATGCGCGGATGGCTGCACAGGGCGATCCTCCAACGGAAATGAATTGAACCCGATTCCACCCATCACTCCGCAGCGGCTTTCTGCGCCGCAGAGTGGCGTTGCGTCTCACGCCGCGCTTGAAATTTCCGCGCCGAACGCTTCTTCAGCCAGATGACGACGCCCGTCACCGACAGCGCCGTGATCACGAAGCCCATGACGCAGACGAAAATCTTCATCGGAAGGCCGAATACTTTGGCCATATGCAGCCTTATCAACCACGCCGTGATCGTATCTCCAGCGAAGACAGGCGTGCTTCCGGGCCATTTCGTGTCGCGCAGGGCGCCCGTATCGGCGTCGAAAGTCACGGAGACGCCAGTGTTTGCCAGCGATGCGTCGAGCGGTCCCGCCGCCGAAAATGTGTAGACGCCATGAGCGCGATCCAGCCACAAGACTTCTTCACGTCCGACGACGAAGCCGTGCGCGCGCGCTTGCTCATGGATAAGAGCGTGGCCTGCTTCACGCGCCTCTCGCCAATTCAGGCGCGGCGTCTCCAGAGGCGTCGCTAGGCCGGCGGTCTCCTCGGGAAATTGCAGCCCTCCAAAGAGGGTCCGCATCGTCGGAATATAGACCTCGTTCAGATTGAACGCGACGCTCGACCAGGCGAAGACAAACAGCATCGCCCAGGTCCATAGACCGAAAGCGCGGTGAATGTCGAAATTGATGCGATAGGCCCCGCCGTTGAGTTTAATGAGCCAGGCAGGCCTCCAGCGCGCCCACCAGCTTTTGGTGGGCGGCGCGCCTTTTTCTCTTTCGCGCCGCCTAATCGGCAGGGTGAGATAGAAGGAAACGAAACAATCGATGGTCCAGACGAGTGCCGTGATCCCAAGCACGTAGGTGCCGAGCATCCCAGTGCTCGCGGGCAATGCGAGACTCATATGGAGGCGATAGAGAAACGGGATGAGGTCTTGCGTTGCGAGTGAGGCTTCGCCCAATTTGCGCACGCCGAGAACGTCACCCGAATAGGGATCCAGATACATTTGCGTGAAGGGAACCTCGAAAGCCTTGCCCGTCGCGGGATCGTTGCGAGGTTCGACCTGCACAGCAAGCGACCGGCCTGGTTCCACATTTAGCAAGGCAAAGGGCGCGCGAGTGCGTGGCTCATAGGCTTCCGCCTTCTCCAAAAGTTCCAGTGGATCGCGCGTCGGTGCTTCACGAATCGCGACCGTGAGGAGACCCGGATTGAGCCAGCAATCCAGGTCTTCGCGAAAGGCCAGCACGCTGCCGGTGAGGCCAACGACAACGAGAAACCCCGCCATCGCCAGACCAGCCCATCGATGCAGCAACACCCAAAAGGAGCGGCTCATCGTTAAAACTCCATGCCGATGGAGCCTTTAAAGGTGCGCGGCGCGCCGACGGCTACACCGAGCGGCCCCGCGCTTGCTTCGGTGTAGTAGCGGGTGTCCAGCAAGTTATCGACATTGAGCTGGGCGGTCAGTTTATTGCCGTTGAGCGTCCAGCTATAGGCCACCATCAGGCCGACGGTGGCATAGCTTGGCACGTGGAAGCTATTGTAGAGATCGGCGTAGGACTTGCTCCGCATATTGGCGCCTCCACCAAATTTCAAACCTTTCCAATCGCCGTTCTGGAATTCATAGGTCGTCCATAGACTCCCCATATGACGAGAAACACCAGGCTGTGTGAAACCTTGATAACCGTTGACGCTGAGAAGATTGCCGAGTGGATCGTAAACATTGTACGCGGCGTCCTTGGTGATAAGCGAATCGATGTAGGCGTAACTGACGATCGCTTTCCAGCCGGGAAGGATTTCTCCGGCCGCATCGAATTCGATTCCGTTGTTGCGCGTTTCGCCAAGCGAGACTTGATAGCCCAGTGCGGCTCGCGCCGGATCGGGGTCGGGAGCAGCCACATGCTGTTTCATGAGATAGAAATAGTCGAGGGAAGCGGTGAACCGCTTGTCGAACAATTCGGTCTTGACGCCAACCTCCCATCCCTGAGCCGTTTCAGGCGGCAACGGCGCGCGCGAAGGTCCCGATGTGCCAGCGTTTTGTCCAAAATTCTCAAGATAGCTGCCGTAAACGCTCACCTCGGGGATAGGCCGCCACAAGAGGCCGAAACGCGGAGTCACTCGTTGCGAATTGTCGATCGTATGGTCGAGTCCGTCGCCAGACAGTGCATTTCCGGCGTAAATGAACGAACCTCCGTCATGATAAATGGCGTGATCATAACGCGCGCCCGCCAATACGAAGAAATTATAGGGCAGCGCGATGTTATCCTGAACATAGGCTCCATACCAATCATATCGATTTCTGCCGTGGACCGCTAGTCCAAGCAAACCAGACCTATCGAATAACGCAAGGTCGGTGGGGTTGAACGAATGGATTGGAAATAGATAATCGATATTTGATGACGGGAACCATGGGAAGCTTATATCTCCGTGATTATAACGTGAAAAGAAGTCTCCACCGAGAAGTACCGTGTGCTTAACACCAAATGTTTCGAATTTTCCGCTGAGATCCAGGTTCGTAGTAAAAACATAGTCATTTACGGCAACTAAATAACTTTGACGATCGAGCTGTGTCGGCACAGTCGGGTCAAAGCTCGATGCGGTCATTTCTCTTCCTAAATATTTATTTAACGATGCCTCGAATCGATTCGTCAATATCCAGTCGTCATTAAATTTATGCGATATATTTGATCCAAAACTTAGGTTATCAATTCTTTGATTAGAGTCTGGTTCTCCAAAATTACGCCCGCGTGGAAGAAATGAAACAGGTCCTACGCCAAACACTAAGGACATTGGATTGTATTTTGTGTACGCGATGGTCCCATTATCGACGGGTGTGACTTGGTGGGTATATCGGAGATTGAGCGTCACTTGCGTTGCTGCGTCGATATTCCACTTTATCACCGGTGAAACAAAGTAGTTGCGCGTGAAATCAAATTCTTGGAACGAACGGGCATGATCGATTTCCGCTGTCACGCGGTAGAGAAGCGTGTCGTCCTTGGTCAACGGGCCGGTCGTATCGAACGTCGTTCGATAGGTGTCCCATGAACCAAACAGCTGACTGACGGCGGTATGCTGCGTTGCTTGCGGCTGTTTTGTTACGAGGTTGACGATGCCGCCGGGATCGGCCCGTCCATAGAGAATGGAGGCGGGCCCTTTCAGGA
>WSSedB1CaDRAFT_10000833_pt1 | contig 12628 bp, 9 predicted proteins | sample WetSurSB1Cattail_FD_9460 | JGI IMG/M metagenome (IMG submission 9460)
CACGAAAGTTGAAAATAAAAAAGGCACCTACAAGAAATCTTGTAAGTGCCTGTGATTTTTGGCTCCCCAGCGCGGACTCGAACCACGGACAAGGTGATTAACAGTCACCTGCTCTACCAACTGAGCTACTGGGGAATATAGAGTCCATCTGCGCAATGCTTCGCTTTGCAGATGAAGGTGCTGCTCCGAAAAAGTAGAAGGATTAATTACCACAACGCTTGCAGCGTGTCAATATCAAATTAACGACGAATCTGCATAGCATCAGCATCGGATCGCCCTGTCATCTATAAGCAGAGTTACAGGGATCGGTGGTCATTCAAGCTAAACTTTGATGTTTTTCAGTTGTGGCGTATCGGCTGCTGCAAACGCAGGTCCTACAAAGTCGGGTGGGACTGGTGATAGTTCCTCAGGCTTGTGGTCAGAGAGCCATCCGGGGTTGGATCGATGTGCGGTATTTTTGACTGTCCTCCCAGCCTTTTTCGCACCGAATGCGACCAGTCGTAGATCAAGTCCGTGGGGAGAGTGACTACATCGGGAGTTGAGATTCTTCCCTGTTCCCTGAATGTGGCGTAATCGGCATTGAATTCCCTCAGCTTCACGTCCACAAGCGAGGCAAGATGCTCTCCACCATGGGCGATTGTTCCAGACACGAACCACACATGGTGACGGCCCGGAACATCGGTTCCAACCATGAACTCTCTGATATTGCAGGAGCCCGACCGGTTCAGTTCGCATATCACCCGCTCCACCTCTTCCTGGGTAACCTTTTCCTCCAGCTTGTCCAGAAAACGATCCCTTCCGGTAAACTCTATGAAATGGGGGCTCAGCGCATTAAAGCGAATCGTATCGCCGATATGGTATCTCCAGAGTCCTGCACAGGTACTCAGGATAATTGCATACCGCTGACCCGTTTCGACCTGCTCCAAAGGAATGGCCACGGCATGGGAGGCTGGGCGTCCATTTCCATCCAGATTCTCAAACCGTACAAACTCAAAAAACGCCCCATAGAAAGGGGTAAGACGCATACTGTCGTCACCGGCGCACTGGAATCCCATGAACGCCTCGGATGAGGGGAACACTTCAAGCAGATTGGGCATGTCGTCATCGAACAGTTCATAAAACTCGGCCTGATAGGGTTTGAGGCTGGTGCCGCCATGGATGATCAGCTCAAGCTGTGGCAAGGCCTGACGTAGCGGCTTGCCTGACATCTCCCGGCAACGGCGTAGCAACAGAATAATCCAGGGCGGTACACCTGATACAACCCGGATTTGGGGGTCGGACAACAGCAGTTCAGCCATCCCATGAAGTTTTTCTTCCCACGGCAGGGCAGACAGAGTGTCCTGTGGTTCCACAAAAGGAGCCAGATACCAAGGGCGGTAACGGAGCGTAATGGCACTCATGTCCCCGGAGTACACACCCCGCTCCATTTCGTTCAGGGCGGTTGATCCTGACATGTACAGGACCTTGCCGCCCGGAATCTTCGACTGGGGATGTTTTTGCAGGTAACACGACATAAAGTCCAGAGCTGCTTGGCGGTTCGCCGCAAACATCTGCCGTGAGAAGGGAATGAACTTGCTCGGCGCGCTCGTGCCGGATGTTTCGCAAAACAGTCCAATCCGGCCGGGCCACGTCGTATTGTCCAGATCAATCTTCTGCCTGCCGGACGGTGAGACCGACTGGGTTTCGGCAAAGTAATCGGTCCAGAAATCGTGGTACGTCCGGATAGGAACCCTGTCGCGATAGGCGGCATATGACTGTTCAAAGGGGAGATCAGCCAGCCGGGGAAAACCATAATCCTTTCCGAATTGCGTCAACGCGGCTGTTTTGATCAGCTCTTTAAAAAGCCTTCTCTGGGCCATACGCGGATCCCTTGCAAAATAGTGCCCGGCGCGATTTTGTGCAGCAGCCCGAAGCACTCCCTGCATCAAAGGTGTCTTCATGAACGAAGTGAGCATCACCTCTTAAACCGCCACTTGCAGAAACGGGTTGAGCCGCCGGTCATACCAGCTTTCAATTAAATTGTTGTATGCCTCATGATGAAAAATCAACGAGGCATGAGGTACGCCGTCATCGGGATTTCCCGACCGCACCGTTTTCACACGGCATTCCGGAAAAAGCCGGGTATAGAGATCCGCACTGCGGAACAGCGTCAGCGTCGGTGAAGAAGGTACCAGCATGTCGTCCTCATGCTCGGCAAGCAATGTCAACACCGGACCGCTGAATACAGAAGCATCAAATGCAGGAAAGGTAAAGTCACGCAAAACCATCACCCGCTGAAATCCTCCAACAGCTGAAGTGCCTGCAATCACATCGAATATCTTCTTCTTGATGGAGAGATGGCGAACACTAAGCTTGCGATTTTCGGCGCCCCCCGTAAATAAGGCATGAAAACAACGTCGGGAGCGTTCCATCAGCTTGTCGAGATTATCCGGTTCAGCCAGATCGGCGCCCAGAATTTTTTTAAGGTTATGCTCCAGCAGCCGGACTCCGCCCTTCTTTTCGCCTGCCGGCCGGATCAGGTCGTCGCTGCATATGACAGGGCTAACCAGAATCAGACCGCTAATTTTTTCGAGGATAGACTTCTCCGCTTCCTTCAAATAGTCGATCAGTAAGCCACAACCAAAGCTGACACTCATGATGAAAGGTTTTTGCCGTTTTGCAGCAAGGCTGTCGATTAGGTCGCCAAGCTGTGCCGCAAATGCCTCTTTGCAAAAGCCGCCACGGGGAAAATTCATATAGTAGATGGAGCCGTATCTCCGTAGTATCCGGCGCTGGAACTCAACTGTTTCAGTCGCATCGGGAACAAATCCCCCCACTATGATAGTGGGAGTTGTTCCGGCCCCCTTTTCTCTGAACAGCCGGCATCTTGTCATATGTGTTTCCGGCCGACGTTTGAGCAGTTCCAGCTCGCGTCGACGGGATTTCGGGGTATGGTGTTTGATCGCAATGGTTCGGATCAGGCCGGCGGCTAGGAGCGCTGCCGATGCAACCATTGGTTGTTTTTCCCGCAGGGCATGTAGCTTTGTCGTTTGCTCCCTCATCAGTGCCTCCAGGTTTTTCGATTACCCTAGCACTCTCGCGTAACGGACATATTGCAGGCGGGTTAAATTATGTGAACGGTACGTGGCAATCGGGAGACAATCGTCATGAAGCGCTGTTCGGAGGCATACGTCCGCTTTAAAGCTTCACGGCACTGTTGGCGGCAACCTCGTAGGCGCCATTGTAACGGGCAGGCGTACCGCAATAGGTCTGCTCTTCAGAGAAAATCACTTCAATTCCGGCCTTGTTCAGGATCTTTACCGGCAACTCTCCCCTCTCCGGATAGGCGAAGTCGATCAGGCAACCTGCATAGAAGGCGGTTTTCTCTTTCAGTTCCGGCTGTTTGATCTTTTTGAGCTTGCCCCGGAACGGGTCGGCGGCGATGGCCGGAAGACTGTACCCCTCGGTAAGCTCCGACAGGAAGAAGGGGAGATGACGGATTAAATCGCCCGAGGCAAATGGCTTGCCCAAAATGGGGGCCGCGCTCAGCATGGTGTGGAAAAGCTTGCGGTTGTTGACCGCGCTGAAGATGGCCTTCTGGGTCAACGCCTGTCCTTTGTCCACCACTAATCGCTGTCTGATCTCCATGATCATATCGGGAAAATCCCGTTTGCCGGGGCAGACCTCCTTGCAGTTTCCACACTGGATGCAGTGCCCCTGGATGTCCTCGGAATTATGCAGCGTTTCAAGCCCAGGAATTGTTCATTACCTTGAAAGACAGGGAAAGCTCAACGGGGTAGCGCCTGTAAATGCTGAATAACAGGATATTTATATTCAACCAGCTTGACGGAATAGGCACCGCTTTTTCCGGTTCCCTCCTGGCGAGCGATCATGACGCCGACATCATCAATCCTGATCCAGCGTCGGCATTTCTTGTTTTTATCATCAAAGTCGATCACCCGGAACGTGTAGCTCTTGCCGCCAACCTGGAGCTCTTCGCTACGGACCCAGCTGTAGTGGCGCGTAACCACCTCAAGTGCCTCAAAATCCAGTAGACGCACCGTCATCTTTTCGCCTTCCCGTTTCATGTGTATTTCCGGGCATTCCATGGTTGTGTAATCGTAACGTTCACGTGGAATGGACAAGATCCGGGTAACTTTTTTTTCAATCACTCTGATACGGAATTCATCGTTTTCCAGTGCCCCCTCAATAGTAACGGCATGCCCGTTCTCCTTGCTGGAGCGCGTATAACGCAGGGTACCGTCTCGCCCCACAAGAGCATCTTCATGCTTTTCTAGCGAATAGGAACGTAGCAAAAAATTGGCATTGACTCTGGTGGTATTGGAAAATTTATAGGTTGTGTTATCACCGTTTCCTGCCAGGGAGCAGACCGAGGTGGCTTCACCTATGCGAAAACCATGGGAATAGACGGCAAACCGGGACTCTCTCGAATCAGAGCTCCCGCCCCACACACCCGTTGACAGGAGCGTAAGAAGACTGACTGCCAGTACATAGCCGAGCCGTTGTTTCATCGTAGATCTGTGCCTCTTTCTGTTTGATGTTTTGTAGATAAAAACCACAAAACTGGATGAAGCTATGTGGATTAATTGGCATAAATTATAGATGTGTCATAACGGTGGTGCCGTTGTGAAAAAAATGCTTAAAGAAACGGCCTTATCAGATCACGTTCCCTGCCAGACAGTATACAGCAAGTCGCACATCGTTGCACAGATCCTTTGCCTGTATCGATTTCATCACACATATTGCAATTATAACTTAAAATACAATACACAGACTTGTTTGATGAAATTTTCAATTTAAAAGCTTTAACAGCAATGAATCTACTTTATTTTTACAAACAGATATGCTCATATTCCATTTTTAATTGACTTTTTTTGGCGTTTACGTCTGTTATGATATTTTACGAACCATGAAGGAGGACGTTTTGTTGCAGGTTCCAGCAGCAATCCTTGACTCAATTGAATCATTGCATCTGCCATCCATATCGCAGACTCTCCTAAAGTTTTTACATTTATCCAACGATGAACGCACCACAATTGCGGATCTTGCAACACTTGTTAGCCAAGATCCGTCACTGAGTGCACGATTACTTACTGTTGCCAACTCACCGGCTGCATGGCGAAGAGTGGAATCAAGAAACCTGACTCAATGCCTTGTTAATCTTGGCACTCACCTCTCCCGCACCCTGGCTGCATGCCTAATTGTACAAAATTTTTTTTCTCCTGCCGTTGATAAACACCGCTACAATTTAAACGGTTTCTGGGTGCACTCCTTGCTAATTGCCGAAACGGCCCGTGCCCTTGCAACGGAAATCCATTACGCTGACACCGAAGAAGCCTATTTGGCTGGTCTTCTGCACGATATCGGCCAACTACTGCTGCTGGGCGGCGCGGGAAAACGTTATGGTGCACTTCTGGTTTTGAGTTGCGATGAGTCAGCTCTCCGCGATATTGAAAAGCAGAATCTCGACACTGACCACGCCGTAATTGGAGCATGGCTGTTGGATCAGTGGAAATTATCATCTTTCATGGCTGACGCGATTCTCTTCCATCATAACCAAGCGGACGAGATCATAACCGCCGACCCCCTGAGTCAAATCATCTGGTCAGCACATGCTCTCTGTGAATATAATAACCTTCCGGAATCAACGGCACCGGCCAAGACAGCAGAACTGGCTACAGCCAATGCCATTCTGGGAATCGATGTTCCGGGCCTTTTTACTCTTCGACAGGACTGCTCCGAACGTGTCGCCCAGATTGCTGAAGCGCTTGGCATTCCTGAAACCTCCGGCATGAAAACGTTTCCCACATTGCCCGCTCCCCCCTTGGATTCCATACAGACAACCCCGCACGAATACGATCCGCCCCATTCACAGATGGAAGATGTTGTGCGGGACATGGCACTGATGCAGTCTTTGCAGCAGGACATCCTCTTATTCAACAGCGAAGATGAGCTTTTCATGCACGTGCGTGAGTCTGCTCGAATTCTTTTCGGTCTCGGACACGTTGCCTTTCTCTTGGTACAGCCAGACACAAACACCCTTTCGGGGGCGAATATTACTGGTCAACCAATGCTGCTGCAACGGCTTGAAATTCCGCTTGATCCCCACAGCAGTCTGGCAGCAAGCGTTGCTTTGGAAAACAAGTCACGCTCCACATTCGAGAAGGAACTTCACGCCCCTCTCTTTTTGGCTGATGCCCAGATTACCCGGATACTCGGCAGTGAAGGGCTACTTTACATACCTTTATGCGACCAGGAAAAATGCAATGGCATTATGGTCTGCGGGATCAGTGCGTCACAATTCACGCGACTTGACAAACAACTCACGTGGATGATGAGCTTCGCGCAGCTGGCGGCTACCAGCATGAAAATCTGGCGCGAAATGCGTACCCGGGAACAGCAACGCGAAACCGCCGTGACAAAACGCTACGAGCAGCAGACTCGCAGGGCCATTCACGAGGCCGGGAACCCTCTTAGCATCACCAAGAATTATCTGAGTATCATCAAAAAAAAACTGCCTGAACATGCAGGTATCCAGCAGGAAATTGACATACTGAACGAAGAAATTGATCGCGTCACAGCCATACTACAGAGAATGAACACCCCGGCGGCAGACTGTTTCACCTCCTCTGACCTTGATGTAAACAGTTTGATTGAAAGCATGTTGATGCTTTACGGCGACTCGCTGTTCAGCAATCGTGGAATTGCGCTGGAAAAATCGCTGGACTCACGTATGAGACCCATCAATTGTGACAGGGACAGCGTTAAGCAGATTCTGACAAACCTCTGGAATAATGCCGCGGACGCCATGTCAACCGGTGACTGCTTTATCATTTCCACACATGCCGATGTTAATCAAAACGGCCGGCCCTACATCAAAATTTGTTTGAATGACACCGGCCCCGGCCTGCCACCGGATGTTATGCAACACCTCTTCAAACCGCTTGATCCAAACAGGCAACCAGGCCATGCGGGGGTTGGGTTGTCAATCGTGGCAGGATTGGTCGAAAGCCTTGGTGGTCGAATTACCTGCCAGACTTCGGCCGGGCAGGGAACAAGTTTTTCAATTCTACTGCCGAAACCCAAGAGAGTTGATGCATGAACAGCTTGGTTCTAACAACCACGAATACAATTGAATTGCACGATCTGCCGCAATGCGTCCTGATTGTCGACGACGACCGGCGCATGCGTTCAAGCTTACGGATTCTACTCCAGGAAAATGGCCGTGAAATACTGGAATGCAAAACCGGTTGCGAAGCTATTACAACATTGAAAACACGCGATGTGGATCTGATCCTTCTCGATATCATTCTTCCCGGTATTTCCGGGCTGGATGTAATGGAGTGGATCTCGGACAATAAAATTCCGACCAGCGTCATCATTGTCAGTGTCGATGACAATATCGACTCAGCCATCCTTGCCCTGCGCAACGGTGCGGCTGAATATATTCGTAAACCGTACAAACCGGATAAAATCCAGCACAAGGTCCAAAGCATCCTCTACCATCGTCACCTGGAACGCTGTCATGCGCTGATGGCCTCGCGACTCGAGCACTCGGAACAGCTGCACCGTTTCCTGGTGGAAAGCTCCCCCGACCTTATATTTACCCTCGATCAATCCGGATGTTTTTCATTCGTCAATGCACGGATTGAATCGCTGCTCGGCTACTCGCGTGAACAGCTGATCGGCAATCATTACGATATCATCGTTCATGACGAGGACATTGAAAAGGCCCACCATGCGTTTACCGGGCATCATCGGGACAATCGGGCCGCAAACAATCTTGAGGTGCGTTTGAAATGCAACAATAGCCGCTATCGCAACTTCGAGAATCAACACATAGTGGCAATGATGAGCTCCACAGGCATCTATAATGACAAGCTCGAAATTCCACACGACTTTATTGGCACCTACTGTGTAGCCCGCGATATTACCGAGCGCAAAATCTCCGAGGAAACCATTGCATTCCAGGCCTTTCACGATCAACTCACCCATTTGCCAAATCAACGGCTTTTCAAAGACCGTCTGGAAATGGCGATTTCCCATTCCAGACGACATGGGGGAATGGTGGGCGTCATGTTCATTGACCTTGACCGTTTCAAGATGGTCAATGATACCCATGGACATGCTGCCGGCGACGAACTCTTAAAGAGCGTGACCAATCGCCTGCACCATTGCATGCGGGCCGTTGATACTCTGGCGCGAAAGGGGGGGGACGAATTCACGGTGTTGTTGACGGATCTGTTGCAGGCTGGGGATGCAGCCATTATTGCCGAGAAAATTTTAAATGAGCTTGCTCCTCCCTTTCTTGTCTCCGGGCAGAAAATTCACATATCAGCCAGCATCGGTATTGCCATTGCTCCGCGTGATGGTGAGGACATCGACACCCTTCTTAAAAACGCTGATATGGCCATGTACAAGGTCAAATCCAGCGGCAAGAATGGCTACAAATTTTTCGCCCCGGACATGGATACCTGCTACCACAAACGAATCAGCCTCGAAAATGAAATGCGTCTGGCAATTCTCAACTCCGAATTTGAATTGTACTACCAACCTCAGATCGACATTACCGACGCGAAGATCATCGGCCTGGAGGCGTTGATCCGCTGGCGACATCCGGTTCGAGGCCTGCTGAATCCAGGCGATTTTATCGATTTGGCTGAAGAAACGGGGCTGATCGACGCCATTACCGATTGGGTAATTGCCGAAGCGTGCAGACAACTGGCCCGCTGGCGGGACGTGGGATTGCACAACCTGCGTATTGCGATCAACGTCTCGCCGCGGGGATTCGAGCGTGACGATATGGTAGAGCAGATTTCGACCCACTTGACTCGTCATCATCTCCCCGCGGATTCATTGGAGATCGAAATCACGGAAAAAATTCTCCTGCGAGACGCACTCCACGTTATTAATAGAATGCGGATGTTACGCGAACGGGGCGTACGAATCTCGGTTGATGACTTCGGCACCTGCTATTCTTCGCTTAACTGTCTGCGTCATTTTCCGATAAGCACTGTCAAAATTGACCAGTCATTTATCCGGGATTTATCCGAGGAGCATTGCACCTCACCGATTATCCAGGCCATCATCGGTATCGCGCGTGGATTCGGACTCAACTTGTTGGCTGAAGGCGTTGAAACAAGCTTTCAAATGAAAACTCTGCACGAACTCGGCTGCAACGAGATGCAGGGGTATCTTTTCAGTAAACCGGTACCCGCTGCCAACGCCGGGGACCTTTTGTGCCAGACACTTACCAATACTCCATTGCAGCATGCTGATTTCCTCTCAAAGCTGCACACTTTTTCCAATTATAGCTGCGCGCAACACTCCACAAAAAGAATATAATAAATATGCACCTGTATTATCTGCGAAACTTTGATTTATTGTAATAAAAGGTAAAACACATTTTTATTTATATTAATTGTTACATCTTGACAGAATATTTTATCAGGAGTATTGCTGTAATTAATATAACCTCTACGACAAGAGCAAACTCAGGGCAACTTGGGGACGCAAAGCCACGGATCCGAGATAGGGGACAGCCGGGCTGCCAAAAAGAGTGGTTTGCTTACTACACCCTTCTTGGTCTTTGTTTGAGAAGGGTTTTTTAATTTATTGCAGCCAAATTAGAACGGTGTCACCAATTCGAAATATTTATTGCATGCAGTAACTGTGTCTGAAAACACCTGTTCTTACGGCCTGTTACTTTATGCAATAATCACAAGGAGGAATTATTTTATGGCGGGAAAGATCAAAGAAATGATTGATTTTGTTCTCAAACAGAGAGCTGCAGGTAACTCTATGTTAGAAAAAATCATCAAAACTAAAATGATTCTTAAAGGCATTAACCCAAGCAAATTCACGCCCGAATCAGATGATGACCCTGAAGTATTACAGCAGCTTGAAGGAATGTCGATGGAACTGGGCTACCTCTGTCCAGAGGCAGATTCCTCCAAAAATGGTCAAAATTCCGATGGAGATAATGCCAGCGATTCAACAAAAAAAATATCAAAGCTGGATATTATTACCGCGCATTCATCGAAAAGCACTATTGATGAAATCACAAAAGAGATCAGCGAACAATTCGTTCTTTTCGACACAAAACTTCTGATATTCTTTGCATCTTCAAATTTTGCTCCTGATGAAATCAGCAAAAAAATGCAGGAGGCCTTCCCGTCCGCCTTAGTTTTCGGCTGTACTACCGCCGGTGAAATTACAACCGGCAAAATGCTGAATAATTCTGTTGTTGTCATGGGATTCAATAACGAATCTCTTTTGGATGCGAAAATTGAAGTTATTGAAGACGTTAAGGATCCGGAGGGAGTTAAAAAGGCATGTGATTCTTTTGCCAATCACTTTGGAGTATCCGTTGCCGATATGGCATCAAGGGAGTATGTGGGAATAATACTGGTTGATGGATTAAGTGGCGCTGAGGAAAGCTTGATGGAAACAATCGGCGATTCAACGAATGTTGTTTTCATTGGGGGATCTGCCGGCGATGATGTGAAGTTTAGTTCCACACATGTATATGCAAACGGGAAGGCATACACCAATGCGGCAATATTGGCGTTACTTAAACCAGGGGCTGATTTTACCTTTATCAAGACTCAAAGTTTCAGTGATCTGGGCAAAAGCCTTGTGGTTACAAGGGCCGATGAAGCAAGTCGTGCAATCCTTGAATTTAACGGAAAACCCGCGGCAGCGGCATATGCCGAAGCAGTCAACACCACGGTTGAAGAGGCTGCAAAGCGCTTTAATCACAATCCGGTAGGATTGGTAATAGACGGCGAACCCTATGTCCGGACTCCTCAGCAGATTAAAGACAATAGTGCCATGGTTTATTATTGCAGTGTTAAGGAAGGGATGGAGTTGTCCCTGCTCGAATCAACTGACATTATAGAAGACACTCGTAAGGCAATCAACCAAGCCAAGGAAGAATCTGGAAGAATTACCGGAATAATTAATTTTAATTGCATTATGAGAAAGCTGGAGCTGGAGCAGAAGAATTTGACCTCGGAGTATGGAGACCTGTTTTCTACAGTCTCAACTGTTGGATTCAGTACATACGGCGAGCAATACATTGGGCATTTAAATCAGACAGCCACAATGCTTGTTTTCAAATGATTCAATCTAGCTTGCAATGATTCGCAAGTCGCAGAAGGTTATTCATACAAATAGAAATCCGATGATCGTTCAACAGTATAAACAGGCCATGGAGGTTCACCATGTCTAAGAGTACGGAACGCATAAGTGTCACCGATATTAACCCTTCCCTGAAGGGGAGTCTTTCCCTCACAAACGTTACTGACCTTGTCCAGTTTCTGGCTACAAGCTACAAAAGCGGGATGATTCATTTGACCAGGCATCCTGATGGTATCGATGGCAAGATCTTCTTTATGTCCGGAACGATCACTAGCGTTTCCACGAATACTTTATCGGGGCTGGATGCTCTTTCCGATATTTTGAACTGGGATCAGGGTGAGTTTCAATTCAATCCGGATGTTACTTCGATAGAAAGGAACGTTGGCTTTTCAGTACAGCATTCAATCATGGAAGCAGCTGTATTACATGACCAACGAAATACTGCTGCTAAAAAAGGCATCAATTCAAAAACAAACACGGCTATTGATATCACATTAGAAGAAAGGAGCACTGAAATGGAACTATCTGAACGCGATTCAACTACGGTGATGAATGATTTATTGATGATTCCAGGAATAGACGCCGTTGTCATTGTTGGACGTGACGGATTCGTTATTGAATCCGCAGGCAACAGCAACAGAGTTAACACTGATGAACTGGGAGCCGCTCTGGCTCATGCCAGTAATGCTATTGAGGAAATGGGAAGCGAGTTAAAGGTAAACGTATTTCAGGACCTGTTTATCGAATATGGGAAGGCAGTAATCATGTGCAAGCCTATCGGTGACGCCATTGCAGCAATTATTGCCCCTGACGCATCGAAACTCGGAATCATCAGGCATAAATCCAAAAAATATTTCGAAGAGCTTGCCGTATTATTCTAGGAGGTATCCTTTAATGTCACTAAAATTGGACTTTAGTATAGATAATGAAACCTTCCGCCACTTTCTGAATGGACATACCGTGGTAATGCATTCCCATCACTATCTTGCATTGATCACAAAACTGACGGAAGATTTAAGCGACATCGGAGGGCCTCAGTTGCTCAAGGATGTTGTTGAAGAAAGCATGTGGGCGGTTTTCAATGATTACATTGCCAAAAATGGCTTAACAACCCCTTTGCAGAAAATCAACGTTGGTAAAGAGTACTATTCGGTTTACGGCCTGGGTAAAATAAAAGTGGGCGGTACGGAGGCTGGCGGCGAGGCGTGTCTGGTACGGTCGCATATTGATGAAGGCTGGATCAGGAAATGGGGCCATCATACCAAACCGATCAATCACTTCACCTGTGGTTACATTGCCGCCATGTTCGCGACCGCCTTTGGTAAACCGACAAAAAGCTATACCGTGACCGAAACGGAAAGCATGGCTGTCAATGGAACCGAAGGTACTTTTATCGTTACGTTATCATGAAATTGAAGGAGCATTGCCATGACTGTTATGCGCGATACCGTTGTTAAATCGCTGGCCAAAAACAATATTCAGGGGG
>WSSedB1CaDRAFT_10000834_pt1 | contig 12618 bp, 11 predicted proteins | sample WetSurSB1Cattail_FD_9460 | JGI IMG/M metagenome (IMG submission 9460)
AGCTCTGTGACCGGAAAATATCCCGCCATACTTAATACAGCGTACAGCGCTAATACACCATGGCCTTTACTCAATACAAAAATATCTCGATCAATCCAATTGGGATTTTTTGCATCATATCTTAATATTCCATCAAAATAAAGCGTAGCAATAATATCCGTCATAGAAAAAGCTGGTGCAATATGTCCACCATTTGCACCGCAGGCCATTTTAAGTATTTCCTGCCGGATTTTCAGCGCAATTTGCTCAATCATTTTACTCACCTCTTTATCAAATAAAATTAACATGTGGTATTGTTTCCAATTTTTCTTCTGGTAAAGACTTAATCTGTTCTTCTTTTAATTGCCATAAAACTTCATTTGTCTTGTGCTGCAAACACAATGTTCCACACTGTGTTTTCGCGTCAAATTCTTCAGACGCTATATAATTCATCACTTCCCAATAACGCTCACTTTGCCAAATATCCTTAAACCTCATTTTATTAATATTGCCAATATGAAATTTATTATATTTTTCATTAAAAAACATCCCACAAGGCGCAACTAAACCAGAACCAGACAGCTGCAAAATAAAGGGCGCACCATAACATTGTTTATAACATTTTTCACCATGGCTTAATATTTTAGACCACTTAGCTGTGACCTGATATTCATCCGTAGTATATGATTCAGCCTCTTTTAGTAAATTAATCAACTCATCATAAGCATCATAGTTAACACCCAATGAATGTTTCTCATCATCGCTGCAATGTTTGATCACCAAATAATCCACACCTAATTTCTTGCCTAACTTTGTTAATGGAAGTATTTGATCTTTAAAATCTGGCATCAATACCATTTGCATCCCAATTGTAACTGATAATTGATTTTCTTTTTTTATAGCAACCGCGTTTTTAATTGTTTGTACAACTTTATCATATGCCACTTCATTGCAACCATGGATATAAGCGTACCGGCTTCGTTCTCCCGCAGATATATTAAATCTCAAATATGTTAATCGTGGTAATATATCATATAATTCTTCATCTTTTAATAAAAAACCATTCGTCCCTAAAGCCATATCCAACCCATTATCTTTTCCATGAGTAATCGCATCTTTTAAGTAAGGACTACAAGTGCTTTCTCCATCACTTACGAAACTAATTGCCTTCACACCAATTTCAGCAGCATCATCCAAAAAATCAAAAATTACTTTTTTTTCTAAATTAGGAAATTGATTTACAACCTGCATTTTGCCATAACAATAAACACAACGATATGAACATTTCGTTGTCAATGCACAGTCTATAGTAATCGGAGCCACTCGTTTTCCTTGTAACCAATTATTCACACGTTCCTTATGATATAAAAGTTTACTCCCATCTAATATTAATTCTCTTGTCATTTATATCTAGTCTCCTCTTTATATGAAATTCACATGACTACTCGGATTTTTTAATTCATATAAATATTTATTTATCTCATCTAATCGGCAAGTTTTTCTGCAGTTCTTTTTTATATAACTTTCATTAAATATTTCACGTATTTTTATAGCACGTTTACTTTCCCAAATAGCATCAATTTTTTGTTGATTGATATTTCCGTAAACAAACTCTTCTTTCCCCATAAAAACGATACAAGGAAATATATTCCCCGCAGCATCCATATATGTCATAAAGTTTAGTCCATAACAATGCTTATAACTTTTTTCACAAGCTAAATTTTCTATTGATTTTGATCTAAAATATATTTTAAAATCCTTACTTTCAATTTTTGCCAATTCTTTGCTAATGTCTTCGCTTTCAGAATAATCAACCGACAATCGTGCTTTGCTCTGTGGATGCTGAGAAAACGGCTTCACTGTAAAATAATCAAGACCTATCTTTTTCATTGTTTTAGCAAGTAAAACAACTTCATCTTTATTTTCTGGAAGAAGCAACAACTGTGCTCCCAATGTCGTTTTTAATTTTTTATCATGTTTTAAAGCTACCGCATCCTCCATGTTTTTTAAGACTTTTTGCAGGTCTCCCGTTTTACATTGATGTATTTTTTCATAAGTTTTATCTGTAGCCCCGGCAATACTAAAACGAATCCAAGAGAATGATGACATACACTCCTTGGCAACTTCATTTGAAAACAATACGCCATTGGTAGACATCGCAGCATCTATACCAAATTCCTTCGTCCTATTAAATATCTCTGGTGCATTTTTATTCACTAATGGCTCGCCTTCACCAGCATAAATAATGCTTTTCAACCCTTTTTTACTCAAAATCTTTAAATTCGATATCAAAACTTCTGCATCCAGCATTTGCGGCTTATAATCCATATAATCAACAGCACAAAAAATACAACGATGGTTACATGCTCCACTAAGCCCAATTTCCATCTCTATTGGATAAATTAATTTTCCTTCCATCCAATCAGATACAGTCTTAGGATGAAATAATAATTTATGAGAGTCCATTCGAATTTGATCCACCATTATTCCCACTTCTTTCTACACATTCAATACCGTATTCATAAATTTCAATACATCCACTTTTTCAATTGGCTTAGAGTTTCCCACTAAATTTGTTTTTATTGCACCAGCAATATTACTAATCAAAGTACCAATATCAACAGGCAGCTTCGAAACTGCCGCCAATGCTGCTAAAGAATAAAATGCATCTCCTGCACCAACTGTATCTTTCACATGTAACGTAACTGCTGATAACATTGCATGTTCGTCACCAGAAATACCATATGCACCATCCGCCCCTACAGTAACCCAACCTTGCTTTGTTTTTAGTGTATCTATTAACTTATTCAGCAACGAATCTACCTCCGATACAGAATCCCCCATTGCCAGCCTCAATTCACGTTCATCGACAACAAACATATCTGCCCGATGATATTTCGTTATAATGTTGAGGCCATAATTCGAAGAATTTGTCTGACAATTCACAGCTAAAAATTTTGCTTTTTTTTCAATTATTTCAATAGACGTATTATCTAATAATCCATGCCCATAATCACATACAACAACCAAATCATAATCTACTACCATTTCATCAAGTTTAGAATAAAATTTTTGATAATCAATATTTTTAATTTGTTTAGCATCTAAAAGCTTATTCATCGAAAACAATTTGTCATATTCCTGACGCTGTGGATGACGCTTTAAGAACCGCATTTTTACCGGCGTTATAAATTCTGAATCTCGTATTAATTCACAGTTCACCTTATCCATGACCGCATTCATATACTCTTTTATATCTGCCTCATCCCCTGTCATGGATAACAATGTCACTTTATCTGCAAAATTAGCAAGATGGCGCGCAATCGCTAAAGCCCCTCCTGCATAACGTTCTTTAAAATCATATCGTGTTGAAATTACATTATCTTTGCTTGTTACCCCTTGTACCTTGCAGAAAACATAATCATCAATAATGATATCACCTATTACCAACACCTTTAATTCTGAAAAACGATCTACCATTTGACGTATTTTAGTAGGCAAATCCATACCGTATTTTTTACAAAGTGCATGAGATTGTTTTATGACATTCTCAGGTAATGCATCAAAAAAAGTATTCAATAATTTTGTTGAGCTATAAACTTCTCCCTGTGTAAAATATATCCGCCCCCCATATTGCTCAACAATTTTCTGTTCAAAACCGATATTTCCTGTAATATCATTCCTAGCAACAGTATATTCCTGCCCTTTCACATAAACATCGGGCCGTACACATGTCACAATAGCATGTACGGTAACCTCTTCACTTAAAAGAACGTAGTCTACAATTTCTAGGCTGGCCAAAAAAGACATACGCTGTTGATCATTAAAATAGGGACGTCCAGGCCCCTTATTGACATATTTAGCCGCAGTCACAGAGACTACTAGTATATCGCCTTGCTGTTTTGCTTCCTGCAAATGTTCAATATGCCCATAATGCAAAAGGTCAAAAACCCCATGGCAAAGAACCACAGCTTTCCCTATTTGTCGAAGATTTTCTCTTATTGTATAAAACTCTTCCTTAGTGATGATTTTTTCATCGTTCATCAGATTTCCACCTTATTTGCCAAGATATTTAAACCAATCTACTGTTGCATCTTCTATAGTTTCCGGAGTCCATACTGGTGCCTTTTTCCAATACTCTATGTTTTCCAATATATGCTGTACACCAACTTCAAGAGTGACTTTAGGATACCATCCCAACATTTTTGTTATTTTTCTTGTATCTGCCCAGGTACAGGTTGGTTCTCCCGGACGTTTTGGAATATGTACTACCTCTGAATGTATTCCTCCTAAAAGTTCTACGAGACGGTTCACGGAATATGTATGTTCACTGCCAACATTAAACCGTTCACCTACAACATCAGATTTTGCTGCAGTCATAAATGCATCAACAATATCTGTTACATACGTAAAATCTCTCGTCTGCTCGCCATCACCGACAATCGTATATGGTTTCCCTGCCAATTTCTGTCCGAGAAATACACCAAATACCGCACCATAGGTACCTGACGTTCTCGATCGAGGCCCATAAACATTAAATAAGCACAAAGATACTACAGGTAACTTATATACTTTAGCCCAATGCAAAGCTAATTCTTCCCCCATCAGCTTAGTAAGTGCGTATGGATATTCTGGACGAATCCCTGCCGCTTCATCGGTAGGAAAGCAATCTGGTATTCCATAACAAGAAGATGATGCCGTATACATAAATTTTTTTACATTTGCAGCTTTAGCCGCCTGAAGTACCGAAAACGTCCCGTCAACATTGGAGTGGAAATATGCTGCTGGATTCTGTATAGAAGGTACGATATCTGCTAAAGCTGCCATATGAAATACCCAGTCTATATTTTCAAAGCAAGGGGAAATTGCTCTATAATTGCAAACATCTTCTTGAACAATCTTTAAACAGGGATTACTTTTTTGATGTTCTAAGTTTTCCAGCCTTCCTGTGCTGCAATTATCAATGACAATAACTTCATGTTTTTCCTCCAAAAGCCGATCTACAAGATGTGAGCCAATAAAGCCACATCCACCTGTAACAATTGATTTCATCGTCATACCTCCGATACTCTGTTTTTATCAAAAAAATAAATTTCATCTACAATATGTTGTAAAATCATATTATGAATAGACTCTACAATACCATACTCCATACATGAAATATATATATTATAATCACCCAGCTGCCTAAGCTTATTATCTTCTTCAAATCCCGAAAATGAAATAATCGTACACCCTCGCCGCTTTGCCATCTCTACAGCTCGGATGATATTAGGCGAATTGCCCGAACTTGATATCGCAACCAGAACATCTCCTTTTTTAGCAATAATTTCTACCTGTTTACTAAATACATATTCATAGCCAAAATCATTACCTAAACAAGTAAGTATTGCCGCATCATGCATACTATGTGTTCTGATTTTAACACTCTTTAAATAATCCGCTGTCATATGAATTGCAATTCCTGCGCTACCACCATTACCAATAAAATAGGTCGTTTTATGCTTATCACGCAAATCAATAAAGATATCTCTCATTTTATCCACAAAATTTTCATAAGAAAATCTTTCACCCTGAATATCACATTGTAAAGATTCCATTTTCTCCTGCAATATTTTTATATATCTCATCATTTCACCCTTTCTATTCCAAAAGCCATTGGTTTTTTCGCAAAAAAGCAGCACCCAATCGCCAATTATTTAAAAAATTGTCTTTTTTATAATATTCATCTACGATTTCACGATATTGGTGTTGCAATTCACAGTCCAAAATATCATATTTACAATTCTTTTCTATCCGTTCATTCATTTCTTTTATAACTTCAAGAATTTCTTCTTCTGTATTTTCTATTGGCAAGATATCATTTTTATAATAAAATCCAAATACACTGCCTTGAATGTTTTCTTCAATATTTCCTTTTTCTACCTCGTAAAACAACATTTCCTTTAAAGTAAGAAATTTTTTCGTCTTCTTATTCCATAATTTCTTTAAGATTGCAATATCTTTTCCCGGATGCAAAAAAGGAACTGAATCGCCCTTAGTTGTTAATAACGGAGCATTTAAGATTACCTTGTTTTTACCAAACATATTTGCTAAAACAAATATACCTGAAAGGTCCGAAACAAAAAATTTACACGCACTAGCCAAATACAGATCCATAAACTCTGTACGTGCTAATGATGCATAATCAATAATATTGCTATCATTAATAGCTTTTTCCACTTTTGCGCCCAATCGCACACCTTGTATACCTTTATTTCCTAAGTAACTTAGTGCTAATTGATGTTTTTTTATATCAGAATTTCTATACCTGTCACGAAAATCCTCTTTTGCTACATCTCGTTTTGCCGATTGCAAATATGCACTATCTCTCGCTGATATACAGACAAAATCTTTATCAATCCCTAAAGCTACTAGAGATTTCTCCCCTATTTCTTTTTCTGTCTGATTTAATTGTATCCACTCAGATGATAAGCTTGCATTTCCATTAACCTCCGCTAATTCTTTTTTCCATCCCCACTCTCGATACTCATCATTGAAGCTAAAAAAAGCCTTGTTTTTCTGAAAAAACAATCTCCAAAAATCAATATTTTTTTCAGAAATCACTGCGATTCCTTCTGCTGCTAATTTGCCTAATAAATAGCCATTACTCCCTCTTAAATGTTCTTCCGGCCTATGCTCTTGTGTAACTGGATAATATAAATAAAATTTTCCATTTTTCTCAAGACTTCTCCGGTATAGATAATATCCCCATAAAGAATAAGCCCCTAAACGTCTTACATCAATGAACCCAACTAATATTTTTTCATAGTTCTTTTTGATTTCACAAATGCGCTTCTGGTACATACTGCAATCAGCATCTAGTGAAATCGCCTTTTTCAGCTCTTCATATCTCTGAATTTTTAAATTTTCCACACGAATAGAATGCAATAACTGCATATTAATTTCATATATTCCTCGCGCTCTTCCTGCATATTGCAAAAGATTGCCTTTCACAACACTATGATGCCGTTCATATAAAGAAAGTACAATACCGTAGTTATCTGGAATATTCTTTATATCTTTTATGGAATAAATATCAACTCCATCTCGCTTCGTTCCATCTTGAATTTCATCAGAAACCAAAAAACATTGGACCTTAATTCCCATTCTATTCAAAAAATGCTTTACCATATAGCCATGATCTGATGCTCCATAACAAATGACAGCTTCATATTGACGACAAAATTCCAACAATTCATTCACATAATTTCTCATACCAAATACCTCAAATACTAATTAAAATATTTTTATTAATGATTCAGGTATCATTTGCGCAGCCCACTCATAATCCTTCTTAACATCCACTTCCGCCCAAAATGCACCACGCGTACCAAGACTGATGATATCATATTTTTTTTCATCAATTACACGTTGAATCGCTGCTTCAAAATAAGATGCAAAAGCTTTTTCCCGCATCAATTGCGTTGCTGCTGCTCGTAAGTCTGGCAATACCCGCTTCTTTATTTTAGCTATACCTATGAATTCACCAGCACTCTCATCACAAGGCATATCTTTTGTAATTTTAATTACTTTTCCAGTCTCTACTTTTACCTTCATTGCTTCTTCATCACAAGGTCTTCCATCTATCGGCAAAACAATATCACCAGCTTCGCTCAGCAATGCTTCAAATATAGATAAATCGCAAATTGTATCTGCATGCAAATATATAAAATCATCTTTCAACTCATTTTGCGCCATCCAAAAAGATCCTAAAACATTTACCATTTCATAAAAAGGATTGTAGACTAATTTAATTCCCGGAATGTTTTTCGTAAACTCAACAAAATCCTGATCCCGATAGCCAACAACGATTATAATATCCTTTATTCCATATTTATGTAGCATCTGTATATTATATTCGATAAGTTTTTTTTCCTTTATTTCCAAAAACGATTTAGGTTTATCTTTGGTCAATTCACCCAAACGACTGCCCTTACCTGCTGCCATAATAATTGCCTGCATAGTTCTTATACTCCTCTCATACCATTGCCATACGATAAATCTCATCCATAATTCCCGGTTTTTGCGCTGCGGAATCATTGTTTATATTTCCAGTCACTTCACCGCTTAATTGAAAAATTTCTTCTTTAGCAAGCCCTAAATCCAACAAATTTTTTCGAACACCCAGCTCTTTTATGAACTGCCCAAAACAATAAACAGCAGTTTCTTTTCCTAAGCATTTTTCATTGCTCAATATTGCAGCAACTTTATTAAATTTTTCCGCACAATATGGATATGCACAACTTACCCATGCAGGATATAATGCAAGCAATCCTGCAGCATGACTTGTATCTGTATGTGCTCCTACCGGATACTGCATTCGATGCGGTAATGCCGTACCGACCTGTGCCAAATTTATACCCATGAGCATACTCGCATAGCTCATTTTTTCTCGTGCTGCTTTATCTTGTAAATTGCTCCGTAAAACCGGCAGAGCCTCTATAACTAAACGAATTGATTCCAAAGACAGCATCTCTGAAAAAGATGTAGCTTTCTTTGAAATATAACTTTCCACGGCATGGGCAAAAACGTCAAAACCAGTTTCCATCGTGATAGCAAAAGGAATTTTTAAAGTAAATGCTGCATCAACAATAGCAACTTCAGGCAAAATTTCCTTTCCCCGTATTCCTGTTTTTACGTTTCTTTTCTGACAAGTAATAATAGCGCCCTGACTCAATTCACTGCCAGTTCCAGCCGTCGTTGGGATTGCAATAATCGGAAGTGTTGCAGTTGTCGGAAGCTTATCCTCAAATAAAAACTCTTCTATGGGTATTTTTGTTCCAGTACCAACCGCTATGGCTTTTGCCGCGTCCATTGCACTTCCACCACCAAAACCTACAATTACATCTGCCGCAAAATTCCTTCCTGCAACAATTCCTTTTTTTACCTCTTCCAATTTGGGATTTGCTGAAATTCCATCAAAAACAGTCACATGGCCTTTGCCTGCAATCTTCTCAAGTTCTTTATATACGATTTGTACATAGCCTAATCGCTCCAGTGAACGTCCTGTCGTTACCAACAAAATTTCCCCTTGTAATAATTCAGCTTCTTTTTGTAGTGCCAAAGCACAAATTCCCATTCCAAAATGAATACGTGTAGGTATAGACAATTCAAAAGGCAACATATATACGAACTCCTTTTTACAAATTTTCAATTTTAACTTCATGTCGTGGATAAATCTTTTTTACAATTTCCAATCGCTTTTCAAAAAGCGGTTCTAATGTTTTATATGTATCTTTATATAAACGAAAAATTTCTTGATATTTCCTGTGATTCTTTAGATTCGGTTTGATAATCATTCGAACCGAAGCAAATACCTCTGCGGCCGCTTCTAAACCAGAAAACTCACCTACGCCAATCAATGCAAGCATTGCGGCTCCTGTTGCTGTAGTTTCAAATTCAGAAAGGACCATAATATCTTTCCCTGTAATATCTGCTTTAATCTGTGATACTAAATTAATACGAGCCAAACCTCCGGACAATCGAATTGTATCAACTTTCATTCCCGTTTTTTCAATTGCCTGAATCATATCCAAATCAATAAAACCAGTACTTTCAAATACAGCCCGTGTCATTTCTTTCCGTGTATGCATTCGTTCCAAACCAAAAAACACACCTCGTGCCTTACTATTCCACAGAGGCGCTCTTTCCCCCAGCAAATAAGGTAAAAAGATAAGACCACCTGCTCCAAGCAATGCTTCACCTGCATCTTTTTCCATCACTTCATAAGGATAGCTTTCATTTTGATAATAGCATTGTTTAACCCACTCAATCAAACCACCGCCAAGATTATTAGAGCCACCCACAATATTAATATTCCATTTTGTACACGGCATTTGAAATATTTCATTGCTTTTTTTTAATTTTTTCTGCTTTGACAAGGCACGAAAAACGGTTACCGTCCCCGATACATCGCTTGCTTCTCCTTCTTGGGAAACCCCACTGCCAAAGAAAGAACAAATTGCATCATACGTAGTCACGATAACCTTTGTTTTCTCTGATAAACCCAAATGTTTTGCTGCTACTGCAGTTAAATTCCCAATAACACTTCCCGGCTCAACAACAGCAGGCATTGTACTAAGTGGAATCTGAATTTCCTGCAATAAAAGCTCTGGATATTGATTTGTTTTCGTGTCAAAATGATATTTTTGTGCATTAAATATATCAGTTACATAGGCTCCGGTCATCTTCCCAATCAAAAAATCATTTGGCGATAAGAATTTATATACATCCTTAAAAATTTTCGGCTGATGATTCTTAACCCATAAAATTTTGGGCAGCATCAAATATGGATCAGCCGACAAACCTGTTGCTTTTTCTACAGCTTTAAAATTCCGAGAGTTTTTTAACTGCCTGCTTTCTTCAACCGCTCTTTTATCCGATACCATAATACATTTATCTAACGCATCGCCAAAAGAATCCACATAGACTAAACAAGCGGATGAGGTTGTAACCGTAACATAGTCTATATCTTCTTTATTTAAATCATTCAGAGATTCTTTTATAACAATTCCAGCTTTTTCCCACCATTCAACAGGATTTTGCAAAACAAGTTCTTCGCTCAAAAATGTTTCAATCGGACGCGAAGCTGTTGCCAATTTTTCACCTGAACCATTAAAAATAATACTGCGAATGCTCTTCATTCCCATATTTAAAACTAAAACATTGCTCATGCTGCCCATACTCCAATTCATTTTGTTAACAAGCGTATTTTTCTATATGCCATATCCATAATTGCATCATGAATTTTTTGTTCTATTTGAGTGGCCTCAAAGCCATTTTCTTGCAATAACCCTTCTTGATAAGCATCTATAAGAGCTTTTCTGTAAGACTGTTTTACATCCGTAGAAATATTAATTTTTTTTACATTTTTATAAGATAATAATTTTTGAAATACATCTTCCGCCAAACCTGTTCCACCATGAATTACAAATGGGATTCGGTTTATACTATTAATCTTTTCAATTATTTCATAATGGATTTTCGGTATGCCTTGATATAAACCATGTGCATTTCCAATAGCTGCTGCAAATAAATCAACAGATGTTTGTTCCAAAAAGCACTGTATTTCAGAAAGGGATGCTATTGACGCATCAACTACTTGCAGATCTTCCTCTGTTCCTTTGATCTGTCCCACTTCTGCTTCAACTAAAACACCTCTTCTATGCGCTATGCTGCAAACTTTATTTGTCAGTAAAATATTTTCATTTAATGGCAAATGCGATCCATCAAACATTACCGAGTCCCAATTTGACTCAATCGCCTCGCAAATAATATGAAAATCCCGACAATGATCCAAATGCAAATAAGCTTTGATTTGTTTACGTTCAGCATATGATTTTATATATTGGTAAAACTCTTTTTTATCCAAAATGCTAAATATGCGGGAAGATGTTTGCAAAATAACAGGTTTCTGCAGTTTTGCTGCTGCATCAATGATACTTTTTGCCGAATTTACATCCCAAACATTAAAAGCAAAAAACGTTTCTGACATCTCATGTATATAGTTCATTTACTGGTCTCTCCGCCTCCTCCCAAATAGTCTCCTCCCCAGGAATTTTTATTGCTACAACCGGATGCACTTTACGTAGTTCTATCGGAGGAAATTTCATATAGTTACCATACGTAAAGGTTAAATAATTATGATAATCTTTAGCGCCTTTGAAAGTATGTCCCTCAAATTCTATGTCAGCACTTTCTTCAAACCATTCTCGCTTAGAATGATTTTTCGGTGGTGGAAACATAAGCATGCGAACTAATTTCGTTCGTTTTTTATTAGACTTTTGAATAAATTTTTTATAATGCTGCAAAAGCAACTTATGCGGGATCTTATATAATATGCTGAACCATATTCGTTTCCATAAACTTTCATCTGCATAACGCCCCACTGCTGACCAAAGGATTTTTCGTATACAGTAACAATGCAGGCTGTGCAGTGCACGCATCACCAAACCATCAGGTATTCCGTCTATAGGAAATACATCTATAAAGATTCCTTGTTCATATTGCATATGTTTTTGATTTTCGCGCAAAAACAAAGAATCTTTGCGCCGTATCTTTCCATAGCCCCACCGATATCCATCTGTTACAACCTGATCCTGAAAATAAAACCGTGTTGTATCAAGTTCTGTTTTACATGCTTCCCGAAATTTCTCATATTCCGAGCGCATTAATGCAACATCAGCATCATCATCCCATGGAATAAATCCTTTATGCCGCACTGCCCCCAGCATCGTGCCAGCAAAAATATGATATTTGATTTTACATTTTTTGCAAATGCGATCGACTTCAATAAGCATTTCCAATTCTACGAGCTGTAATTTCCTTAACAAAACCGGCTCTAATTGTATCAACGTACTCATTCCTTTATTTCATTTTATCTGGCTGTCTATGTACAGGAATGCTGCTATAATCTTCCCTCAACAATCTTTCTTGCATGATCCGGACAGTCCGTAAAGAAGGCATCTACTCCCGCTTCACACACCCATTTCATATCCGTCTTTGCATCGACGGTCCAGACATGAACTTTTAATCCTGCCGCATGACATTTTTCAATAAAGCCGACTTTTTTTGCGATATCGACGGGCGGATGAATCG
>WSSedB1CaDRAFT_10000835_pt1 | contig 12604 bp, 12 predicted proteins | sample WetSurSB1Cattail_FD_9460 | JGI IMG/M metagenome (IMG submission 9460)
CCCCCGCCGGTAACCCATTTGAGAAATCGTACCCGCAACGAAATACAACAACTCGGCAGCTGCCTGTATCTGTTCATGCGGTAAAATATGTATTTTTCGTACAGCCTCGACATACTTATCGGGATTGACACCAATCTCTGTGGCATAGCTGCGAAAATGCGCTTCATCCGGCGGTGCGTCCAATACCTGACCCCCTATAATTGAACCGATCTGCATCCCGTTAATCACGATTGGCGCCGCAAAATCACAGAGTCCCGCATGGCAGGAAAGGACCACAGGCTGCTTTGTCTGTGCCGCCTGTCTGCCGCCCTTTAGGTCACAAGCCTCGCAGCGTTTACATCCTTCCAAAGATTTACGCGTATATTCCATACAAAAATCTGTAAAATTGCTGGGCGTTGTCACGGGAGTTCCTGTCATATCCACGGATATACTCGCCATGCCTGTAGCCTTAGCAAATTTATCCTGCAAATCCTGCAGCACCTTTAAATCAATAACCTCCGTAAGCCTTACTTGCTGATTTTCCACATTCTCAACTCCATTGATAGATTTTTTTATATTTTTGTATAATTCCATAATTACCTGATAGAATATCCGGGCTCCATATGATAGAATTCTCATGCACTCTCCCTGCCTGCAGCAGGAATTATGTAGGTCATATTAAGGGTTTAAAGTCCTATTAAAATATAATCATCAATAAATTTTTTAACCAACAATTTATTTGAAATCATATACAAATCTAAAATATAGCATTATTATAACATTATTACGTATATTTTACAAACTATTTTATCCGGATATGAAAAAGAGCTGCAAAAGTTGCAGCCCACCTAAAGTCCTATTTATTTTTCTGTTTTCATTCGATTGATTGCACTCACCAAAGCCATGATGGATGCCGTAATGATATCGGTATCCATACCTGCACCCCAGATTATCTTTCCATTTTTTCCTGTAATTCCAATATAAGCCATAGCCCGTGAGGTGGACCCAATTTCCAGCGCATGTTCGCTGTAAGTCAGATCTGTATATCTGACATCCGTGTTTTCCTGAATTGCATTGCTTACGGCATCCAATCTGCCATTTCCCCGTGCTGTATAGGTAATAGGCTTACCATCAATCTCCATATTCACTTCGCCCACACGCGTACCGTCCGGCTGTTTTTTGAGCAGGAAATCTACCAGCTTAAACGGGATCTCGACATTCACATATGCATCCTGGAAAATCTGATAAAGCTCATCCGCCATGAGCTCCTTATGTTTGTGGTCTGATATTCCTTTGATACAATAGCCAAAATCCTCACGCATTTTTTTCGGCATCACAATGCCATATTTCTCTTCCATAATATAACCAACTCCGCCTTTGCCTGACTGGCTGTTAATGCGGATAACATCGCCATCATACTCACGGCCGACGTCCTTCGGATCAATCGCAAGATATGGAACCGCCCATCGATTTGCCTTCTGTTCCTCACGCCACCGCATCCCCTTGGCGATTGCATCCTGATGCGATCCGGAAAAAGCCGCAAAAACGAGTTCACCAGCATATGGCTGGCGTGCATAGACCTGCATGCGCGTCACACGTTCATACATCTCCACCAGTTCCGGCATATGGGAAAAATCGAGCCCTGGATCTACTCCAAGTGCAAACATATTCATGGCAATCGTTACAATATCTGCATTGCCAGTACGTTCGCCATTACCAAACAGCGTGCCCTCTACGCGGTCTGCTCCAGCCAGCAGCCCCATTTCTGAATCTGCCACCCCACAGCCACGATCATTATGTGGATGCAGCGACAGTACAACATTATCACGATATTTGAGATTTTGCGAAATATAGGCAACCTGGGTGGCATAGACATGCGGCATAGACATTTCCACCGTAACCGGAATATTGATAATCGCCTTTTTATCTGCTGTCGGCTGCCAAACATCCAATACCGCATTACAAACCTCCAAGGCATATTCGGGTTCCGTTCCCGTAAAACTTTCCGGTGAATACTCGAAACGGTAATCCGCGCCAGCTTCCTCGGTAAGCTTTTTCAACATTTTGGCACCATCCACGGCAATCTGCTTTATTTCTTCCCTGGATTTGCGGAAGACCTGTTCTCTCTGCGCAACAGAAGTCGAATTATAGACATGCACAATAGCATTTCTAACGCCCTTGAGCGCTGCAAAAGTTTTCTTGATAATATGCTCGCGTGCCTGTGTAAGTACCTGAACCGTTACATCTTCCGGAATAAGATCATCCTCAACGAGTTTTCTGAGAAAAGCATACTCTGTATCCGATGCCGCCGGAAAGCCGACCTCGATTTCCTTGAATCCCACCCGGACAAGTGTCTTATAAAATTCAATTTTTTCATCAAGACTCATAGGTATAATAAGTGCCTGATTGCCATCCCTGAGGTCAACACTGCACCATACAGGTGCTTTATCCGGATATTCCTTCCGTGTCCAGCTCATATCGATGGCAGGCGGCAGGAAATAACCTTTTCTGTATTTTGTATAATTCTGCATGTTTCATTTCCCCCTGTTCATAATAATAGACAAAAAAATAAAAGGCCCTCATCTCCAAAGAGACGAAAGCCTGGGCTTACGTGTTACCACTCAATTTCATACCTTTCGGCATGCACTCATTCCGGATACCAGCATATCCTCCTGTTTTAACGGTCAGTTCCCGGCTCCACCTACTTACTTCAGCGAGCTGCTTCAAGGTGAGTTTGTATCCGTTTCCTGACTGCTTTTCACCTGCCAGCAGCTCTCTGCACATTCCCCGGATCCTACTATTCCTCTGCAACGCATTTAAATATTTGTTCTTATTAATGAATACAGAATATCACAACTGAACACTTTTTGCAAGTATTTTTTAAAAATAACATGAGTTTGTAAATGTCGTAACTGCCTCATTACAAACATTTCCTTACTGATATCATGGCTCTGGTTCATATTCCTTATGCATATCCCTGTAATGCAGCGTCACAGTCCAGTAATCCCCTCGATGTGGGCCCAGTACCAGGAAAAACCTGCCCTTTATATACGCATAAAAAGTATTCCCATAGCCAACATCATACTGCACCCTGGTCCAGCCCTTTCGTATCAATTCATCATGATAATACTGTGCAACTTCTTCATTTGGTATAGTATAGTCATATACGCTGTTGATCCATCGTTCCTGATTCTTCTGATTTATTTTATAATTGGTCTGTTCCGCACCTTCCGGATGGCAGATACTCTCATACGTACGCACAAGCTGCACTTCGTTTTCCGCACTATCGCCGCCATAGGTAAGCACATATCCCAGTGCCAGCAATACTAAAATTATGCTGCTGTAAACAAAACACTTTCTCACACTCTCACCCTCAGGATTGCCGCAAAATTTCCTATAGACAAAAAAATCCAAGGACCACAGGTGTCAAAAGCACAACTGCCAATGACAACAAGTGGTCCCCGGACCCTGTCTCCCCTATGCATTCCATAGGAGAATCCTCGTTATTTAACAACCATGACCGGAATTGAAGATTCCTCGACAACCTTCTGGCTCACACTGCCGATGAGTGCTCCCTTGAACAAACCAAGGCCACGGCTCCCCATAATAATCATATCACTCTTTTCCGCTGCAGCAATCCGCAAAATAGCCTTAGAAATATTACCCGTCTCGACATGCTTCGCCGCCTTGAGATCCTGCGGTACTTTTTCCCATATACGATCGAATACGATATGACTGGGGATATCTTTGTTTATATTGCTCGCAACATAAACAAAATCTAAATCAGCATTGCATTTCTGCGCGAAGAAAATCGCTTCATCCACAGCTTTGCACCCATTGACAGATCCATCGACTGGTACAAGAATTTTTTTGATTTTCGACATAATATTACCTCCCAACGAGTTCAAATTCATTTCAACTAGTTTCTTTGGTATATATTTCGCGATATCTTACAAAATTCCTTTTTTTACAGATAAATTCCTTAAAATTTATTTGAATTTTTAGTCATTACATGGAGATACCGGCTTATCCAGATACTGGCTCACAATCTTTACGGCACAATAGTCACCGCACATAGAGCAGGCTTCCTCTCCCGCTTTGTTCCTGGCACCGCGCTTGGTACGTGCAAGTTCCGGATCGATTGCCAACTCCATCTGTGCCTCCCAGTCAAGCTGCTTACGAGCCCGTGCCATCTTGAGATCCCATTCCTTTGCCCCCGGTACCCCCTTAACGAGATCTGCCGCATGCGCTGCAATACGCGAGGTAATTACACCTGCATGTACATCCTCTAACGTAGGCAGTGCAAGATGCTCCGCTGGTGTCACATAACACAGGAAATCCGCCCCACTGGTTGCCGCCAGTGTACCACCGATTGCAGCTGTTATATGATCATATCCCGGTGCGATATCCGTCACCAAAGGTCCAAGTACATAAAACGGTGCATTGCGGCAAAGACGTTTTTGCAGCTTCACATTGGCCGCGATCTGGTCATAAGGAACATGGCCTGGTCCCTCGACAAGCACCTGTACGCCGCGTCTCCAGGCGCGATCGACCAGTTCTCCCAGCGTTATGAGCTCCTGGATCTGCGCCCTGTCGGTGGCATCCGCCGTACAGCCCGGCCGCAGGCCGTCTCCCAAACTGATCGTAACGTCATATTTCTCACAAATATCAAGAAGGTCATCATAACGCTCATAAAGCGGATTTTCCTTCTCATTATGCAGCATCCAGCCTGTAAGAAAAGAGCCTCCCCGGCTGACTACATCCATCTCGCGTCCTTGCCGGCGCATACGCGCAATAGCCTCCATCGTCACACCGCAGTGCAGCGTCATGAAATCCGCTCCGTCCTTTGCCTGTTCCTCAACCGTCGCCAGGATATCATCATCTGTCATCTCGACTACTGCCCCGTGCTCCTTGATAGCACGTACCGTGGCCTGATAAATCGGCACGGTGCCAACGATGATGGGTGAATGCTCTATAATCCGGCGGCGTGATACATCAATATTATCTCCCGTACTGAGATCCATGACGGCATCTGCCCCGCAGCGCACAGCTTCATTAAGCTTCCTGAGTTCCGGCTCAATATCCGGAAAGGTACTCGACGTGCCAATATTCGCATTGACTTTCGTGCGCAGGCCTTCGCCTACCCCCCGCGGTATAAGCGATGTATGGTTCACATTCGCACAAATTGCAATCGTTCCCTTCGCTACACGTTCGCGGATTATCTCCACATCCAAATGTTCGTCTTTTGCTACAATACGCATGGCCTCCGTGATTTTTCCCTCACGCGCCAGCTGCATCTGTGTTGCCATGAAAATCCCTCCTAAAAAAAATAACCGCCCGGCATACCGGGCGGCTTTAAATCAAGTAAAACGCCACTTCCCTACGCAGGTATTGCCCCAACAGGTTCCAAGGGTCGACTCATGAAGTCTCTCAGCATAAATGCTCCCCTAGTGCAAATATTCAATTGACTTCCTCATTGTAACAAATCAAAACCGAAATTACAATGGTTTCCTTCACTTTTGATAAATATAAGCCGCCGTCATCGGCAGTTCATTATTTGTCCCCTTACTCAGCAAACACTGATATACGTCGATATTGCCGGTCCTGAAAGCAGCAGCACATCCCTGGAGATACAGTCCCCACATGCGTACAAACTCCTCACCATATTTTTTACCAATCGGCTCCTGGCATTTCGAAAAATTCTCATACCATAAGTCGAGTGTCTTGGCATAATGGCGTCGCAGACTTTCCAAGTGCAGCAATTTGAACGAAAAATCCGGGAATAGTTGGACAGTCTCCCGCAGCGTAGGTACATACCCCCCCGGGAATATATAGGTGCGCATCCACGAATTTGTCGGTGCTTCTCTCTCTCCCATTATGGAATGCAACAAAAAGAGCCCCTGTTCCTTCAGCAAGTGATTGACCTTAGCCAGATAAAGCGGCAAATATTTTTTGCCTACATGCTCAAACATGCCAATACTCACAATCTTATCGAATTGCTCCTGCTTCTCATCCATATCCATATAGTTCGCCAGGCGGATATCCACCAGCTCCTGCAGGCCCAATTCCCGTATACGTTTATTCGCTCCTTCATATTGTTCCCGGCTCAGAGTTATCCCCGTTGCATGAACCCTGTAAAGCTGTGCTGCCCGAATGGCCAGCCATCCCCAGCCACAACCAATATCCAGCAGGTGCTCGCCAGCTTTAAGATTCAATTTTTTGAGGCTGTGATCGATTTTCTGTTGCTGTGCCTGTGCGAGATCATCTCCATCTTGAGCAAAATACGCGCATGAATACGACATCGTCTTATCCAGCCATAACGAGAAAAAATCATTTCCTAAATCATAGTGACGATGGATATTTTCCCGTTCTGTCTGCCCATCCTCTTCTTTAAAATCCTTTAGCAGCGCGGCAAAATGAAAATCTTTTGCCGCGTTTTCCGAGCTGTTCCTGAACATTGTAGAAATAATCGCATCCATTGACCCCTCAAAGTCAATAACACCATGCATGTAGGCTTCGCCCAGCGTTAAAATCAAATCCTGTTTGATGCCAGTAATTTCCGGCTCCTTTTTGAATACAATTTTAAAAGCAGGTGTGCCTTCGCCATATTGGGCCTCCTCCCCATCCCAAAAAACAACCGTAAAATTTCCCTTTTGCCAAAATTTAAATGCTGCTTTTAAAGCTGTTTTTTTAAACATTATACAACACTTCCTAAAAATTTTATATTCAGACACTTCACTGCGAACAGGAAGGTCCGGTGAATCAATATTTTATCGCAAAAAGACAAAAGAAACCCTTCCTTCTCCATAGATAAAGAAGCGAAAGGTTTCTCCCCTGAAATCTTATTTAATAAGCTTGTCCATACGTTTCACAGGAACACTCGTATCCATATGCCCCGCTATGGTTTCTACTTCCTTACCATTCACCAGAATCTGTACCGCCTTGACCTCCGGAAACTCCGTAAGCGTATCGACTATGGAACCGACAAGCATGCTTTCTCCCGTAGACCCTCCTGAGAAGCTCTTTACCAGTTCCTGCGTAAAGTCAACCCTGGCTGTACCGTTTTCCACCTTTATCCCACGCAGTTTGGCTGCCTTTGGTATAATATCAACCTGGCCCTTGGCCGTTGTGCCGGAAAGCAATGACTTCATAGCCGCCGTATATTTATCGGTATCCTTATCCGTCCTGACTTTACGACTTACCGCCAGAAGTTTCGTACCATCTTCATTTGGATAATAAACCTTAATGGTAATCTCACCCACGGCTGATGTATCTTTCTTGTTACCCGTATCCTTATTCTCCGGTGCCTGCTGCTTTACCGAAGAAGATGCCTTGTCCTGGCTCCCCGGCGTATTCTGCGCACAGCCCACGGCCAAAAGCATTGCCAGAAGCGCTGCTCCCAAAACTGCTGTCTTAAATAATCTCATCATAAAAAACCGCCCTTCTTTTCCGGCTCATTTTGCAAGTCTAAATGCCCGTATCCTGGAAAAACTTCCCCAGCCCGCGGCAAATAGCCATAGCCATCTTATCCTGAAAATCAGCCGAGCCCAGGAGCCCTTCTTCATTATAATTCGAAATGAACGCTAATTCAACCAATGCTGCCGGAACTGCTGCATGCTTCACCACATAGAAATTTGCTTCATTGATGCCGCGATCGCTCAGGCCGCCGGCGGCTATAAGCGCCTCCTGCAAATCCTCTGCCAGCGTTGCATCGGCATCCCCTTTCGGATAATAATACGTGGCTGTCCCATGAGCCGACGGACTGGAAAAAGAATTACAGTGTATACTCAGGAACACCTGTGTACCCGGTGTATAGGTCCCAACATTTACCCGTGCCTGCAGCTCCTGCTGATCTGTCGCATTCATGCCATAAACATCACGATCATCTTCGCGCGTCATCACCACCCGCGCCCCAGAGTTTTGTAAAATCGCCCTGACCTTTTGTGCTACAGCCAGCGTTACATCCTTTTCCTGCAATCCTGATGGTCCGACGGCTCCCGAATCACTGCNGCCATGCCCGGGATCGAGAACAATGGTCTTGCCCGTTACACCCTCCACCTGAGCCGGTGAAGACACGGACTGCACGGGTTCAAGCACATCAATTACCAGCCGGAAGGGCTTCCTCGCCTCACGGTCTGCCTTCAGAGTATATACCCGATAATTTTGTGGCTGTGCCTGCGCCGCCAGTGACACCATAACCTGCATATGCCGGCGTTCCAGCTCACGGAACGTCATATAACGTCCCAGCCGCCCGTCAAGTGTAATATCCTGGCGGATATCGCCAATTTCTGTATTTTGCAGATCGATAATAAGCTGTTTAGGCTTATACTGATTTGTATGTACACTGTACTCCAGATTATCATGATCCAGCCCGATTTCAATACGCAGCACATTGCGCCCATTTTCCTGAAGCACATGATATTGGAAATAATTCAACGCATGCACCCGGCCGTTCGCCAGACACAGCGATGGTAAAAACACGAAACATAGCAGCAGTATTCCCACTGCACGCATAAATAACTTCTGCAAAGCCAACAACCTCCATCAAATCAACACGTACGCGGACGTCCGCAGTTTAATGCCTCAGCTGCAGATAATGCAGCCGAGACGGAGTTTTTTCTTTTGATTCCCCGCAAAGTAACCGAGAATCATTTTTAGTGTAAATTTTTTACAAAAAAGCAAACGCAGCCCTTACCATCTTTTAAAGGATAAATTTTTCTATCCCTTTGGCAACGCCATCATCCTGTACCGATGGTACGATATAAGACGCTTTTTCCTTGAGCAGCGGATGTGCATTTCCCATGACAAGAGCCGTGCCTACCGTGTCCATCATCTCCAGATCATTTTCACCGTCACCAAAAGCAAAACTTTGCTCCACAGGTATCGAAAGGTATTCCAATGCATGCAGTATCCCCGTCCCTTTCGTCTCGGAACGCGCATACAGCTCAAACTGCGTATGCTTAAACGGATCCATAACACCTGTCACGCCCGAAAGGCTGCTTTCCTTGGTAAATCGATCATACACACAAGCAAATCCCCGGTTATCCGGAGAAAGAAATTCCATTTTATAGGCTGTCGTTTTCTCCCGGTCAAATTCCTCGATAAAAAAGCGACGGCTGATAGAAAACATTTTATAAAAATCGCCCAAAAGCCTGAACTTTTTTTTCAAATAGACATGATGCTTTCCCGCCAACAGATATTCGACACCTTCTTCGTCACATACCTCACAGATACGCTCGACTTTTTCCTTTGCGAGTGCCTGCTGATGAATAATGCGGTCCTGCAACATGACGACAGCACCGTTCATCAGTATATAGCCATCAAAACCAAAATCCAGCAGCTCCGGATCCAGAAACGCATACGGACGCCCCGTGGCTATAAAGGTATAGTGCCCGGCCTGCTGGACCCTGCGGATTGCTTCCCGCGTCGCCGCACGCATATGGGGCATGCCATGTGCTCCATCTATCAGAGTTCCATCTATATCAAAAAAAATTGCTTTTTTCATTTTTCGCAACGATTCCTTTTCTGGTATTCAATATAGAGGCGCCCGCCTAAAAGGACAACCCATATCGCCACACAAACCACATAGGCTTTATCCACAAAGTTCATATTGCCATAATCCATTGTACTGAACAAGACAATCGCTACCACAATCATTAACCAGTCTACCATTTTTATTGGCTTAAAAAAATTCATCTTTTCCTGCCTCTCTTTATTTAAGGAAACACTTATGAATCCAATAGATTCATTTAAGCAGTCTTTCCTTAAGAAAATTTATGCATCACAAGTTCTATACTAATATAGATCCGGTTTCTGTTCAAGTCCTGCATGGTACAAAATATGAAAAATACCCTGTTAAAAAAGTCAGGGAACCCGCCCTAAGGCTTCTTCCCTGACTTTTGTATAATTCTTTATTTTATTCTATTTTTTTCTGTTTGCTTTCGTGTCCGGCAATTTCTTCGGTTTGACGGTGCATAGTTTTTTTGGCGAGCTCCAGTTGCAGCTCTACCTGCTCATAGGATGTGCCGCCGAGAGAATTGCGGTTCTTTACACAGGTCTCCGGCAGTATGGCTTCCTTGACGTCTGCCTCAAAGAGCGGGGAAAGTTTTTTGAACTCATCCATCGTCATATCCTCAAGCCATTTTTTCTGCTCAATGCAGGAATGCACAGCCTGTCCGGATACCGCATGCGCCTGCCGAAAGGGCATTCCCTTTTTAACCAGATAATCCGCGAGATCCGTAGCGTTGGAAAAATCCTCCGTAACAGCCCGGTGCATAACCTCACGATTGACCTTCATGCCGCGCAGCAGCTGCGCATAGACCGCAAGACTGAATTTGACCGTATCAATAGCGTCAAAAACGCCTTCCTTATCCTCCTGCAAATCCTTATTATAGGCCAGGGGCAGGCCTTTGACCGTTGCGAGCATGGCCATAAGATGTCCCATAACGCGTCCTGTCTTACCGCGGACAAGCTCCGAAACATCCGGATTCTTCTTCTGCGGCATCATACTGGAACCTGTGCAATGGGCATCATCAAGCTCGATAAAAGAAAATTCACGCGAGCACCAGAGCACGGTTTCCTCACTAAGCCTTGAAAGATGTACCATGAGCAGCGAAGCCGCGGACAAAAATTCCATGATATAATCCCGGTCGCTTACAGCATCCATGCTGTTCATATAAATCTTGTCAAATGCGAGCTGACTGGCTACGAACTCCCTGTCAATTGGGAAGGTCGTACCCGCGAGGGCTCCGGCCCCGAGCGGCATGATGTCCGCACGCTCATAAGCACCGCTGAAGCGATCATAATCGCGGCACAGCATGGAAAAATATGCCAGCATATGGTGCGCGAAAAGGATGGGCTGCGCCCGCTGCAAATGCGTATACCCAGGCATGATGACATCACTGTATTTTTCCGCCGTCTCAACAAGAGCCTTTTGCAAATCGAGAATAAGCCTCTGTACTTCTACAACCTGGCGCCGTACATACATATGTGTGTCAAGCGCAACCTGATCATTGCGGCTGCGCGCCGTATGCAGACGGCCGCCTGCCTCGCCGATGGCTTCGGTAAGACGCTTCTCAATATTCATATGGATATCTTCCAGCGCTACTTCAAAGGAAAACTCTCCTTTTTCGATTTTCGCGAGAATGTCACGGAGTCCACGGACGATGTCCTGCTTATCCTGCTCTGAAATAATACCGCATTTAGCCAGCATCGACGCATGTGCGATACTGCCGGCGATGTCCTCATGATACATGCGCTTATCAAAGGAAATAGACGCCTGGAATTCATTGATCATTTCATCCGTAGTCTTGGAAAATCTGCCGCCCCAAAGCTGCTCGCTCATTTATTAAGGCCCGCCTTTTCCTGCATAAGCGCACGGACCTTAAGCGGTAAGCCAAAGAGATTGATAAAGCCTGTACCGTCAGCCTGATTGTATACCTCATCACGCTCAAAGGTAACGAATTCTTTACTATAAAGAGAATAGGGAGATTTTGCGCCCGCAGAAATAATATTTCCCTTGTAGAGCTTGAGCTTTACCGTACCTGTAACCGTCTGCTGTGTGCTGTCCACAAAGGCTTCTAGCGCTTCACGAAGCTGGCTGAACCACATGCCATCATATACGAGTTCAGCATAACGGATTGCCATTCCTTCTTTATAATGAAGCGTCGTGCGATCGAGGCAGAGATACTCAAGCTCACGATGTGCATAATAAAGAATAGCTCCAGCAGGATTCTCATAAACACCGCGCGATTTCATACCAACAAGGCGGTTTTCACAGATATCGGTAATACCAACGCCATTGGCTGCACCAATCGCATTGAGCTTTGTTACGAGCGTAACAGCATCCATTTTCTCACCATTTACAGAAACCGGAATGCCCTTGGCAAAATCAATCGTCACATATTCAGCCTTATCAGGTGCATTCTCCGGTGCTTTGGAAATCAGGAACATCTCGTTTTTCGGAGCGTTCCATGGATCCTCCAGATCGGATCCTTCGTGGCTCAGGTGCCAGATATTGCGGTCCATGCTGTAGGTCTTGTTTTCCGTCGCGATAGGAATATTATGCTTCTTGGCATATTCGATCTCCTCTTCGCGGGAACCGAGCGTCCATTCACGCCAGGGAGCGATGATCGTGATATTCGGTGCCAGGGCCTTGACCGTAAGCTCAAAACGCACCTGATCGTTGCCCTTGCCGGTCGCACCGTGCGCAATAGCATCCGCACCCTCGCGTTTGGCAATCTCGACAAGTTTCTTGGCGATAAGCGGACGGGCAAAGGACGTTCCCAACAGATATTTTCCCTCATAAACCGCACCAGACTTGAGCGTCGGCCATACATACTCTTCCAGAAATTCCTTGGTAAGATCCTCGATGAAAACCTTGGACGCACCAGACTTGAGCGCCTTGTCATGGACGACATCCAGTTCATCGCCCTGTCCAATATCAGCACAAACAGCGATGACCTCGCAGCCATCATAGTTCTCCTTCAGCCAGGGAATAATAACGGAGGTATCAAGACCACCGGAATATGCCAGAACTACTTTTTTTACTTTAGCCATAAAAAAACATCTCCTCAAAAATATAAATTTAAATACTTATAACCACAAAAGTCTTAATCCGCCATAG
>WSSedB1CaDRAFT_10000836_pt1 | contig 12586 bp, 6 predicted proteins | sample WetSurSB1Cattail_FD_9460 | JGI IMG/M metagenome (IMG submission 9460)
CGCTGTTGGATAAGACTCCTATTAAGAAACTCTTTGCCAATGATACTGCTGATGTGGTTGATGATGGACAATTGACTCTTAATTTTTTTTAGTGGACACTAGTGACATAATATATTTACCGAACAGCAGTGATTTTTAGATAGAAAGCCTACTAAATAGTAAGCTTTCTATTCTAAACTTTATAAAAGATAATTACAAACTACTTTTTAGCTACAGTATAATATTCAGGAGCAACGGCTCTATCACGAAGCGCCAAAGTATCTTTAGTCGCGTATGTTAATCCTAATTTCGTAAAGTTTACACTGTAATTCAAATAAAGCGCATCTCGATCAATGCCTCCAATACTATTTTTATCCCCTTTTGATACATACTTCCCGGTACCAGAAATTACAAAATCAGAAGACTTACTGCCAACAGTACAAGTACTATCTTTCGCAAATGTTAAGGTCAAGTAATAAGGTACACTATTTCCACCAGTATCTTTAATAGACAGGAGCATAGTATTTGTCATTAAACCGGTCGTTTTAACTTTTATTGTATCATCAGATTCAACATACTGTTCATGGCGAACATTAGTGGTTACTACTCCGGTAGAATTATTCGTAATTTGATCGGTACCTCTTCGCAAATAATATCCAGACCATGTATTGACATATTTAACAACATAAAGAACATAATCTTTAGGCACAATACTCCAGTCTGAAGAAACACAACGATTAGGATCAGAAACCGCCGCCTCGCCCTGAAGAATGGAATCGGCATTTACTACGCTTGTCATCACCAATGGAATGGCATAGGTATTTTTTAGTGACATGGAGTCTGCAAAGAAAGCGTCCGTCAATGTTACTTCAACTCCCCCCAAAATACTTCCGGAAGAAATTGTAATCTGGTTGGAAGCCAAAGAATAATAATTTGACGGCATAGGAACAACTTTAGATCCGCTGGTAGCTTGACTTGCAAAATAGATTCCATCACAAAGAGTAGTATCTACCTTAAAATCAATTACAATATTCTTTGTATTATTCGTCGTACCTCCCATAGTGGCTTTGATAATAACTTTGTGTTCATTGTCTATGGAATTATCCACATACAAATCTTCGCCAAGTTCAACGGTTCTCGCTGGATATTGATTAGCAAAATAAACTGTCTGATAGTCGTAATCGGGATAAGTAACATCCTGGTTTTGACACGAAGCCAACGCAGCAACAATAACTGACAGCCCTATAAATATCTTATTTATTTTCATATCTTATTTATTATTTAAGAATTAATTCCATTTATTACCAACCTGTATTCTGAACCAAGTTATTATATTTTAACAATTCAGAGTAAGGAATAGGCCCGTAATACATATAATCTTGGTAAGAACGAGATTCGACATCGAAAGGAGTTGTAATACTCGTAGAGACATCAAGACCACGTGCAGACTCGGTCAGAGTTGCTTTCCAACGGCGAAGATCCCAGAAACGAAAACTCTCGAAACATAATTCCAGTCGGCGTTCGTTACGAATCAATGCCCGCATTTTGTCTTTGTTCGTTGCACATTCATCTAAATAAGGATCAGTCGTAATACCAAGAGCCCTTTTTCGAATGGCTTTGATAACATCGTAGGCAGAATAAGCGTGGCTGCCCATTCCTGTGGGTCCCCATGCTTCATTGGCAGCTTCGGCATAATTAAGATAAAACTCAGTGTAACGAAGCCGGGGCGTATAATGTGTTTTCTTACTAGTAGAAGTCGTGCTACAGTTGACATCCATACGTAGGCGTTTTTTCATATAGTATCCTGTACGCGTGGAAGAAGTCGTTACATTAATTCCATCGTTAGTGCCGGATGCACTACCCGTATATATCTTTGTATTCGAAACACCTTCCGCACTGCCGTTGTATATAATATAATCGGTCAATCGCGGATCTCTCTTAGAATAAGGATCCGAAGCATGATAACCACTTATGGTAGAATCGGAATAATTAATAGGATAACCATTAGCCATAGGGAAAGCATCCACAAGATTCTGGGTAGGATTCATATATCCTGTACCATTTAGTGTAGGTGGAAAATTTGCTAATTCTTGGACATAACTACTTGTACTAAGATTCTCTCTCCAGATTATTTCAGGAGGATTACTAGCATTGCTCAAATTATTAATTTCCGTAGTATTAGCATAGTAGGTAACACCATTTGAAACTAATCCGCTGACGCCTCCTTTATAGTCGATCACAGAAGCAGCATCGTCAGCCGCATTCGCCCAAGTGGTGGTATTGGTAGCATCCTGAAAAGCAGGACTGGCTGCTAATAAAGCGACTCTTGAACGAAACGACCTTGCAATCAACCCGTCGAATAACTGACAGGCATATTGTCCCATCACACGGTTATAGGTAGCAACTGTAGTCGTAATGGATTGAAAACGGGTAGGTATCTGACTAGAAGTAGATACATCTATATATTCCAACGGGAGATGATATTCAGCACTATCCAGATCCTGATATATCTGTTTCATACAAGCCTGAAATGTTGCACGAGGCAAATTGAAATCGGACTGGGCATCCAGATATGTCGTTATTATAGGTACGCCCATCAGATTACCATCTTTGGTAAATCCCGCATGATTGCGTAATAGATAATACATATATAAAGCACGCAATCCATACGCCTCACCTTTCATCCTCATATTAAATAATTTAGCGGCTGCTTTATCGCTTGCCCAATTTACGCTATCGGCATTTTCAAGAAACAAATTAATATACTGAATAGCTGAATATGCATTAGCCCATTGATCGACAGCGTTATTGCTGGAAGTCCACGAACCAGTAGCCATTAGTAAGTAACTGTTGCTCTTTTGATTGGTCACAGCATCATCCGTAGCATAATCTGTATTGTCATAATAAGTAGGAATAGATCGATACGCATTAATAATAACACCTTGTGCGTACGCCGCATCGGTGTACATTTGATCTATCGTCTTGAGGTTTTCCTGAGCTGGAGTAAAAAGATCATCACAACTTGAGAATAAAAGGAAACTCATCAAAATAAATATTATATTCTTTTTCATATCTTACACTTATTTAATTATTCGTTAAAAAGAAGCCTTAAGCCCAAAATTGAATAAGCGGCACTGGGGAGCACTTCCTATGTTAGTCTCCATCAATTTACGCTCCTTAGATATGGTAAGCAGGCTTTCTCCACTGATATACACGCTTATATTATGAACAAATAAATTTGTGAGAATTCTTTTCGGAAAATCATATGTAAGTTGTACTCTTGACAGATCAAAACGGTCGGTCTTATACCTCCAAAAAGTAGAATTCATGAAATTGTTCGTAGTACTGGTTGTGGTTAAGCGAGGATAAGTAGCCGTATTTTTAGTTGCCTCTGTCCAACGTCCCCAAACAACATCGGAATATTTACCGGTACCATATACCCAATAGTAAGAACTATTTTTGTAGGCAATGGCTCCGATATTACCGGTACCCATAGCAAAGAGGGTAAAATTCTTCCATTTCAAAGTAAGATTCAATCCAAACGTAAACGGAGCAGCTCCTGATCCACTATGACCCAATTTAACCTGATCTTGTGAATTCACAACACCATCACCATTTACATCCTTGTATTTAAGGTCTCCCGGTTCCACAGTACCAAATTTCTGCGTTGAATGGCTGTCAATATCACTTTGGCTTTGAAAAAAGCCTTCACAAATATACCCCCAAGAGGAATCTATCGGTTTCCCTGCACGATTTTGATAGGCATCAGCATAGACTTCATCTCTGCGAACGGCTTTGGAGGAATAAAGCATTCCGGAAAGTCCCAAAGAGCAATCAACCTCTCCTATTTTTTTATTCAGATTCAATGTAAAATCCACACCTGTACGCCTATCATTATTATAGTTCAGATAAGGTAGAAAATCAGAAAAATAAGATGGATATATTGTAGAAGAGCCTTGCGTCAACAAACCATTCGTATTTTGAGAAAAAAAGTTTGCATCTAATGTAATCTGTTTTTTTAATAAGGAAGCTTCCAATCCAACACGATATTCCTCTCTCTGGATAAATGTTAAATCAGGATTACTCCCTTGTTTGGAGAGAGTGGTCCATCCTCCTGCAGAACCATCGTGCCATTGATACCATCCGCCTTTGTAAGCATAATACCCTTGATACATATAATAACTTGAAATATCCAGATCTTGATGCAAATTTGCATAAGAAGCTGTCAGTTTCAAATTGTCAACAAAAGGAACATTGTCTTTAAAGAAATTCTCATCGCTAATACGCCAACCCAAAGTAATGGTCGGAGAGAATGCATTTCGATGCCCTTCCGGTAATTTGGCCGAATGAACTTCCGCACTTGCGAAATCAAGATAATATTTATGACGATAATTGTAAGTAGTCTGCAAACCAAGATTTACATTGCTGGTACGATGATAAATACTACTGGAATTATTAGGATCTCTGGAAGTTTGAGTTTGATACCCCCATCCGATTAAAGTAGCTGAAACATTGTGATCGTGAGCAAAAGTCTGGTTATAATTGAACTGAGAACTGAAAGACATGGTTTGAGCAAAAGCGGATGTTCCTACTGTTTCAGTAGTAGTATGAGTATCACTACCATATGATGTTAAAGCTGTGATTACATCCTGCCCATTCACCGTTGACCAAGTCGGCTGATAAGTAGTATAACCCACTTTCCAATACTCAGCATAAGAATCCGTATAATTAACACTGTAAGCAGTTTTAAATGATAATCCTTTCAAGACCATTCCCAGGTCAGCTCCCACCTTCACATCAAACAGAAACGAACGGTTCCTGTTTTTAGTATAACCCGATACAAGCATATTTGCCAATTCATTGCTTTGGTAGGAAGATGTTCCTCCAAGAAGATACTTTCCGTCTATCAAATTATCACTATTAGCGGCAATCGTTTGAAGCGAACTATTTGAAGTGTCAAGCATACTGACAGGAACCAACACACTAAACGAGTTGGGCCGCAGCGTGGCAGTACTTCCCCAAAAATCACCAGCTCCCGTATAATTATTAAAAATCGTAACATTTGCATCGGTTGAAGCGGTTATCCACTTGGATAGGTTCATGTCCACATTGGCTTTTACATAAAAATTGTGATCATTATTCTTTTTCTGTTCTCCATATTTCATCAAGCTATTGTTGTAGGACATTCCAAAATTTGCATAATAACGAGCTTTCTGATCTCCTCCAGTAATTTCCCCCGTAAGATCCGTCCTGTTATAAGCTTTTTTCAAATAGTCAGAACTTAAAAGATTTATATCTGGATAACGGTATTTATTTGTACCTGCGGCCGTATTCGTAATTAAATCCTGACTATATGACTCAGTAAGCCCATCATTCGTACAAGCTTCATTATAGAGTGTCATATAATCAGCAGAGTTCAAGTATTTAGGATACCGTTTTGGCACATAAAACCCCGTATTGGCACGTATATCAATACTTAGCGGTTGTGCCTTCCCTCTTTTTGTCGTAATAAGTATGACTCCCTTAGCAGCCCTACTCCCATAAAGCACAACGGCGCTGGCACCTTTCAGCACAGTGATGGACTCTATTTCCGAAGAACGGATAGCCGATGCATCAACCCCTGGAGCACCATCTACAATTAGCAAAGCCGCTTGTCCCCAAACATTTCCATTATATCCCCCAATAAAACTCTGGAGCCCATCAAGGCTATAGGTGGAATATTCCTTTTTCATCAAATCAGATACATTGACTGTTGATATAGCACCCAATACATCATTTTTGGCAACCGTCCCGAAAGCCACATTTACAAGGCTATCTTTTCCCTCCTGCGCTTTTGTGCCTGCTACATTCAGCAAAAATATGGCAAGAAAAAAACAGTAGATATTTATTTTCATTTTAACGATAATTTTATTTCTTATTAACTATTGACAAATTACGATAGTTTACTCTTTAATTACCATCCCGAATTCTGATAAAATCCTGCGTATAAACTCACATCCGATTTTAGGAACGGCAACCAATAGTGTTTCGAGACTAATTGTCTTTCAAGCAAAACCGTTTCTGTCAAATTCAATACATGCCCGTTTTGCGGATTTGCATATAACACACTACTTGTGACATCATTGGCACGATCAAAGAAAACTGCTTTCTTATATGTGTAAGGCTTCTCAGTTAAAAGTAACCATCGACGCAGATCTGTAAATCGATGGCCTTCAAATGCCAATTCTACGGCACGCTCCCGACGCAATTCGCTCATAAAACTATCAGTACTGCCAAGGTATTGGGAAGCCACATGACCTACACCAGCTCTATCACGAATTTTGTTTACAGCATCTACAGCAGAAAGAGTGGTGTAATCACTTGCTGTACTTGTGGGTGTCCCATAACCCTCGGTTGTTGCTTCAGCGTACATCAGATATACATCTGCCAAACGCATAAGGCTTAATACAACAACCATATTATCCATATAACCATCCCAATTATTATCATATTGCGAAGTAAACTTCTTTTCTATATATCCCGTTCTTACGCCCTTATTTGGATTAGATGTAACCCTATACCAACCGCCAGTATAGAGGCTTGCATATTGTACGTTTTCTGCTTTTGAAGCTACACTACATGCCTCGCCATCAAATATAATATCGTTATAAAAACGAGGATCTCTATTTTTCCATGGATATTCAGGATCATAACCCGAAATCGGATCTTTCACTGTCGGGTCAGCAATAGGAAGTCCGTTTGCCATCCCATAATAGTCCACATAATTAGCAGTAGGATATACCTTTATACCAGAAGTACAAAGACAAGGTGGACGATAATCATTTACCTGATTCCATCTCCAACGACTTCCGGAAGCTGCCAAATTCTCCATAAAAATAGCCTCTCTATATGTATGTCCATTTACTGTGGCAGTTCCTGGAATTCTACCACTTGCGTTATAGGTATAGAATAATTGTGAATAAGCTGAAAAAGGAACCAACTCGTAGTATGATGTCGAATCACAAAGGGTCAAAGCCCGACCAAAAGCCTCAGCTGCTCTTTTGCAGTAATCGGTATTGTAAGTCTTGCTACCAGTCGATTCTTCGTTCATTAAAGGACTACCGGCCCAAAGAAGGTCCTTACCCAGATAAGCCAACGCCATAATCTTGTTGATACGCTGGCTGTTATTTCCACTTGTAGCCGCTCCGGTCGTCGTCTTATCCCAATCTACAGGAAGCAGATCTGCCGCTTTTTGAAAATCTGCAGCTGCTTTCTCAGCAGTAGGTTGATATTTCAATCGTGGAATATCAAAAACCGCATCGGAAGGTATAAGATAATCAATATAGGGAAGCCCTCCCCAATATTGCATCAACATAAAATGATAAAATCCTCTAAAAAAATACAACTGTCCGGCAATTAGATTTTTTTGTTCATCCGTGGCATCGGTCAACTTGTCTAAATTGGCAATTCCCAAGTTGGCCTTACGTATTGCTTGCCAACATAATCCATATAAGTGACCTTTGTCAGTCCTCGTTGTACCATAAGTAACTCCACCAGATCTTAACCAGCTATATCCTGTTGTATTCCAACCCCAATAATTACCCGCATCTACACAATAAGAAAAAGGTCGCGTTTCGCCGGTTTCCCAAATTTCATCTTCACCCCAATTCCAATTATTATGGTAGTCAGAAGCAGTTATCAGAGGAATCGCGTTATACAATTCTTCAGTAAATCCTTGAAAATTTGTAAAGTTTTTATAAGCGTCAGTACTGCTGATTGTACTTAGAGGAGATTCATCCAAATAAGCTTTACAAGAACCCAACACTAAAATGCCCAGTACTAAAACTAAGGATATTGATAATTTTACTAGATTTTTTTCCATATTTTCAATTTATTTATAAAGTTATATCAAAACCAAGACTAATGCGCTTTAAAGTAGGGTAAGCTCCTGTCGTAGAGCTGGTACCGAAATTAGAATCACGGTCATCCGGCATCCTGGTCCATAACCATAAGTTGTCTCCACTCAAATAAAGTTTACAGGTATTGAGTCCTAAACGCTTCACCCACTTACCTGAGAACGTATAAGCAATCTCGGCATTTTTTAAACGTATATAAGAACCGTCATATAGATAACGGGTGCCCGAGGCATCAGCACCCACGGTGGTACCCCACCGAGGAAGAGGGAGAGTACCACTTCCACCTTTTGTATAATAAGTTCCTTCCACATAAGCAACATCTGAACTTGCTCTAAAGGTGGGGAATGTAACCTCACGGGTTACATTGTTCACTCCATAAAATTGAAGGAACAAACTTAAACCTCTCCATTCAAATCCTAGAGAGCAGTTATATGTGTTCTGCGGAATACTTGAATATTGGTATTCAGTCTTATCGTTTGAATCAATAGTGCCATCAGCATTGTAGTCGATAATATTATAGTCGCCGGCAAGTTTTACATCATTGCCGGTAGTTCTTGCCGTACTTCCATACACATCATCCCAACTAGAAAGGATTCCGGAACTAATATATGCCGTAGTTTGATTAATGGCATATCCTGCTTTCTTTAAATACGCAGCTAACAATGTGGGATCATCTTCAAATATAACCTTGTTTACTCCGTGTGTCATACTGCCTTGCCCCCACAGATGTAAGCCATTATGAAACTTATGGCTTAATTTCAAAGACAATTCATAACCATGTGCTTTTACCTCACCCAGATTCGCAACCGGAGCCGTTGCACCAAAATAAGAAGGGACTGAACGTGAATCACCAGAAATCAAAATATTTGTACGATGATCAGTAAAAAAATCTACAGAACCTGATAAAAAACCTCCAAAGAAAGAATAATCAGCGCCGAAATTTTTCTTCTCCGACGTCTCCCAAGAAACGTTGCTGTTTCCAAGAGAACTGACACGATAATCAACATAAGAAGAACTAGCAGGTGTGTCTCCCATCAACGCAGTGCCACCATAAGACCACTGATCCTCATAAAGCCAACGAGAAGTGGTTATATTATCATCTCCAACTCGCCCCCAAGATGCCCGAAATTTTAGCATATCAACAAACTTGAGCGTATTCATAAATTTCTCTTCGCTTATCATCCATCCTCCTGAAAAAGAGGGAAAGAAAGCAAAACGTTTATCCGAACTAAATTTTTCAGAACCATTATAAGCGCCATTAATCTCAAGAAAATATTTAGAGGCATAATCATATGTGGTACGGAATACCCAATCTTCACGGTAATGGCAGAACTCACTGCCGGTAGCCGTTTCCTCTCGACTGAACGATCCCATTGCCCCTACATTATGCTTTCCGAACTTACGATTATAGTCTAATTGGGCTGAATAATACTGTTTGCGGTAAGTTGCCGTTGTATCTACAGATCCGCCCGTACTAGCCCAACGAACTCCATCGCTGTAATCCAACCTTGTACCTGAATTTATATCTTGTTCATATGTAACGGAACCGTCTGAAGGATTAATCCACTTACGCTGAGCATTATTATACTGATCGTTAATGCCGCGCCCGGTTTCTTTAAATGTATTATCCATGGAGTAATCAGCCTTAACTTGCAATCCTTTTGTAATCATATCCAGATTTTGTTTAAGAACGAAATCGACATTTATCTTTGTAATCGTTCTTTTTTCTACCCCAGATGTAGCCAAAGATTCAACAGAATTCGGGACATCTACAACTCTAGGTGCATAATAACCCCATGTCCCATCGGAATAAATAGGTTGCATGGCATCCGAGGCCGTAAGATAAGCAGAAGCCCAATAACTTCCATCTGTATCTGAAGCACCATACGGTAACTTGCGTACTCCGCATGATCCAAACAGATTGGCAGAAAATTGTGTTGTTTTTGTCAAATCAAAATCCAGATTACTGCGTACATTGGTGCGATTATAACCGAAACCCGAATCATAACCTCTATTGCTCTGGATAGTTCTAAATAAATCTCCTTCGTATAAAAAATCAACTGAGTTAAAATATTTGACATTTTTTGTACCTCCGGAAACATTTATACTGGTATTGTAGGACATGGTGTGATTTTTGAAAAGTTCTTTTTCCCAGTCCACATTCGGATATTGATCCGATTCGGCAGAATTTGCTGGATTACGGTATTTCTCAAGGATTGCTTTAGGTGTATAAAGAGACCAATCACCTGGCACAAGAGCTAATTCTCGCTCAATTACAGTATTTTTAAGCGCCAGTGCATCATACGAATCATATTTTTCTGGAAGTTTTGAAGCAATCTTTACCGTCATACTAGATCGGATCTGAATGTTAGCCTTCCCTTCCTTACCACGCTTCGTAGTAATCAAAATAACACCATTAGCACCTTTCACGCCATAAACAGCAGTGGCAGATGCATCTTTCAAAACAGAAACACTCTCTACGGAAGCAATATCAACAGTACCCATGGAACGTTCAACACCATCGACTAAAACCAATGGGTCACTATTATTCCATGAAGTTTGAGCACGAATAACTATTTGCGGATCTTCCGCTCCCGGCATACCAGTAGAAGAAGAAATAATAACACCCGGCAAACTTCCGGCCAATGCCTGACCAAGATTAGACACACCACCGGTGCGTTCCAGCTCCTTTCCAGATGTTTGCACGATAGAGCCTACAATACTGGCTTTCTTTTGCTGTCCGTAGCCTACAACAACAACTTCATTTGTTGTAATATCGTTATCTGCCAAATATACCTTTATATAATCACCTTTACCAATGTTCACATTCTGAGCTTCCATGCCTACATAAGTTATGGTAAGTGTTCTAGCTCTAACAGGAACTTTTAAAGAAAATTTCCCGTTAAGATCTGTGACGGTAAACACAGATGGAGCTTCCTTCAATCTTACATTAGCCCCTATAACAGGTTCATCTTTGCTGTCAAGGACCAATCCATTAAGTACGCGCTCTTTCTGTGCCCCAATAGGCAAACATAAAACAATAAAAAGCAAGCATAGGCACGAAATTCTCCAATTACGCTTTTCTTTCATTACTATTAGTTTTAAATGTTAATTAATTATTTTCAGTAACTAATGTTACGCAAGTTCTTTGCAGCAGTCAAAGATTTGAAGATAAAGAGTTTGCCTTTGCATAACATCAATTAGTAATATAGATAGAAAAATGTTTAAGTATTAATAATCATATATTAATGGTTAGTTTTGTTTTTCAATAAAAATAGGATTAACTTTGCCGAGTTGACAACTCATTTAGGTATGCATGATTGAATTTGTCAACTCCTTTAGGTTTACTAGTGTTTAACTGTCAACCAAATTCAGTACACCACAGATGTAAAATGATCTCTCACTTTAATAAACGATGTAAAATAATCTCTATAGTCAGAGTAAAATATATGAACTTTGATCAAATTAATTGTCAACCAGCAGCCAAACGTTAACGAAAATTTATTCGTTAAAGAAAGACATCAGCTATCATTAAAAAATTCCGTCATAATTCTTTTTTTTTAAAATGTGGATATTACACTTAATGCACATTCCGATATAACCGAATGTGAAAATACTTCTCGAATTTTGTTTTTCATACTTTAATGTTTACGTTTTCCAACTGTAAAAATACGTTGCTTTTCATTTACAACAATAGAAATACGTTACAGAATCATTTGTTCATCTTACATATCCAAATTAAATGTTACATTTCCATTTCTATTAGCGAACATTACATAAATTAGCTATGATTACAAACGTGGACGGCTGACAATGGAAACGGGACTTACACCAATCCTCTTTTTTTTGAAGAATTTTCCGATCCTTGCATGATACGAGTTGGAAGCGATTTTTATTTAACAGGCACTACAATGCATGCGATGCCGGGATTACCTATCTTACACTCACGGGATTTGGTAAACTGGAGGTTAATCAGTTATGTATTTAATCGAATTGATTTAGGACCTGAGTTTTCTATGAAAGATGGCAAAAACATGTATGGAAAAGGAATATGGGCTCCCTCTTTTGTTTATGATGAAAAAACAAAAACATATTACATCTTTACTAACGTAAACGGACATACTACTCAATCGTTTAAAGCAAGCAGTCCTTATGGACCATGGAAACATTGGGAAATGAAAAGCGGTTTTCATGATTTGTCTGTATTCTTCGATAATGACGGCAAAAAATATGTATGCTGGGGGGCTGGTAACAACTATTTAGCACAATTAAATGATGAACTAACCGACACTATTCCCGGAACTAAACGATTGATTGCTACATCAGGTGCAGAAGGTGCACACATGTATAAGCTGGGGATACCTTTTTTCCAAAACAAGAACTTGTATGTTGAAAACAACCCGGTGTATCATACCCAAGAGGTGAACGCCCCCGTCTTGTTATGGACCGGGTTGAGCGACAAGAATGTGACGGGCGATCACACGATGTCATTTTATAATGCTTTGAGACGGAATGGGAAAGAAGTTGTAGCCCTTTTTTATGAAGGGGAAGCACACAGTTTGCAAAAGAAAGAAGCCCAGATTGATCTGACCTTAAGGATTCGGGATTGGTTCGATCAGTTTTTAAAGAAAAAATAACTGGATGAATAAGAAGAAACAGGAAGGGCCTGCCATAAGCCCCTTCCTTGCTAATTTTTTATGCGCTATGGCTTT
>WSSedB1CaDRAFT_10000837_pt1 | contig 12583 bp, 11 predicted proteins | sample WetSurSB1Cattail_FD_9460 | JGI IMG/M metagenome (IMG submission 9460)
GGACATCTCGCAGCTTTTGTCCGGCTATTGTGATGAGATTGCAGAAAAAAGTCGGATGTATGCATATCTTTGTCGTTTTGTTACGAATGAGGTCTACTGTATCTATACGCATCAGCCGGAACAGGAACGAAAAACATATTTTGTCCATGTTGGTCAGCGCATGCCGATTCATTGTGCAGCCGCGGCAAAGGCTGTTCTGGCATTTCAACCAACGGAGAAGGTACGATATCTTCTTGAGCAGACACCGCGTAACAGCTACACAGAGAATACGTGTATGAACGTTTCGGAAATTATAGCAGAGCTGGATACGGTTCGTGACAAGCGCATTGCCTGGTGCCGGGAAGAGATGGAGAATGGTGTATCGGCACTGTCGATCCCGCTTTTTGCAGATGGTGCGACGGCTTTTTTTAGTTTGAGTCTTGTTGGGACGACAGCTGAGTTAAACGATAATCAGGCAAAGGTAGAGGAGATGCTTTTGCTTGAGGGTCAGAAGATCAATGAGCAGCTGAGTGGAATTAATGCATTTTCACCGATTGCAAGATAGAGTGGTTTGTTCAAATCGTGCAGTATTTGATGAAATTGTTCACAATAGAATCAAAACCTACAGAATGCCGGGACCCTCATGGAGGAGATCCCGGCATTTTTGTATCTTTTTAAAAGATTATGTGCATATAATTTTGCTGGAAGTAGTGGAGTGCTTTGTGGGAGACGAATAAATATAATACAAAAGTGTTCACCTTAATTAATTGATTTTGAAGAAATATAAAAGTATTTTGTTAATTCTGCAAAAAAAACGTTGACAAGCAAATGTGGAACTGGTACCATATGTATGAAATCGATTTCAGATGAAAGGGGATTATGAAATGCAGGATATTCAAATTAATAGTCCGTTGAAAGGCGAGCTTATCAAGTTGTCCAAGGTAAAGGATGCAGGATTTTCTGGCGGGGCTATGGGTAGAGGTGCCGCTGTTAAAAATCCTGAAGGAAAAGTATATGCACCTTTTGATGGTGTAGTAGCAGTTCTGTTTGCGACAAAACATGCAATCGGTCTAAAGTCGGCAGAGGGGATAGACGTGTTGATTCATATCGGACTCGATACGGTAAAACTTGCAGGAAAGCATTTTACGTCACATGTCAATCAAGGAGAGTCTGTAAAAAAAGGTCAGCTTCTTATGGAGTTTGATACAAAAGCAATCGTAGCAGAAGGCTACGATATAACGACGCCGATTGTTGTAACAAATGCTGTAACTTACGGAACAATAACAGTTATGCTCGGCGATCAGAAAATAATTTCACAGACTGAAAAAATAAGTGATACAGCAAAAGAAATTCCTGCTAATATGAAAAAAGAAGAATATGTGGCAGCCGAAATTATTAAAAATATTGGTGGCAAAGAAAATATCCGTTCGGTAGAGCACTGTGCGACGCGTCTTCGTCTTATAGTAAAGGACAAAAGTAAAATTGATGAAAAAGCGATTGAAGCGATTGATGGGGTCAAGGGTCAGTTCTTTGCTGCAGCAGTTTCAGATTATCCTTGGCACAGGCTTTGTTGATAAGGTTTATGCGATTGTCGTATGTGGCTCGGAAAATCTTGCTGGTTCAAGTAATAAAGATGCAGCCTATGATGAAATGACAATGGTACAGAAAATATCGCGTACGTTTGGTGATGTATTCGTGCCGATCATACCAGTACTTGTAGCAACCGGATTGTTTATGGGTCTTAGAGGTATGGCACAAAGCCTTGGTGTTCAGTTTAGTGATAATTTTCTTCGAATGTCACAGATTCTTACAGATACGGCGTTTGCTTTTTTGCCGGCACTTGTGACCTGGTCGACAATGAAAAGGTTTGGTGGCACACCAGTTATTGGTATTGTTCTTGGTCTAATGCTTGTTGCACCACAGCTGCCAAATGCCTATGCAGTCGCTGGTGGCACCGCGACTGTTATTCCGATGAATATTATGGGCTTTACAGTTCCGGTTGTCGGCTATCAAGGGTCGGTACTCCCCGCACTTGTTCTTGGCATTATTGCATCTAAGCTGCAGAAATGGTTTAAATCATTTGTACCAGATGTACTGGATCTCATTGTAACACCGTTCATGACCTTATTCATATCAATGCTTGTCGGGATTCTTATTGTTGGACCAATTATGCATACCATTGAAATTGGTATATTTGAAGCTGTAAAAAATTTCCTTATGCTGCCGTATGGTATTGGCGGACTTGTTGTTGGCGGTCTTCAGCAGGTGGTAGTTGTGAGTGGCGTACATCATGTATTTAATGCACTTGAAATTGAGCTTCTTGCAACGACGGGTGAAGATGCATTCAATGCAATTATTACGGGCGCGATCGTAGCACAGGGCGGCGCAGCTCTTGCTGTTGCACTTAAGACAAAGGACAAGAAAAAGCGGTCACTTTATATTTCATCGACGATTCCGGCATTCCTAGGCATAACAGAACCGGCAATTTTTGGTATTAATCTCCGTTTTGTAAAACCTTTTATCTATGCTCTTATTGGTGGGGCGGCAGCNGGGATGAGTGCTAGTCTCATGCATCTGGCAGGAACTGGTATGGGTATAACGGTCATTCCGGGNGCNCTTCTCTATATGAATCANCTATTTGAATATATTCTTGTCAATGCAATTGGGTTTGGTGTAGCATTTGGACTGACATTTATTTTTTTCAAGCAGGAAGAATAAAAGAAANATCAGAAGCTNAATGTAAGTAACTTTTGAGAAAAATTCATGCTTTCGTAAAAAAATTATAAGGATAAACTAAATAAAGAGAACATCAGTAACCAATGCACATAAAAGAAAAATTTAGGGAGAGCTGAAAAATGAAAATCAAGAAAAATACAATGTGTATGTTAACAATGGGGATTATTTTAGGATTAACTGGAACCGGTCTCGCAAATTCAAATCCGTATGCGGACGTGCCGGAAGGGGACTGGTCCTATGCGGCGGTTGACGGACTTGTGCAGCAAGGATTTGTCCGTGGCTGCAATGCAGGTAATTTTGATAAAAATCAGATATTGACGCGTAATGAAATGGCCGTTCTTGTAGCAAAGGCAATATCCAGAGAAGCAAAGGCAAATGCAGATACAAAAGCTGTGATCGACAAACTTGAGGCAGAATATGCTAGTGAGCTTGTTGCAATCGGCGTGCGCGACGATACGTTGTTACCACAGACAGCAATAGCACCTGCTGTGCAAAAACCAAATAAGTTGGATCGCCTTACGTTCGATGGGACAGGAAGAATCCGTTTTGATCAGGGGTACACGGGTGGAAAGACGGTACAGCGCGGAACAAAGACAGGTAACTATACACCGAACAGTCATCTTAATCTCGATATTAACTATGCTTATAAGATTAATGATACATGGTTTGTAAAGGGAGAAAATGAGTTCGGACGGCAGCTAAACTATGGTGGGGAAAATCAAACCTTGCAGCATTCTTTATTTGAGCAATTATATATTAATGGGCCGCTTGGTGATACGATGATTAAGGCAGGACGTTTCAGTGCTTATTCGCCGCAGGGTCTTGTCTATGACGATAAGGTCACTGGTGCACAAGTGTCATTTGGCAAAGTACTGAAAACAACGATTGAAGTCGGGAAAGCGACATCGACAGATGATGATACATCGGTCACAGTAGATAGTGGTACATACAGTTATAGTTCGCAGAACTATCAGTCCATACTTTTTGATGTACCAATAAATAAAACAAGCAATTTCCATGCTGGCTATTACCATATTGGTGGGAATATCCTTCAGCATCAAACCACTGGAGATTATGTCCGATACTATACACTGGGTGTTGATACAAGGCTTGCAGAAAATCTGCGGCTTGATGCGGTCTATGCAAAGGCAGATGCAAAAGGGGTTGCATCTGATAGTATCACAAGTACCGACAATAAGGCATACCTTTTGAAAGTTACATATAAGGCAGCGGATTTGACAAAACCCAAGTCCTTCGATATTTTTGCAATGTATCGCCGAAGCCCGCAGCTGGCAAGCTATAGCAATACAGATGACTGGTGTCAGAACGTTAAGGGCTTTCGTTTCGGCGGTGATTATGTCTTTACGCAAAATATGGGTATAACCGCATGGTATACCTGGGGTAAAGATGTAGATACAAATGAAACAAATAACATGTACAGAGTACAGTGGAATTTTTTGATTTGATAAAATACGCGGGCAGCTTATCAAGCTGTTCGCGTATTTTATTAAACGAAACCAATTCCATAAAAACAAGAGAAGATTCAGCTGGAATCATATTTAGCAAATAAAAAAACTTGTAAAATCATAACAAAGAGAAGGGCTTTTTATGTTTTTGCCGAATAATATGTAAGAAGCTTTAGGAAGAAGATGAAGCCGGGAGGAATTGTATGGAAAGAAAAACTACGATTCAGGATATTGCCGATAGGACGCAAGTTTCAAAGAGCACTGTATCACGCTATTTGAACCATGGATATGTAAGTGCAGGTAAAATGGAAATCATAAGAAAAGTCATCGAAGAAACAGGTTTTCAGTCGAATTTTTTTGCAAAGCGTCTAAAGACAAAGCAGAGCAAACTTATCGGCATTATTTTGCCGCGCATGGACTCGGTAACTGTAGGGAAACTGCTTGTTGGTATTAATCATGTGCTTGAACCGGCGGGCTATCAGGGGATTATTCTTGTAAGTGATTTAAAAAAAAATAAAGAAATTGCGAATATCAGCAGTCTTCAACAGCAGGGAATTGATGGAATTATTATCGATTCGGTGGGGATTACGCGCCGTCACTTGCAACTGGCAAAAACGATGACAATCCCGATGGTTTTTACGGGACAACGTCATAAAGATGTCAACTATGTAAAGATTGATGATATGCAGGCAGGACGCATGATGGGTGCATTTATGCGGCAGATGGGGCACCGTCGTGCGGTGTTTGCTGGTGTCACAGAGCATGATAAGGCTGTCGGAGTCGAGCGCAAGCAAGGCTTTATTAATGCCTTTACAGAAGGAATTCCGGAAGCAGAGGTCATCTTTGTTGAAACGGGATTTGATTTTGAGTCGGCCTATTTAAAAGGTAGTGATATGCTTGAGGCTGGCCCGACTGCTATCATTTGCGCAACAGATAATATTGGCTTGGGTGTCCTTCGCTATCTGCATGAGCGCAGGATAGAAGTACCAGAGCAGGTTTCAGTGGCTGGCTTTGGCGGCTATGCAGTCGGTGCTGTATCATATCCGGCGCTGACAACGGTAGCATTTGACTATGAGCTTGTCGGAATGAAGACAGCACAGGGGCTTTTGGACTTACTGGCTGGCCGAAAGATGGAATCAAAATGCGATATGCCGCTGTTCTTTGTCGAAAGAGAAAGTGTACGATCGTTGCAGGTGTAGGGAGGAATTCATTTTGGACGTTAACTTTGGTATAGATAAAAAGAAAATTAATGCGAGAATTAAAAATGAATTGCTGCTGGCACACAGCTGGCGCAACCGTTTTCATATAGAAATGCCGTTTGGGCTTATCAATGATCCAAATGGACTGAGCTTCTATCAAAATACATATCATATTTTTTATCAGTGGAATCCGTATGGATGTGAGCACAAAAATAAATGCTGGGCACATGTAAAGACAAGAGATTTTATTCATTATACAGTACCGGAACTGGCACTTTGGCCAAGTGATGCATTTGATAAAAATGGCTGCTATACTGGTTGTGCTTATGTTGAAGGAGATAAGCTTCATGTTGTTTATACCGGCAATGTGAAGAATGAAAAAAACGAACGCAGGTCTTATCAGTGCATGGGAACCTTGCAGGCCGACGGAACAATAAAGAAGGAACGTGTTCTCATTGCCCAGCAGCCGGAGGGGTATACGGAACATTTTCGCGATCCCTATGTATTTATAAGGGACAAGGAAAAATATATGCTGCTGGGGTGCCAGTCACTTGAGAAGAAAGGCGGCATTGTACTCTATAAAAGAGTAGATGGCGAGTGGGTGCTTATCGGTGCGGTTAAGACATCATTGGGGGATTTCGGCTATATGTGGGAGTGTCCGAATCTCCTGCAGTTTAGAAGACAGGATGTGCTGCTTTTTTCACCTCAAGGGATTGCGGCGGAAGAATATGCATATCAGAACCGCTATCAAAGCGGCTACCTTGTGGGTGGACTTAATATAAAGACTGCAGAATTTGCGCATGGAGATTTTACCGAGATTGATAGAGGGTTTGACTTTTATGCACCGCAAGTCTTTACACATGAGGGACGCAACATTCTTATTGGCTGGATCGGCATGCCGGAGAACGAAGCAGAGTACCCAACAGCAGCAAAGGGATGGCTTTATTCATTGACTATGCCGCGTGCACTTACGCTGCGTGACGACCATATTTACGCCGAGCCAGTAAAGGAAGTACGTGATCTGCGTATGAAAGTTATGCAGGAAATTGATGCCGAAAATGTGGAAACAATTCATGCAATCCTGCCAAGAGAGGCAGAAATACTTCTGAATATTGAGCTTGGCAAAGCAGCAAAGCTTACTTTTGATATTTTATTTTCAGAGGAAAAGGTGGTTTTCCTATATGATGTAGTAAAACAGGTGATGACGATTGATCGTCAGGGCATGAAATGCGGCGGCCGCGGTGTACGGCGATTCCGCCTTGCCACGGATGAGCATATGCAGCTTCATATATTTCTTGATCATACGGTCATTGAACTTTTTTGTCAGCATGGTGAAGAGACGGCAACACTTATGGTGTTTCCGGAAAAGGGATATATACCAGAGCTGAGACTTGTCGCAGATAATGCACTTCCTCGTGTAACAGGAACTATTTGGAAGCTGGGCGGCATCGTGTATAAGACATAAAAAAACATCTCCCTCAAAAGGGGAGACGTTTTTTTATGTCTTATACAGCAGAACTTAGCCCACATTAGTTCTGCGCTTTTTGAGGTTATGGTCAAGTGAAATACGCCGGATGCGTTCAAAAGGAATCAATTCGAAACCATAACGAATATCCATATAATCATCAGCAAGAGAAAATGTAATTTTCTTAAGCACATGACGCCTGGACTGTCGTTCAATCTTATTTATATAATATTGAACTTCTTCTTTAGGAAGCTCACCATTCTCTATAATAACCCGAACATTACCTACTAACATAGCAAATCCTCCATACTATAAATGACACCTATACTTAATGAATAGAACTTATCATTTACACTCACGAGTAATTATACTACAGATATTTCGATTTGTTAAGACTTTTTTTGACGAACTGTAATCTTTTTGTAAGAGATTACAATGATAGAACCATTGCGGTCAGTGGTACAAACTTTTTGTAATGATTTAATATAGAAAAAGACCATAAGCAGGTAATGTTCGTATGATGGGCCACATCAAAGAATGAAGCTGGTGGGATTTTGATGCGAAGACTGGTTTTTTGAGAAATCTTTTTAGCATTAAATGAAGTACATAAGTTCGCCTACTGATTTTTGTTGTTCAGTTTCTGTGAGAATATCCTGTAGTGAGATTTGGGAAAGTGTTTTTTCAAGAGTGTCATCAATAACATCAAAAATAGCAGTGCGCAATGCCTTATCAAGTGCGGGGGCCTGCTCGGCAACGGTTGTTTCCGTTCTTTCAACGAGAGCAAGCTCAATGGCAGCCAAAATATCATAGACACTGATATCTTTTGGTGGACGTGGCAGCTGGTAGCCACCCTGCGCTCCTTTAATAGAAGTAACAAGCTTTGCTCTTTTTAATAAGGAAAAGACTTGCTCAAGATAGATTTTCGATATGCCAAGCTTTTCAGCAATGCTGATAATCGTGATTGGACTTCCTGTTTGACAATTTGCAGCGATATGTGCCATAGCTGCAAGGCCGTAGCGGCCTTTTGCCGATATTTTCATAACTAATCCCTCATTTCATACTTGCAATATATGTTTAAACTTATCATATCCTAGATAAATTATTTTGTCAATACATAGTAGAAAAGTATGCTTATATATTTTTTCGAAAAGAGTGTTGACAAGCAAAGGAAATGGGTATACAATACAAACATATTAAACCTATATGTTTTAGCGAAAAAAACAATGCAAGTTGCATGAATTCAAATTTAGGAGGGTTTATCATGGCAAAAATTTATAACAGCGTTACAGATCTTATCGGTGGAACACCACTTTTACGGGCAACGAATTTTATCAAAAAGTATGATTTACAGGCAGATATTCTTGTGAAACTGGAATATTTCAATCCGGCGGGTAGTGTGAAGGACAGAATTGCCAAGGCGATGATTGATGAAGCTGAAGCAAAGGGACTCCTGAATAAGGATTCTGTTATTATTGAACCGACCAGCGGCAATACAGGTATAGGTCTTGCAAGTGTCGCTGCAGCTCGTGGCTATAAGGCGATTTTGACGATGCCGGAAACAATGAGTATTGAAAGAAGAAACCTACTCAAAGCCTATGGTGCAGAAATCGTTCTCACGGATGGTGCCAAGGGTATGAAAGGTGCCATTGCAAAAGCAGAAGAACTTGCGAAAGAAACGCCAAATTCTTATATTCCATCGCAGTTTACGAATCAGGCAAACCCGGAAGCGCATAAAGCAACGACAGGTCCGGAAATTTGGAGAGATACTGATGGTAAGGTCGATATCTTTATTGCTGGCGTTGGCACGGGCGGTACGCTTACCGGCGTGGGTGAATACCTGAAATCACAAAACAAGAACATAAAAATCTATGCTGTAGAACCAGCAACTTCGCCGGTACTCAGCAAAGGTGTAGCAGGCCCTCATAAGATTCAGGGAATCGGTGCAGGATTTGTGCCGGACACACTTGATACAAAAATCTATGATGAGGTTCTGCCTATCGAGAATGAAGATGCTTTCAAATATGGTCGTGAGTTCTCGCATTCAGAAGGTGTACTTGTTGGTATTTCGTCTGGTGCCGCTTTTGCTGCAGCGGTAATACTTGCAAAACGACCGGAAAACAAAGGCAAGACAATTGTTGCACTTTTGCCGGATACTGGTGAAAGATATCTTTCGACACCGCTCTTCAACGATTGAAGTAAAAACAAAGTAAAATAAAGTAAAATAAAGTAAAAAATGGGAGTCCTGTATTATCTTATATGATGATATAGGACTCCGTTTTGTACAACTATGTGAAAAGCTGTTTGTAATGACAATAAAAATCATACAATTTGTTTTAAATTGTATGATTTTTATTGCAAAGAAAGGATGAATATGATATTGTAAAAGAATATAGATAGATAGATAGATTGGAATCTTTGCAAAATATAAATATTTATAATAAAATACGGATGAGGGGATTCGGGTGGAGAAGAAAAAAACCGAGCCAAAATATTTAAAAATTGTCAATTGGATAAAAAAACAGATTTCTGAAGAGACGCTGACCGTTGGAGATCGGCTGCAATCGGAAAATGAACTCAGTGCGTTGTTTAGTCTGAGCCGGCAGACCGTACGTCAGGCAACGAGTATACTGGAGAACAATGGTATTCTTGAAAGGCGGCGCGGCAGTGGCACTTATGTAGCCTCTACTTGCATTGTACAGCGGGCAGTTACAATGAATATTGGTGTGATCACGACGTATTTGGATGATTATCTTTTCCCTTGTGTCATTCGTGGAATTGATGGCGTGCTGACGGAAAATGGATATTCCATGCAGCTTGCGATTACATATAATAAAGCTGAAAATGAACGAAGTATACTGGAGTCTATTTTGGAAAAGGGTATTGATGGTCTTATTATCGAACCGACGAAGAGTGGGCTGCCGAATTTAAATGCAGACTTGTATAATAAAATCAAGCGGCAGGGACTGCCCTGTGTTTTCTTTCATGCAGGTTATCAGGGCATGAGTTTTCCTCTGGTCGCAATGGATGACTATGCCTGTGGCAAGGCAGCGGTTGATTATCTATTGAAAAATGGACATAAAAGCATTGCAGGGATATTTAAGTCGGATGATAGTCAGGGACATCTTCGCTACGCGGGCTGTGCCAGTGAGCTGACGAAGCACAAGATACCTCTGCAGGAAGAAAATATCATTTGGTTTACAACAGAAGATATGGATCTTGATGATGATTCTGTAATTACATTTGAGCAGCGATTACGCCGTCGCTTGCAGGGATGTACGGCGATTATTTGTTACAATGATCAGGTTGCACTGCGCGTTATGGAAGCAATGGAACACAATGGCATGTGCATTCCGGAGGATATGTCAATTATTTCTTTTGACGATTCATATTTGGCGACGATGGGGAAGGTTGGTCTTACAACGTTTGAACATCCCAAAGAAGAAATGGGTCGTGTAGCAGCTGAAGATCTTTTAAAGCTGCTTCGCCGTGAACATTGCGATGTTGCTGTAAAATTTAAGCCAAAACTTATTGAACGTGATTCGGTGAGAGATTTGACGAAGGAAAAGTAAAGACTGCTGAAGAGGGGAATCCATAATGGATGCTTCTCTTTTTTTTATAAAAATGCATTTTTGATAAATCAGAAATATAAGAATCTACAAAATTTTTAAAATGGTATTGAAAAAAAAGAAAAGGAATAGTATACTAAAGATATAAATGTATGATATATTTATCGATATTGTATGACATCAACGACTTATAAAAAATACAGGAGGAGATAGTAAATGCCAAAGTATTCAGTAGGCGTGGACTACGGATCGCTTTCGGGGAGAGCGGTTCTTGTGGAAATAGGGACGGGAAAGGAACTTAGCAGTTGTGTCTATGATTATCCACATGCGGTAATGGATAAAGCTTTGCCGGATGGAACAAAGCTGGGAGTAGATTGGGCACTACAGGATCCACAGGATTATTTGGATGTATTGTCTCATACGATTCCGCCACTTTTACAAAAAACAGGTGTCAAAGCAGAGGATGTCATTGGTGTAGGAACGGATTTTACCGCATGCACTGTACTTCCGGTTAAGGCAGACGGGACACCGTTATGTTTTTTATCTGCATTTAAGGATAACCCGCACGCCTATGTGAAGCTATGGAAGCATCATGCCGCACAGGATAAAGCAAATAAACTCAATGAGATTGCAGAAAAAATGGGAGAGAAATGGCTTGCACGCTATGGCGGAAAGATTTCTTCTGAATGGGAAATCCCAAAACTTTGGCAGATTCTTGATGAAGCTCCTGAAGTTTATGATGCAATGGATTATTTTGTTGAGGCTGCGGACTGGATCATTTGGCAGCTGACGGGTGTACAGTCACGAAATTCCTGCACAGCCGGCTATAAGGCGATGTGGCATAAAAAAGAAGGCTATCCATCAAAGGCATTTTTTAAAGCGCTTGATCCTCGTCTTGAAAATGTCACGGAAACAAAACTCAGCTGCCCGGTAACCCCGCTGGGGCAGAAAGCTGGTGAAATAACGGCAGAAGCAGCAGCACTTACAGGTCTTAAAGAGGGAACAGCTATTGCCATTGGCAATGTCGATGCACATGTCACGATTCCGGCAGTGAAAATTGATAGCGAAGGCAAACTTCTGGGTATTATGGGGACATCGACCTGTCATGTTCTTCTCGGTAAAGAAGAAAAATCTGTACCGGGAATGTGCGGTGTTGTTGAAGATGGCATCATGCCAGGGTTTTATGGTTATGAAGCCGGACAGTCCTGCGTGGGCGATCATTTTGCCTGGTTTGTGAAGAACTGTGTATCAGCAGAGTACGAAAAGGCAGCAGCAAAAGAAGGCAAAGATATTCATTCGTATCTTACGGAACTTGCTAATAAGCTTGTACCAGGTGAATCCGGACTTGTGGCGCTCGATTGGTGGAATGGCAATCGCTCGGTGCTCGTTGATGTTGATCTTACAGGTCTTATGATTGGCATGACACTTCAGACAAAGCCGGAGGAAATGTATCGTGCACTTATTGAAGCAACGGCATATGGTACACGCAAGATTGTGGAAACCTTCAATAAAAGTGGTGTGCCAATCAGAGAATTCTATGCTTCGGGCGGTATTTCACAAAAAAATCCGATGGCAATGCAGATCTATGCAGATGTCATTAATCTGCCAGTCAGGATTGCCGGCTCTGCACAGGGACCAGCACTTGGTGCTGCGATTTTTGGTGCCGTAGCAGCAGGCAGACAGCGCGGTGGATATGATGATATTTTTCAAGCAACGCGCGATATGGGGAATCTTCGCGATGATATATATATGCCAAATCCTCAAAGTGCAGCTGTGTATGACAAACTTTATGCAGAATATGATATTCTGCACGATTATTTTGGTCGTGGTGCTAATGACGCGATGAAACGCCTGAAAGCTCTTAAAATAGAAGTAAAACAGGGAAAACAGGAACAGATTTAACAGGAACATATTTAAGAGGAGGAACAAATTATGAAATCTTTAAGTGAAGCAGAATTTTGGTTTATTGTCGGCAGCCAGCATCTTTATGGTGAAGAAGTACTTGGACAGGTTGCGGATCATGCAAAAAAAATGGCAGATGGCTTGAATAAATCAGGAGATCTTCCAGCAAAAATTGTCTATAAATTGGTTGCAACAACTTCGGATGCGATTGAACAGATCATCGAAGATGCCAATTATGATAAGAAATGTGCAGGCATCATTACATGGATG
>WSSedB1CaDRAFT_10000838_pt1 | contig 12582 bp, 7 predicted proteins | sample WetSurSB1Cattail_FD_9460 | JGI IMG/M metagenome (IMG submission 9460)
GGGGGCCGCGGCGGGCGACGCTGGGGCCGGGCGGCCTCGGGCGGCGGAGCTGCCAGGATAACGGCACGGGCATCCTCCAGCATCGCCTCCGGCAGCGGCATGAGCCGCGGCGTCGCATTGGGCGGCTGGGTTTCCGTCGGGCCGATGCAAAGCCCCAAGGGGCTGCGGGAGAGGGCTGGCCCCAGTGCCATGAAATGCCCGCGCTCCAGGTCCCGGAAAGCTTCCGCCTGCCGCCGCTCCATGCCCAGAAGGTCGGCGGCGCGCGCCATGTCGATATCCAGGAAGGTGCGGCCCATGAGGAAGTTGGAAGCCTCGGCGGCGACGTTCTTGGCGAGCTTCGCCAGGCGCTGGGTCGCAATCACGCCCGCAAGCCCGCGCTTGCGGCCCCGGCACATCAGGTTCGTCATGGCACCGAGGGACAGCTTGCGCGCCTCGTCCGAAACCTCCCCGGCGATGGCCGGGGCGAAGAGCTGCGCCTCATCCACCACCACCAGCATCGGGTACCAGTGGTCGCGGTCAACATCGAAAATCCCGCCCAGGAAGGCGGCGGCGCGGCGCAGTTGGTGCTCGGCGTCGAGCCCCTCGAGATTGAGCACGGTGGAGACACGATGGATGCGCGCCCGCTCGCCCGCCAACTGCAGGCCCTGTTCGGTATGGGCCTCGGCATCGATCACCAGGTGGCCGAAGCGCTCGGCCAGCGTCACGAAGTCGCCTTCGGGGTCGATGATCGTCTGCTGCACCCAGGGGGCGCTCTGTTCCAGCAGCCGACGCAGAAGATGGGATTTTCCGGAGCCCGAATTGCCCTGAACCAGCAGGCGGGTGGCCAGCAGCTCCTCAAGGTCGAGCGTCGCCGGGGCGCCTGCCGTCGTGTGTCCCATCCCGATCGCCACCGTCATGTCTCGACTCGAAGCCTCCTTGCGCGGAGGGGCTTAGTAGCCTGACCGCAGCCAGTCGAGCACCCTTTGGGCCGCCGCATGACCGGTCGCCGCCGGTCCGGGTCCCAGTCCAGCATCGGAAGGCCCCGGGCGGGCGATGCGGCATCAGCCGGCTATCCAACCTGATCTGTCAAACCAGGGGGTTCCCGCGGCTACTGAAGAACCTGAAGGTTGGGACGTGGTCCAGAATGCGAGAGGTGGGCGCCAGGCACACATCGATGCCACAAACGTCCTCTACGGCGGCTTTGGCAAACCGTCAAAACTTCCGTGACGAGGTACCCCAAGGCCCGGGGCAAAGCGGTGCTGATTTGCGGCACGAACGACCAGACAATGAGTTCGAGCGGTGTCCGTGAGCCAGGGCGAACGGAAACCGATCTAATCGGCCGCCAACGCCACCTCGGCAATCTCGGCGCGCATCCAGACCGCGATATCGTGAAACACCGCCCCGCCCCATGGCGGCCCTGGATCGTCGCTGGTCAGCGCGTTGATCCCGATCCCACCCTCGAAACACTCGCTCGGCCAAATGCTCTCCGACACCAGCACGCCGGGCTGCTGTCCCTCGGCGATGCGGGCATGCAGGATGACCTCGCCCCGCACGTTACCCAATCGCACCTTCGCGCCATCGGTCAGTCCCAGTGTCCGGGCGTCGTCGGGATGCATGGACACTGTCGGCCGGCCCTCGCGCTTCTTGCCCGCGGCCATTTCGGTGAAGCTGGTGTTCAGGAAACTCCGGGCCGGCGCGGTGACCAGACGGAACGGCGCGTCGGGGCCGCTGGCCTCGATATTGTCCATCTGGTCCGGCAACTTCGGCATCACCGCGTGGTCGTCGCCAAGCGCCGCCCAGTCGGGGGCGAAATGGAAGCGCCGGTCCCTGGTCGGGAAACCATCCAGGAAATGCGCGGTGCGGAAAGGCGGCATCTCGTCGACCCATCGCTTTTCCAGCACGGTCTTGGCGTCGGGATAGCCGGAGGCGAGCAGCGTTGCGTCGATGATCTCCATCGCCGTCATATCGAACCCGCGATGTTTAGCGCCCAGCCGAGCTGCGAGCGCCTGGATGACTTCGTGGTTCGAGCGGCAGCCGGCCGGAGGTTCGATCAGTTTGGCACCGATCTGAACATGGCTATGCCCGCCGGCCTGATACAGGTCGTCGTGTTCCATGAACATTGTCGCGGGCAGTACGATATCCGACCAGCGCGCCGTTTCGGTCATAAACTGCTCATGCGTCGCGACGAACAGGTCGTTGCGGGCGAAACCTCGGCGGACGCGGTTGCTGTCGGGGCAGACGGCCAATGGATTCTGGTTCTGGATAATCATCGAATGGACCCGCGGCCCGTCGCCGAGTTCGGTCCGGTCGCCAGTCAGCACGCTGCCGATGCGGCTCATGTCCATCACCCGGATCGTCGGGTCGAGCGCGTCCAGCCCCTCGATCAGGGTCTTGTCCCAGTGGTACATACCCCGGTTGGACCACAGTGCGCCGCCGCCTTCATGCTGCCATGCGCCTGTGACGGCGGGCAGGCACGATACCGCGTGCATCCCGGCACTCCCGTTGCGGCTGCGGGCGAACCCGTAGCCGACCCGGATGAAACTGCGTTGTGTCTGTCCATACAGCGCGGCGAAGGATTCAATCGCAGCGACCGACAGGCCGGTGATGGCGGCGGCCCAGTCGGGACCGCGATCGCGCAGGTGCGCTTCCAGTGCGTCCGGACAGTCGGTGTATTGACGCATGTAGGCGTGGTCGGCGTAACCGTCGCGAAAAGCGATGTGCATCACCGCGCAGGCCAGTGCGCCATCGGTGCCGGGCCGGGGGGCGATATGGATATCGGCAACGGCGGCGGTCGGCGTTTTATAGGGATCGATCACCACCAGCTTCGCCCCGCGTTCCTTACGCGCTCGGCTGATATGGGTCATGACGTTGACCTGGGTGGAGACCGGATTGCCGCCCCACACCACGATCAGGTCCGACTTCGCCATCTCCCGCGGATCGACGCCCCGGCTTTGCCCGACGCCTGCGTGCCAGCCAATCTCCGGCAGGGAGGTGCATATCGTCATTTTTTGGCGGGAATAGCGCATGACGTTGCGCAGCCGGTTGATGCCGTCTCGCTGCACCAGCCCCATCGTCCCGGCGAAGAAGAACGGCCAGACGGATTCCGAGCCATGCCGCGCGGTGTCGGCGGTAAATCGTTCGGCGATGCGATCGAGGGCTTCGGTCCAGCCGATCGGGCGGAATTGGGTGCCACCCTTGGGTCCGGTGCGCAGCAGTGGTTGGGTCAGGCGGTCGGGGTGGTGGATGCGCTCGGCGTAGCGGGACACCTTCGCGCAGATGACGCCGGCGGTGTAGCTGTTGTCCTCGGCGCCCCGGACGGCGCCGATGCGGGTGTTGTCCAGAACCTCCACTGAAAGGGCGCACGTGGAGGGACAGTCGTGGGGGCAGACGGAAGCTTTGGTGGCGGGGGGCATGTGCGGAGCGTAGCTGTGGAGTCTGTCGCCGCGCAATGCGGGCGCCGACCGGATCGCGGCGATCTTCGTGTCTTACCGCCTGGTTCCAGCCATCGGCCGTCCGCCGCAGGGCAGGCGATGAGACCCCCGGGAAAGATATTAACTGTCGGTAATTTTTACACATCAACGAAGAACCCGAAGTTGCCGAATGGCATCCAATTGATATCAAATATAAAAATATAATGGCATAATATTTGCATCCTTCCTTCACCAAAACGAGAAAGGGGAAATCATGATGTCGTTTTTGGGCGCCCTCGGCGCACGGGTAACCACGGTGGCTGCCGTTACCCTGATGATCTGCGCCGGGTTCGGCACTCAGGCGGCCCGCGCCGGCACGGTCATTCTGGAAGGCAGCGATGCGATCGGATTGCATTGCACGCAAACTAGCGATGCAGGTGCATGCGCCTATGAACAGCAAGTGTGGACAGCCATTGGCGGCACGGATTCCAGGTCAATCGCGGTAATCGGCGACGTTGCCGGTGTTTCCTCCACAACCCACCCCGTACTCGATTTTTCGAGTGTCGCCGCGGCAGGCTCATTGAGCAACTACGTCGCGCTGTATTTCGTCGCGGGGGGTGGCTGCTGCTCGGAAAACGATAGCATCGTGAGTTCGCCGACTGATCAGGCTGCCATCCTGTCGTACCTGGCGTCCGGCGGCACTGTCATGATCGAAAACTATACCGGCGGAGCCGGGTGGGACTTCGCGGTTGGAACAGGCGGCGCCGGTAACTCTTACGTAGCCGGCGTCGGTGGCGGCCTCGGCGGTACCTCCTGCACCGACGGCGAAGTGGTTTCCGCAACGGGTTTGGCGAACGGCTTCACCCAGCCCCCGACAATTAGCTGCTGGACCCATCAGGCTTACGACCAAACCTACTTTGCCACGCTTGGATTCACGCAAAGCTTCTTTGATGCGCCAGATTATGCCGGCCTCGCGGGCACCGATACCTTCTCCAGCCTGCTATCGTCAGGTTCGACCGTGACCGTCACCGAGTCGGTACCCGAGCCCGCCTCCATCGCCCTGATCGGCAGCGCTATTGCCGGACTTGGAATGATGCGTCGCCGGCGCCGCTAATTCTGGTTCAACACGTCCCCTTCGGAAAGCACCTCCGGCTAGTCCCGGGGGTGTTTCTTGATATCGACTCCCGGGCAAGGCAGGCCGAGTATTAAAGGATCGAAAGCGCCTAACGCTTCACCGGGCGAACGTCTCGACAATATCCTGGTGCAACGCCCCGATTTCGCGTTGCACGTAGTCCAGGAAGGGCGACAGCTTTCGGCCCGCCAATTCGGCGACGTTCTGATGGGTCATCATTCCGTTCAGCGCGTCCAACCGCTCCAGCGCAGCCGGCATCCGCAGGAAATAGCGTGTCCGCAACTGCGTCAGATGCCATTCGATCTGCGCGAGGTTCAGCCCAACCGAGCGAGGGAAGGCGGTGTTGGCCAGCAGGAAGCTGGCGACTTCCTGCGCGTTGTAACCGCTTGGATGCTCCCGCCGGTATGCATGGTACCCGGCTGCCGCCCGCAGCAGCGCATTCCACTGGCCGGCGTCGATGTCGGCATCCACTGCATCGGACTGCGGCGCCAATGAGTTGAAGCGCGTGTCCAGCAGGCGTGTCGTCTGGTCGGCGCGTTCCAGGTAGCGGCCGATCATGTAGAAATGCCAGGCTTGATCCCGGTACAACGTGCCCTCGGTGATGCCGGTATGCGCCTGGGCGCCGTCTTTCAGCATCGCACAGACCGAGGTGAAATGGTCCGGCGTGATATCGGCCTTGGTTAGTGCTCGGATCTTGCCGTGGAAGACGTTGATCTGCAGCCACATCTCGGTCGAGATCAGGGCGCGCAACGTCCGCGCATTCTCCCGAGCGGCGGCGATGAACGACTGGACCGAGGTGGGGTTGTCCGAATCCAGCAAGTAGAATTCGCCGACGGTGCGCTGGGTGGCCTCGGTATGCTTCTTATAGAACTCGGCCAGGTCGCCGTTGATGCGCGGGATCGACAGCCAGTTGCGCGTGTCGTCGGCATCGCGGGCGAACGTGTTGGTCACGTCCAGGATGCGCGCCATGTTCTCGATCCGCTCCATATAGCGGGCGAGCCAGATCGTGCTTTCGGCGTGCCGGGCGATCAGGTGGACTTTGTGGGGTTTGGCGATGGCGTTCATTCGGCGAGCACCCAGGTATCTTTCGAGCCCCCGCCCTGCGAGGAGTTCACGACCAATGTTCCAGCCCGCAGCGCCACGCGGGTCAGCCCGCCGGGCAGCACCCAGGTATCCCTGCCGGTGACCGCGAATGGCCGGAGATCAATGTGGCGTGGGCGAACTCCATCCTCGCACAACGTCGGGGAAACCGACAGCTTCAACGTCGGCTGGCTGATGTAGTTGGCTGGATCGGCCTTCAGCAGCGCTCGGAATTCAGAGAGCTGCGCCTTGGAGGCATGCGGCCCGATCAGCAGCCCGTAGCCGCCGGACTCCGCGACGGGCTTGACCACCAGTTCGTGCAGATGATCCAGGGTATAGGCCAACGCGTCGGGTTCCGCGCAAATCCGCGTATCGACGTTCGGCAGGATCGGCTCCTCCGAGAGGTAATACTTAATAATGCGTGGCATGTAGGCATAGATCGCCTTGTCGTCGGCCACGCCGGTGCCGACCGCGTTGGCAATCGCCACCTGACCGCGCCGCCACGCCTCGATCAAGCCGCGCACGCCTAACATGCTGTCCGGGTTGAATGCGTCCGGGTCCAGGAAGTCGTCCCCGATGCGGCGATAGATGGTGTGTACCTGCGCCAAGCCCGAGGTCGTGCGCATCCAGACCTTGCCACCCTCGACGGTCAGGTCCCGGCCCTCGACCAGCGGCACGCCCATCTCGCGCGCCAGGAACACATGCTCGAAGTAAGCGGAGTTGAAGATGCCCGGCGACAACACGACGACCTGGGGATCCTCGACGCCGGCCGGGGCGATTTCGGCCATCGCGTTGTGCAGGCGCAGACCGTACTCATCCACGCCGCGAACCCGCAGGCTGGTCATCAGATCGGACATGACGCGCAGGCTCATGTGCCGGTTTTCAACGACATAGGCGACGCCGGACGGTGTGCGTGCGTTGTCTTCCAGCACCCGGAAGGCGCCGGTCTCGTCGCGGACGATATCGGTGCCGCAGACATGGACATAGGTGTTGAACGGGACATCGAAGCCGACCATCGCCTGGCAGTAGCCGGCGTTCTTCAATACCAGATCGGCGGGGACGATCTTGTCCTTCAGGATTTTCCGTTCGTGATAGATATCGTAAAGGAACATGTTCAGCGCGCGGACGCGCTGCACGACGCCGGTTTCGATCTGGTGCCACTCGGCCGGGGTGATGACCCGGGGGATCAGGTCGAAGGGCAGGATTCGGTCGATCGCCGTGGCGTCGGAATACACCGTGAAGGTGATACCGCGGTCCAGTAGATCCCGCTCCGCATCCTGGGCGCGCTGGCGCAGGCTTTCGATCGGGAGTGAGGCGAGTCGCGACATCAGCAGCGTCAAGGTTGGGTGCAGGGGCTGGCCGGGCCGCAGCATCTCACAGAAAAACGAATTGGGATCGTATCCCTGCATGGCGCCGTGGGACTGCAGTTGAGCTTGCAACTGGCTTTGGACCTGAGTCTGGCTCATACCACCCACTGGCATCCGCGTCTCCGTTTTGCAATGCGGCATGATAAACAAAACGAGTTGGCTGGGAAGGACTTTCATGGTTTCTGCCGTCCTGTATGGGCGGATGTTTTGGCGGGAGGGTGTTTTGGCTGACACGATGCACACGGAACAACAGGCGGCTGAGATCGCCGACGCCCGCACACGCTCCGCCGCGACCATTCGGCCGACCGTTCCGGCGCTGGAGGCGATGCTGTTTCACGCCTTCCCGATCCTGGACCACGGTTTCGTGCGTGTGATTGACTACATGGGCGACGACTCCGCCATCGTGCAGGCCGCACGCGTCTCCTACGGGCGCGGCACCAAGCGTGTGCAGGAAGATGCCGGGCTGATCCGCTACTTGATGCGCCACCGGCACACCACGCCGTTTGAAATGTGCGAGATCAAATTCCACGTCAAACTGCCGATCTTCGTCGCCCGCCAATGGATCCGCCACCGCACCGCCAGCGTGAACGAGTATTCCGCGCGCTACTCGATCATGGACAAGGAATTCTACATCCCGTCCGCCGAACAACTCGCGGCCCAGTCGGTGATCAACCGGCAAGGGCGAGGCGACGTGCTGGAAGGCGAGGAGGCCGCCGACGTCCTGCACCTGCTGCGCGACGACGCCGAACGCTGCTACGCGCACTATGCGTCGATGCTGAACGAGGGCGAGGGCGCCGATCCCAACCGCCAGGGCCTGGCCCGCGAGCTTGCCCGCATGAACCTGACGCTGAACACCTACACGCAGTGGTATTGGAAAACCAATCTCCACAACCTGTTCCACTTCCTGTCGCTACGTGCCGACACGCATGCTCAGTATGAGATCCGGGTCTATGCCGATGAGATGATGCGGATGACCGAGGCCTGGGTGCCGGTCGCCGCCGCGGCGTTCCGCGACTATCGGCTGGGGGCGGTGACGTTGTCGGCGCAGATGATCGCGGTTGTGAAGCGGATGCTGGCCGGGGAGCCCGTGACGCAGGAGAACAGCGGCCTGAACCGGCGGGAATGGGTGGAGTTCTCGGCGCAAATCCTGGAGTGAGGCGGGCGGCGGCCCGCGCGTCACTGCCGAAACGGTCACCGATCCGGCCCGGTGGTTGGATTACAGCTCGCTTGCTCCCAGATAGGCGCCCATGTAATGGACGCCGCGCCCCGGGGTTGGGGCCACCTGTCGGCATCATGAGGGTATCTGTTTGAGCCACGATCAAGAGCCCGGCGACCACCGCCCAGCAAAGCCGAGTTTCGGCATGCTGATGGCGGTGCTGGGAGTCGTTTACGGCGACATTGGAACCAGCCCGCTGTATGCGTTCAAGGCCAGCCTGCAGTTGTTCGACGCCGCCAAGACCACGCCGACCGAGATCATGGGCGTGCTGTCGCTGATCTTCTGGTCGTTGATCGTCATCGTGACGATCAAATATGTCTTTCTGGTGATGCGCGCCGATAACCGTGGCGAGGGCGGCATCCTGGCGCTGATGGCGCTGGCTCAACGTGTGTCGGTCGGGAGTAGCGTGAAGGGTGCGATCGGCCTGGTCGGCATCGCCGGCGCCTGCCTGTTCTTTGGCGATGGCGTGATCACGCCCGCGATCTCGGTGCTGTCGGCGGTGGAGGGGCTGGAGGTATCCGCTCCGGACCTTAAATTCTACGTGCTGCCGATCAGCATCGTGGTGATCCTGGCGCTGTTCGCCATGCAGTATAAAGGCACTGGCAGCGTCGGACGGGTGTTCGGCCCGGTCATGGTGGTGTGGTTCTTCATCATCGGCCTGTTTGGGCTGATTGAGATCGTGCCGCATCCCTACGTGTTGCTGGCGGTCTCGCCCACCTATGCCATCGCGCTGTGCATCCAGTACAAGGGGCTGGCGTTCTTCGTCCTGGGCGCCGTGGTCCTGTGTGTCACCGGGGCCGAGGCACTGTATGCCGATATGGGGCATTTTGGCGCGAAGCCGATCCGCATCAGTTGGCTGACCTTCGTGCTGCCGTGCCTGACCCTGAACTATTTCGGCCAGGGCGCGTTGATGATGCAGGATCCGTCAGCGATCCAGAATCCCTTCTTCCTTTTGGGGCCGTCCTGGATGCGGCTGCCGATGGTGATCCTGGCAACCGCCGCCACCGTGATCGCCAGCCAGGCGGTGATCTCTGGCGCGTTCTCCATGGCGCGTCAGTGCATGCAGCTTGGCTTCCTGCCGCGCATGACCGTGCGCCATACCTCCAATACCGAGGAAGGCCAGATCTATGTGCCGCAGGTGAATACGGCGCTGGCGGTAGGCGTCCTGCTTTTGGTGCTGGCGTTCAAGACCTCGGACAATCTGGCCTCGGCCTATGGCATCGCGGTGACCGGCACGTTCCTGTGTACGGCGGTGTTGGCGATGGTGGTGTTCCGCCGTCAGTTCCATTGGTCCCGCGCGGCGACGGTGTCGGTGTTCGGGTCGCTGTTTTTGGTGGACGCTGTGTTTTTCGCCGCCAATAGCGGAAAGATCATCGAGGGCGGCTGGGTGCCGCTGGCGCTGGGCATCGGACTCACCGGGATGATGACCTCCTGGAAGCGCGGGCGCGATATCCTGCTGCTGCGTTGGAAGCAATCCAGCATGCCGCTGGCGCCGTTCCTGGCCCGTTTGCCGCAGTCGCGGATCATCCGGGTCCCGGGCCTTGCTGTGTTCATGACCGGCAACCCGGATTACGTGCCGACCTCGTTGCTCCACAACCTGAAGCACAACAAGGTGCTGCACGAGAACGTCCTGTTCGTGACGGTGGAAAATGAGGACGTGCCGGAAATATCGGCGCGGCGCCGGGCGGATGTTTCGGAACTGGCACCTGGCATCCACCGGGTGCTGCTGCGGTACGGGTTCATGGAAAGCCCGAACATCCCGAAGGCGCTGGAAGACCTGACCGAACAGTTGAGCGTCCGTGTGTCGCAGGCAAGCTATTTCCTGGGACGGGAGGTTCTGGTCCCGGGTATGGCGCCGAAACTGTCCTGGTGGCGCCGGGCGCTGTTCCTGGCCTTGGCGCGGAATGCGGTGCCGGCGACGGAATTCTTTCGGATCCCAAGCGACCGGGTGGTGGAATTGGGGGTTCGGATTACGATCTAACGCGCCGAAACCCTCAATGTACCGCCGCGTACATGATCTTCTCCTCGGTGGCTTCCTCCATCGAGAATTCCTCCACGATGCGGCCCTGCCGAGACACCAATATCCGGTCAGACAGATTGAGAACCTCGGGCAGGTAAGACGAAATAACCACAACCGCTAGTCCCGAATCCGCCAGATCATTGATGACGTGATGCAGTTCGGCGATGGCGCCGACATCGACTCCGCGGGTCGGTTCGTCAAAGATCACCAGTTTCGGCTGCTGTACCAGCGCGCGCGCGATCACCACCTTCTGCTGATTTCCGCCGGATAGTTCGATGACGCTCGCCGCGTTGTCGATCGCGCGCACCGCGAGCTTGTCGGTCCAGCGCTTCGCCAGTTCGACCATCTCCGAACGGCTGACGATCAACCCCGTCCCCTGATCGGACGCCAGATAGTTCAGGTAGATGTTCTCCGCGATCGACTTGGTTTCGAAGAATCCCTCGATCTTGCGATCCTCGGTCACATAGACGATGCCGTCCTTCACCGCTGGCCGCGGCGTTCGGTAACGGACTGATTTCCCCTCCAGCCGGGTTTCGCCGCCGTGGAAAAAGTCGCGCTTCACCACGCCGGATATGATCTTCGCGGTTTCCGTCCGGCCTGATCCGATCAACCCGAAGATGCCGGTGATCTGGCCGCTGTAGATCGACAGCGACGTGTTGCGAACCATCCGCCCCATCGACAGGTTCTGCACGCTCAGAACCTTGCGCCCATACGGCCGCGCCGTTCGGGTAGCCCCCGCCGCACCATACAGTTCCGCCGACAGTGTGCGCCCGACCATCGCGCTGATGATCTTGTTGCGGTCGAAATTGGCCGCCGCATCCGTCACGATGTGGCGGCCGTCGCGCAGGATGGTGATCCGGTCCGAAACCTCCAACGCCTCTTCCAGCGCGTGCGAGATGAAGATGATCGAGACGCCGTCTTGCTTCAGTCTCTTGATGAGGGAAAAGAAGTGGTACTTTTCCTCCGGCGTCAGGGTTGCGGTCGGCTCATCGAAGATGATGACCTTCGCCTTGTGATGCACCGCGCGCGCGATCTCCACCATCTGCTTCTGCGCCGCACCAAGTTGCGATACTGACATGGTCGGATCGACATGGAAGTTCAACGACTGCAGGAACTGCTGCGCGGCGATATAGATGCCGCGCAGCCGGTTCAGGAATTTTTCGTTGCCGAGGTAGATGTTCTGCGCCACCGACAGCGACGGCACCAGGCTGGTTTCCTGGAACACCATCGCGATTCCGTTGCGCAGCGCTTCAGCGGGGTTGGCGAACGACACGGGCTTGCCGTGCAGCAGCACCTGGCCCTTGGTCGCCTCGTAAACGCCGGCGATGATCTTGGTCAGCGTTGACTTGCCGGCTCCATTCTCCCCGAGGAGCGAGTGGACCTCGCCCGGCGCCAGCGTGAAATTGACATCGCTGAGCGCCGCGACGCCGTGAAATTCCTTCGTGACGGATTTGAGTTCCAACACCGGTTGCATCACTTCGCCCCATCCGTGCCCAGATCGAGCGCAACCACCTGGTCCCCGCCCTTGCTGGTGACCCACAGCACACCATCCTGCTCCACCGCCGACGTCACCCCATGCCGCCGCCCGCCCGCTCGGCTGTGCATGCTGCGAACCGCCTCGAAATTCCCGTCGAGTTCGATGACGAGGCCATAGGACCGCGTCGGCGCCCAGGGCTTGAGTATCCCCATCTGCTTGAGCGCCCCGCCCTGCATCGGTTCGCGAAACGAAACCCCGCTGCGTAACGCCGGCGCCACCCAGTACGCGGGATCGACCTCTGCCATCATCGCATTCCGGTAGGCCGGTTCGCGCATGATGAATTCGATCAACTGGCTGCGCGGCGCAAAGACCGACAACCAGTAGCCGCCGCGCGCCGACCGCGACAGACGCGCCGGATAGCCCGGAAGATCCTCCAGAACTGGCCCGTTCGCCCGGCCACTGGCGCCGATGCGGACCAGCCGCTTGCCCCAGCTCTCACAGATCACGATCTGGCCATCCGGTTCGGCCAGGATACCGTTGGGGAAGCCAAGGCCGCCGGCAAGCTGCGTTGCCTCGCCCGAAGCCAGATCGAACCGCCAGACCGAGCCGCTCCGGCCACCGCTCAGCAGATCCCGCTGCCAGTCGCCGATGGCATTTTCGGTTGACCCGACACAAACGAGCAGGGTTCGGTCATCGGCAAAGCCCATCGCCGTCACGCAGGACAGCGCCTTGCCGCTACCGCTTCCCACCGTTCGGTTTCGTCCGCCCTCGTCGAACAGGACAATCCCGCCAGCATCGGACGCCACGGCAAACGACCCCGAGGGCGCGAGCGCCATCGCGGTGATCGGGCCCGCTGCGGTGATGACCGTCACTGGTTCGGCGCCGACCGCGGGTTCAAGCC
>WSSedB1CaDRAFT_10000839_pt1 | contig 12559 bp, 8 predicted proteins | sample WetSurSB1Cattail_FD_9460 | JGI IMG/M metagenome (IMG submission 9460)
AGCTTAACAATAATATCCGGAAGGTTTTCACCTCCAAGCTGGTCAACACCGGCTTCAATTAGTTTCTGAACCCTCTCTTCGGTATTTAATTTTTCAACACCCCAGGCTCTTGCTGCAAAGGTGAAAGACCCCAGTTTTGTATCAGACACCAGTCCCCAGTCAGTACAGACCACCCCATCGTAGTGGTATTTATTACGTAAAAGTGCTGTAATGATAGCTTTATTGTAGGAAAAGCCCACTTCTTCCACATTTGCTTGCCCCATCGGAACACCATAATAAGGCATTATGGCTGCTGTACCTGCCTTTAAAGCGGCTTCAAAGGGGATAAGATGGTAGTTGAAATTGTTACCAGGGTAAACCTGGCCCTTCTGAAAATCAAAGTGCGGATCAAGACCATCTTTTTGCGGACCTCCACCCGGGAAATGCTTGGTCATCATGGCCACACTGTTCGGCCCAATCTTTTCGCCCTGATAGCTTTTAATATATGCTTTAGTCATGCTGGATGACAATTCAGCATCCTCCCCGAAAGTGCCGGAAATGCGCGGCCAGCGAGGTTCAGTAGCTAAGTCTACCTGAGGGTGCAAGCCCTGGCGAATACCGACTGCCAGATACTCCTGGCGCGAAATATCAGCAAACTGTCCTATAATCTTTTCATCGCCAATGGCAGCTAATCCCAGCGGATCGGGCCATATGGAGAAGGTTTTAGCCGACTGCGAGAAAAAGCCTCCTGCACCCTGGTTGCGAGGATCTGATGCAATGGTAAGTGGAATACCCAGACGTGTTTTTTCTTCGTACTGTTGCATACGGTTGTACCAGATAGCTAATGTATCGGGCGCTGGCACTGAAAAAAGATTAAAATGCGTAATGTGATTTTTGTCGATTTCGTTGGTCCCAACAGGTGACAAGCCTGACAAAAAATCTTTGGCTGGTTGTTCTTCAATGGTCCCGTCCTTATTTACACGAACGGGGGAATAAAACATCATTCCTGCTTTTTCTTCAATTGTCATTTGAATAAGCAGATCTTTAATTCTAAGCTCAACAGGCTGCCGGCTATCTTCATAAATATCAAGCTTGTTATTTTTATTTAAATCCCTGAAAATATAATGGCCGAATGTTTTAATTAACCCTGATTCAGTTGTAACGCAAGATGGTAATTTGTTTTCGGCTGACTTTCCGCAGGATAACAATATTAAAATTGATGCTGAAATACATCCTGAATAAATAATATATTTTCTGAGTGACATTTTAGTATATATTAATTGTGAAGAACTTCATTGATTAGTTATCTTTTGTGCCCTTGATATCAAACATGTCCATCATGTTTCCCGTAATGCTCCTGTCGTCTTTTATTTTTAACATTAGTGAAATATCCATACCCTGGGCATTGAATGTAGCTTTAAATGTGCTGTCGGCTATCTCCATATTTTCAAGTTCAAGGGGAGGGTCGGACTTTGCCGGATCTGCCAGATTACCAGTTAGTTTATCTTCTTTTTTATCAATATTGATAACCATTTTAGTATCACCATCGGGCAACCCATAAACCATCACATTCCATTTACCTATAAAATATTTTTCTCCGGTATTTATTGCCTGAGCATTTATTGAGCCAGTGGTCACAAAACCGGTCAATATAATCATTGAAATAATAATTGAAATTTTTTTCATAGCGTTGAGGTTTAAAGGTCAGGTTTGTACTTTGATCTATGCAAAGTTAATATTTAATTGTGCATTCCGTAAAAAATACGTAATATTATGCTTTAATTTGTGTGATGAAGGATCTGAATGTTTTACAAGATGAAATTATAAATGGCCATCAGTACTTCCTTAGGAATGTTTCAATAGACAATGTGATTTTTGGTTATCACAAAAAAGAACTAAAAGTTTTGCTGCAACGTCCCCGGGGATTTAGTAAATGGACAGTTAGCGGAGGTTATATAAAAAGGACTGAGACAATTGAAGAAGCTGCTTCACGAATAGCCTGGGAGAGAACAGGTCTGGAAGATTTATATCTTAAACAATTTAAGGCATTTGGGAGTCCCGACAGAACCAATGATACTTCTATTTCATTAACATTGACAGATGGATCTGCCAGTGTTAAAATTGATAAAGGAAACTGGATGCTTGACTACTTTGTTACTCTTGGGTTTTACACCCTGACGGAATTTGATCTCGTAAAACCGTATGGTGAATACAATATTGAGGAATGCGAATGGTGGGATATTCATAATCTTCCTCCTTTGATGTTTGACCATCAGTTGATAATTGAAGAGGCATTAAAAGCTTTGCGGCTTCATATTTATCATTATCCAATCGGTTATGAATTACTACCGTCAAAATTTACGCTTCCTGAAATAACTTCATTGTACGAAACTATATTAGGTAAGAAGCTTGATGACAGGAATTTTTCAAAAAAGCTTCTGGCTACAGGGATAATTCTGAAATTAAATGAGAGAAGATATATTGGTCCACACCGTTCTCCTTATCTTTATGTATTTGACAATATTAATTATAATGAAGCATTGAAAAATGGGATGGTACTGGCGATCTGAAAATTTAAGAATTATATGAAAAACCACAATAGCTGACTAAGTCAAAATAATTCAAATGTATACATTCGGATAGTTGTGTTGTATGATTAAAAGAATGGCTTTGCACTTTTTATTAATTTGTTCTATAAACTTTTATATGTTATGAAAAAATTTCTACTTTTTGATGTAGCAGTGCTTCTGGTACTGTTAATTACATCCATGACTCTTTCGGGAGCTACTGCTCAAAAAAAGCATATGGGTATTCAGGTTTATTCCGTAAAAGGCTTTGAATCAGATGTCCCCGGCTCACTAAAAGCTCTCGCTGATGATGGATATGTGGTGTTGGAGATTGCCAATTACGATGCTGCCACTGGATTGGTAGCCGGTTACAAACCTGCCGAGTTTGCTGATTTGGTAAAGAAAAACGGTATGGAAGTTCTATCAAGTCATGCGCGTGCTAAATTTGATGTGAATGATGAGGCTGGAACTCTTGCTGCATGGGGAAAATTATTTGATGACCATAAAATTATGGGTTGCAAATATGTCGTTTTACCGATGAATATGTGGGCAGGTACTATGGAAGGTCTTAAGGCAGAGTGCGATCTGATGAACAAGATAGGTGATGAGGCTAACAAAAGGGGAATCAAATTCGGTTATCATAACCATAATCTCGAGTTCGCTACTTTAGCTGGCACGGACCAGACCTACGAGGACTTGCTTATTACGAATACTGATCCTGACAAAGTATTCTTTGAAATGGATGTATATTGGATAACAATAGGTGGTCAGGATCCTGTAGTTTATCTGAAGAAGTATCCAACCCGTTTTAAGGCCCTTCATATTAAAGATGAGTATGTGATTGGTGCTTCGGGTAAAATTGACTATAAAGCCATCTTTAATCAGTTCTATAAGAACGGGTATAATGACTGGTTTGTCGAGTTGGAGGATAAAATGACACCGGAGCAAAGGGTACAGTCAATGAAAATGATGGAAGCCATGAAAAGCATACAGGCAAAAGGTGGCAGTATGAAAGACCTGATGGCTGAGATGTCAAAGAATCAGCCAGCTGGAGATAAAGGTGCTCCTCAACCCGCCTTTGGGGCTTCCAAGGATCCAAAAGTTGTTGCTGAAAATCTTAAAACATCACTTGAAGGAATCAAGGAAAGTGCAGACTATCTACTGAAATCAGATTTTGTGAAATAATTCAGGACGAGATATACATTGTCCGTTGACTAAGGTTAAAGCCATCTGGTAAAGAATTTATTATCAGATGGCTTTTTCAGTATTTAAAAGTAGCGGACTTGCTTCTATTTTATGTGATTATATAACAACCATTTTTACCTTAAATTGTTACCTTACATTCATTAATTAAAATATAAGGTGGTTATGAAAAAAATTGTTCTTATCGGCGCAAGTGGTTTTGTTGGATCTGCTATTCTGAAGGAAGCTCTCGATCGCGGCCATAATGTTACTGCAGTTGTACGCCATCCTGAAAAGATAACTACAGTGCATAAAAATTTAACAGTGAAAAAGGGAGATGTTTCAGTGATTGATACTGTTACCGAAACTTGTAAGGGGGCAGATGCTGTGATTAGTGCATATAATCCTGGCTGGAAGAATCCTGATATAGCAGAGGAAACTACCAGGGTTTACAGGACCATCCTTAATGGTGTCAGACTGTCAGGAGTGAAGCGGTTCCTTGTTGCAGGCGGCGCAGGTTCTCTTGTTCTTTCACATGGTATCAGGCTGATGGATGCAGGAGTAATGCCTGAATTCATTCTGCCGGCTGTTAGGGCTCTGGCAGATATATATTTTATTGATCTTATGGCTGAGAAGAGTATTGACTGGGTGTTTTTCTCTCCGGCTGGCAACCTGCAACAGGGAGAAAGAACGGGGATTTTTCGGCTTGGCAAAGACGATCTCATTGTAAATGAAAAGGGAGAAAGCAATATCTCTGTTCAGGATTATGCCGTGGCAATGATCGACGAGCTTGAAAAACCTGCTCATCACAGAGAGAGGTTCACAATAGGATATTAACCATAGTATAAACGAAAAAACCTTCCTGTTTTATATATTAATTCATCATTCTTTTTAATATTATCCTAGATTGAAATTGCGTTATTGTTTTTTATTATCAGGATTACTTTACCGGTTTTGATTTAAACGAGTAATTCCCCGAACCGACTTTAAAAACTGCATAACCGTCCTCCATCTCTTTAAGACTTATTCCATTTTTATTATTAATTCCTTTTCCGCTTTCGGTCACTTCTTTTGCAGCGGAAGCTGGCACATAAACGGTACCAGTACTACCTACCGGAACATTTATATCTAATTTAAATACACCATCATTTTTTCCCCAGCTAACAGATGCAGCGCCATTGGGTGTTTCATTGGAATATGAAGCATATGTCATGTCACCTGCAGGAAGGGGTTTGAATATGATATTACGATAACCTGGTTCTGACGGGTCTGTTTTCATGCCTGCAAGTTCACGGTAGAACCAAACGATTCCTCCGCCGAACATTGGATGATTATGCGAACCGCTGCCATCCCATTCCTCCCATGTAGTAGTGGCTCCCTGTTCAATCCACCAACCGTAGGAAGGTTTTGTTCTCTGGTTCATAATTTCATAAGCAAGATCCTGCATACCATTTTCAGCAAGAACTTCAAAAAGGAATTGTGTGCCGAAAATACCTGTATCCAGATGACCATCATTGGAGGCAATATCAGATTTAAGAGCAGCAATGATCGCTGGTTTCTGATCTGCCGGTACTCCCATTTCCAATGCGAAGATATTTCCGCCATATGGTCCATAGGTCTTTTTAGCTTTATCATAAAATCTGTTCTGGAAAGCTTCTTTTGTTCTCTCTGCAATACCGGCATATTTCATAGCTTCATCTCTGTAACCCAGAACCATAGCAGTTTTTGAAGTAAGGTCCGCACATCTCCAAAGATAAAATGTATGAACCAGTTCTTTCGGAGGTAATTTTCCCGGTGAAGCCCAGTCACCAAGGTTCAGCCATTCATTAGGATTTGCTGTGTCAGGGGCCTGAGAGAACATAATTCCATTTTTATTGGTCCAGGTGAGCATATACCTGATATATCCTTTCATCCCCTCATAATTTTGCTTCAACATATCCGTATCCCCATAGTGTAGATAAAATTCCCAGGGCATAATATTAATGGCTGCACCCCAGGCTACTCCTCCTCCGCAACCGGGTTGCCAGGGAGCTCCGTTTGGCACATAACCTGTTACCGGATTTTGAGAACCCAGAATATCCTGTATCCATTTAGTATAAAATGCCCCTGCATCGAAATTATGCATTACTGTTATGCACGTTACCTGCCCATCGCCGGTATAAGGCGCGCGCTCACGGTGAGGACAGTCACTGGCTATTCCTCCATGCATATTATCTTTCTGGCTTCGTAACCATATTTGATTTATCTTATTAAACAAAGTATCTGAAGATTCGAATTTGCCTGTGTTTTCTACATTCGAGTATACTGCCTCGGCTCTGAGCTGGTCAGCTTTTAATTTACCCGGCCAGTTGGATATCTCCACATTCCTGAATACAAACCAGGTAAAACGTGCAGAATAGGATTCCGGACCTCCTCCTTTTAAAGTATAAGAATTATCTCCAACCGGTGATTCACAGATATATTTAATTTCAATTTTTTGCCCGGCTTCGCCTTTAATATTCAGAAGATGCAGCCAGCCTGAAATCTGCTCTCCAAAATCGACCCTGTATCTGCCATTACCAAGAGAATCTATTTTTACCGGCGCCAATTTTTCCATGACCCTGTCAGGGGGTGACATTTGTGCCTTCATTTTTCCTTCGGGAGCTTTTCTCAGAGCAACATGTTCCCACGCTGAATCATTAAAACCCGGGCTGCACCAACCTGGTTGCTCCAAACGGGCATCATAATGTTCCCCGCCAAACACAAGGTCCATAACAATTGGACTTTTTGATGCTTTCCAGCTCTGATCAGTGTTTATTACTTCCTCCGAGCCGTCGGTATATGTGATATAGAACTGGCCGATAAAACGCGGAGTACCATAAGATTGAGTCCAGTTAATAGGAGCATTATAAAAGCCATTGCCTAAAATAGCTCCTATTGCATTTTCTCCTTTTACTAAAAGATCCTTAATATCATAAGATAAATACATTACCCTGTATTCCCTGAAATTGTCAGGGATAGGAATATAATTCTTTTCCAGTCCCGGACGTTTACCATAAAGTGTAAGATTTGGTACCAAAACATCCTGACCGACTTTATTCCCGTTTACATATAATTCAAAATAACCAAGACCACTAACATAGGCTCTTGCTGAAGCCACCTCCTTGTTAATTTTGAATGATTTCCGCAATAAGGGTGCAGGAGGAGGCATTGGTTCTTTTATCGCAGTATCGCCGGGACCTCTGAATGCAGGTTTTGGTAAAGGTTCTTCTCCCTGCCATGGGGCACCTATCCATTGTGCCTTCCATTCATCAGGTTTCAGAAGGCCCATGCTCCAGAAGGCAGGTTCGCTCCAATTCGATGCTTCCCCTTTTTTGTCCCAGGTCCTTACCTGCCACCAGCAATCCTGCCTGGATAACAAAATCTTACCGTTATATAGTATATTATTAGAAAGGTTGGAAACTATTTTACCACTTTGCCATAAATCGGCTTTTCCGTTCAAAAGGTTTTCTTTTGTTCCTGCAACCCTTATTTCCCAGGCAGTCTGAACCTGCCCCCTGTCACCTTTTTCTGCAACGTTAACCCACGATAATCGTGGCTCATGTACATCAATAACCTGTGGATTCTCCATGTATTCACATCTTAGCCTAGTGGGGAAAATCCCGGCTTCAGCGGGAGTATTCAGCAAGGGTAGCAAAAAAAGAAAGAGAAGGTGTTTAGTCATCTTTTATATTTTTTTGGTTATTAGAAAGAATATTTAAAACTATTAATCTGACATTTTCCAGCGGAAAGAACTGATAATAAGTTGATTAAGATTTAAAAATAGCTTCCCCGATAGAAATTTTATTATACAAATTTAGCTTTTTAAATTCATTTTTATTTTTTCAGTTTATCAAAGGTCAGTATCAGATGGCTATACTTAGAAAATAGTTTTGAAAATCAATTATAATTCTGTTTGTTATTACCTTTGTTAAGAAACATGTTAAACAAATAAAATTTTTACAAAACATCCAATGGTACAAAATATTATAATAATGAGCCTGATTTTCCTGTTGAATCACTCATCTCTCCTGAATAGCGAAAAGACATTCTGTAATCCAATGAATCTTAATTACCGATTCCAACCATCAAATCAAGGTTCTTACCGGGAGGCGGCGGATCCAGTGATTACGATATATAAGGGGAAATACTTTCTTTATGCATCGCATAGCGGGGGATACTGGTATTCGGATGATATGCTGGATTGGAAGTTTATTCCTGTCAAAAGCCTTCCAATCGAGGATTATGCTCCCGATGTAATAACCATTAATGACACTACATATTATATGGGTTCAGCAGCGGTTAAGAAAAGTATTTACTATACTACAAATCCATTTGAAGACAACTGGAAACCAATGGATCAAACTTTGCCTTTCCCGGTTTGGGATCCGCATTTTTTCAGGGATGATGATGGAAAGGTATACTTATACTGGGGCTGTTCGGATAAGGATCCGATAAGGGTGGTGCAGCTTAATAAAAAAATGCAGCCAATAGCTGAACCTGCAGTAGTGATTACTCATAACTCTGAAGATCATGGATGGGAAAACCCTGGTGAATTCAATGAAAAAGCAAAGAATGGTTACAATGAAGGTTCCTGGATGACAAAGTATAATGGTAAATATTATCTCCAGTATGCATCACCTGGTACAGAATTTAAAACTTATGCTGATGGGGTATATACTTCAGATTCGCCTACCGGACCTTTTAAATATGAAACTTACAGCCCTTTTTCTTACAAGCCGGGTGGTTTTATTTCAGGTGCCGGTCACAGTGGAACCTTTAAAGATAAATATGGGAACTACTGGCATGTTTCAAGTATGACCATCAGCATACGTCATATGTTTGAACGTCGCCTTGGATTGTTCCCTGCCTGTTTCGACAATGACGGGGTGTTACGGACATTTACTGCATTTGGAGATTACCCGGCTATTATGCCTGACCATAAAATCAATTTCGACAGAGAAAGCCTTTTCAGAGGATGGATGCTTTTGTCATATAAGAAGAAAGCCACAGCTTCCTCATCACTGGAGAAATACCCTGTAAAAAATGCTTTTGATGAAGATATAAGAACATGGTGGTCAGCAGGTACAGGTGATCCGGGTGAATGGCTGAGTGTGGAATTAGATCATAATGTGACGGTTAGGGCTATTCAGGTAAATTTTGCCGATAATAATGCTACGCTTAAGCCTGACAGTAAAAATCTTCAGTACTGTTACCGTATTTTAGCTTCAGATGACCACAAGGTCTGGAAGGTAATTGTTGATAAAAGCAAAAATACCAAAGATGCCTGTCATGACTATATCGAACTGGATAAGCCTGTTAAGGCCAGATATATTAAGGTGGAGAATGTTAAAGTTCCTGATGGTACTTTTTCAATTTATGACCTGAGAATTTTTGGAAAGAAAACCGGCATGAAGCCCAATGAAGTGAACGGATTAAAAGTTGAACGTAGTGTATCTGATGAAAGAAGGGCAATTGTAAAATGGGAAAATGACCCTTCTGCAACTGGCTATGTTGTGAACTACGGTACAGATATTCATAAGCTCTACACATCTGTAATGGTTTATGATGCTGATTCTGTACGGCTAACAGGATTGAATAAAGGGATCAGGTATTATTTTAGTGTTGATGCCTTCAATGAATCGGGGATTACAAAAGGGACCAATGAAATAGCACAATAACAAGCTCTTAAGAGAAATTCTTTTGCTTTATTGAAATTGCATCTGCATTGAGAAGGAGTAAGGAATCTCCCGATTTATATTATTTTGATGTCTAGCGATTTATCAGTTTCGCGCTGCCACCTGAATATCTGTCACCCTGAACCTTGATTTTTGATGATGAGGTATTTATTTCCTGAAGTTCCTCAGTTGTGAGTTCTACTGATGTTGCTCCGAGATTTTCTATTAAGCGATGCAACTTTGTAGTACCGGGAATTGGAACAATCCATGGTTTTTGTGCAAGCAACCACGCGAGTGCAATCTGTGCAGGTGTAGCATTTTTCCGTTTTGCAACCAGTACCAGCAAATCTACAAATGCCTGATTTGCTTTAAGGTTATCAGGTGATAAACGGGGAACAGTGCTGCGGAAATCTTTACTGTCGAAGGTTGTGTTCTTGTCCATTTTTCCTGTCAGGAAACCCTTGCCAAGCGGACTGAATGGCACAAATCCAATTCCGAGTTCTTCGAGAGTTGGTAATATTTCTTCTTCCGGTTCACGCCACCACAACGAATATTCGCTTTGCAAAGCAGTAACAGGTTGTTCTGCATGTGCGCGACGAATATTTTGTACTCCGGCTTCGGAAAGACCGAAGTGTTTTACTTTTCCTTCTTTAATAAGGTCTTTTACGGCTCCGGCAACATCTTCTATAGGTACATTAGGATCAACACGGTGCTGGTAGAACAAATCGATAACTTCTACCTTTAACCTTTTCAGCGAAGCTTCTGCAACCTGTTTAATATGCTTTGGACGACTATCAAGTGCTGAAGCACCGGTTGTATCGAAGCCAAATTTTGTGGCAATCACCACTTTCCCCCGAAATGGAGCAAGAGCTTCTCCAACAAGTTCTTCATTTATAAATGGTCCGTAGACTTCAGCAGTATCAAAAAAAGTTACTCCGCTTTCGACTGCTTTATGAATGAGTGCTATCATTTCATTCTTATCAGCAATAGTTCCATAGCCAAAGCTCATTCCCATACAACCAAGCCCCAGTGAGGAGACTTCAAGGTTGCTTTTTCCAAGTTTGCGTTTTTGAATTTTAGTATCCATAATTCAGTGTATTTATATTTTTTTTGTAGAAATATATATGCCGCAAGCAAAGGAAAATCTTCTTGCATGAACTCAAACATTTCTGAATTGATGAAAAAAATGCTGATTGAAAATGCAGAAGAAACCACTCCGGATATTATCAAGTTGCTCCCATTTGTAAGGTATGAGAGGATTGGAAAAGGATATTGCCTGCTTTTTAACTTCAACCACTTTATCGGCATAATGCACCTGACTGTTCCCTTTTACAAGCATTATTTTATAAAAATCGCGCTGTTTATAAGGTACAGGTTGAGCCTTGTCCCCAACAAAAAGCTCAAGACTGAAGACATTAAAATGACCGATTTCGTCTTTAAGATTATCGGGCATCCAATCAAATTTCCTTTTATAAAAGTCTTCTTTGGTTTCAATCTTATCCATGAATGCAAAATTACAAATTTCAAATAAAATCACGTGTTTTATAATTATGATCTCCTTCCCGGGAGGCTGTTGAAAAAGTATGTTTCGCTTATTTTTCTCCTTTGTGGTACTTTGTGCATAACAGTGTGATCCTTTGTGGTTAATGTTGTAGTCTTTCTCACGAAGGGACATAAAGGTCGTCACGAAGATTCACGAAAGACTTTTTCAACAGCTTCGCGGGAAAGAGGGTTAAGCATGATTACTGATATTCATTTTTTAACATAACTACTATTGAAAGAATAGATCAAACTTTCATTCCAGACAAAGTCTTTATGTCCGTGAACGTGCGATTGAATTGTCTTGTTCCAGAATAAAGAGAAAAGAACCTGGAAATTTCTTCGTTATGTGGTATGAGGGTGGTTAACCGGGCTTATATTCTGAGATAAATGCCATTGAATTGTAAAAAATCACCATCGTACAGAAATCTCTCCATTCTCATTGCGAAAGGTGATTGTTTGTACAGACCCGTTGCCAAAGCTTTTTTCAGGATGACCGTTTACTGTATATTTTGAACCTGCCGGGAATCCATGTAAAATCAATTCAACGGAATGGAATCTGGTACCATAATCGCCCTGCACACTATTTAATGTAATTTCATGATCCTGAGGGATAAAATTTATCACCCTATTATAATATTTGCCCAGCCTGTACTGGTAAGTTATTCCATCGTCTTCATAATAGTTGAAACTGCTGGGCATATCGCCGTACCAGATATTCAGATTCATAACACCATCACCTTTGTCAACAGTGCTGCGTATTACATTTTGCATTGGAATTATTGCACCGGCTTTTATAAATACAGGCAGATCGTTTAAGGGTGATCCTGCCCATATTACCTTGTTACCTTCAATTTTTTCATCATTGCTGAAACGGTACCAGGTACCAGATGGCAGATAAACCTGTTCAGCTTTATCAGTGCTGGCAACCGGAGCTACAAGCATGGAGGGTCCAAATAAAAATTCGTTTTCAAAGCTGGTATTATATACTTCATTATCATGCGTGTAATCTATCGCTAAGGTCCGGTTAATGGGAATGCCGGTTCTTGAGGTTTCATAAAACGAGGAATATAAATAAGGCAACAAACGGTAACGTAACTGAATGGAGTGTCGTATCAGTTTCTCGTTACCCTCACCCCATGCCCAGGGTTCATGTGAGGTGTTTCCTTTTGCTGTATGACTGCGGAACAAGGGTGTGTAAACACCCAGCGACATCCATCGCACCATCAGTTCGGGAGTAGGATTTCCAGTGAAACCTCCGATATCCACACCATCAAAGGCAACTCCTGTTAGCCCCATGCTGTTAATCATCCTGTAGGCAAGCAGCATATGATCATCCGTAGAGTTATTATCACCCGTCCACATAGCTGAATATCGTTGAATACCTGAGTATGCGGCGCGAGTCAGCACAAATGGACGGTAACCATTCAGCAAGGTCTTTGTGCCTTCAAATGTTGCTCGCGCCATTTGCATTCCATAGATGTTACGAGCTTCCTTCAGTGTAATTGTATTTCCCCCCTTTCCGAATTCAACCAGAGGCGGAATATCCTGTCCCCATGCTGCAGGTTCATTCATGTCATTCCAAAAACCCGTTAC
>WSSedB1CaDRAFT_10000840_pt1 | contig 12557 bp, 10 predicted proteins | sample WetSurSB1Cattail_FD_9460 | JGI IMG/M metagenome (IMG submission 9460)
TGAGCAATCGAAATTTCTCTCTACTCTAATTCCATCTTTGGAGAACTGTTTCTCCAGCACTAGTATCACTTGCTCTATGCTATCGTTGAGGTTCCCTGGAACTGGAATTGTTTCGACGTTTCTCGAAAAGTGGAGCAGATCCCTGACCACGGTGCGACATGTCTCGGTATGTTTTTCGATTACCTCGATGTCCATGAGATGCTCGGATTCTCCCGGGAGTTCCTTTTTTAGCAGTTCTGAATAAAAGAGTATCAACCCAAGCGGGTTGTTCAACTCGTGAGCTACGCCGGCAACCATCTGTCCAAGTGACGCAAGTTTCTCCGCCTGCATCATATGCTGCTCCATCCGCTTCTTTTCAGTTATTGACTTGCAATAGTGGACAACGCTTTCAACCAGTCCGGTTTGCTTGTTCCGGATTGGATAGAAATGAGCCAGGTAAATCTCCTTATTTCCGTGGCATACTTCACCGAATGTCGGCGTTTTCTCGTTAATAGTCTTCTCCAGGAGGCAGCCTGAACACGGAGTGTCAAGTTCATGGATCAGATGATAACATTTGAGGTCCTGCTCGTTTCTGTGTATCTCTGAAATTGACGCCTTGTTGGCCATAAGGACTGATCTATCAGGTTTTATCAACATAAGCTTGTCGGTGATGCCATCGATGATTGAACGCATCTTTTCGCGTTGTTCGTAGGATTCAACGAGGAGAGTGTCCCTCTCTTTCATAATATTGTTCAGTTTGTCCGCCATAACGTTGAATGCCGAACAGAGTCTCCCTATTTCGTCATGCTGCTTGGTCTCAATTCTACGACTAAGATCTCCTCCATCGGAAACAAACTCCGAGAAGAATTCCTTAACAAACCCTATTCTGTTAACAACTAGTGTTTTGAACAGGGCGATGACCATAATCATCGCTGCCACAATAGCCAGGAGTCCTGGCCCCAACACACCCAACGCCCGCCTCCGAATCTGTCCCATAGCGCTCTCAACAGGGAACGAAAGCACATCCATCCCGCTAATGTCTCCCTGTTTTCTGCCAAATCCAAATTCCGGTCCGTAAAGTCCTATCAATTTGGCCGGGGCTTCATCGGGGGCCCCATGGCATCTCAAGCAGGGAGTTTCCGTGTATATGGGGGACATTCGTACAAAAAACCGCTCGCTGTCCCTTTTAACTATGCCGTGCCATTCCTTTAGACGTGGATCCTGTTCAAATCGCAGGAGTATGTCCTTTTCGAAAGCGTCCGCCTGGTTTCGTAATTCTCTCGGATTGACGGCCGCTCTCTTGTACTTGAAATCCGGAAAAGCTTTCTGAAACCGGTCCATTATTTGCCTGGAGACATAGGCTGTGGACATGGCTTCCAGGACGAACTCGTCGGAAGCAACCAGAGTAGAGACCTTCGGTCTTAATATTTCTGCGACATACTTGCGAGTAGCCTCCAGTTCAGCGAGTATGATCTCCGACTCCTCATACACATTGGAGATTAGGGAATTTTCGAGCTGCCGATACAGGCCATAAGAGAGTAGGCATGTGAATAGCCCCAGTATGGCAATAATACCGAGACTGAACTTGGTCTGTAATGAAAGACCGTGTGAGGCCGTAGATTCGGTTCCCGGTTGCTCTTGCATAAAATACAGCCCTGATTCTCGAGGTTATTGAAAACACCGGCAAAAATTCTAGCATTACCTTAAAGAATTTGAAAGTGGCGACAAAGAATATAATATTCAGCTTAAAAGAGAAGATCAGAATGATTTTTCTTTTGTCTGATTGAAGTTTTTTGCGTAAGAATTACTAAACTCATTTTGAAAGGTTTCCTTATGGCCGACTGTATTTTTTGCAAGATAATAGAAGGAAAGATTCCAGCAAAAATAGTTTACGAGGATGATCGGGTGGCGGCCTTCTGGGACGCAAATCCGGCTTCCCCTGTACACATCCTTATTGTGCCCCGGATACATATTCCAACCCTAAACGATGTTCCTGATAACGATCCAATATTGAGTCATATCGGAATGGTAGCGAAGAAAATAGCGCGGGATTTGGGGGTAGCGGATACGGGTTACAGGTTTTTCATCAATGTGAACAAGGGCGGAGGACAGGTCATCTTCCACCTGCATGCCCATATAGTTTCCGGGAAGGACATGGGAACAAAGTTCATAAAGGTTGCTATTGCCCTTGCTGTAGTGTGGCGAAAGCTTATCAAAATATTCTCCACCAAGAAGATTTCCCCAAAAAAAGACGCTGTGTAAATTAGTATCAGGACGATATTAAGGTGGCGCCTGTTTGCGGAAGCGAAAATTCATCAAGATTTCTTGCTTGACCCCAAATCGATCCTTAATTACTATAAGGGGCTTTAATAATTAAGGATCGATCATGAAATCAAATCAAAACTATGAAATAATCTGGCACGGTCGTGGCGGACAGGGGGCTGTGACAGCGGCCAAGATGTTCACAGAGGCGGCGTATTATTCAGGCTTTAAGGGAGTCAGCGCAAAGCCCACATACTTTTCTGAAAGGCGTGGCGCTCCGGTCAGTGTTCACACCCGGATTTCCCCTGAACCGATTCGAACTTTCTCAAATGTTCTGTTTCCTGACATAGCCGTTGTGCTGGATGACAATCTTCTCGAAATGGTGAACGTGACTTCCAATCTTAAAACTGGGGGCCTTCTAGTAATAAACTCTTCTAAATCAGCTAATGATCTGAATTTGCAGGGTCAATTCAAGATTGCGATATCAGACGCATACCACTGTTCAGAAGAGGCGGGCTTGATCATAGAAGGCAACGTCCTTGTTTCCACGTCAATTCTGGGGCCATTGGTGGCAGCGACAAATTTCGTTTCAATGGAAAACGTTCGCAAGGCGATAGAGAAGAAATTCAAAGGAAAATCCCTTGAACGAAATATCAAAGCTCTGGATTTAGCTTTTCAAAGGACTGAGGTATCAGAGATCCGAAGTCTTTCCGTCGCTGCACATCGATAATGGGCTTGATCCATATTTCTTCAGCAACTGAATCAGTTTGAAAAACAGGAGCGCATTTTGGCAGAAAATTCCATTCCTATCCGAACCATCTCTAAGCCGGCTGAGGGAGAAGCTGGAAAGACTGGGGATTGGCGATCTCAAACACCCAGAATTGATCACGACAAGTGCTCTAAGAAGGATTCGTGCCTCTTATGCTGGCTTTATTGCCCAGATGGTGTCATATCCTCTACATTTCCTCTTGAGATTGACTTAACATATTGTAAAGGCTGTGGTATATGCGCAGAAGAGTGTCCTCGAAAAGCCATAGACATGGTTGATGACAAGTAGAATAGGATATCCATGGTAACTTAAACACAATATCGACTTTGTTTACTAAACCAGCAAAGTCCAATAAATGAAATACAGGTCGTGTAAATGGGGCGAATTGAAATCATTACAGCTAACACAGCCGCCGCTCTGGCGGCAAAATTGTGTCGCGTTCAGGTAATCTCCGCTTATCCTATAACTCCTCAAACCCCCGTAACTGAAGAGCTTGCGGAAATGGTAGAAAACGGGTCATTGAAGGCTGAGTATATTACTGTTGAGAGTGAGCATTCGGCGTTGGCTTCCGTTGTGGCCGCATCCCAGGTCGGCGCGAGGGTGTTTACGGCGACTAGCGCAAACGGACTCTTGTACATGCACGAAATGCTCCACTGGGCGGCCGGGAGCAGAGTTCCAATTGTGATGGCCTGTGTTAATCGTGGAGTCGGGGCGCCATGGACTATTCTAAACGATCAGCAGGATACGGTATCGCAGAGAGATACCGGGTGGATTCAGATTTATTGCAGGAATTCCCAGGAAGCTCTGGACAGTGTCATACAGGCGTATAGGGTTGCGGAGCGGATTCAGATCCCTATTATGGTATGTTATGACGGTTTTATTCTTTCTCACACCAGTACCCCGGTTGATGTTCCTTTGCAGGAAGAAGTGGACGGATTCCTTCCGCCTTTGGAGGACAGATCAGGAATTGACGGCCATACTCTCATGAATGTCAACCCTCTTATTCTGAGCGATCCGAGACCTGACCCCGAAGGTAGGTTGATGCCTGGATATATGGAGTTCCGACATCGTTTGCAACAGGACATCCTTGACTCTGTGAACGAGATTCAGTCTGCGGATGAGGAGTTCTCGAAAATTTTTGGAAGAAGTTGGGGAGCCTCGGTTTGGACCTATCGTATGGATGACGCTGAACACGCTATGGTGAGCATGGGATCTCTCGCTTCAGAATGTACCCTGGCAGCGGATCAGTTAAGAAATGAAGGCGTTAAAGCGGGTGTTGTAGGTGTTCGAGTTTATCGACCTTTTCCAAGAGTTGAAATAGTGGAGAGCCTCGCCGGATTGAAAACGGTAACCTTCTTCGAAAAGGATGTTAGCTACGGATATCAGGGCGCATTGGCCATGGATGCTAAAGCCGCGATGTACGACTCAAAACACAGACCCCTGATCTCTTCTTATATCGTGGGATTGGGAGGGCGAGATGTTAGGCCTGATCAATTGGCCCAAGCGACCCTCAAATGTGTAGGGGGGGAAACCAAGCACTGTTGGCTTGACGTACGTGACCTGTAGTTCCCCTCTAATTGTCTCATCAGATGGTTTTATTGAAAAAGTAGACGAATTCGTCAGGAATTGAAGGTGATTTTTTATGCCTACAAGCTCAATTAGACAGCTTCCTAAAACAGAGATGATATTACCTGGCACGAGATCTTGCGCTGGTTGCGGTCTGATGCTCACATACAGACACGCCTTAAGGGCGCTCGATGAAGGAAAAACCATAGTAGCTGTTCCAGCCAGTTGCATGACGGTCCTGCACGGGGTTTATCCAATAACTCCGGTTAAAGTAGTCTGTATCAACAATCCGTTCGCTGCTACAGGGGCTTCGGCCACAGGTATTGTGGCCGGTCTCCGCGCCACGGGTAAAACGGGATACACTGTAGTGGCTTTTGCAGGGGATGGCGGGACTTATGACATTGGAATTCAGGCCCTGTCCGGTGCTCTTGAACGAGGGACAGATTTTATTTATGTTTGTTATGACAATGAAGGATACATGAACACCGGGACTCAGAGATCCAGCGCAAGCCCCGTTGGGGCTGTAACATCCACTACCCCAATTCTATCCAAGCTTCAACACAAGAAAGACATGATCAAGATAGTTGAGGCTCACAATCTCCCTTACATTGCTACAGCTTCGCCATCATTTCCGTTTGATCTTTACGACAAATTCAAATTTGCCAAGAATGTCACCGGGCCACGTTACATTGAAGTCCACGCAGCGTGTCCACCAGGATGGGGGTTTCCAAACAAGGATCTCGTCAAGATGGGGAAACTTGCAGTAGAAACCGGGATTCATGCGCTGTTCGAAATTTCTGAAGGCAAGTTCCGCCTGACCTCCCGTTCGCTTGCGCTTGCAGAAAAAGGTCGAAAGAAGACAGTAGCAGATTACGTCAAAGGACAGACACGTTTCAAAAAAATCTCGGCTGAGAACCTTTCACGGTTGCAGGATTTCACCGATAAAAGATGGAATGAGTTACTAGAAAGGCATTTCAAGGATAACCCTTAATTCTGATGAGCCCTACGACTAAATTCAATGAATTGTTTTCCGAAATTGACCAGAGTCTGACTTCCACAGGATATTTTGACCGGATCCCTACGGCGACAAAATCTTCCAGTCAGATGGCGGTCCCGGCCTATTCTTTCCCAAAACTAAAGGAACTTTTCAATAAATCCAAGGAAATTGACTCTGATTTCAGCGAACTTGGGTCGTTCTTGTACGACGAAGCGCTGCCAAAGTTGAGGCAGTTGGAAAGAATTTCGGAAACGTCTGAAAATAGAGATTTGCTGGCTCGATTTTTGAACCGGCTAGAAGGTGGACTCGAGGAAGTAAGAAACAAGAAAGAAATTGTTCGGTCCTATGGTGAACTTCTATCTCTCTATGTGTCGACGCTCTCTCACGGTGCGACGACTGGCCATCAACATCCGCTAATAAGGATGATCCTTAAAAACGTTGTTCGTAGAAAAGCCCCTGAATTGAGCAAACAGGTGGTCTTTCGTTCATTCGCCAAGCTTCGTCGGACAATTACTGTCGCGATAATAGCGAAACGCTACGCTGTTTATGTCTTGGCTGTTCAGGGATTTGTAGTATTGTTCAGAGGCGAAATTGATTTCCGTACCTATGGGGTCTCGCCTGAGGGTCTGGCTCTCCAGGTGATGAACATTCTGATCAAGAATGGAGTCAAGTTAGCTGAGGTGACTGATGTTGTTTGTGGGGGCGGGGATTTGGGGCCCTTGCCGGACGGAATCTATGTATTGACCGAGAATGTTAGGGATGAATCATGGAAACGCCTCCATAACTCTTCCCTCAACCGGAGCGCCCTCATTGCCTGGGAGTTGGTCCAACTCCTGAAAGGTCAGAGGGGTCAAGCAGCGATAAACGCTTCCTTATGCAGCCCACTGTCATTTTCAACTCTTGCGGCCCAGGATTTGAATTTTCTCTTCCGTCCGGGGTCCAGAGAATTACAACAGAGTCTAAAAGGTTACGTAAAGGTAACCCCCTTAAAGTCCATAGCGGCGATTATTTCCGAACTTAAAGGGATAGAGCAGGATAGTCTCAATCTATTGGCGCTAAGCCTGGACGAGCTTTTTGCCTCGGTAGTGCGGAAGATTGGGCCTCGCATAGTCAGAGAACTGGCTGCTCAGGATGCAAACAAGATCCTGATAAACTTTGATTTTTCAAAAATAGTCGCGCATCTGAAACAGGAAAATTTCACCATACCCCCGCAATTCAGATTGGCCTCCCTGGATATGGGGACCGGTGTCATGGAAGTCTGTGAGCTGCTTATGATCATCGAATCGGGAAAAATATCAGCGAAGCTCGCAAATTCCCTCAATCACGTGGTCGATTCATACGCAAAAAGCACGGCCATGGCGTTGGAAATGTGTTCTTCCGGCGCATCTTCGGAACGTCCCAATTTCATTATCGTTACCAGCATGAGAGCCAGCGATCCTTATTTTCAGAAGCTTTTCGTTAGAATAAGAGATCGGATTGACAATCCCTTTACTCCTGTCATGTGTGTGGACTCCCTCGAGCACGAATATCTCATTGCGAATCATCTTTTTGAAATGTATGTCAACCCTGCTGAAGGTGAAAGCCGTTTGCATTATGGTTTTGAAACCCGCAGCATGAAGCAGGCCCTACATGTTCTCCAGTCATCCGGCACACTAACTGAGGCGTTTTCATTTTCCACTCTGTTAGATGACGTTACGGGTGAAATAAAAAAGAAAACCATCAACCCGGCAAATCTGGTTCTTGTGGGAGCGGACAACGAAGACGCATTGCTCGCTGCCACTAACGCAAAAGAATATGGACTTGTCCGCAACCTGGCGCTTGTTGGTGATCGAGATGATATTCTATCTGCAATTGAGCGATCCAAGGCTCGGTTATCACTGGTAAATGACCCTGATGTTCAGGTTGTAGCGATTGATCCCCTTGCTGCGGACTATGAGGCAAAGAAGAAATCAACCGCAGAGGAATTTGGAAAATTCCTCGTGGATCATCCTGATTTTATCATCATGAAAGGAAGTATCGAAACTGCCGCTCTGCTTCATGTGGCCCTATCTATCTACAAACAGGACCCCTCAAAAGTGGATCCCGACAATCCACCGAAACGCAAACTGGCGACCTACAGCGGACTGCTGGTGTTCCCTGACAAACGATTCTTCGCTCTTTCGGACGCTGCGGTCAATCCGGCTTTTACCAGCGCCCAGACGCTGTTAACAGCGATTGAAAATCAACTTGACGTGGTACGCCGAGTGGTCGGTAAAGATCTACCTCTGAAACTTGCAATCATCACGGCGGTTGAGAAAGAGACGGCAGCCATACCTGCTACACTGGTTGCTGGAGAGGCTGAAATTTTGTCCAAAGACCTTGAACAAAAGTATGGGCCTTTAATTGTGGAAGGCCCCTTGTCATTCGACCTGGCGACTGCGCCGGAAGTGGCGGAAGAAAAGCATTATCAGGGTAGGATAATGGGGGATGCTAACTGCCTGGTAGCCACTGAAATAAATACCGCGAATGTTCTATACAAGATGCTTTCAAAGACCATGGGCAGCCTTGGGCTGATGGTCGATATCGGAGGGATTATCACCGCTGGTCCGGGTACGACTCCAATTGTACTGACATCCAGAGGAGATACAGCTCAGACCAAGTTCAATTCGATCTTGCTGGCATTGGCCTATTCCGCTTCGATCCGTGACAAGTTGGAAAAAGGCAATTGAAAACCCTGTGATCGAGCAAGGTTCGATAAATGGTATGAAATATTTTCAAATCAAACACTGATTTTGGAACTTTAGTCTTGAACCAATAGTCAATTATTTGTAAACTGCCAAGTTTTAGCGTAACCTAGTTTTATAAAATAGCCCAGACTTATACCGGAGGATCTACATATGCATTGCGATACTGTCAGAAAAGGTGTGAATTGTTCATTTATGACCAAAAAGGGTTGTAACTTCAATGGAGGGCGCTGCCTCACCATTATTGACAAATGCCAGGGTTGCAACAGAACATCAAGTTTTGAAGAAGAGGTATACTGCTTGGTAGCGGCTAATCCCGCCACCAAATGGAATAAGGGAGACTGCAATTTCGCAACCCATCTTGAGAAAAAACAGGTTGAAGAAGCGCAGAAGATTAACCCTTTGAAGGCTTCGAAACGAGCCGCCGCAGCGAAGAAATAACATTAGGGCGCCCGGAGGGACATCAGAGTCCGGGCATTCCCGTCTCCACAAGTCTCAGCGGTTTTCTGATGGGGTAGGGGGAATGTTTCTCTTGGGGAAGCTAACAACAAAAGTAGTTCCTTGAGCTGGTCTGGACCGGAACGTAATACTTCCTCCATGCTCTTTCATGATTTTTTGAGTTACCATTAATCCCAGACCGGTTCCTTTATCACCTTTGGAAGTAAAAAAATCCTCGAACACATGATGTTTCAATTCCTTGTCAATCCCGACCCCGTTATCGGCGACCTCAATTATGGTTGAGCCATCAAATCCGGTTCGAGTTCTAATCTCCAGTAGATGAGTATCTTTCCATAAGTCCATTTTGCAGGCGTCCATCGCGTTGGTCACCAGGTTCGTCAAGACCGTGTGCAGCCCTTCTGGATCTACTGTCGTTTCTTTCAAGGTAGCATCCAAATCGAGATGTATCTCGATCGAATATCGTGCGGCTAAATCCTTGAACAGATTGTATACTTCTGTTACGACCGTATTTGGATCTACCAGCCTGAAATTCGGCTCTCTCTCCCTCGAACAATAAAGTATATCCTTGACGAGATGGGAGAGCTTTTCAAAATTCAGGAGCACAATTTCCCACCCGTCCTTGACCTCTTTTTGATCATTTCCCTTTATCCCACTGTTAACAATATATATCCCACCGTCAAGGCCCATCATTATATTTTTTATACTGTGGGCCATCCCGGCGACGGTTTGACCAACCATTATGAGTTGTTTCTGCATTTCCTTGACAGAGGTAATGTTGACCGACGTCACAATTACTCCAACGAGTTTGTCAAGGTTGTCATAGAATGGAGAGGAGTAAGCGACCACACTAACTCTTGCGCCCTTCTTTAAAACCAGGGACAGTTCTCTTGTGTGTACACCGCCGTCTTCAAATGTCTTCTTGACGATGCAGTCGCCACATTGGGAGCCTTTAATCTTATATAATTTCCTGCATATCTTTTCTTTGACGGGGCCAAAATCTCGTCGATGGGCGCCATTACTCCACAAAATATTCAGTTCTGTGTCCTGAAGTGTAACGTAACATGGCAGGGCATCGAGTAAGCGTTTCCAATCGTAGTTGGGAAGCTCCTGCATTGTAACTCTCCGTCCGAAAAATCAAACAGGGGATCGATTTAAAACCGGTCCCCATGGAATGAGCATCGATGGAATAACTAAATAAATTTGGTTAAGATACCTAAAGATCGATACAAAATAACTTTTACCGGAGCCTTTACTATCCTATGGCCTTTTTAATCTCCAGTAGCAAAGCATCCCTGTCAATAGGTTTGTCAAAGACGGCGAATGGTTTGGATACAGCCAGATGTCTCCCAGGAAGGCCGCTTATAATGATCACCGGCAAGTCCTTAAACGATTTATGCTTTGTCATATTCCGGTAAAACCGCGTGCCGGTTTCATTGGGCATCTGGAGGTCCAGGGTTACCAGGTCGGGTTTTTCTTTCTGAAGGACTTCAAAGGCTTCTTCTCCGTTTGAGGCAAAACAGGTTTCATATCCGCAGTCCTCAAGAAACGTGGTCAAATATTTAACAAGATGAGCCTCATCATCCACTACCATAATTTTCTTTGCCATGGTTTTTACCTCGAAGAAACAATACGTCAATGTTCTTCCGGTTCATAATCAGGGTGCTCATAGAGTATCGGCATCCTATTCATAATCCATTGAAATGTCAAAATGCCAATAGTTACCACCGTAATGGTCAGTACGACTTCCATCCAGGATGGAAAATACCTGTCTTTCCATGCTAGATGCCAGTTGAATGCGATTATCGAGTGGTTCAGACGATTCAGGATTATTCCGAAAACCGTATATATTGCGCAACCTCTTACCCAGCTTGCCAGATTGTTCTGTACAGCGTACATAAATATCATAGCCGGGAGTAAAACAAATCCGAAAACTTCTACCAAAAACAAATACCCATACGGTGTATTAAGATATGACCATGTGTCACCATGGGCCAGGCCGATCATTTTCATAAAAAAATAGGCAAACAGCGTTACAGACGCAGCTTTCCCTAATCCCAGCGTTACTCTGTTCAGATGTTCGGGATCGTGTACTTTGATCTGATGGCTAAAAATCTTGTGAGAAGCGCTGCTTTCTATTATTGTCATAGCGATCCCACCAACAACCGCCGACATGAAAAAAAATAACGGAATGTATTCGGAATACCATAAAGGATGCAGCTTTTCTGGCATCAGCAAGAAAATTGATCCCAGCGCAGACTGGTGAAGCATGGAGAGGCAAACTCCGAATATTGTAGCTCCTAATGTAGCTTTAATAAATATTTTACGAGCCTTTTTCATATTGAGCCACTCGAAAATGGCCGGGCACCACTCTACGAACTGACAACTAAGATATAGCGCCACATGCCAGGCCACGAGAAACAGCACCGAACTTACGCCCCACGACACAAACATTGGATAGGGTAGTCTATAATATCTTCCCAAATCGAAAGTCAGGGCAATAATTGCGAAGAGGTATCCCAAAAAACCTGTCAGGACTGCCGGACGAAAAAGAAATCCGTATTCTTTCATGCCGAAAATGTGGACGGCGGTTCCGATTACAAATCCACCGGCAGCCAAAGCAACTCCACAAAGCATGTCAAAACCTATCCATATTCCCCATGGATTGTTGTCAGAGAGATTGGTCGATGGGCCTAGACCAAATATAATCCTATACAGGATTACAGGAATTCCCACTAACAGGATGAGGGCGACGATAGCGTTAAACTTTGTAAAGTTACTGCGTACATAATCTCCCCAGGTCATGCCTAAAAAGATTTTATCCCGCATCCAGGAGGATTCGAGCTTCATCGTCGCGGGAGTCGATTCCATTATTTGCCCTCCTTTTTCTCCAGAGCCTTTTTGATTTCATCTTTTTCAATCTCGTCCCTACGCTTCTTGAAGCTATACATCCCCATAGCCAGAGCTGGAACCACGATAAAGACAGGAGATACCAAGGACAGGAACGGTTTACTTAGCGTTGGTATCGGTGTAGTTCCAAGATCAGTGCGAAATCCGATTTTGTCAAATGGCACGGCCGACAGATACATCCAGCTAGTGCCGCCGACCTCTGTTTCACCATAAACGTGATTTACATATCTTCCTGGATTGTCGCTAATCTTCTTATGAGCAAGGTCGATCAAATCCGTCCTTTTCCCAAAAGTCATGGTCTCGACAGGGCATATAGAGACACAAGCAGGAATTCCACCTTCTTTGGAAATCCGATCGAAACAGAATGTGCATTTGGTCACTTCCGGTGTCCACGGGTTGTCATATTGGTAAGCGGGGATGTCAAATGGACACGCAGCCATGCAATAACGACAGCCTACGCAAAGAGAAGCGTCGTAAGTGACCGGTCCGATAGGTCGCTTGGTAAACGCTTTGACAAAACAGGAAGATGCGCAACCTGGTTCGTAACAATGCATGCACTGTTTCTTTACGAATATGGGTTTTGAGGAATCCCTCGGGTTTTCAAAACGATTTACTACCGTGTATGTGTTAGCATGGGTACGCCTGATGTCTTGAAACACGCTCTGATCTTTTTCATATTCCCTGAGGTCCATCTGATCGGGTAGCTTGTTCCACTCTTTGCAGGCCCACTCACATCTTCTGCATCCAATGCACACGGTCGTATCGACCAGGACCCCGAACTGATTAGGGTACCCTGGAAGTAGGCCGCCATCAGCCCTGGCAATGCTCGTGCCGCCAAGTGAAGCTGACAAGCCAAGACCTGCTAGTACCCTAAAGAAATTTCTTCTACTGTTGT
>WSSedB1CaDRAFT_10000841_pt1 | contig 12538 bp, 9 predicted proteins | sample WetSurSB1Cattail_FD_9460 | JGI IMG/M metagenome (IMG submission 9460)
GGACTCGACGATGTGTTCGGTCAGGTCGGCGCAGAAGGCCCGCATCGGCTCCGCCAGCCGGGAGTCGATGGTTTCGCAGGTGTAGTCGAAGGCCCCGTGCAGAAACAGCACCGGCATTGCGATCCGGCCGCCGTTCGGGGCTTTGGCCGCATAGGCGGCGTTGGCGGCGTGGTTCATGTACCAGGAATCCGGGCCGAAGAAACCGGTGCGCGTTAGCGCGGCGACGTAGCTGTCCATGTCGGCTTCGGTCAGTACATCCGCATCCCTTGGGACAGCGGGCGCTTGGCCGGCGCCGCCGAACCAACCGCCATCGCGGCGAACCAGGGCGGTGCGGGACGGCTGGCCCCTGCCCGCCGCGCTGCCCTTGCGAAACAGGGCTTTGACCGTGTCGGGGATACTGGCCTCGAACGCGGTGCGGGCTTTGTCGAAGTTTTCTTCGTAGAACAGTTGGTATTCCCACTGTCCGGCCGGGAATTCCGCTTCCGGATAGACGCGGCGGTCGATCAGCGGTTGGGTGTGGTCTGGCGTGAAACCGTTGGGCAGATACGGGACGCATAGATTGGCGACGGCGTGGCAACGATCCGGATGGTGGGTCGCGATGCTCCAGACTGCCGGGCTGCCCCAGTCGTGGCCGACCCAGATGGCTTTGTCGTGACCCAGTGAGTCCAGTAGTTCGATCATGTCTTGGGCGGTGTGTTCCAGGGCGTAATCCTGGTGCTGCTGGTAAATTGAGGAACGGCCGTAGCCGCGCATGTCTGGCGCGATGCAGCGGAACCCCATCGCGGCGAAGACTGGAAGCTGGTGGCGCCAACTGATCGACAGTTCTGGCCAGCCGTGAACGAAGATGATTGGCGTGCCGGCCGCGGGGCCGCTGGCCAGATAGAAACTGGTATGGCGTGGGGATTTGGTGACGTGTTCGGTGATTGGATACATTGGTTGGTGGCCTCCCTGTTCGCGCTATGCCGCGCGTTCGGGGGGTAGCTTACTACAGGGTTTCCGAGATGCCGATCATGGGTGAGGGTTCATCGTTCGGTGGCCGATTGCGGCCGGGGCGGTCCTTTGCGGCTGATGTTGGCCGGGAGCGGAATGGCTGATTGGGGCTGATAATCCGAATCACAGCCATTCGCGCTGGAGCCCCGTTAATTGCCGATACCCAATAACTGAGGCCGATGCCCTCTTTCCATTTAGGGCGCGACCCATTTGCTCCGGAGAGCCTGGCGATTACCTACGCCGCAGGCGCTTGCAGACCCAATATCGACCGGATCATTCTGACGATCTGGACGATTTGGGCGAGATCTTCGAGGATCGCCTCCCGCCGGACCAGCCGATGAAGCGCGGTCTTTCCGATCGTGGTTAGTTCGTGATGAATCTTGTCGCCAGCGCGCCTTCGATGGGTGATCATTCCGGGATACGCATGATCAAACAAATTGAGAAGGCGAGGAGATAAAGCATCCTCAATCTCCCAGTCCAAGGTCCGATAGGGGAGATTGGCGAGATCGTATTCACGCTGGCGGCCAAGCGGGTCGAACGCCGCGAATTTTGGGGTCACAGGCCTAACGGCGATGATGTCATGCAGCTCGACCGCGCCGCGGTCCAATCGTATGAAGTCATTTATGATACGACGTCCGGCCCCGTCGTTGTCGACGAGACCTATGACCCGGTATGCCGGCCTTCCCTTCTTGTCCAGAATGACAGGCACCATCGAGCGCAGAGTAATAAGTTCGCGAACGACGCCGAACGTGCCTCCACGATCGTTTCGGCCAGCAGCCACCACACAGATATCATCGCCTAGGAGCACGCGCCCTGCATTGATGGACAACTCATCGGCTCGCTTGAAAAGAGCCTCGTCAGACGTGCCTTCGACCAGAACGATGTTAGGTCGCAGCGCCCAAGGCTTTGATGCCGCATATATGGCGAGCATATCCATAATAAGGTTATCCGCGCCTCGGGCCGGCTGACGGCGGGCGTAGGAAAGGGCCGTTGTGTCCGAACGACACATGAGCTCGGAATGCCGTACCCGGCCGCATGTTACGTACGGCGAACTCTTCCGGCCGGAAGGGCGCAGTGATGTTTCTGAACTCACTGACCCTCGCCATTGGTCGAAAACCCTGCTCCGAACCCACGAAAGCCTGAACAGTGCGGAGCGCCTCACTTTCGCCTTCTCGCAGCCAGTTGAGCGGCTCCGGTACTTGAACGAAATGCTCGCCATCGCGCCAGAGGCGGCGAAGGTCGCGGAATCGCTGATCGCCTTCGGCGCCTCGCCCCACTTGATAGAGTAGAAGCGCGTACTCAAGCTTGAGTTGCGGTGAAAGGCGAAGGTCGGTAGCTTGGAGATTCTCGATGAGTGTCAGACGGGTCGAGAATTCGAAGGGCCGCGCTGCGCTCAAGATGCCATACTGGAACCGGAGAACCTGCATATCGCCCTTTCCCACCGGATCGGACAATACAGCTAGTGCTTCCTCGGCTAAATCTGGCGGCAGATCCGTTAGGGTTTCGTTGAGGCCGGTGGCGCCTCCGCGCGCAAGTATACGCCAAGCTGCGAGGAGAATGTCCACCGGAGTCGCGAGTTCGACGCGATCGGTGCCTGGCGGAGTATTCGCAAGCAGGAGCGTGAGCGCATCCTCGCCGAGACGACCGAGTTTATCGGTACGAAGGTTAGCGTCCGACGTCCGCAGCGCATCGTACACGGCCAGTAGTGCCTCGAGTGCCGCGTCGGCGGTGCGCCCGGACTCTGACTTCGCAATGCTTAAAAGGTTTCTAATATGAGTTTCCACCACCCACGGATTGGTTGGGTTGTCGCTATACGCCCTTCGCGTCGCCTCATTGGCTAGTTGTCGCAGCTCAGCAGCCCGCTCCCGAGTTGCTTCGGTGGTCGCGATTACATCGGCAAGATTGAGATATGCGTTTGCGAGCGAATTGTTCAGGTTAATGTCCGGCTCGTCGCCAGCAACCCGTTCTATCGATGCTATCGCGTATTTAATGTCTGCTATCGCCCTCTCAAGGAGCTCCACTCGGTCCCGGACCGTCACCTGATAAAGCGGGTTTTCGAACGTCGCGATGCGCCGTCTTGATATCGCGGTGTGGTGGCGAAAGATCCGGCTCGTGTCACGAAGCAGTTTGGGCATGTCGTCCAAGGCAGCAAGTACCTCACGCCAAATGGTGGCAAATGCGTGGGCACCGTGATCCGGGTCAATCTTGAAAATGCTTTTTGCATATTGTTCAGCAAGCGGCCGGTGGCGCAATTCTGCCATGGCGGGTTTGACGGCGATCCGCTTCAGCACAAGGAAGCGCAGGTGCTCCGGATCGCGAGCTTCCCCTAGGTCAAGCTCGCTTCGTAGCGCAAAATTTTGGAAGACCGCATTCAGAAGCAATCGTCCGAGAATGTCGTGGGCCAAGCCCCAGTAATAATCTCCGTCAGCCTTGACGCGCATCAAGCCAAGGGCCGAGAAATCATGTCGCTGGTCCTCCAGACGAACAGAGAGCGGCCACTCGTCGTCGGACGGTGGAAGTAATCTCTCATCCATCGGCAACCGTTCGGAACTCAGTGCAGCAATCTCAAGGAGTGCACACTGCATGGCCTTTGTTCGGGCATGTGCGATAAACGTGTTGTATACCCAGTCCTGGATCGAACCGGTGATATCACGGCTCATTCGCACCCAGAACGACAGCGCGATCCAGAATGCAGCTACGCTATACATCCTCTGCACGCGGTGTTCGTGATAGAACTGCGACCAGGTCTCGAGCGGACGTGCCTTCTGATATACTCGGAGAAAGCGATTCATATGCCGGCCGAGTCCGTCAACCTCTTTGTCGTCCAAAAAATGGGTTGGCGCGGCGATTTCGCGAGCGAGATCGCTATAAAACTCGATCGGCTTGATTGAGCCTATGACCGCCAGCACCAGCACTGGCCGCCCCGACCTCGTTAGCTCGTTCACGAAATGACGAAGATCACCTTCCCGATGATCGAAGTGAACGCGATCAAAAACGATAACCCAAGGAGATTCGTACAGTCGACGAGTATCTAGTTTCGTCGACCGGCTCTCCTCGGCTGCAAGAAACGCTTGGTGAGCGCGCGTCAGGTAACCAGCTATAGGCAGTGCGTCGACGATGAAAGGGACCGGTTTAGCAACGAGTGTCGGGTATCCCGCGCGCGCCGCCTCGAATGCTACGGAGCGCGCGAGCGTGGTGCCTCCAGCGCCAGATTGCGAGGCTATGTAAGCGATTTTGTTCTCGGGGGAGCCAACTGTATCAAGCTTTCGAAGCATTTGCTTGAATGCACGCGACGCATCGTCGTTTCGTAACCACGGGACGCCGGCCGCATAGGGTCGCCAGGAGTCCTGCCGTCCCTCGAAAAATCCGACGAACTCCTCCTCATCTAACTCTTCAGGGGCGACGATGGCTAAGTCACGCTCTTGGATTAGTTCATATGCGTTCAGGATCGGGCGCTCAACGTCATCTGCCTCAGTCAGGTCGACTAGAGTTGTCGAACCGTCGGCACGACGTAGCCGCACGATTGCCGAATCAGCCGGGTAGATATGAGCGTAGCGTGCAACAAGGGCGCGAATGAACTCGACGGGTGCTAGGCGTACGAGCTGAACGGGTCGCCCTGCGCTCTTGCCTTCAGTCCACGCTAGAGCGGTTGCCAGCCCAGCTGCGGTTACCGAAACGAATGTGACGAAGGGCTGAAATGCAGCGTCGAACAGGCTCGCGAATTCAGCGGGCAGTGCAGAGTCCTCATCCGAGACGATGAGGAGATGGCGCACGCCCGAACGGCGCAGAGCTCCAAGCATTGCCATCCGGCGTAGTGTCCTATCGAATTCGGACTCGGACGGCCTTTGAGCATCAAGTAGATAAACGGGAAGCGACCTGGGCGGTAGCGGCGCAAGCAGCGACGGGTCAGTCTGGATCAGCTGCAGATAGCCACGTCGTCGCACGAGATCCGCATTGGCGTTACTCGAGAGGGTGTCGAGGAGTTCCTTCGTGCTCTCGCCGAGCATGACGTCACGCCACGGCAGACCAATGAAATTCGTAAGCTCGCCCGAATCGAGTTCAGTAGGCAGGCGGTGAAGCCAGAGGGTAACCTCCCGTCCGCTCAACGCAGAAAGCAGGCCGCCTGGCAATTCATCAGTAGAAAGTAGCTGTTGCATCACATTCACCGGGCGTTTGTCTACCTCTGCCTCTAGCTGTCGACAGGGCCCTAAAGCCGAACATTCAACACCCGTAGGACAACGTTACGTCTACCTATTGTTAGCCCGCAAGGAAAGCCCGTAATGGTGGTGGCTCATTCTTAGCGGTCGATGCCCGTCACGGACGATTGGTTCACCGAATGCCCGCTTACCGAGATCGTCATTTCATTGAAGAACGACCGCTATGGGCGCAAACCAGCCGTTGAGGGTGCAAATTTACTGCGTAGGGTAACCACCCCAAGCGGGCAGTTCGGACCCTCGACCTTGGCATGATCGGTTTCATGGAAGCGATGTGGCAGCCCGTATTGGCCACCCGCCTTCGTGCCGAACTCAGGGCTCAACTCGCCCGAACACCCCCGCGTAAACCTCGGGCCTGAAACCCGCGACCAGCGTGCCGCCGACATCCAGCACCGGCCGTTTGATCATCGACGGCTGCGCCACCATCAGCGCGATCGCCTTGGCCTGGTTCAGATCGGCCTTGTCCGACTCCGGCAGCTTGCGGAACGTGGTGCCGGACCGGTTCAACAGCGCCTCCCACCCCAGCGCCTGGCACCAGCTTTCCAGGACCTCCGGCCCGATGCCGCTGGCCTTGTAATCGTGGAAGCCATACGCGATGCCGTGGCTGTCCAGCCAAGCACGCGCCTTCTTCATCGTATCGCAGGCTTTGATGCCGTGGATCGTGACCCGCTTATCCATTCCGCTGTTCCCCTGCACACGCCGTTCCGCTCATTATCGCCAGCGTTGCCCGCATCGCCAACAACCCGCAACCGCTCCATCCGCCGGGCAACAAATGGAGAAAACGTCACGTTCGCCGTCCGGGTGTGTTGCGCCCCCCCATACCCCATGCTAGACGCGCCCCGCCGGTTCGGCCGGCCGGTCCTGACACACGCCCGTTCTCCCTCGATGTTCCCTGGGGGGATCGGCCCAACATATGGAAACGCACGTGGCTTCTGAGGCTACGACCATCTCTTCCGGCGGCGGCCTTGCCGATCGCTATGCCGCCGCGCTCTATGCGCATGCCGACGATAACCACGTGCTCGACACTGTCGTGCAGCAGATGGAAAATCTCGGCCGCATGATCGATGGCAGCAGCGACTTTCGCCGCCTGCTGGAATCGCCCCTGATCGACGTCAAAACCGCCACCACCGCTGCCCAGGCCGTCCTGGTCAACGAAGGTTTTGGCAAGGAAGTCCGCGACTTCGTGGGCGTCATCTCGGTCAATCGCCGCCTGCGCGTGCTGCGCGACGTGGTCAGCGCCTTCGCCACCCTGGTGGCTGAGCGGCGCGGTATCGTCACCGCCCATGTCGCCTCGGCGCATCCCCTCAACGACGTGCAACGCCAGCAGCTTCGCGCCCGCCTGATCGAGGCCGGCTATGGCAATGTCAATATAGATGAGCGGGTCGATGCCGACCTGCTTGGCGGCCTGGTCGTCCGGATCGGTGCCCGCCTCTACGACACCAGTTTGAAATCCCGGCTGCAACGTTTGCAGTACGCCATGAAGGGAGCCGCGTAAGATGGAGATCCGCCCCGCCGAGATCTCGGAGATCTTGAAGAAGCAGATCGCCGCGTTCGATACAGAAGCCAATGTCGCCGAGACCGGTCAGGTCCTGTCCGTCGGTGACGGTATCGCCCGCGTGTTCGGTCTGCAGAACGTGATGTCCGGCGAAATGGTCGAGTTCCCTGGTGCCGGCCTTCGCGGCATGGCGCTGAACCTGGAAACCGACAACGTCGGCGTCGTGATCTTCGGCGATGACAAGCAAATCCGTGAAGGCGACACCGTCTCGCGTACCGGCTCCATCGTCGAAGTCCCCGTCGGCCCCGGCCTGCTCGGGCGCGTGGTTGACGGCCTCGGCAATCCGATCGACGGCAAGGGTCCGGTGATGTACGCCGAACGCCGCCGCGTGGAAGTGAAGGCGCCGGGCATCATTCCCCGCAAGTCGGTGCATGAGCCGATGCAGACCGGCCTGAAGGCGATCGACGCCCTGATCCCGGTCGGCCGTGGCCAGCGCGAACTGATCATCGGCGACCGCCAGACCGGCAAGACCGCGGTGATCATCGACACGATCATCAACCAGAAGGGCGGCAACGCTTCGGGCGATCCGAAGAAGGCGTTGATCTGCATCTACGTCGCCATCGGCCAGAAGCGCTCCACCGTCGCGCAGCTTGTGCGCACGCTGGAAGAGCAAGGCGCGATGCAATACTCCATCGTCGTGGCCGCCACCGCGTCCGACCCGGCGCCGATGCAGTTCCTGGCGCCGTACACCGGTTGCACCATGGGCGAGTATTTCCGCGACAACGCCCAGCATGCCGTCATCTTCTACGACGATCTGTCCAAGCAGGCCGTCGCCTATCGCCAGATGTCGCTGCTGCTGCGCCGTCCGCCGGGCCGTGAGGCTTACCCGGGCGACGTGTTCTACCTGCACTCCCGCCTGCTGGAACGCGCCGCGAAGATGAACGACGAACTGGGCGCCGGTTCGCTGACCGCCCTTCCGGTCATCGAGACGCAGGCTGGCGACGTGTCCGCCTACATTCCGACCAACGTGATTTCGATCACCGACGGCCAGATCTTCCTTGAAACCGAACTGTTCTTCCGCGGCATCCGCCCGGCCGTGAACGTCGGTCTGTCGGTGTCCCGCGTGGGCTCCGCCGCGCAGGTCAAGGCGATGAAGCAGGTTGCCGGCCGCATCAAGCTGGAGCTGGCGCAGTATCGTGAAATGGCTGCGTTCGCGCAGTTCGCTTCCGACCTCGACGCTTCCACCCAGCAGTTGCTGGCCCGTGGTTCGCGCCTGACCGAACTGCTGAAGCAGCCGCAGTACAAGCCGCTGCCGATCGAGGAAATGGTCGTCGCGATCTTCGCCGGCGTCCGCGGCTACCTCGACAAGTTCGATCTGGGCCGCATCGGGCCGTTCGAGGCGCAGTTGATCTCTGACATCAAGTCCCGCGAACCGGCCATTCTGGACGCGATCCGCACGGACCTGGAGATCAAGCCGGCGACCGAGAAGAGCCTGATCGCCTTCCTCGACAGCTTCGCGAAATCCTTCAAGTAAGAGCATCCCATGCCCAGCCTGAAGGCTCTTCGGACACGCATCAACAGCGTGAAATCGACGCAGAAGATCACCTCCGCCATGAAAATGGTGGCGGCGTCCAAGCTGCGTCGTGCCCAGCAGCAGGCCGAAGCCGCGCGTCCGTACGCAGAGCGTATGGAGCGTATGCTCCGAGCGCTCGCGGCATCGGTCGCCGGTTCTCCGACCGCCCCGCCGCTTTTGGTGGGGACTGGTTCGGACAAGGTCCATCTGGTGATCGCCGTGACGGCCGATCGCGGCCTCGCGGGCGCGTTCAACAGCCAGGTCGGCCGCGCCGCGCGCGGGCTGGTGCGGCGGTTGGAGTCGGAAGGCAAGACGGTGAAGATCCTCGCCGTTGGTCGCAAGGGGCGTGACTACCTGCGCCGCGAACTGAGCAGCCGCATCGTCGGTGACATCAGCTACGCCGGCAAACGCCGCCTGGAATTCTCCGACGCCCAGGAAATCGGGGTGCAGGTCGCGGCGATGCTCGCGGCAGGGGAGATCGACGTCGCGACGTTGGTCTATAACCGGTTCCAATCGGTGATTTCCCAGGTCGTGACCGAACAGCAGATCATTCCCGCCCCGCCGCCGCCGGAAGGCGAAAGCATGGATCTGGGCGGCGCGATCTATGAGTTTGAGCCGGACGAAGAAACCATCCTGTCCAAGCTGCTGCCGCAGGCACTGGCGATCCAGATGTATCGTGCGTTGCTGGAAAGCGCCGCCGGTGAGCATGGCGCGCGCATGACCGCGATGGATAACGCCACGCGGAACGCCGGCGACATGATCAAGCGGCTGTCTCAGAACTACAACCGAGCCCGCCAGGCGAACATCACCAAGGAACTGATCGAGATCATCTCCGGCGCAGAGGCTGTTTAGGGGCGCGCATGCGCACGACAGCCGTCTGATCTCTCACGATATTCGAAGGAAGACACCTCATGGCAAGCAACATCGTTGGTCGCGTGACCCAGGTCCTAGGCGCGGTCGTGGACGTCCAGTTCGACGGCGATCTGCCGTTCATCCAGAACGCGCTGACCTGCAAGATCGAAGACCGCACCCTGGTGCTGGAAGTGGCGCAGGAACTGGGTGAGCGCACCGTTCGCTGCATCGCGATGGACAGCACCGACGGCATGGTTCGCGGCCAGGAAGTGGTCGACACGGGCGCCCCGATCACGGTGCCGGTCGGTCCCGAGACGCTGGGCCGCATCATGAACGTGATCGGTGAGCCGATCGACGAAAAGGGTCCGGTCAACACCACCCGCCGCATGCCGATCCACCGCGCCGCGCCGTCCTTCGAGGAGCAGGCCACCAGCGCCGAAATCCTCGTGACCGGCATCAAGGTCGTCGATCTGCTGTGCCCCTACCTGAAGGGCGGCAAGATCGGCCTGTTCGGCGGCGCCGGCGTGGGCAAGACGGTGCTGATTCAAGAACTGATCAACAACATCGCCAAGGCGCACGGCGGCGTGTCGGTGTTCGCCGGCGTGGGTGAGCGCACCCGCGAAGGCAACGACCTGTACCACGAAATGATCGACGCGGGCGTCATCAAGATGGATGACAACCACAACCTGATCGAGGGCTCCAAGGTGGCCCTGATGTATGGCCAGATGAACGAGCCGCCGGGCGCCCGCGCCCGCGTCGGCCTGTCGGGCCTGACGATGGCGGAGTACTTCCGCGACGAGGAAGGCCAGGACGTGCTGTTCTTCGTGGACAACATCTTCCGCTTCACCCAGGCCGGCGCCGAAGTGTCCGCTCTGCTGGGCCGCATCCCGTCCGCGGTGGGGTATCAGCCGACGCTGGCGACCGACATGGGCGCGCTGCAGGAACGTATCACCTCCACCAACAAGGGTTCGATCACCTCGGTGCAGGCCATTTACGTTCCTGCCGACGACTTGACCGATCCGGCGCCCGCCACATCCTTCGCCCACTTGGACGCCACGACGGTGCTGAACCGCCAGATCGCCGAACTGGGCATCTACCCGGCGGTCGATCCGTTGGACTCCACCAGCCGTTCGCTCGACCCGCGGATCGTTGGTGAAGAACATTACCTGGTGGCGCGCGAAACCCAGCGCATCCTGCAAACCTACAAGTCCTTGCAGGACATCATCGCCATTCTGGGCATGGATGAGCTGTCGGAAGAGGACAAGCTGGTCGTGGCCCGCGCCCGCAAGATCCAGCGCTTCCTGTCGCAGCCGTTCCACGTGGCGGAAGTGTTCACCGGCTTCCCGGGCAAGCTGGTCCCGGTCGCCGACACCGTCCGCAGCTTCAAGGCGATCTGTTCGGGAGAATACGACCATCTGCCGGAAGCCGCGTTCTACATGGTCGGCACGATCGAGGAAGCCGTCGCGAAGGCCGAAACCCTGAAGGCGAACGCGTAAGCGCGATCGCTTGAAGGCGAACGTCGGAAAGCGTGAATCGCGCTTAAGAGGATAAAGCCATGCCGACAAAACTTGAAATCGTCAGCCCGGAGAAGCTGCTGCTGTCCCGTCCCGTGGACATGGTGGTGATCCCGGCGGCTGAGGGCGACATGGGGGTGCTGGAAGGCCACACCCCGATGATCGTCACTCTGCGCGGCGGCACGATCGACCTTTATGAGGGCGACCGGATCACCGAACGGCTGTTCGTCGATGGCGGTTTCGCGGAAATCACGCCGGAGCGTTGCACCGTTCTGGCGAACAAGGCGATCCCGCTGGCCGAGGTCAACAAGGCCGACGCCGAACGCCGCCTTGCCGAAGCCGAGGCTGCTTATGAAGCGGCCGACAAGCGCGACACCGCCATTGAGGACGCTGCCCTCGATGTCGTCCAGTCCGCTCGGGCGATGGTCGAAGCGGCCAGTTAAACGGGGCGTATACAAACGAATACCAAAAAGGCCGGGTCTCACGATCCGGCCTTTTTGCTGACGCGGCCCTGTTGCCAAATAGCACCGCCAACGAAGCATGAGCGAACCCGGCGGTTTCAACCGCGATGCGGTGTTCATATATGTCGCAGACAGGTGCTGAGCGCCGTCGTCCTGCGAACCTTCAACGAGCATGACACCACAATGAAGCACTGGCGGATCGAAGATGTTGCCTGGGATCGGTTCGATCCCAAGGCCGTGGACCCCGCGCTGATACCGCTGGTCAAAGCCGCGGCGATGGTGGAGGCCAACGGGCGCGATTATGCCCGATATCTGGGTGGCGTGTTCAACGACGATCCTGATTTCAGCAAAGCCGCGGACTACTGGGCCGAGGAGGAGGTCCAGCACGGCGACGCCCTGGCCAAATGGGCCACCCTGGCCGACCCGACCTGGAACTCCGCCGCAGCCTTCCAGCGATACCGCGCGGGATACACGGTCAACACGGATGCCGACGCCTCCATCCGGGGCTCCCGCACCGGCGAACTGATCGCCCGATGCATGGTCGAAACCGGAACCTCCAGCTACTACACCGCGCTGGCCGAGGCGACGGAGGAACCCGTCCTCAAACAGGTCTGCAAGCTGATCGCAGCCGACGAATACCGGCATTTCAAGCTGTTCTACGACCATATGCGCCGCTACCTGGCGCGCGAGAACCTCGGCATGCTCTCCCGCCTGCGGATCGCATTGGGCCGCATCGGCGAATCGGAGGATGACGAGCTCGCGTTCGCTTACCACTGCGGCAACGAGCCCGAGTCGAAAGCCTTCAAGCACAGCCGCTGCACGGCCGCTTACATGGCGGGCGCGATGGGCTTCTACCGCTACCGGCATATCGAGCGCGGCACCGGGATGATCCTGAAAGCGGTGGGACTACCGCCACGCGGCCGCCTTTCGACCGGCGCGACGAAGCTGGCGTGGCACTTGCTACAATGGCGCCAACGCCGCTTTGTCCGCGAACTGGCCGCCTAGCTATGCGTAGCAGTCGATCGCGGTTGCGATCAGCCGGTTCAAAGCCGCCATATCCATCGCATGGTCGGTCTCGTTCGACACCGCGACCGTCAGCCGGTGACGCCGCAGGATGAAGATCTTTTGATCTGAAGCACCGGACGCCCAGGCGGTATCGCGCGGCAGGTCTGGGAATGCCCCTTCGACATTGCTCCGGAAGCACGCGGCGTAGTTCGTGCCGGTATGGGTCGCGGTCAGCGCATAATCCACCCATCCCTCGGGCAATAGCCGCTCGTTGTTCCAGACGCCGTCATTCAGATACAGAACACCGAACTTGGCATAATCCCGCAGGGTCGCGTATCCGGCGCCGGAGGCAATCAGGTTCCCCGCGATATCCGCCGAGTGCTGGTAGCTGCCCATCCCCAGCCGATCGACCAGCATCCCGTAAGCAGTTTCGT
>WSSedB1CaDRAFT_10000842_pt1 | contig 12533 bp, 9 predicted proteins | sample WetSurSB1Cattail_FD_9460 | JGI IMG/M metagenome (IMG submission 9460)
TGGGCGAGGCTATGGCTGGAATCGGTTCAGAACAGCCATTAATGAACAATCCATACGACCCAAAGCTTATAGACTGAGTAAAGTGATTATATAGTGTCAGTTTTCGGGTGAGCAGAGCGAACGGAACCCGGCAGGGTCGGAAAACGCCATTTTATGTAAGACCGCCCACTTGGAACCGACCAGGTAGCTGGGACGCAACGATCAATAAGAATAATCCACTAGGAAACAGGATGGTTAGACCGCCCGAGATGGCTGAGGAAACACCGTAAAAGCCGCTGCGGGCACGCCTGTTGCCCGGCAAGGAACATGCGATACAGATTATCAGATTGCATGGGACGTGACGGAGTATTAGCAAGAGGCGTGATGGGCAAGTAGACGGGCCTCAAGATTTCCTTATGCTCCGGATGATCAAGAATGCCGTAAATTCGTAGAGCCGTAAATCTCCTTGCTCAAAACGTCGGAACCGCCATTCTTTTCCTAAACCGGGAAAAGGAATGAATTGGGACCTAATAATTGCTCGGGTCATGATGTAATCGAGGATAGGATCTGACAGATGAGATTGTCCGATCCCCCCCTCCTGTCCATTTCTATCATCTGGCCGGTTCCACTTTGGAGCAACTGATTCCAGGTCAGTGGGTTTCTCTACACGCACTCTGTGGATGTCTTTCCGACCTACATACCTGAATTTGCTTGAAACGCCCGGACTACAGACTGTGGTGATTTTTGTGATTTGCCAAAAGGAATTGTCTATTCTCTTCAAATTAAAATTGGCTTGAAGAACCAATCATAATTAATCGGGAAAAAAGGTAACGCGGGCCAGTTTTTAAATCCTATTTTCCGGCGCTAGACGCGACTAGAATTTGGGTTTCAGTCATGTCGACTCTGTCCGATAATTTCTTGCGAACTCAAAGATGAATCGCGCCACCTTGTCTTGAAAGCTATCCCGTAGCGGCTTCTAGGTTATTCATCCTCATTTTTTGCGCTATTTGTCTTCAAATTGGTTTAGTGCAGCTAACGCACAAGCTACTGCCTTTTTACCGGTGTTACTCGCATCCCAAATGGGCCTGTAAAAGATGTGATCGACGCGACTACATGAACGTCCATAATAAAGATTGCAGGAGGCTTGGGGGCCTTTGTGAAATTCCCGGTGGAGCCCGTTAGCAATAACTTATGGAATGATTAGGACAAATTGCTTGGGTCGCTCGCACAGTTCGCCTCGAATCCTCCGAGATTGGATTGCTCAGTTTTGAACGTTAGCTTTCTGAAAATGCTAACATCAGGGAACTATGTTGATACCAGCGAGCAACATGGGTTATTTTAAGCGTCGATTTTTTCCCGGAGAACCGAACACTCGTCCATAACCTTCCGAAGCCCAATCAGGGCCTCGACCCACTCTGCGTCAAGTTGGGTGGATTCCTTCACGAACTGTGCGCGACGGTCTTTACCGACATCCGTTTCTTTCAAATCCGCCATCATATTCTGTCTCTTTAGGTGAGGCCCCACGGCCTTGTCGAAAGCGATTCGTACCGGATCTAGTGGATTGCTCATCGTGACCTCCAATATGGTACTAAACTGAAACGGTTGAAGCAGACGTATATTCTGCCTGTCTTTGAGATCGCTCGTCAATAGTGACCATAAAATGTTTAAGGTGCGTTTTGTTGTTCTTCTACCTTCCTTCTGCTCTGGATATCAAAATTTACATCGTTTAGCGGTCTTCATCAATCGGAACGAAAACCTCTTGGATCAAACATTTTAAATAATTTTGATATCTGGTTCTTTTTTGAAAGCTAAGCATAGTTTCCTATACTTTTTCAATTGAAGCGAGACTAATCTTTGTAGTATATTGTTAGTGTAAATGGAAACATGATATCTCCGAAAGGAGCTAATGTTATGAGAATTGGTAGACCAAACCTGGGATTTACCGGCATTAGAAAGTTGACTGACATTGAATGTAGAGTTACCGGCCTGGAACCCAAGACTTTTATTATGCGTGAGACGAGCGAGGGACTCAGTTTTTGGGATGTGAAAACTGACGGAGGCCTTGTGCGCGTCAATGTTGATCGAGAAACAACTTTTAAGCTCCAACGTCTCTGGGACTGAGGCGCCACAGGAAGAACCAGATATTTAATTTGGGTCTTCCGGGTGGAGTTTAGGATTATCTGAAGGTGGCTCAATGAATCTTATGTTCTTGGTGATCTGAAGTCCGACAGACTTGTCCAACACGCCTCATCCACGAGCATTAGAGTGAAATAGCCAATGAAATCATAAGATACTCGCCCGAGGAAGATGTTTGTAGTGTTGGTGGTTAAGTATCTGATGACATACGACAAAAGCCACTAGAACCACAACCATTTGAGTGGCTATTTTGTAGGTCACCTGAATTACGATTGGATAGAGCTTTCTTTAAGAAAGTCTAATATGTCACTCAGACGCGCGATGGCAATTGCTACACAACTGTCTGCGCCTCCGTAATAAACACGCAATTCATCTCCCTTGAGAATCCAGCCACACGGGAAGACTACATTACCAACGTCGCCACTCCGTTCATAGGACTCTTCAGGGCCAAATATCCACTGATCAGTCCGTTTTAGCGCTCGGCTGGGGTCTTCTCGGTCCAGCAGGGCGAGCCCGAGTCTGTAAATGCTCCCACTAACAGTCTCTTTTACGCCATGATACAATATCAGCCAGCCCTCAGAAGTCTCAAGTGGTGGCGTTGAAAGCCCAATTTTGTTGGCGTCCCACCAGCCTCCACTTCTGGCGGTTAGTACGACCTGATGATCTCCCCAATGCTTTAAATCTGGTGAAAAAGAAATCCAGATGTGTTTTCCAGAGTCTTCAATGGATGGTACGGGCCTGTGCAGCATCGCATATCTGCCATTGAACTTAACAGGAAAAATCGCGGCGTCTTTGTCCTCTGGAGGCATGGCACTGCCGAGCCTCTGAAAGTTCACAAAATCCTTGGTAGAGGCAAGGGAGACAAGAGGTCCGACATCTGAATATGCAGTGTATGCGACAACCCACAGTCCGAGATCCTCTAGCCACGTAATTCGGGGATCTTCTATTCCCCATGTCTCTTCTGGGTACCGTTCGGGCTGCGGCGTAAATGTCGGCAGAGGATCAATTTTCCAGTCAGTAAGTCCATTTGGGCTTCGTGCAGCGCACAAATGTGAGAATCCCCGACGATCTTCCACTCGCGCCAACAGCAGGTGCTGGCCATCAACCATTGTAGCGCCCGGATTGAACACCGAATTTATGGGATATGGCCAGTTGCGATGGGTAAGGATAGGGTTTGCCTCATACCTTTTAAGGAGTTCTTGATGGCAGCTATCCGGAACGTTTCTCATATTTCACAATCCCTGGATCCATTCATCAAAATTCCATCGGTAGCTCGACCGCTCGCCCGGAAGCGACGGATTGACGAGCCAACTCGTATGCCTCGTTGTACTGGTTGGCTACCAGTTCCCAGGAAACCACCTCATCAAGATACTGCTTGAGGTTTTCTCCGAGTTGTAACCGGAGTTCTTCATCACAGGCCATCCTGATAACCTGGTCCCTCAACATTTTCTTAGTGGTAAATAGCAGTCCGCCTTCGCTCTCCAGTGTCTGAGCGGTCAGTCCTTCCATGGGGGCCGTCGTTATATATGGTTTGTTGAGGGCAATGATTCGTGCAAGCGTTCCGGATTGTGTTTCATCGGTAGAGGGCAAAACGATGAAGTCACAAACCGCCATAACTTTGTAATATATTTCTCCGCGTGGGATAAACTCAAAGTAGTGAGCCAGCCCTTTTTTTTCCAGGGCTGCTAGCTGCTCCAGATAATTTTCGTAGTCTGTCAAGTGGTTCGGATCCCTCATGGAGCCTGCCGCCAAAAGGTCCCAGTCTTGGCCGGTTCGTTCCATTATTTCCGCATGAATATCTTCCCACATGGAAGTCAATATGTCCCAGCGCTTGTTGGATTGTATCCATCCGACCATGCCCACTAAGCGCTCACCCAGGTATGGGATCTGGTCCAGGACTAACTCTTTCTTGAGGAGCGGTACATCCTTGATGGCCCAGCGTCGATCGGGCCTAGCCCCATGAGGAATTACCATGACATTTCTGGGGGTTTGCCAGCCTTGTCCCACGAAATTCCAGTCCAGGCGCCATTTTTGATAATGGCACTTGAATAGTACTATCCTTGCCCGTTCACACATCTGGTAGATGAAATTGGCCTCAAAACTCGTCAGCCTACCGTGCACGGTATGCGGTTCAACAATAGTGGGAAAATCATTGATTGCGTCGAGTAGGTCCAGGAACCCTTCGTTTCCATCCCCATGGCCTCTAGAGTCAAAATACTCATACAGGCCATATTCGTGCTCCAGATGGACTGAGTAAGGGTGTAACTCATAAACTTTTCTGGCCACCGTCTTCCACCAGTCCCTTTTGGACATGTCAATAATAGGAAACACACCTTCTCCCTGGCCATCTGTGTGGCTTATTACCAGCACGTCCCGGCCTGGATTGGCTTTCTGGATAAATTCTCTCGCTTCCTCGGCGAACGTCGCAATCCCACACAGGCGAGGAGGATAGCTTGAAATCAAGACTAAGGGGTCTAAATTACTCATTTAAATCCTTTTTCATCACATGTCGGGTTCGCAAGTGTGACTAAGCGATAGTGACTCTGTTCGGCCATCATTCGTAGACTCTTTCTCATTTAGAAGCCTGAATTCTTTGGGCTTTTAGCCCCGAGAGACCCAGGACCGCAAGAAGATAGCACACCACGGATTCCGCCCCCTGATTGGCGCTGATTCCATTGGAATCGATACCATCGGCTACGGAGCCATCAGAAAAATCATAGAGCGCTGTGTTCAGTCTGTTTCTACCCAAGAACCAGTCAAAAGCAAACCGAGCTAGTTCCAGGTATTTGTTCATATTTGTTATTTCCGAAGCTGCGACATAAGCTTCTACCAGATAAGCCGCATCAACGGGTTGTTGTCCAAAGAGCGCTTTTTCCCCACCTTTCGGGTACCAACCTTCATTGCCTACAAGTTCAAAATAGACGCCATTCCATTGTTGTCTGGTAAGAAAATCAAGTGATTCCAGAGCAACTTCCAGGTATTCTTCGTTTTGGGTCACCTGGTAACCCCGCAGCAATGCTTCGGGGATTTTGGCGTTTCCGTAAGTTATTACTTCTTCGAACCACTGCCAGTCGCGACTGTGGTTCTCTTTGTACAAGCCAACAAGATCATCTGCCAACTGGATCAGAAGCCGCTTAAATTGACTTGCTCCGACGAATTTTTCCAGTAGATGGTACATGCCTATAATGGCATCGGCTTTGGCCCTCGGAGCGTCAAGTTCAAGTATTTTCGGAACGGCCTTCGCCATCATATTCTGGGCCAGGGCCCTTACTTGCTCTTTTGGACCCCATCTCACGATAGTCCCGAGTCCCCAAAGGACTCTACCCAAGGTCTCATCGCTTCCTTGCTGATCCAGAAATCTTCGATCATAGGACATGAAATTGTGGAAATGGCCTGTTTCTGTCTGCGAGTGATTCAAAAAACTTACGTAGGTACGGATCAAAGGAAGAATCTGTTCGTCTTTTTGTTGACTATAACAGGTCATTAGCGCCGCTAGTCCTCGACCGACATCGTCGGCGCTGTACCCATGATCGCGATCCGGTATGCCAAAACTTGCATGTTGGAGCAGGCCGACGTTATCTGATAAAGCCATCAAGTGATCGAGTCTGATCTCCGGGAGAGTAATAACCGGCAGCATCTTTTGCTTCCAGGCCGACCCCACCTCCAAGTTTTTCCGCTCACTGCGCATTTGGACGAACATTTCAACATATTGTCGTCCTACCTCTCGCCACACCATTGTACGCCCATACTCATAGGCCGCCTTCCTCATCTTGTTCCGCCGCATGGAATCGCCGATCAAGCCGTTCAGAGCGTCAGCCATACCCTTGACATCGTTGAAATCTACCAACACTCCCCGAGAATCCGAAAGCAATTCTTCGGCATACCAATAGGGTGTAGACACTACGGCTTTTCCCATACCCACTGCGTAGGCAAGTGTGCCAGAAGTGATTTGTTCTTTCGCCAAATACGGCGTCAAATAAACATCACAACAAGACATGTATTCGGTCAATTCCTGCAGGTCGACAAATCTGTTGTGGAACACCACGTTGTCGGATATCTTGAGGTCAATGGCCTTTCGTTCCAGCGATAAGCGATACTGCTCGCCGCGAACCTTCTTGACTTCGGGGTGTGTTGCGCCAAGAATGATGTAAACCGTATCCGGGTATTTCTCTACAACGTAAGGTAGCGCCTCCAAGGCAGTTTCTATGCCTTTATTGGGACTGAGCAATCCGAAAGTGAGAAGGACCGTCAGACCTTCCACATTGAACTTTTCCTTATAGAAATTAGAGTCAACAAAAGGAACGTCATGAACACCATGATGTATTACCGAAATTTTGTCTCGAGGGACTCCATATATCTCCTCCAGCATCCTGGCCCCCCTTTGACTCATTGTGACCAGTTGCTGAGAGAGATTGATAACATCCTCAAATGCTTCCCGGTAATCTGGAGAAGGGTCTTCCAAAATGGTGTGTACTGTAGTTATTACCGGCTTTTTCAGATGAGATAGCAGCACCGAAAGGTACTTTCCTGCATCTCCACCATAGATTCCGAATTCATGCTGCAGACTGACTATCTGAGCTGACGAGCCGTTAATGTATTCTGCCGCCCGAGCATAATCACGAATTACATTCTGACGAATTTCAAAAGTGACTTCAGGTGGATAATCGTAACTTTCTGCTCTATCGGTAATGGCGACGACGCGATATGGCTTACCACCCATTTCTTGAGCGATTGAAGTACCTAGGTCATTTGCAAAAGTCGCAATCCCACACGTTCTTGGAACGAAGGTTCCCACATAGACTACGTCCAAATCTGAAACCAATATAGGGTTTTCGAGTTTCATTCTTACCTCTCCTACCCGCGCAGACCTTGATCGTCTTCTTGGAAAGCCCCCATGATAGTTGATTTAGTCAATGGATTGATCGATCCTGCCGGACAACCTTTACTAGAGATGATTCATCGTGGAGCATACAGCAATTCTTGTCAAGCGAACGGGCGTCACAGAAGGCAATAACCCTATTTGCTGTTTGAGCGATGGACAAAGTGCAAGTCACTCCTTATAATATTTCTCCAGATGACGCCGGCATATCATCTGTTTGAGGTAGTTAAATCGGTGATTTCCGGTTCTGACAGCTCTGTGTAGTGATAATTGATTTACCGGACTTTTCCGGTTATTCGCCAAACTTATGCCCCTTGAGTCAATATCCCCAAACCAGTTTCTTTTAGCCCCATTTTTCCATTCTCTTTACTTTTCGAAAAGTGGCCCATACATATATATTATTAGCCAATTTGTGAGACCAGGTGTGCCCTAACAACAGCATGAGGTGAGATAAATCAGGAGGTATGTCACGTGGATCAAAAAAACAGAGAACAAAGGAAAAATAACGTCATTGAGGTCTTGAACAAGGCACGTGGTATGGAATTGCTCGCCATTGCCCAGTACATGAACCAGCACTACAACCTGGATAACATGGACTACGGAGAGATGGCGGCAAAGGTTAAGCTCATTGCTATCGATGAAATGAGACACGCTGAGATGTTTGCTGAACGAATTAAAGAATTGGGCGGAGAACCCACTGCAGAGCCTGAAGGGAAAGCTGAAAAAGGTCAGGAAATCCGGTCAATCTTTTCCTTTGATTCAAAACTCGAGGATGACACTATAGACGCTTATAATCAGTTTATTTTAGTTTGCCGGGATAACGGGGACAGTTCGAGTGTGAAAATTTTTGAAGTTGTCGTCGACGAAGAGCAAGCTCACTTCAACTACTTTGACACAGTCAGTGACCACATTCAGAATCTTGGCGAGACATATCTGGCTAAAATCGCAGGAACATCCTCTGCAACTGGACTTCAAACTAGAGGCTTTGTCGCCATGCAAGGCGCTTTGGACACAACAGCTCAAGCATAATCCAAAAAAACGGACACGTTTTGTTACTGGGAATTTTTGGCTGGGATCTCAAGGCTGATGTCCTAATGAAATCAAAGCCCCATCATCGTTATGCCGACATGGGGCTTTGTCCGCAGGATAGCGCAAGGAGGTAGGCTACCCGATATCCTTTAATGGGGTAATTAAAGTATATGGATATTTATATCAAATTGAACATGAATTGCAATATGTTTTTTGGATGCCTGTCTCCATAGAGCGAGTTCTGGAATGATTTCCATCAATCCGATTTCTGCGGTCTTAGTTTCCGGAGCCAGCGTCGTCCATTTTATTCCAGAATCTCCAAATTTGTGAACTGATCGGTATTCACGATCACCGTGCGATTAAACATTTCCACAGTCAGAGCGATTTGTCCTTTCTTGGAGCGTCCAGAGACTATACCGACTACCCCTTCCATAGGTCCTGACGTAATAAGAACCTTTCGACCTTTAACAATCCCTGGTTTGACAAACAAATCCTGGCAAGTATCGAGCGCTTTGGACACGTGCTCCATTTCCTGCACAAATTTATCCTGGTCAGGAATGTCGATTATCCTTACGTAATCGTGGCATCCGCTGAGAAGACCATGTTGGCCTTTTTCAAGGGCAAAACATAGATATCCTCTGAATAGAGGCGCTTTAACGATTTTTTCACGCTTCAAATACCCTATTTTGGTTTTTCGATCATACAACGGAAGGTAATAAGTAATCTCATGATGAAGGAAGTACTTTGCTACCTTCCACTCACGGTTTGGTTTGACATGAATGACCCACCACGACCCAAGATCATCCTCTAGCGATCTATCTGATGGATATCTTCCAGGAATGTATTCGCTTGGTTTCATCTCTAAACGCTCTACTAATCGTTTCTAATTAATTATCACAAAAGTCTAATATGATGTTAAGATGCTGTAATCAAGAAATTAATGGGATTGACACATGACGAAAACAGTTATCAGTGTGGTGGGAGCCCGACCAAATTTCATGAAAGTCGGGCCGCTTGAGCGTCAATTTAAAACATTTGAGCACATAAATCACATGATTGTCCATACAGGACAACATTATGACGATCTGATGAGCGGGGTTTTCTTTGATGATCTGGGACTATCGGTTCCGGCGCGGCACCTCGGGGTCGGCTCCGGCAGGCACGGTGAGATGACCGGCAAGATCATGATCGAATTTGAAAAAGTATGTCTAGACATCGTGCCTGATCTTGTAATTGTTGTTGGGGATGTAAACTCCACCATCGCCTCGGCCCTTGTAGCTAGAAAACTATTCATACCTGTAGCCCATGTTGAAGCCGGCTTACGTTCGTTTGATGAGACGATGCCGGAAGAGTGGAACCGCAGGCTTACTGATTGTCTCTCGAACCTCTTGTACGTATCCGAGCCGTCAGGACTCAAGAATCTGGAACGTGAAGGCGCCGATATGAGTCGGGTATTCCTGGTTGGAGACATCATGCTTGAGACGTTACAGCTATTTCTGCCGGGAGTGCAGTCGAGAAAACGCTGGAACGCTTTTGGACTTAGAAAAAAAGAATACATACTTGTAACAATTCATAGACCCTCGAATGTGGACGAACCTGAAGCTTTAGAAGAGGTGATCCAAATATTGGAGTCGTTGCCACAGGACGTAATTTTCCCAATACATCCGCGTACGAGAAAGAGGCTGGATGAATTCGGCCTTAGTGAGCGGGTAGCTCGGATGAAGAATCTTCTGTTGGTAGAGCCCCAATCTTACATAGATTTTCTGTCATTGCTGGAAGGCTGTTCAATCATTCTCTCAGACTCCGGATCGGTTCAGGGAGAAGCCAGCTTTTTTGAAGTCCCTTGCCTGGTCTGCAGAGACAATACGGAAAGACCTATTTATTGTGAACAGGGGTCGTGTAGGCTTGTCGGCAGGAACCAGTCGCTGATTAGGGAATCTGTGAATGAAGCGCTTTCTGGTGCATTCCCCAAGTCTTCTGAATACGCCAGGAATTTAGGGACCAACGTAGCAGCAAAAATAGTTACTTCGATAGTCGATTTTTTGGGGTAAGTTCTGGAAAAATTCGAATTGGGACATGATGAGCCTCGGAAGTCCATGTGATGTTTGCTCAATCTATCCTAATGAGCTATTATTCAAGCCAAATAATACATAATCAAATCCAAAAGGGGTTTAAATGCCTGATTCTTACAACATTGCAGTGATAAAAGGAGATGGAACAGGGCCTGAGGTGATACGTGAAGGTGTTAAAGTCCTTGAAACGGCAGCAAAAATATACAATTTTTCGCTCAACTTTATTGAATATGATCTAGGCGGTGAACGTTACCTTAAAACCGGAGATGTCTTACCCGACTCAGTATTGGGAGAACTTAGAGGATCTAATGCAATTTATCTTGGGGCTATCGGTCACCCGGATGTTCCGCCTGGAATTCTCGAGCAGGGAATACTGCTTCGGTTAAGATTCGAATTGGATCAATATGTCAATTTGCGTCCAGTGAAATTGTACCCGCACGTGGCAACCCCATTAAAAGACAAGGGTCCGGAAGATGTAGACTTTGTCGTGGTTCGGGAAAACACGGAAGGTTTCTACGCCGGCTCAGGAGGGTATTTCAAGAAGGATACACCGGACGAAATCGCTATCCAGGAATCGATAAATACCCGTAAGGGAATTGAAAGATTACTTCGTTACGCTTTTGAGACGACCAGGGCAAGAGGTAGAAGAAAAAAGCTGACACTTTGCGGAAAAACCAATGTTCTTACGTATGCCTGGGGACTCTGGATGCGAACGTTCCAAGATCTGGCAAAAGAATATCCAGATGTCACTACGGATTACGCCCATGTTGACGCTATATGCATGTGGTTCATTAAGAACCCTGAATGGTTCGATGTGATCGCTACCGACAACATGTTTGGCGACATAATTACGGATCTGGGAGCTATGATACAGGGTGGCATGGGTATCGCGGCCGGTGGAAACATAAATCCGGAAGGGGTTTCTATGTTCGAACCAATTGGTGGCTCTGCTCCGAAATACACTGGGAAAAATGTGATAAATCCACTTGCAGGAATTCTGGCTGGATCTTTAATGCTGGAAACTCTTGGTCAAGAAAGTGCGGCGAAATCAATCGAAAACGCTGTGATTAAAGCTCTAGTAAACAATGTGAATAGCCTGGAAGCGGGCAAGATGGGCTATTCGACTTCGGAAATGGGCGATCTGATAGCGAAGTATATCTCATGAGCAGAAGCGCCTTTGTTTTATGAAGAAAGAGATTATGGGCAACAACAATAAGCCAAGCGTAAAAGTGGCGCCTCTAGGGGGACTTGGAGAAATTGGTCTGAACATGATGCTGATCATCTGGGAAGACAGCGCGGTCATTCTCGACTCGGGCTTGATGTTCCCGGATGAATCGATGCCAGGAGTGGATTATGTGATCCCTGACATCGACAGCCTCAGCAGACTTGATCAGAATATCCTTGGGATATTAATTACACATGCGCATGAAGATCATATTGGCGCTTTGCCTTATTTGCTGAAAAAGGTAAACGCGCCGATATACGCCACATCGCTCACGATGGGGTTTATTGAATACAAGCTCGAGGAATTCGATCTTTTAACGAGCACCGACAGGATAGTTGTTTCAACGGAATCTCCTCTGCGCATAGGGCCTTTTCTGGTCGATTTTTTCGCCATGTGTCACTCGGTGCCCGATGCGGTGGGGGTCATGGTTGAAACCCCCATAGGAAAGATAGTTTTCTCAGGAGATTTCAAGATTGACCCCAATCCGGTAGATGGGAGGCTATGTGATTTTGGTAAGTTGAAAAAATATGCTGACGAGGGCGTGCTAGCTCTCTTTTCCGATAGCACCAATGCGGAATTTGCCGGGCATACAAGATCTGAGAGCGCCCTAAGCTCATCCTTTGAAGACATTTTGTCAAATGCTTCAGGGAGAGTCCTTATAGCCACTTTCGCCTCAAATATCCATAGGTTGCAACAGGTTCTGACGCTCACTAAAAAATTCGACCGCAAGGTGGCGCTTGTCGGACGTTCGATGGCAGGGAACGCCAAGATTGCGGTTGAACGGGGTTATCTGAAAATTCCTGACAACATACTGGTTGATGTAAAGGATCTTGAAGAAATTCCTGATGATAAGGTTACGGTTCTGTCAACCGGCTCACAGGGTGAGCCCATGTCTGCGTTGGCATTAATGGCTTCGGAGCGGCACAAATACTTGAAAGTCAAGGAGGGCGACACAGTAATTTTTTCGTCACGTTTCATCCCTGGTAATGAGAAAGCGATTAACAACATTATCAATGAGTTGGCGCGCCGGGGAGCAAACGTCATGTATGACAAAATTGCCGACGTCCACGTTTCCGGCCATGGCCGGGAAGAAGAACTCCGGGGATTGTGGAGAGTTGTCAAGCCTCGATATTTTGTTCCGGTACACGGAGAATACAGGCATCTTGTAAGACATGCTGGTCTGGCCATTGAGGACGGAATACCCGAGGAAAAT
>WSSedB1CaDRAFT_10000844_pt1 | contig 12530 bp, 10 predicted proteins | sample WetSurSB1Cattail_FD_9460 | JGI IMG/M metagenome (IMG submission 9460)
GGGGAGATAAGTAACTTTCTGGGCTGTCACGATCTTATTAATCGTGCAAGCCACTCTGACCTCACCGATTGCCAGATAGCCATCATTTGAAATTATGAATGGAGCACTCAATGCTTCTGACGGATTCAGAGGACTGAGAGATGTGACAGTGACTTTGGGCCAAAAGAACATCCACAGGCCTGTGATAACTCCGATACCTGCAATAAGACCCCAAAAAGACTTCAATGAAAAGATGTTAGACAGTACCGATTTTTCCATATTTTCTGTCGAGACCTTCTTGGGTTTTTGATTTTTTCGCCTTTTCTTTGCCATGTTTTTTTTAATACTGTCCTCCCAACTCGTTGATCATGGGTTTCCCTATATAGGTAACAAGTGTGGTTCCCTATATAAGATATTTTTGCCAGTCATACTACTCTGCGGCTATCCTTGTTTCGAGCACTGTGCCGCGAATCAGGCGATAGCGTACAAACCAAACTTTCAACTGCGGATCCCATTTGGCACGCATTTTACGAAGCTGCTCACGAAGTTCTGTTTCATCAAATGCCACCGATACCGGAACCACATCCCCATCCTTGAAGCGTGGTGAAACCAGCGGTTTTTCTTCCACCACGATTTCGACCGTTTTTAGCCGCACTCCGCGCTTCTCGTCAAAACGGTAACGAACGCAAAGCAGCGCGGGGCCGTATTGTTCCGTCAACCGTCTGGCGCCTTTTTAAATGGCAGTCTGACTTCATATCCTTCAACATGGGCGATTCTCATTTCATTGGAGGGTGAATTTCAGGGGGCCGACATGACACATGCACAAAAAAACCGCCTGTCGGTGGTATACCGATACAGGCGGTTTTTAATGTGACGCTATTTCCAAAGGGCAACAAGCCCATCCTCTACCCTCCGCAAAAAGCAAAAATTAATTAAACTTGTTACACTTTTCGCTCCTTCAAGTCAACCGGGAAAGGGTGGCAACCCCCGAATCGCAAATGATCAATAATGTGACTAACCCTGGTAAACAGGATAGTTCGTTTACGAATATATTTTCTGCAAGAAAAACGCAGAAAATATATTCTAACTTACTAATGCCCCTGCACTTCTCTGCGCATGGTGTCAAGCGGCCGGATAAATGCCAGAAAAGATTCTTGCAGCTGTTCTGCCTCCTCGATCATCCCCCTGTTGCGGAGAATCTCGATTACACACTCTGCAGTGCACAGGCAGGCTTCCTTCTGATTTTTCCTGAGGTTGTAAACCGACTTCCCGACAGGCTTGAGACAGACCCGGCGGATCTCCCGGAGGTACGGGCTTCTCTGGTGGATCTTGCGTGCCTCATGCCAGGTGCCGTCGATAATGATAAAGTGCTTGATGCCGGTCAAATCATCGTCATTCTCGTCCGCCGCGCCGGGATAAACCAGTGCTACGCCACCCTCCTTGATCTCCTCCAGCAGGCTTGCGGGCGGATTCATCCGGTCCCAGCGGATCTGCTCGGCCGCGCTTCCCAACACGTCCAGAACCACCCGGCCGGTATTGGACCGTTTTTGGAACTCTTTGAAATGGGTCAGGAGGGTGAATTTCATGTATATCAACTCTCCGCCTTCCGACTCCCCAGATAAGCTTCCTTGACTCGATGATCCTTTGCCAGATCTCCGGCGCTTCCTTTCAGCGCTACGCGGCCGTTCTCCAGCACATAGCCCCGATGGGCGATCTTCAGGGCCATATTGGCGTTCTGCTCCACCAGAAGTACCGTGGTCCCCCTGGCGTTTATTTCCTTTATCGCCCGAAAAACCTCCTTCACCAGAAGTGGCGAAAGCCCCATGGATGGCTCGTCCAGGAGCATGACACTGCAATCCGCCATTATTGCCCGGCCCAGGGCCAGCATCTGCTGTTCACCACCGCTCAACGTCCCGGCTGACTGTTTTTTACGTTCTTCCAGGCGTGGGAAGAGTTCGAAAACCGTCCGGTACAGGTTGGACAGGGAACCCTTAGCCTTGCTGGTCCACGTGGCAAGCTTCAGGTTTTCCAGCACCGTCAGGCTTGGAAAAATTCCCCGTCCCTCCGGCACATGGGAAATTCCCAGGGAAACCACGCTATGGGGCTGGACGTTGGATAGGCTCTCCCCACGAAAGACGATCTCCCCAGCCTCAAGAGGCAGCAGGCGGGAAATTGCCCGCAATGTCGTGCTCTTACCTGCACCGTTGGCGCCCAGCAGGGAGACGATTTCTCCCTCGTCGATATGCAGATCGATTCCGTGGAGCGTCTTTATGGCGCCATAGGCAACGGAAAGCCCTCTGATCTCCAGGAGACTCATTCGTCTTCCTCCTCATCTCCCAGATATGCCTTGATCACCAGAGGGTTTTCCGTGACATCCCGTGGCTCTCCCGCGGCAATGATGCGGCCGAAATCCATTACCTGAATATGGCGGCAGAGTTTCATCACAACCGGCATCTGATGTTCGATCAACAGTATGGAGAGCTCGAAATCCAGGTGAATCCCCCGTATAAGCTCTATCAGTTCTTCTACCTCCGTGGGATTCATGCCTGCCGCGGGTTCATCCAGGAGCAGTACCCTCGGTCTCGTCGCCAGGGCCCTGGCGATCTCCAGGCGCCTTTGCTCTCCGTACGGGAGACTGTCGGCCAGTTCGTTCCTACGGTCAAGCAGGCCGAAGCGCTCCAGAAATGCCATGCTCTCAAAAGAGATTTGCTTCTCCCGGCTCCTGAAACGGGGCAGACCGAGCAGCGCATCCAGGAAACCGTATTCCGTGCGGTGATGAAAGGCCATTCGAATGTTGTCCCAGACAGTCATGCTGTTGAAAAGCCGGATGTTCTGGAAGGTACGGGAGATGCCCTGACGGGCGATGCTGTCGGCAGGAAAGCGGGTTACATCCTTTTCGGACAACCATATTCTGCCGCTGTCCGGTTTGTACACTCCGGTAATCAGGTTGAATACCGTGGTCTTTCCGGCGCCGTTGGGCCCGATGATTCCCTGGATATCTTTTGTCCCAAGATCCAGCTCGAAATCATGGGCTGCCTTGAGTCCGCCAAAGGATTTGGAGAGGTTTTCGATTCTAAGCGCCGGTTTCAACTGTCGTTTCCTCTTTTTTAGGTTGGAGCCAGCGCCACTCACGGTTCCCCATCAGCCCATACTGACGGGTCAGCATGATTATCACGAGGATGAGCGGGCTGAAAAGCATGCGCAGGTCTGCCAGTTGCGGGGAAATCAGGCCGAGAACATTCCGGAGCAGTTCCATTGAAATCGTATAGAACACCACGCCCAGGATTGAACCGGAGAGGCTTCCCATCCCCCCCAGGTAGAGCATTACCAGGATATCGGTAGTTTTCAGGTAATCAAAGCTTTTCGGGGTGATGAACTGCTGGTACTGGGCCCACAAGCCGCCGGCCAGGCCGGCAAAGGCCGCGGCAATGGTAAACGCCACATTCTTTACGCGGTTTATATTCACGCCTATCAGTTCGCTGGCAATGGCGTTTTCCCGGATGGAGATCCACATCCGGCCGTAGTTGGAGTTTACGAGGTTCCTGAGAACGGCATAGGTGAAAACGACGCAGACGGCAATGATAAAGAGGTTTGTCCCTTTGGGGATGCCGGTCAGGCCGCGGGGACCGCCCATGAAATCGATGTTCTGGATGGCGTTCACGATGATCATGTTGAAACCGAGGGTTATGATCGCCAGGTAGTCGCCGACCGTTTTGAATGTCAGCAGTCCGATCAGATAGCCGATCAGACCTGCCGCCGCAACCCCTCCCAGCAGGGACAGGGGCATCCGCAGGTATACCGGCAGACCGGCGTGCAGCGAGATCAGCGCAGCGGAATAAGCGCCCACCGCCATGAAGCCGGCATGCCCCAGGGCGAACTCCCCCAGGTATCCGTTGACCAGGTTCAGGCTGGAGACCAGGATTATACTCATTCCGATGATTGCCAGAATGTGGAGATAGTACTGGTTGAACAAGTCCATACTCCCCAGGAACTGGAGTATGCCGGCAACCAGCAGTGTGGAGACGGCTACTGCGCTGAAACCGGAAAAGCGTGAACAGGCCCCCGGTTTTGTTTTCTCTTTTGAGGACATTTTACACCTTGTTCAGAACTGGTTTGCCCATGATTCCATTTGGACGGATGAGGAGCAGGATGATCAGGAGGCCGAAGGCAATGCCGTTTTTCAGGTTGGATGAGAGGTAGGCGACGGTTAATACTTCAACACCGGCCAGCAGGAAAGAACCCAGAACCGCCCCTTCGATGGAGCCTATGCCGCCGATGACGGCGGCGATAAATGCCTTCCAGCCCAGATCTATCCCCATGTAGGGGTCAATGGAGTATGCCTGGCCGAAGAATATTCCGCCTGCGGCAGCCAGGGCGGAGCCGATGGCAAAGGTTGCCGCAATGACCAGATTGAGATTGATCCCCATCAGCAGGACCGCCTCCCCATTATCCGCCACGGCCCGCATGGCTGTTCCCATCAGGGTTCTGTTCACGAACAGCCACAGTACCACCATCAGTGCAATGGAAATCAGGATGATGAGCACTTTGTCTTCCGTGATTACTATGTTGCCGAAAACATTCAGCACCTTGTTCGGCAGTTGGGCGGGAAGCTGGCGAGTCTGGGGCCCGACCACCAGGCGCACCAGATTCTCCAGGAAAATGCCCACGCCAAGGGCGGTGATGACCATCGACATCCTCTGGGCGTTCCGCAACCTGCGATACGCCACACGCTCTATGAGTACCCCCACCATTGCGGTCAGCAGCATGGCAAGCGGCATCATGACCACAAGCGGCAGGCCGCTTATGCATGTCACCAGGAGAAAACCGATGTATCCGCCCAGCATGAAGATATCGCCGTGGGCAAAATTGATCAGGCGGATCGTTCCGTAGACCATGGTGTAACCGAGGGCGATCAGTGCGTAGACCGCCCCCAGTTGTGCTGCGTTAAGAAGTTGCTGGATGATGGTGTTGATCACTAGTTTACCGCGCTGTCGAAAACAAATTTCCCGTTTTCAATGCGAATGACAACCGCTCCCTTGAGCGGGTCGCCCGAACCGTTGTAGGTGATGACGCCGGTTACGCCATTGAAGTCCCTTGTGGCTGCAATGGCGTCGCGGATCGCCTTGGGATCGGCTTTCCCGGCCTTTTCAATTGCCTTGACCAAGATGTTCGCGGAGTCGTAGGTCAGCGCTGCTGCCGCGTCCACTGGCGAGTTGAATTTCTTCATGTATTTGGCGATGAATTCCTTGGATGCCGGACGGTCCACATCGGGTGAGTAGTGATTAGTGAAGTAGGTCTGTTCCATAACCTTGCCGCCGAGCTTGATCAGCTCCGGATTGTCCCAGCTGTCACTGCCGATGATCTTGCAATTGAGCCCCAGTTTCCTCGCCTGTTGAATCTGCAGAGGTACCTCGTTGAAATAGTTGGGGAGGAAGAGGATATCCGGATTGGCGCCCCTGATCTTGCTCAATTGGGCCGAAAAGTCTTTATCGTTGGTATTGTAGGTCTCGAAGCTGACAATCTTACCACCGGCTTTGGCAAATTCATCCCGGAAAACCTCGGCTATCCCCTTGTTGTAGTCACTTGCCACGTCGTAGAGAACCGCCGCTGTTTTCGTCTTCATCTTGTTCATGGCGAATTTTGCGACCACTCGTCCCTGGAAGGGGTCGATAAAACAGGCTCTGAAGACGTATTTCTTGTCTTTTGTGACGTTCGGGTTGGTTGACCAGGGAGTGATTTGGGGGATACCGGCGCTTTCAGCGATGGGAGCACCGGCGTTGGAGCATTTGCTGGACTGGGAACCGATAATCGCCACAACCTTGTCCTGGTTGATCAGTTTCTGGAAAACGGTTGCCGTGGACTCCGGTTTATTTTCGTCATCTTCGATGATGAATTTGACCTTCTTCAGTGCGCCGTCGATCTTGATTCCGCCCTTGGCGTTGATCTCTTCCTGAGCCAGCAGAATGGCGTTCCTCGTGGATTGACCGAGGGCCGCGATATCTCCGGATATCGGAGCCGAAACCCCGATCTTCACATCGTTGTCCTTGTTGCAACCGGTAATGCCCAGAACCGCGAGCAGCGCGGAAAGCAGTAATCCCGATAGTACGAATCTTTTCATTTTTGCCTCCCCTTCCCATTTTCATGAAATTCGGGCGGGAGTATACCATCACGGATAAAACGTCTCAATGGTAATCAATCAGTTGTTGAATCTAACCTTTACCCGGAATCCATAACGCTTTCCCGGCTTCTCTCGCTTAGAATGCCTCCGTCCCGGCGTCTCAGGCATGATTCTCGGCGTGGGCGCAGATCACCCGGCACAGGCGGTATTGAACATCTCGGGCGGCGATTGACTCCGGTATTTCGCTCGTTACGCCGTACAAGCGTTACGGATTCCGTGTTCATCTCATCCGCTAACACAAAGCCGTTCCTTGTCCCGTTGAAACGCTTTTGCGCTATTATAGCCGCGTTCACCAAAAGGTTGCAGCTTTTCCTGCCATTGCAGGAGCAGCGCGGCAAGAGAATGCTCGATAACATCCCCTTGTTCCTGTTTGTCCAAAACGCCGAGGACTGAAAACTCAAAGCTCTTGGCGCCGAATTCGTCCAGATCCTTTTGCAGCTCCCGACTGAAAATGACTTTTCCCATGCGAAGCTGAAACAGCCTGCTGTTTCGGGTTCCCTCGAGATTCGTACTGCTGCCGACATAGATTCTGCCGTTGATCGTATTGCGGATCTGGTACACGCCCGCATCAGGCCGGTTTTGCTTGTAGAGCCGCTTGATTTCCGAGCGCTCGGACTCTTTTTGTCTGTCTCCCACGCTGTTCGCATCCGGCGCGGGCCACGGCAGTTTGGTTGCTGAATCGCCGGGTTGTCCCTCACGCCAGTAATTGGCGCCGTCACGACAAATCATTTCTTCATCCACCAGCAGGCGGCGAATGGTGCAGTAGTCGTCGAAAACGGGCGCGATGAGATTGGTCACGTCCTGCTCGCCATAGCGGCGGCCGGACTCGAACCGCAAAGCAAATTGTTCCAGAACGATCAGTCGCTTTTTGCGCTGCGCCGGTAGTTTCTCCAGCCGGCCATGTTTGAAAAAGGTTTCCAGCACCTTGCGCCGGTATTCTTCCATGCGGCCATCCTGGAGTTCCTTGCCCACCGGATGAGCCGAAACGATCTCGCGTAACGTGGTGTTGAATATTTCGTCATTTGTCCGGAAGACGACGTAATACTGTTCCTTGCTGCTGCTGACAAGCCTGGCCTGTTCCAGCTTGCGCAGATGGAATGACACAGTTGATGGGGCAAGGTTATGCCGCTTTGCAATTTCTTCCACGTATTGGGAGCGTTCGAGAAGGGAGTTGACGATGGCCAGACGTGACTGATCCGCAAGTGCCTTCATAATGGCAATGCTTTGATCCGTTTCCATGAAATGCCTCCTGATTCGATATTTGTCGAATCAAAATATCGAATCAGGAGCTGGCTGTCAATCTATTTTTATGTTTGTCGAATCATATGCCAAGAAATCCCTGTCTTTCCTTTTGACAAGCAACGACCTGTTCACGTTTACCCCGCCGAAGATGTCCTTGGCACTATTGACGCCTTAAGCGATATGCAACAAAAACATTCGCAAAAACATTTGATTAGCTAAAAGGGCGTAATTGACAGCGATTCTCTCGTTCGGTAAAATATTAATATGCGTGCGCCTGATTGTTTCAGGCGATGGGTGTGCTGGGGCGCACCAAGAAGCAATGACATGGGAAGCAGAACTGATGTGAAAGGAAAAATGAGTTCGGCATTTTCAACGTGGTTGTTTCACTCCAGGCAAAAGACGATTTTTGCGACTGCCTCGGTTGGTAAAAGAAGGAACAGGCAACCGAGAGGAGGAAAAACATGTGTAAGATCGTAAACAGGAACACGGGACCGGCTATTCTTCTGGGAGTGTTGCTTGTCTGCGGAACGCCGCTCATGGCGACAGCAGGGGTAAACGTGGGGGTCAATGTCAACATCGGGCCACCACCGATTGTTGTTCCAGCTCCACCGGAAGTAGTCATGGTACCCGGCAGCGAGGTCTATTTCGTGCCGGGTCTGGATTTTGACGTTTTCTTTTACAACGGCTACTGGTGGAGCCCACGCGGCGAGCGCTGGTATCGGTCACGGGAATATAACGGGCCATGGCGAACAGTGGGGCGACGCTTCGTCCCCGGACCGGTGTTCCATGTTCCCCATGACTACCGCCGGGTCTACGGACGGGAGCGGCATATTCCGTACCATGAGTGGCGGGGTGGACACGGTAGAGGTGGACATGGTGAAATGCGGGGCGAACGCCATGAAGGGGGTGGGGAACACCGCGGACGCGAAAGGTAATTAATTTGTTGTATTCGTAAGGGGACTGCACTATGTGGATAGTCCGCCTGGCGTTGCGACGCCCCTATACCGTAGCAGTAATGGCGCTCCTGATCCTGGTGCTTGGGACACTCTCCCTGAGCCGGATGATTGTCGATATCTTTCCGGTTATCGACATCCCGGTGGTGATCGTGGCCTGGAACTATCCCGGCCTTTCACCCGAGGAGATGGAGCGCCGCATCGTCATTATCAGCGAACGGGCTTACTCCACCACGGTCAACGGTATTTCCCGCATCGAGTCCCAGTCGATTCCCGGCACAGGCATCCTCAAGATCTATTTCCACCCCGGCACCGAGATCGGTGCCGCCATTTCCCAGATATCCTCGGTTTCCAGCACACTGCTGCGGATTGCTCCACCCGGAACACAACCCCCCGTTATCGTCCAGTTCAACGCTTCCAACGTACCTGTTGCGCAATTGACCATGTCGAGTAAAAACCTCCCCGAGGAAAAGATCTTCGACTATGGGCTCAACTTTATCCGCGTCCGGCTCTTCACTATTCCGGGACTCTCGACTCCAGCCCCGTTCGGCGGCAAGAACAGGCAGATCATGATCGATATCGATCCTTCAGCCCTCATTGCCAGGGGGTTGTCACCGGCCGATATCGTGAATGCCCTCCAGTCCTCCAATGTCATCATCCCTGCCGGAACAGCCCGCATCGGCGGACTGGAGTACAACGTCATGCTCAACTCCAGCCCGCGCGTTATTGATCAGTTCAATGCCATTCCGGTCAAGGTTGTGGGGAATGCGCTGGTTTATCTGGGGGATGTGGCGCGGGTCTCGGACAGTTACGCCGAACAGAACAACATTGTCCATGTCAATGGCCGGCGCGCCGCCTACCTTGCCATTCTCAAGCATGCCGACGCCTCTACCCTGGCGGTGGTGGACGCCACCCGCGAGGCGCTTCCCGCCATCAGGGAGGCGGCTCCGCAGGGACTGGAGTTGAAGATCGACTTTGACCAGTCGGTGTTTGTACGGGCGGCAATCGAAGGGGTGGTGCGGGAAGCACTGCTCGGTACGATCCTCGTTTCCCTCATGATTCTCGTTTTCCTCGGCAGCTGGCGGAGTATGATCGTGGTTTCCACCTCCATTCCGCTTGCAATTTTCACCGCCTTTATTGCTATGAATCTTGCCGGGCAGGACATCAATATCATGACCCTGGGAGGCATAGCGCTGGCCATTGGCATGCTGGTGGACGACGCCACCGTGGAAGTGGAGAATATCCACCGCAACCGTGCCATGGGCAAGCCTCTCACCATGGCGGTCCTGGATAGCGCCCGGCAGGTTGCCGTTCCGGCCATTGTTGCAACCCTTGCCATCTGTGTCGTTTTTTTTCCGGTGGTACTGATTTCCGGTCCGGCCAAATACCTCTTCACGCCCCTGGCATTTGCGGTGGTGATGGCAATGCTTGCCTCCTATCTGCTCTCCCGGACCCTGGTCCCGGTACTGTCGCGAATGCTGCTGGGAGGAGATCAACATGGCGAGGCATCGGATGAGCCTGTTCCGGGGCGCCTGACGCGCCTGTTCCGTGAGTTGAACCACCGTCGTGAACAAAAATTTGAACAACTCCGCGAGTCATACAGCCGAATCCTGGCCAGCGCGCTGCATCATCGCACGTTCACCCTGGTTATCACGGCTCTCGTGGGGCTGGCCAGCCTGGGCCTTGTCTTTATCGTCGGCGCGGACTTTTTTCCCACCGTCGATGTGGGGCTGATGAAGCTGCATTTCCGTGCTCCATCCGGAACCCGCATCGAGGAAACCGAGAAGCTGGTTAGCCAGGTGGAAGGGCGAATCCGGCAGATTATTCCGGAAACTGAGATCGATACCATCAACGATATGGTTGGAGTGCCGATCTTTTACAACCTTGCCTTTGTGCAGACCGAGAACATCAGCGGCATGGATGCCGAGATACTGATTTCACTCAAGAAAGGTCACCGGCCAACCGCCTACTACCGGCGCCGGATGCGCGACGTGCTTCCCCGGGATTTTCCCGGCTCCCGCTTTTATTTCCAATCGGCCGACATTGTTACCCAGGTGATCAACTTCGGCCTCACGTCTCCGATTGATATTCAAATCGAAGGAGCTGATTTCAGCCGCTCGTATGAATATGCCCTGAAAATGCGGGATGCCCTGCGCATCATCCCCGGTTGCGCCGACGTGCACATCAACCAGGTGCTCGACTATCCCACGCTTCAGGTTGACGTGGACAGGGCCCGTGCCGCGAAGCTCGGCATGAGTGAGCGGGATGTGGCAACCAGTGCCCTGATAGCGCTTTCATCCAGTGTTATCATATCTCCTTCCTTCTTTCTCAACCCTGCCAACAACGTCAACTATACCGTGGCGGTCCAGATTCCCCGCCAGTACCAGGCTACCCTCGGCGGTCTGCTGGCCATGCCGGTTACCCCGCCTTCGGCCGGTGCGCTTCTTCAGCCTTCCAACCAGCCGGCGCCGACCGATGTTCCCCAACCCCCGGCCCAGAGCCTGGCCAACCTGGCTGCCATTTCGCACCGGACAAGCGCCGAGAACATCACTCATTACACGGTGCAGCGTGTGCTCGACGTGGAAGCAAGCGTAGAGGGGCGAGATCTCGGTTCCGTGATTCGCGACATCAACAGGCAGATCAAGGCCCTGGGCAAGCTTCCTGTCGGCATGCGCATGACTGTGCACGGCCAGAACGAGGTAATGAGCGAGTCTTTCAGGAGTCTCGGTCTCGGACTTGTTCTGGCGATAGTACTTGTTTATTTCCTGATGGTGGTGCTGTTCCAGTCGTGGATCGATCCGTTCATTATCATGATGGCTGTTCCTGGCGCCTTGATGGGGATTCTCTGGATGCTCTTTCTAACCGGCACCACAATCAACGTGGAATCGCTGATGGGATCGATAATGGCCGTGGGCATCGCCACATCCAACTCGATTTTGCTGGTGAGTTTTGCCAATGATCTGCGGGTGGAGAAGAATATATCGCCGGTTGAAGCCGCCTTTGAGGCGGCCCGGACCCGGCTCCGTCCGGTACTCATGACCGCCCTGGCGATGATTATCGGCATGCTCCCCATGGCATTTGCCATGGGCGAGGCAGGAGAGCAGAACGCCCCCCTCGGGCGGGCGGTTGTCGGCGGGCTTCTGGTGGCGACCCTCCTGACCCTGTTTGTCGTGCCGGTGATTTACTCGATCCTGCGCACGAAGGTTCCCGTCAAACACCTGCTCGATGAGAGATTCCTGGCTGAAGAGCGGGGCGAGGAGAACAAGGAGACATTGACATGAACGAAACCCATCCCGTTCTGTCGCGCCGCCGGTTGTTGTTTATCGGCAGCGCGATCATCATTGGCGTGGTTGTGCTGGTTTCCGTTATTTTTATTGTTCGCACCAGGAGTGAGCAACAAGAGATGGTGAGCAATCAGAGACTGGCTGCGGCCGGTCCCCGGACGCCGTATGTTGTCGTTACCCGCTCACCGGCCGTGGAGACTCTGGTTTTGAGCGGCGAGACACACCCATTCCTGCAGGTAACTCTCTATGCCAAGGTGAGCGGTTATCTGCGCAGGATACCGGTGGACAAGGGGGATTATGTTTCCCGTGGTCAGCTACTGGCCGAGATAGAAGCGCCGGAACTCGACCGGCAGTACGATGCGGCAGTGGCGGATGCCAGGAACAAGCGGGTGTTTGCAGAGCGGGAAAAAGGCCTTGTCAAGAATGGATCGGTTGCCAAACAGGACTACGACAGCGCCGAGGCCGCGGCGCAAGTAGCCGAAGCAACGGCGCAAAGCCTGAAGAGCCAAAAAGGGTACGAAATCATTCGTGCCCCGTTCAGCGGCATTGTGACGGCACGTTTTGTCGATCCGGGAGCGCTCCTGCAGAGCGCCACCACCGCCCAGACTTCGGCCCAGCCGGTTGTCACCCTGTCTCAAACTGACCGGCTGCGGGTCTATGTCTACGTGGACCAGCGGAATGCAGCCTTTGTCAAAAGGGGCGACCGGGCCGTGATCAGCGATGCAACGCGTCCCGAGGTCCGGCTTCCCGCCCGGGTGAGCAGGATAAGCGGCCAGCTCGATGAAAAAACGCGCACATTGCTGGTTGAGCTCGGCCTGGACAACAGGGCAGGCGAAATACTGGCCGGCGGTTATGTGCAGGTCAGCCTGACGTTTCGTACGCCGTCCCATGTCC
>WSSedB1CaDRAFT_10000845_pt1 | contig 12508 bp, 11 predicted proteins | sample WetSurSB1Cattail_FD_9460 | JGI IMG/M metagenome (IMG submission 9460)
TAGACAGGATGTCTGTCAAGGGCTAGCATAACGGCTTGAGGGGGATGTGTCATGGAAGAAGAAAAAATGATTCCCAACGTTGGTGGACAGGAAGCAGGTTATTTGTTTGAATTTAAGCCGGACGGTGTTTTTTTGACGGTGTATCCTTCAGATGGAGGAATCCTTTTTGAGCTTTCTGATATGCGTCAGGTTTTAAAAGAATATGGAGTTATTGATTATGATATAGAGGTTTTGGCACGTACTCTGCGTGAGGCAGCGGGGAAGTCCCAGAAATTGGCTGATCATTTTGAAGCTCCGGTTGACTGGCCAAAGGAGGAAGGAACCTCAGAGAATAAAGATGGAAAGCCTGCAGAAGAAAAAAAAGAATATGCGAAATTCACTATTGAAATCACTAAGGATCGTATGAAAGCCATTGTACATATTGATTATAAAGCAGGAAATTTAAAGCCAGACATGGACATGATTATGGAAGCCTTGCAAAGTAAGAAAGTGGTTTTTGGTATTGATTCGCAGGCTATAGAGACAGGGCTCGAAGATGGTGCAGAGGATTTTATAGCAGCACAGGGGATACCGGCTATAAATGGTGCGGATGCGCGTATTGAACGCAAATTCAATTTGAATATAAAGGGTCGGCCGGCGCTTAGTAAGTACGATCAGGCTGACTATAAAAATTTGAATCTTGTTGTATTGGTGAAAAAGGGAGAAATTCTGGCAGAACGGATTTTGCAAACGGCGGGGACTTCGGGGACAAATGTTTTTGGCGATGAGGTTATGGCACGCCATGGTAAACCTAAACCGCTTCCCAGTGGGAAAAATACTATTGTAAAGGATGAGAATAGTATTTTTGCCGATATTGATGGACAAATTGTTGATACAGGCAGTAAAATCAGTGTAGATCCCTTGTTGTCTATTTCGGGAGATGTAGGAGTTTCTACAGGTAATATAGATTTTACAGGCGCGGTCCATGTCAGCGGTAATGTACAGGCTGGTTTTGTCATCAAGGCTGCTGGTGATATCGAAGTCAAGGGTATGGTGAGCGGTGCAACGCTCGAGGGACAGAATGTATTTATATCTGGCGGTGTCCAGGGTATGAACCGGGGAAAGATTATTGCCCATGGAGATGTGCGTGCGAGTTTTGCAGAAAATGCCGATATACAGTCAGATGGGAATATTTATATAACGGATGTATCATTGCATTCTCAGCTACAAGCTGGAAAAAAGCTGATTGTGGAGGGAAAGCGTGGGCAGGTCACCGGGGGTACCTTAGCGGCAGGTGAGGAGATAAGAGCGAAGGTCATAGGAAACTTTATGAATGTATCTACACGGTTGTCAGTGGGCGTTAATCCAATGCTGCAAAAAAAATATCAGGACACCTGTAAGGAATATGCAGACTGCAAGAAACGTTTATCGCAGCTGACAAAGACACTGAATACGCTGGGGAAAATTGACATGAGCAGGCTTCCACCTGAACGTTTAGAACAAATTAATTCGCTAACAAGGTCGCAGTTTCCTTTAGCTGGTCTTGTAGAACGTGATGAGAAAATCATACGTGATTTAGAAATTGAGATGCAAAATATAAAAAAGGGCAAGATTCGTGTTCTGGATACGATATTTCCCGGGGTGAAACTGAAAGTAAATTCTGCGATGAAGAATATTCAAACCGAGCAAAAACACTGTACTTTTTATGTTGAGGAGGATGTTGTCAAGACAGGTCCTTATTGATTGTTTTGACAGAAGGAAAGGTGGCGCAGCAAGATGGATTTTAACCCGATGAACAGCTTGCAGATCATAGTTCCTAAGGCAACGGAAATTAGCCAGGTACAGCATAACTTGAATCAACAGCCGGTTATTCAACAAGATTTTGAAGCTATGCGCCAAAAAGCAGATGCTGCTTTGAAACAGAAACAAGTGCGGTCCCGGGAAGAACTGGAAGATGGGAAAATTAAGGATGATTCGGAGCGAAAAGGGAAACAAGGAAGATATACAGGAAACAGGAAAAGACACGTACCAAATGAGGATATTGAGGAATCCCGGGACGAAGATAAAATAGCAGTGGATTCCTTCAGAGGGCATAATATCGATATTAAGTTTTGAGATCAGGAGCAGGAAATGGTTACAGAGGTCTTGGGTTTTTTCATTATTATGGGGGCATTGGTCGTTTTTGTATTGCGCCGCCAGATGAAGCCGGCAGAATCGGAAAAGTTCGAGGTTGCGGCAGATAGGCTGCGGTATGAGTTGGAGCATTCGGCGGATGAGATTATCGTACGCATGGAGGATCATATGGGCAAGCTGGAGGCGCTTATTGCTGAAGCGGACAAGAGGGCTGCTTTGCTCGATAAGAAATTGGATATGATCAAAGGTATGCCACAGCAGAAACAGATGGATTTCCCCCATATTTTACAAGAATCAATGGAAGATGAGAGCGGAGACTTGTCCGTTGCTAAGACGTTTGAGGCGGCTTTGGGCGTCGAACAGGAGACAGAGGAAGCACAGGCATCGCCGGAGCTGGACAGCAAAGGGATACAGGGACAGGGGACTCTGCCTATGCATGCATCAAGGGTAAGGGCGCTTTTGCAGCAAGGCTATTCGACAGAGGCTATTGCCAAGGAAACCAACATGGGTAAAAGCGCTATCGAATTGATTCGGCAAATGAATCGGGTGCACCAGTAGCTGAATCGAATGCGGATTGGTGTATAATTTTCATGAGGGAGAGATGCAAATGGGCAAAACAGTAAGCATTGCCAAAGATAACAATACACTTAAAAAAGCTTATGCTATAAGGCGGCAGGTATTCATAGAAGAACAACATGTTCCTGAGAAATTGGAAATGGATGCATATGACGAAGCACCTTCTACAAAGCATTTTTTGTTGTGTGCACAGGATGGCTGTGCACTGGGGACAGCGCGCATGCGTCCTTATGATGCGCATACAGCCAAGGTTGAGCGTGTTGCTCTTTTGGCTGCTGCACGTGGTCTTGGCGGTGGGCGGATGCTTATGGAGGCAGTGCAAAATGCCGCAGAAAAAGCAGGCTGCAGGAGGTTGAAACTCGCGGCGCAGGTTCATGCACGGAAATTTTATGAACACTTGGGGTTTGAAGCGCAGGGAGATACTTATTATGAGGCAGGAATCCTCCATATTGATATGGTAAAGGCTATAGGCAATAAATAGTGAATCGATAGGATATGTTTGAGTTTGGTCTGGATGGCATATACTGAAAATACCATAGGGAAGTTTCTAATATGCGCAACAAGGGCGGCGGCTGGTATCAGAGCCGTTTTTTTTATGCGCCCAGTTCTTTTTTATAGTGATAGGGATTATTTTTTGGCAGTATACCGCATGGAAATCCATAATAACAGGAGAGATGCTCCAAAATAAGATGCGTAGGGGTGAATGTACTGATTCATTCCATAGGCAAGTATTGGGCCGAGGGCTGCGCCTAAATCAACGAGCAGAGAGTATAAAGTCATAATCTTTACCTTGGCTGAGTTTACTGCTGCATCGGCAGCCAGGACATCTGCCAGGGTTGTCAGAGAGGTTGCTGTCAATTGAAGGAGCATGAGGATAAGAAACCATAGTATGTTTGGCAATTTTAGAGGCAGTAAGGCGAAAAGGATTCCGGCAAGCAGGGTAGAGACAAGAAATAGAGGGTAACGATTATGCTTTGTGTCGGTAAGGCTGCCTACTTTAGGAGCCAGGAAAGGTTCCCAGCACCAACGGATTGCCTGCAGGATGCCACCAAGGGAAGCTGCGCCTATAATGAAATCTCCCACTGGGATTGCCGGTGCGTTGTGGATTTCAATCAGATAGCTTATAGTTGATGTGAACATTCCCTGATAAATCATGGCAATCAACATTCCAATACATAATATCGAAAGGATATCCAGATTTTTCAGGAAGGAAAAATTGGCTTCCTTTGTGGATTGTTCCGCAACCATGCCTTTTGAGGACTTTTTTATATAAAGAAAAACTATCGGAATACAGCAGACCGAGACGGCAGCAAAACAAAAGGACGTAGTACGGATACCTGTAACATCGGTGAGAATACCACCTGCGAGCATGCCAACTAAGCTGCCTAAGCGATAAAGCCCGTTATAAAGGCCCATACATTTTCCACGGTTGAGGTCTGTAGATACATCCATGATGGTAAAATAGGCTCCCAGACGTAAGAATGTCCAGGCTACACCCCACAGGCAGCGAAGCAGAATAAAGAATATAAAGTTGGATACGATTCCGTAACCAACGGTTGTAAGTATGGTCAGAAATACAGCGATAAAAATGCCATTTCGCGCACTTAATTTTTTATATAAATGACTGACAAAAGGGTTGAGCGGCAGACGCACGAATCGATTGACAGACAGAATGATGCCAATTTGCCATAGGGAAGTCAGTCCCATCTCGGTCCAATGTGTTGGTAAAACAACATACAGCATGGAGTCTCCGATAAGACAAGCAGCGGTGATGAAAGAAATTACATAAATGGGGCGTTCCTTCATGGGTTCATCTCCTGACATAGTTGTTACTTTTAAGGCTTGTTTTTGGATGCAGGCTCTTATATAATATAGCTGACAAAAAATAATAAGTCTAATATATGTTTTTGGCAAATTCATAAAATATTTTTATGAATCGAGGTGAAAAGAATGAATCTCCATGCGCTCCGTATATTTATGATGGCTGCTTCGCAAAAAAGCGTTACGGCTGCAGCGAAGATTTTTTCTATTAGTCAGCCAGCAGTCACCATTCAGATTCGTAATTTGGAAAAAGATTTGGAGTTAAAGCTGATAGAACCTTCAGGACGAGGGATACAATTAACGCCGGCAGGCAAGATCCTGTTCCAGCAAGCCTGCTATTTGTTTGACATCGAACAGAGCATTGAGGCTAAGATGAAGGACTTAAGATATGATGGTATAGGAACGCTTCGTATTGCTTCAACTTATCTGCCTGCGAATTTTCTGCTGCCGCAGTGGTTGGCACATTTAAAAAGGAACTTGCCGGAAATCAAGGTTGATTTGTATAGTGGAAATTCTGCAGAAGTGCTGGAACAACTGACCCATTATAAAGCTGACGTGGCTTTTGTCGTAAAGGAAAAATGGAACCAGCCGGATATCAGGCTGTGCCATCTTATGGATATGGAGTTTTGGTTTATTGTGCCATCAGATCATAGGTTTAATGGAAAAGAAGTGTCCCTGTCTGATTTGGCCAGGGAACCATTTCTTTTTCGGGAAAAGGGGAGTTCAACACGCGAAATACTCTTTGCTTTGTGCAGGGTGCATGGTGTTGCTCCGCCAAGTATAGGTTTGCAGTTTCACGGCCTGAATGAGTCCATACATTCTGTAGCTGCAGGCTATGGGGTCATGCTGGCACCATCGCTTGCTGTGCGCCGGTATGTAGAAAATAAGGAAGTTGGCAGGGTTTGGGTTAAAGGAATTGAAATCAGGCGGCCTATATATTTTTGTAAGCGCGAGGCTGAGCAGGAAGTACCTCGATATGAGATGAAGTTTCTGGAAATTATTGAACAGGATTTAAAGGATAAGCTATGGTTCTAAAGGGAATGATTTTTCATATTGTTGCGGTAAGAACCCTTGGCTTGAAGGGCGGCATATAGCATTATAGCAACAAAACACCCCTGTAACCATAAAGCGGTTCCAGGGATGTTTTGTATGGGGGCTGTATATGATGCTAAGGATATAAGAAAAGAAATATTTTTGTCAGTCGGTATTGGGCTGGACTTTATTTTCTAAGGCGTCTTTTTTGCCCAGGATGCTGTGCTGATAGCTATAGCCGAAGTATATTGCGCAGCCGATCGCACACCAGACGATGAACCGAACCCAGGTTTCCCAGGGAAGGTTGCACATCAGATATCCGCAGGAAAAAACTGCTAGTGGTGCTATGACCCAGACAAACGGGCAGCAGAAGGTTCTGGGTAAATCCGGTTTGGTTACGCGAAGAACGAGAACGCCGATGGCAGCAACGAGAAAAGCGCTGAGTGTGCCAATGTTTGCCATTTCTGCAATGAGACCGATAGGCGCGAAGCCGGAGATAGCAGAGACAAAAATGGCGCCGAGAATTGTGACAATGTAAGGCGTGCGATAGCGTTGATGGATTTTGCAGATCTTTGCCGGAACCATGCCATCGCGACTCATAGCAAAGAAAATACGGGCCTGTCCATAAAGCAGCACTAAGAGCACAGTTGTGATACCGGCAATGGCACCCACGCCAACGAGAGCCGAGCCCATGTTATACCCTATATAACGCAGTGCGAAGGCAACCGGTTCAGGATTGTTGAGTTCTGTATAGGGAACGATGCCTGTGAGTACAGCCGCTACGACGATGTAGAGGATGGTACAGACAATAAGGGAACCGATAATGCCGATTGGGAGGTCATGTGAGGGATTCTTGCATTCTTCGGCCGAGGTTGCTACAGCATCGAAGCCGATGTAAGCGAAAAAAACGATAGCGGCGCCGCCGGCGACACCAGAAAAGCCGAACGGCATGAAGGGTTCCCAATTTGCTGTATTTACATGAGGGCCGGCAAGCAGCAAAAAGATGAAGACGGCTGCAAGCTTTACAAATACCAGAATCCGATTCAGCTTGGTGCTTCCTTGTGTACCATGGATAAGAAAAAAGGATAGAAGCAGTGTAATAAAGATAGCTGGCAGGTTGATGATACCGCCATCTGCTGGTACACGCGTAAGAGCCTGTGATATTTCTATACCCGCGGACTGCAGAAGCCCGGTGACGTAACCGGACCAACCAGATGCCACGGCACTTGCTGTGACAGTGTATTCGAGGATAAGGTTCCAGCCTACAAGGAAGGCAATGAATTCTCCAAGTGAGGCATAGGTATAGGTATAAGCGCTGCCTGAAGATGGCACAATGGAAGCAAATTCTGCATAAGCAAGAGCGGCAAATGCGCAAGCAGAGCCTGAAATAACAAAAGAGATGGTTACCGCGGGGCCGGCATATTTGGCTGCTGCGACGCCAGTGAGAACAAAAATACCGGTGCCAATGATACAGCCAATGCCAAGAAGAATGAGGTCGAAAGCGTTCAGGCTCTTTACCATACCGGAGGAAGCAGCCATATTGCGCATTTGCTCTATGCTTTTGGTACGAAATAAATTCATGATAATACCTCGATTCTTTATTTATGTATCCTTATACATTATAGAGATAGAAAAAAACGGCGTCAAATAATAAAATCAAAGTTTTCTTTATATAATTAAGATATATATGGATAATACATTATATTATTCTGTATAAACGCCATATACAACCAAATAATATAATAAAAATTAAGGTGAGGGTAAAAAATGCTGTATTTGTCCATGCAGTATGGATGTGTGGATGATTTGTGTATATATGAATTGTGATTTGCTGATAAAAGCTTGTTATTTCAAAGCAGTATGGAATTATAGTACAATAACAGAGTACGTATAATTCCGGAGATGCAGGTTGCAGACAGAAATATGAAATGAGGATGATTGCGTGTTAAAGGAGCAGAGAAATAGTGATATGGAGGAAGAGCATAAGCGACGTATCCGCTATAAAGGAACATATCCAAAAAATTATAAAGAAAAATATAAAGAGCTGCAGCCAGAAAAATATGCAGCTACAGTCGAAAGGGTTATAGGAAAGGGAAGCACACCTGCAGGTACGCACATTCCAATTATGGTTAAGGAAATATTGGAATTTTTACAGGTAAAACCTGGCCAGAGGGGCCTTGATGCGACATTGGGATATGGTGGACACACGTTGGAGCTGATGAAGATGCTTCAGGGGCAGGGACATATGTATGCTATGGATATTGATCCAATTGAATCGGCAAAGACGCGGAAGCGTTTGGCCAAGCTTGGTTTTGATGAAAATATATTTACGGTTTGCCTGATGAATTTTGCCAATATAGATACGTTGGCAGCTAAGGCAGGATTATTTGATTTCGTATTAGCGGATCTGGGGGTGTCCTCCATGCAAATAGACAACCCGGACAGGGGATTCTCCTATAAAAATGATGGACCTTTGGATCTAAGGATGAATCCTGAAAAAGGATTTTCAGCGGCAGAACGCTTGCAAAGCATAGCATGGGAGGAATTGGCCGGTATGCTTGATGGAAATGCGGATGAGCCTTTTGCTGACAGGATTGCGAAAACCATCGTAAATGATATCCGGCGCGGACAAATTATTGATACAACATCGAAGCTGCACCATGAGATTGAAAAGGCTTTGCAGATTGTGCCGGAAGCGGATCGTAAGGAGTCTGTCAAAAAATCCAGTGCACGTACATTTCAGGCGCTGCGCATTGATGTGAACCACGAATATGAAGCTCTATACGATTTTTTGGCGAAGCTGCCGGCATCTGTGTCTTCAGGAGGACGCATCGCTATTTTGACCTTCCATTCAGGAGAGGACCGATTGGTTAAGAAAGCCTTTAAAGAGTTTTACAACAGAGGCGTTTATCAGGCAATCGCCCAAGAGGTAGTCCGGCCATCGGCAGCGGAATGCATCCATAACCATCGGGCACATTCGACAAAGATGCGATGGGCTGTTCGGGCATGAATATGATTTTTGTCAGATTATGTCGGATTTTTAAAGCTGGTTATATAATTAGAATAAATATTCTGCTTTTCTGAAATTATTGTTATTTCAGATGACAGAAAAATTATAAGGGAGATGGTTTTTTTGAGAAAATGGTTAATTTCCTCATGCATGGTAGCGGTACTTATGGTATTTGGCATGCAAGGCGCATTAGCGGCGCCTGCTGGCGACAAGCCGAATATACGGATTATTGCTACAGGTGGTACAATTGCGGGCAGTGCGGCTTCTGATACTGCCACAACCGGTTATAAGGCCGGAGCTTTGGGCATAGATACGCTCATAAATGCTGTGCCGGAGTTGAAGAATTATGCGAATGTATCCGGAGAGCAGCTTTGCAGTATAGACAGCAAGGATATGACCAACGCTATATGGTTGCAGTTAGCCAAAAGAATCAATGCCTTGTTGTCGCAGGATGATGTTGATGGCATCGTCATTACACATGGTACGGATACGTTGGAAGAAACCGCTTATTTTTTAAACCTTACAGTCAAGAGCGATAAGCCGGTTGTCTTAGTGGGCGCTATGCGTCCGGCAACAGCTATTAGTGCTGACGGGCCAATGAATCTATTGAATGCCGTTCGTGTTGCCTCCAGTAAGGCAGCAGTGGGGAAAGGTGTTTTGGTGGCGATGAATGATGAGATTAATGGTGCACGGGATGTAACGAAGACCAATACCACGACCGTTAGTACTTTCAAAGCACCAGAACTTGGTTTTCTTGGATATATTAACGATGGGGTTCCGGAATTTTACCGTGAGTCTACACGCAAACATACCAGGCAGACAGAATTCAATGTGAATCATATGGATGCACTGCCTTATGTAAAGATTATTTACGGGCATGCTGATGATGATGGGCTTTTTGTGGAAGCAGCAATCAAAGCTGGAGTAAAGGGTATTGTTTATGCGGGTACTGGAAATGGCAGTATTCATAAGAACGCAGAAGCAGCGCTTGCGAAAGCAGCGGCCCAGGGGATTGTAGTGGTAAGGAGTTCGCGTGTTGGAAATGGTACAGTTATTCCAGCAGAGCAGTCCTATATAGATGAGCACTTTTTGGACGGTGATTCCTTGAATCCGCAGAAGGCGCGTATTTTATTGCAGCTGGCACTTACCAAGACCAATGATTTTGCTGAAATTCAACAGATGTTTAAGATATATTAATATAGTCGGTAAAAATGGACAGCCTCTGGTTAGGAAATCTGTAACCAGAGGCTGCTTTGTGTATATATTTAAGATGCATAGTATCTTTTTTATGCTGAGAGAAATTTTTGAAGGACCTTTGTGTTATACTTATTGAATAAATAATATACCACAAATCTTTTGGGGGCAGAGCTCATATGGATAGGGAACTGTGTACAGGGATTCGGTAGAGATATGGAGCAGAAAATGGAACACACAGAAATTGATTTGACAAGATGTCTTTTCAGGTATCAGAATACAGCTTGCAGCAAATGTGAGGAACTATGTCCGCAGCAGGCTATAGCAGTCCGGAAAATTGATATGGAACGCTGCAATAGCTGCGGCTTGTGTACGGCAGTTTGCCCGACAGGGGCCATAAAGACATGCTGTTCCTATGAAGAGAAGCTAGCACGTTGTATGGAAAAAAATGAAGTGCTCATGGTGTGCGAAAAAGCAGTATACTCCAGCGGTTTTTCATGTCTGGGATTTCTTGATCGGCATATGCTTTGGGCTATGGCAGCGTCTCATGATGTTTGTCTCGATATATCGAATTGTGCTGCTTGCAATGCGAAAATATATACCTGGCTGTCCGGGGAAATCGCTGCGTGTAATGCAGTTCTGTGCCAAGCATCACGCAGAGAAGTTCGCTGTGTTGTCGCCAAAGAGATGCCGTCAGAGGAAGCGAAAGTAAGCCGCAGGGACTTCTTCCGGCAACTTTTCGGGGCAGCCGTGGAGACGGTTGAGGTCATTGCTAAGCCAGAGAAAAAGGGACCTCTGGAGATTTTTGATGAAGCGCAATGGATCAAAAGAAAGACAACAGATAGCTGCAGTCTGTTTCCCGGGCTTATGCTTACAGGGAGTTGTAATGCTTGTGGCATGTGTGGTATGATTTGCCCTGAAAAGGCGGTCTCTGTTGAGGAGACAGAAAAGGATATTATATGGCGCTTTTCTTCGCTGGCTTGTAAGGCATGCGGGCTCTGCATTGTACATTGCCCTAATCATGCGCTGGAGTTTGCCCCCGGTGACACCAGGAATGAAACACTTCGGATTGATTTTCCGCATTGCAGTCAATGTGGGAAGCCTTTTAAGCCCATAGGAGATTCGACGGTATGTATGGAATGCCATCAGCAGGCTAACGGGCTTTAGGGAAAGTTCTTCCAGGTGGGATCCTTGCTTTATATAAAAATAATGGTCATGATGTTTGTATTGCGCTATAATAATGCTATAAGAATTTAAGACAGATTAATTATCTGTGGAAATCCCCGTGAGTTTTCATGGGGATTTATTTTGGGGAGGTATTTTGTTTTGCAGGAGAAATTATCCTTTAGTTCATGTGTTTTAGTTGGTTCTATGCTTTTTGGTATGTTTTTCGGAGCTGGCAACTTAATTTTTCCGGTGCATATGGGACAGGAAGCTGGCAGCCAGTTTTTGCCTGCGACGATAGGTTTTCTGGTTACTGGTATCGGGTTGCCATTTTTAGGGATTGTGGCAATGGGCGTATCGGGCAGCAATGGACTTTTTGATTTGGCAAGCCGCGTACATCCGTCTTATGCAAAGTTTATGACGATTTTATTGTATCTGACGATTGGGCCGGCATTTGCGCTTCCGAGAACGGCGACGGTTTCTTATCAAATCGGGTTGGCACCTTATATTGCTGAACAACAGCAGACGATGGCCTTAGCAGGTTTTACGCTTATTTTTTTTGTAATAGCTATTTTATTTGCCCTGCGGCCAAGTAAAATTCTTATTTGGATTGGCAAGTTGCTGAATCCGCTTTTTTTGCTGTTTTTGGCGATGCTCATAGCTATTGCATTCTTTCAGCCTATGGGCAGCGTGAGTACCGCAGCTGTACACGGAGATTACAGCAGCCATGCTTTTTTCAAAGGTTTTACAGAAGGCTATAATACAATGGATGTGTTGGCTTCTTTAGCTTTTGGTATTATTGTTATCCGTACGCTCAGAGATTTGGGTATCCGTACGCCGGCTGGCATTATCCGGGGATCGGTCAAGGCGGGATTCGTCACTATTTTGCTTATGGGTGTTATTTACAGTTGTTTGGCCTATATTGGGACTACGAGTATCGGCGCTTTTGAACTTTCGGACAATGGTGGTATTGCCTTAGCACAGATTGCGTCTTATTATTTTGGCTCTTTTGGTGCCTTGCTTCTTGCGGTAATTGTAACGCTTGCGTGCCTGAAGACGGCAATCGGTCTCATTACGGCATGCTCAGAGACTTTTGAGGAGTTATTTCCTGCCACATGCAGTTATCGGACCTATGCACTTATTTTTACAAGTATATCTTTTCTGGTGGGGAATATCGGACTTACAGAAATCATCACGCTTGCGGTACCAATTCTGATGTTTCTGTATCCTCTGGCAATTACCTTGGTATTTTTGGCGTTTTTATCGGCTATTTTAGAGGGGCGACGCTGTGTCTATCAGATGACGACGCTGTTCACTTTGCTTGCCGCCATTGGTGATGCGTTGAATGCATTGCCGGCTGGTGCCAAGGACTTGTCGTTTGTACAGTCCCTTTTGCATGTATATGCACAGCTGCCCTTCTTTTCGATTGGCATGGGATGGATTGTGCCGGCAATTTTAGGATTTATTATAGGAAATTGCATGTTCGTCTTAAAGAATAAAAATGCTTAGGAGAAGATTCATAAGATGCTATTTGGATTTTTTTTGATTTGCTTTGTTGCCTCGGTTATTGGTGCTATTTGTGGTATTGGCGGTGGTGTG
>WSSedB1CaDRAFT_10000846_pt1 | contig 12505 bp, 9 predicted proteins | sample WetSurSB1Cattail_FD_9460 | JGI IMG/M metagenome (IMG submission 9460)
CGGCTGCTGCGGGCAACCATGGAGATGGTCTCGGCGGTGGACTGGTATGAAGCGATAAACTGATGCACGGAGCCCTCCTTCAGATGCGGATTGCCAAGAGAGGCCTCCACCAGGAGTGGCAGTCCCTCACGCAAGAGCGCCTCCACCACCGCCGCCGTTCCCCTGCGCGCCAGGGTTATCTTGGTACCCAGCGGTTGCGTGGGAAGTCTCTGCACGATACAACGCTCTGCCAGAAGGCGCAGATCGGGCGTCACACCAGGCATGGCGCACACCTTGGCCAGATCGAGAATGTAAAAACGAGGTAGCAGGGTTTGTGCTATGTGCGCGGGAGCATCGGGGTGACAGACCAGGGCAAAGGTGACCTTGTAACTTTCAAGATGCCGTTTTGACGCATAGAGCGAGGTGAAAATGTCTTCCGTCAGACCTCGGCGCTTCAGAAGCGCCAGCAGGTGATTTTCATCAAGCACGGGATTGCGCAGGGCTGTTAGCAACGCTTCACCGCTCTGGTTCTGCAGGTGCTGAAAAAGCTCTTCCTTGTCGGCGCTCAATACGCATTGCAACTGCTGCGACAGAGTATAATCGATTCCCGTCGCTTTTGTTGTTTGATTCATGGTGACACCTGCCATTGTTGGCCGAAACACGGCCTGTTCTGATCGGTTGCACAGCACAACGCTTCGTGATAGAAGTGTCATAGTAACATCCACATTATACTCTTGCCACCAGGAAAAACGTCCATGGTTCCGGTTTTCGACAAGAGCACGTTCCCGGCGGCAAGCGGGATCAACGACAGGGAGTTGGCGCAAATCAGCGCCATCCTGGCCAGGAAGCGCAACTTCAGCTTGTCCGGCTATAAAAGCATGTGCATGAAGCGCCGGGTTGCCATCAGGATACGCGCTACCCATTGCCGTGACACAGCCGAATACCTTGGCCTGCTGCTGAAGAGCGAGCAGGAACTGGACCTGCTCCAGAAAGTGCTGACCATTCATGTCAGCCAGTTCTTTCGCAACCCATCCCTGTTCGAAAAGCTGCGTTGGCAGGTGCTGCCGGAGCTTTTTGCCACGGCGGAAGCACGGGCGGACAAGAGCCTGCGAATTTGGTGCCTGGGATGCGCCGGTGGCGAGGAACCCTATAGCTTGGCAATCCTGCTTAAGGAGTATTTCACCCGCGAGCTCAGACACGTGGCGACCACCATCACGGGAACCGACATCGATACTGAAACGCTTGTCACGGCGCGCGGAGGCTCATACGGCAAAGATCGCCTGAGAGATGTTTCCCCGGTGTTCCTGAAACGCTACTTTCAGCCACACGGCGAACGTTTCCACCTGACTCCCGAAATACGGGATATGGTCACATTCACCCACGACAACATCACCAATGTCGATTGTTACATTCCCAACGATATGGTGCTGTGCCGCAACACACTGATCTACTTTACCCGGCCCGAGCAGGAAAACATTCTGAACCGCATTGCGGAGATTCTGCCCGCGCACGGCATCCTGGTGCTGGGAAAATCTGAAACCCTGGGTCGAAACATGCGCCGGCGCTTTGCGTCGCTCTGCCCGATCGAACGGATCTATCGCAAGATTGCATAACGTATTTGTAACTATTCAGATAAGGTAATATGCGTCGGCAACATAACCCCTCCCGGCCTCCCTTTAACTTAAGGGGAGGAGAAAAGCTCCCCCTCTTAAGCTAAGAGGGGGCTGGGGGGAGTTATGACAGGGTATGTGCTGAATAGAATACACATATTTTGAGTTCAACCGTACTCACAACCCGACTCATTCATGGAGAAATGGCATGCGTATCCCCATAGGTTACAAATTCATCCTCGGATTCATTGTGGTTGTAGCGGCGGTGGCATTTAGCCCCAAACTGGTCGGCAATCTCGGTTATTCCGCAGAAATCAGTAACCTCTTGGGATATGCCGTGGCGCTGACCGTTGGATTGATCCTGGGATGGGCCTTCTCCAAAAGCTTCACCGCCAATATCGGCAAACTCACAAGCGCTGCCGAATCCATCAGCCAGGGCAACCTGACCCGCGATGTGGTCATTGCCGGCTCGCGCATCCCCGATGAAACCCACGACCTGGCCAACCTGATCAACCTGATGCTCCAGAACCTGCGCGACCTGGTTGGGCATATCAAAACAACCTCGCGGCAATTGACCGAATCGGCGCACGAGATAAACTCTACGGCTCTGGAGATCAACGCATCCACCGAAGAGGTGGCACAGACCATTGAACAGATCTCCCGTGGTGCGGAAACCCAGGCCGAAATGGTGGAAAAGAGTTCTCGGACCATCCGAGAAATGGCCATCTCCATCGATCTTGTTGCAACCCGGGCCAGGGAAACAGCGGCGGCGGCACGGGAAACAAGCCAGACCGCCCGGCACGGCGGCACTCTGGCCACCGACTCCCTGGAGCGGGTAAAGATATTTTTCGACCACCAAGAGAACATTGGCCGGCAGTTCGAGACCTTTAACAGCAAATTGCAGAAGGTAAACAAGATAGCCATCTTCATCGGTGACGTGGCTCGCCAGACAAACCTGCTGGCGCTTAACGCCTCAATCGAGGCTGCTCGAGCCGGCGAGTACGGCAAGGGTTTTGCGGTGGTGGCCGAGGAGGTTCGCAAACTGGCGGATGGTTCCGCCAACTCGGCTTCCGAGATCAACGAAATGATTGAAAGCCTCCGGGAGGAAAGCCACCGGTTGCACGACTCCATCCTGGACAGCTCACGCACCATCAAGGAAGGGAAGAAAAATATTGATGTCACCGCCACGGCCTTCCAGGAGATCCTTAAAACGGTTCTGGAGACTGAGCGCAGGGCCACCAGCATTGCCGACCTTTCCCAGATGCAACTGGAGGGTTCGGGCAACATGGTCAAGGCGGTGGACGAAATCGCCAAGGTGGCCGACGACAACGCGGCCGCCACGGAGCAGGTTTCGGCCGCGACCGAGGAACAGCTTGCAGCCATGCAGGACATGGCTTTGGCAACCAAGGAACTGGCCGAACTGGCCGAGAAACTAATGTCCGTTGTCGAACGTTTCCAGGTCCAGAGCGAAGAGCAACCGCAGTCGTGAACAGTGATGACCGTAAATACCTGATCTTCAGTCTCTCGGGAAAACTCTACGCCTTTGAACTATCGCAGGTTGCCGAGGTTTGCGAACCGCAGCCCTTATGGCCGATTCCGGCTGTCCCCCCATGCTACCGTGGCGCCATGAACTTTCACGGCTCCATCGTGGCGGTCATGGATCTGGCTGCCTTTATGGGCCTGCCGGAACAAGGCGAACCAGAAAAACTGATTGTCCTCCATGGCGGTATTGCATCCTTGGCATTTCTGGTGGAGCGGGTCATACGTATTGTATCGGCCGATCAGGTAGAGCTGTGGGAGACAACTGACGAGCCCTTTACCGATACCCTGGTCGTGCTTCCCGAAGGTCAAGCCACACTGCTAGATGCGCAAGCCATCACTGAGCAGGCAAGCGGGAGCATCAATACACCGATGTGAGTCTCGCAAGCGATAACGTCTTAAAACCGTTCAGCAGAGGGGACAAACCAGGAACGCAAAAGTCTGCGAGAAGGTGTTGTACATGACCGAAAGCTTGAGATGCTGACGGCAAAGCTGGAAGGTTATTTGTCAACGATAAAGATTTGCCCCCCCCATGTTTTATTTCACCCCGATTTCCCCTTATAAATGGTTTACTTCCGTCGAATGTTTGTGATAATTTTATGGCAGGAGTAATGCCATGAAAACAATGACAACAAAAACACATAATTTTCATGTACCGCTATCCGTGCCACTTTATAAGCGTTTAAAAGATACCGCCGCCCGTCAGCATAAACCTGCCACTCAGTTGGTCAAGCAAGCCGTGGAATACTGGCTGGCAGACCAGGAAAAGCTTGCGGTTCACGAAGAAATCGCCGCTTATGCGGGCGCAATGGCCGGAAGTAATGAAGACCTTGACTCATTGCTTGAATCAGCTTCTGCTGATTTCCTTGCAGATGAACAGGTGTCGCAGTGAAACGTGGTGACATCTGCTGGGCTAATCTTGCCCCACGCTCAGGTTCCGAACAGACCGGTCGCCGGCCAGTAATAATTCTCTCTCATGATGCCTTTAACCAGACCCCCGGTTGGCGTTCCATAATAGTGATTCCACTAAGCACATCAACAGCACAGGCTCGCAGAGGTCCTACCGTGGTAATAATGCCAGCCGCCACAACCGGACTGCCTCATAATAGTGTTGCACTCTGTCATCAGATCACTACCCTTGATCGCGGCAAACTTGAAGAACCATTCGGAACCGTACCCGTTTCATTCATGAAACAAATTGAAAAAGCCTTGTTAACGGCAGTTGCCATTTCAGTATCCGCGTGAAACAGCCTTTTATTCTTCCTCCAGCGCCATCTCATAACTCCCCCCCAGCCCCCAAATGATCAAAACACCAAAGGCCCAAAGAACCAAAGGCCAGAGAATCAAAATCAGATGGGGGACAGCACAATACGAAACCCGATGTAGCGGGTACGGAGGCCCGGGCTGCTCATGAGGCGAATCGCGCAACTAACACCGTCCTCAACATTGGTGAACGAGCCGCCACGACGTACGCGAGTGTCGTTACCTTCAAAACCCAGTTCGTCCCGGTAGCCTTCGTAACTCTCCTGCCATCTGGTGGCGCACCATTCCCAGGCGTTGCCGCTCATATCCAGCGCGCCACAGCGGCTGACGCCATCCGGAAAACAGCCCACCGCACTCGTCGCGTTGATACCGGTCTCATCGTAGTTGGCACGGTTGGGATCGATTTTCCCTTCCCAGGGGTAAATGCGACCATCCGTTCCCCGTGCCCCCTTTTCCCACTCGCTTTCCCTCGGCAACCGCACGACATGATCAGGGCCAATGTCACGGTTTTTGTGCAATTGTTCGGTCAGCCAGGCGCAGAACGCCACCGCTTCGTACCAGGTAACATTTACAATAGGATGGTTGGATAGATCAAACACACCACCATAGGCATCGGGAGCTGTACGCTCACCCTTCCATTTCCAACCATCCTCCGACCAGCAGCCGCGCCACTTCTCCGTGTAGCCGCCATCCCGGACAAATGCCGCGTACTGGGCATTGGTCACCGGATAGTGGGAAATCCGGTAGGCGGGCAACTCGACCCGACGTTGCGGTGTCTCGTCGTCATACATAGCCAGTTCTTTAGCGCTCCCCATGATGAACTGACCGGCAACAACATCGCACCAAGCGATGTCAGGCAGACCGTCGTCCCGCAAACCGACACCTGGCCGAGGATCGCCCATGCGCGCCAGCACTCGCCCCGCCTCGGCCCGCTCCACAGCGCCCAGTCTGCCCTGTTCCAGTATTTGAACCAACCGGCCCAGCAGCCGCTCGAGATACGTCGAGGCACCGCCCGCATTCTCCAGATCACGGCTAACCGCGTCGATACCCAGCATGGCGATTATCTGGCCCGCCCAGAGCACTTCGCGCCACTCGGACTCCCCGCGAGCCTCCCTGTCCGGGCAGAGGGCATAGGCCAGATCAAGCACATCCCCGGGCCTGCTCTTGTTGTAAAGCAACTCTTCGGAACCAAGTTGGGCAGCCAGTGCCCATAAATCACCCTCCTCAGCCCTGGTCCGGTATTCAGGGATGATCTCCCGCGTCCTGCCCCGGACCATGTGGCAACCTGCCAGATATTCCTGGAAAGTCCGATGGGGGAAGGTGTAGGTACGCGGCTTATGCCCATCGTCGTCGCCACCCCGCCCGATCAGCAGTCCGGCGCGCTGATCGCAATAGTCCAGGAAAGCGGAGGCCAACGCCACCCCGCCCAGGTACTCCGGCGCTTCCAGGAGCGCCAATATATCGCCACGGGACAGGTCGGCCTCGCTCCCCTGAATGCTCTGGATGCGATGCGCCTCGTAGCCGAGCCGCTCCAGAACAGCGCGCATTTTGAGGCTGTCGTTCAGTATTCCACCCAATTCGCTGGTGATCGTCAGTCCCTTGTGTTTCTGCCAGCGGTTGAGCAGAACCTGCACCGCCTGGGCATACAAGCGCACCCGCTCGCGGGGCAGGCCCACCTCGCGCTGGTGGATGATGGCCATGGTGGTCAACAACATGGGGTTTGAAGACATCTCGCGCAACTGGCCGGCAAGGGCCGCCTGGATCAGATCGCGGCTTCGTTCTCCGGCGCGGCCGCTCTCCAGACGATTCAGGCAAACTTGGGCGTTGTACCAGGCCATGATCAAGTTTCTGATTTTCTCTTCATCGAACGGTGCAAGCGTATGAGTCGTGAAGTCTCTCAGCACGGCCGCGCCGGTGTAGGAACGGATGCGGCAAGTGACAATCACCCGTTGCAGATTCGGATAGGCGCGCAAAACGGCGGCGACCGCACGGCGAACCAGCAGGCGGATGCTTGCTGGCACCTCATCCAATCCGTCCAGAATCAGGACCACACTCCACTCGGCCAAAATCTCTTCCAGGCGGTTTGTCAAGTCGCCAGCGCCCAGCAGCTCCAGATCGGCCCGCCACTGCTGGTGGACAGCATCGGCCAGAAGCTGCTGCTGTTCGCCATCCGAAAGCCCATCAAGGGAGAGCGAGGAGAGACGCGGCGAGAGATCACGCAGGGTGATCAGTAGCGGAAGCTGACAATTGCCCCAGCCGGGGAGCGGTTCGGTCTCGCCCAGGCAGGCAGCGGCCAGGCGCGACGCCAACTGACGCACAAAGGTGCTCTTGCCGCTGCCGGGATCGCCCAGCAGCACCAGCCGAGGGAATTGGGTCGCCGCATCCAGAGCGGAGAGCGGTTTCTCCTCTTCACGATCAAGTTGAATGGCCTGAGGTTTGGTTTCATTATCGCGGACCACTATGCGTGTCAGGGTATCGAGTGCGATGTAGACCTGATCCAGGCTCACATCCTGGCCCATATCCTGTTCCCCGCCCATCGCCGCCAGCGGCAGCACGTTGCACTGCTGCCACAGCCGCTTGAGGTAGCGCAGGCGCACCCGTTCGATGGAATCGAGTTGCGCAGGCAAAGATAGTATCTGGTTTTCGATTACCTGCTTTTCAATTGTAGTGACAAGCACATCGCGTCCAACATTTCCAGTAATGACACTATGATCATTGGCAAGAACAACATGCTTCCCCTGTGCAATCACGCCATCCACCTTAACAATTGCCCGATAGCGGGAAAGATTGCCGATCCGTTCCGACTCACTCCTCAGCGCTTCGAGAAACCACTCTTGATCGGCTTTGTTCATCCCGGACCGGGCCTGGTCAACTGCATCGAGTTTTTCCAGGATGCTATCAAGGGCTTCGACCAGTTCCGGATTGTCAACCTGCTGCCCGACCCAGTTGGCCACCTGCTCTTCGTTCACGGCGCCGGGTGTATCTATCCACTGCTGGATCTGGTTGGCAACCAGGTTTCCACCCACACTGCTTGCCACGCCTCCCAGCGCCATCATCACCGGCAGAAGCTGCCCCCCTTGGGCCGCCTCCACCAGCGGCAAGAGACTCATGCCGCAGAGAGCGCCATAGGTCAGGCAAGGCACGTCCTGCTGCTTGCGCTGCTTCAGCCAACCGCCAAGACCGCGTAGCTTATCAGCGGTGGAGTCTTTCCATGTTTTCAGATCAAAAGCCATACATGTGCCCCCTTGGAGATAACGAGCCCAGAAATGGCGACTCCACCATGGATCGCCACAGCAAAAAAGCCGCCAATCAGCATGTTTGCTGATCCGGCGGCCCTTTGTCGCTAATCTTTCTCCATCACCCATCCCGGACAATATTTATAAGAAGTTGCACATGTATACGCGCATCCCGGAGAAGCTGTCAAGGGGATGGAAGTCAGCTCAGCGAATCAATGACACGCGAGCACACCTTTTCGTGCGTGAGCCCTGAACAGTCAATCACCACATCCGCATAGCGTAAATACAATGCGCACCGTTCCGCATACAGATCGGCGAAACTCTGGTCCGGGCGCTTTGCAATCCCCCGCGTACTCAAACCCAGATCCCGTGACTCAAGCACGGCCAAGGCAACGTCAAGAAAGATGATCAGGCCGTCCTGACGCAGATGTTCCATGGCGGCATGACTGTAGACAGCACTTCCCCCCGTGGCGATGACGTGGTTTGAGCAATTCAGGCCACAAAGAATCCGTTCCTCGATACTCCGCAAAGCCAGGTAGCCCCGGGTGTCAAGTATGCTTTGCAAGCTTTGTTTTTCCGAGCTTTGAATAAGGATATCGGTGTCAACGAAATCACGCGAGGTCTGCTTGGCAAGCATGACTCCGAGCGTACTTTTCCCCGAACCGGGCATGCCGATCAGAACAATATTGGAAGATTTCATGTCCAGATTTTGAAACACTTTCAGCTCCTGAATCAAGCCCGCCGTCCGTCGATCTGTTCGAGAATCCCGTTCAGCAGATCCATCGGTGCCGGCGGACAACCTGCTATGTAGGCGTCCACAGGTAAGATTGCCCTCACGAGGCATAACTTTCGCCGAAAACCGCGCCGTTGCGGCCACAATCGCCGACAGCCATCACCAGCTTGGGGTTGGGTGGCATTGTAGGTGCGCTTCAGCGCGATCTCCGCTTTTTACGTCAGCGAATCTCACCTTCTGCCATCGCTTCGAATACTTCCTCCAAACTTTGCACAACATATCCGATGGATTCGGTAACTTCCGGCGGCGCTTTTGCCTGAAATGCGATGTTGCGAATGATCAGAAGCGTCTTGCGCATGTACTTCAAATCCCGAACCGCCTCCCAACTCATGGCCTCGTCAATTTGGAACAGGAGGCTGTCGGAGTCCTGAAATGGGTGATGCTTCTCCACTTCGTGCCTTAATAGCTGCCACGCGCCTTGCAGGTCAGATAGAGCCGTCTTGCAGGCTAATTTTTTCTCTTCCATGAATGCCAATTTAGTGTTCCTTTCTACGGGAGAACGGGTATAGCTTTGACCTGCCGGGTTTTCGGGCAGGTCGTAAGCCTTGTTGTCATCTGCATTTTAATTAAGCCCTCACTTTTAACTTCGCAACACACTGATATTCATGAATTTATAGTCTGGTTTCAAGCTCCTCAATCGTCTGTTCCATCAAATCGACTGAGCGTTTGAGTATGGCGGCATCAAACGAGAATTTGGCCCCGACTGTCGCGAATAATTCAGGCAAGGTAACTGTTGCGCCCAGAGAAAATGCTGTGCGGTAGGCTTTGACCGCCCCTGGGTAATCCGTCAGTGAATTGGCCCAAACTTGCGCCGCGCCAAGCTGAGCCAGCCCATACTCGACATAATAGAACGGATAAAGGTAGATATGGAGTATCCTCTGCCAGCGCACGGCTTTGTGCTCCTCCAGACCACTCCAGTCCACCCCCACCATGTAACGATCACAGAGTTCGCTCCATTTTTCGCTGGCTCTGACCGGGTCACTTGCCAGATCATGGTTTTCATAAATCCAGTGCTGGAAAGCATCTACCATGGCTATGTTCGGCCAAAGAATCAGGTTGGTTTCAAGATGTTTGATGCGCGCGCGCGCAGCTTCGGCTTCGGTGTACATGCCACTTTCCATCAGGTAACGACTGCCCAGATGCTCCATGGCCATTGAAGCTACTTCGTTGAATTCCATTGGCGAGTATTTGATATTGTGGAACAGGTCAATCCCGGCGGTTTCGAAGGTGTGGAAGCTGTGTCCGCCTTCGTGCAGCAAGGTTTTCACATCAGCGTGCGTACCGACCGAGTTCATAAAAATGAATGGCCGGTGCGACACTAGGAACATAGTACAGTAGCCGCCGGGAGCCTTGTTTTTACGGTTTTCCAGATCAAGCAGCCCTTCGGTCACCATCGTTTGGTAACGGCGGCCAAATTCCGGGTCAACCCGGTCGAAAATTTTTTGCATCCCGTGGTTCAGTTCGTCCACCGTCTTGAACGGGCGGATGGGATTCAATCCGTTGGGGTCAGCTTCGGTATCCCAGAGCCGCAGAGTATCCACGCCAAGTTTTTTCCGCCATCGCTCGCGTATACGCGCTGCCGCCGGAACGACCACTTCTTCGATGGCGCGGTGGAACGACTTGGCGTCTTCGGGGGTATAGTCAAAACGGTGCTTGTCCTGCCATTGGAAGGCGCGATAATCAGCTTTACCAGCATTGATGGCGACCTGACGGCGAATTTCCATCAGCTTCGTCCAGATTTCGCCCAACGGCTCAAAGTCAGCATACTGGCGATCAAACACCAGCCGCATGGCTTTTTCGCGCATGGCACGATCATTTTCCAGTTGCAATGGAGACATTTGCGCGATAGTGCGCTCTTCGCCCTCCCAGTTCACGGTTTGCGCAGCCATAATTTTGTTGTATTCCAGACCAAGCTTTTGTTCCTCAGACAGAAGCGGCAGGTTCTCAGCACAAAATAAATCGGCTTCGGCGCGTATGTTCCGCAAAGCAATCCTCAAACCATTCGGCTCAAGTTTACTGGCAAGAAGTTTTTGATTCAGGGCATTTTCGGCTTCCTGACTCTTGGGAAAGATCGTATCCAGAAAGTGTGCATAAAGCTTTTTGCCTTCTTCATCCGCCGTGTTGATCGTCGTACGCACCGATAATCGTGTCTGAATTTCGAAAACATGCCGAGTCAAATCTGACCAATCTTTTAACCATGCATCCACATTATCAGAGTTTAAATTAAAAGTTTGCAAATCCTGATAATAGGGTGCTATCTCGGCCCAAGTCCATTTCAGCAATGCTTCCGTATTGTCAGGATAGTTTTTCATGGTTTTCTCTGGAAAAAAATACGTGGAATCTCAAGGGGCATATCAGGCGACTGGTCAGATCACAATCCGTCACATTCTTCCTTGGCGACCAACTCGTAGATCACCAGATCTGGCCAACATCTCACTTTGTCTGTAAACTTCAAAGATTTTGCAAAACACCATTTACACAACCTACTGTATTTTAAACAAAATAATTGTTGGCCAATACCCCAACCAGAGATAGTGGCCAGATCAGTACAACACCCTTGAATCAATTTACGGATTGCTTCGCTCTGAGTTTGTTGTACGAAAAAGCCAGGAAGACCCTGTCCGATTGGTGTATATCTCTCATAAGCTCTTTGGGCTGCTTATGCCGCATCCGGCCAGCACCACTACGGCGCGTCCGCAAACCCTGCCCGACAAACCCGGTTTGCTCCACATCTTTTCCTCTTGTAATCACTCCGTCGCCCCAAACGCCGGATGAAAGGTCACGACACCGCGCGCTTCCTGCTTTCCCAACGCCAGTGCAAGCACATACTCCTGGGGAATACCCTCATACACCAGTTCCGGATAATTCCTGAAACCGAAGCGCTCGTAATAACCGGGATCCCCCACCAGCACGCACCCCTTGCCACCTATGCGTTTCAGAATTGACAGGCCTTCGCGCATCAAGGCTTTGCCGATACCCTGCCGCTGTAACTCCGGCAGAACGGAGATGGGACCGAGACCGTACCAATCCTGGCTACCGTCGGAAATGATTACGGGAGAAAAGGCGATATGACCGATCACCCTGCCCTCAAGCTCCGCTACCAGCGAAATCGCAAGTCATTGAAAACCAGTAATGTCGCGACCATACACGAAGCATGTCCGCATGACAATCTCTCGGCCCCTCTACCGGATATTTCATCGATGGTTTTTCCGGACTCACCGGCACATCATTGCAAAAACGTCAAGCCAACGAGGAACGACCCCGCGATATAGCAAAAAGCCTCGATAAGACCGGCGCCTATGTTCGGGATGTCTTGATCGGCAATTTCGCCTGAAAGCGTCACTCCCGGCACAAGGATCAGATCGGCAAACCACCTGACGAAACCCAGCAGAAGGAAACAAAAAACGAGGGTACAAGCGTATTCCGGCAGGCTGTTCCGCCAACCGGCAAAATCGCCTGCAAATGAAATGCGCAGGATGTTCCCCACCCCCACCAGAAAGCCGGCCAGGGCAATGCCGGCGGCGGCATTGTTCCTGTTTCGGATCTCCCCGTAAACATCGAAGCGGGCAATGACCGGATAGATCGCGGCCGCCGCGGCCAGAACCAGCATGCCGGCACTCCAGTAGACCAATCCCGCCATCCACGAACCGGAGTCCCCCGCCAAACAGGAACTTATCATAAGACCGTTGGCAACATGGGCGCCCCCTTCGGCAAACCCCGCGCCCACATTACGATCATTGATGATCTCGCGAAAGCAGTCGCAGCGCCTGAGGATGAGCCGGTCGCTGACGAAAGCTCCCAGCAGCATGAAAACAATAACCGCCGCGCCGTATGAAAAGAGTGCGGAAAGGCTTTCGGCTCCTGCCCCCGGAAGCCCGGCAGCCACTCCGCTGAACGAGAAAAGAACACCAAGGAAAAAGCCGGACAAGGCCACCGCAGCGGCCACATTATCGCGCACGAAAAGTTCTTCGTTAATGTGTATGCGCCGGAATACGAGCTGATACATACGCTGTGCAAGCCAGAAAAAGAGCAGGCCCAAGAATACTTGTAAAAAAACCAGGACATACCCGCCGATAGACGTGCTG
>WSSedB1CaDRAFT_10000847_pt1 | contig 12486 bp, 8 predicted proteins | sample WetSurSB1Cattail_FD_9460 | JGI IMG/M metagenome (IMG submission 9460)
TGCCGTTATTAAGGACACCCATAAAAATAGCTCCGATAATGGCTCCGCCTACCGTACCGGTCCCGCCGTATGCGGAAGCCCCGCCGATAAAGCATGAGCCGATTGCATCCATTTCATAGTTGGTGCCGGCCGATGGGGATGCGGAATTAAAACGTGCAACACAGACAAGGGCTGCCACAGCGGACAGAAATCCCATATTGGCATATGCAAAAAACATCACCCTGTTCGTATTTATGCCGGAAAGACGTGTTGCTTTTTCGTTACCTCCGAGTGCATACAGATGACGCCCGGGAACTGTTTTCAGGGTAAAATAACTGTATGCAAAAACGATAACTGCAAGCAATATCAGTACGACAGGAATACCTTTGTGCTGCCCGAGCAAAGCAGATACCAGCAGAACTATAATGCATATTACGGTAAGACGTGCAATCATTACCGCAAAGAGTTCCGTATCATATCCCTTGCGTTTTTTGTTGATACGGTCGATTATCTGGCTTATGACAAATACCGCACAGGAAACAATACCGGCTGCCATCGTTACACTGAAAATAACGGTTCCGTCATCTGTTGCAGGCAAAAAACTGGTAAAATATCTGAGATAATTATCGGGGAACGGCGAAATGGTCAGTCCGTTCAGAATAAGCAGCGCAACACCACGCCATAACAGCATACCGGCAAGTGTCACTATAAACGGAGGTATGCGCACATAGGCTATCCAGAACCCCTGCCAGGCACCGATAGCAAGCCCGAGTATCAGGCATACAAGCATCGAAATGTATATATTAAATTTCATGCTTACAATCAGAGTTCCGGCAACTGCACCGACAAGAGCAACAATAGAACCTACAGAAAGATCGATATTACCTCCGGTAAGTATACAAAGGAGCATACCGGAGGCAAGAATTACGACATATGCATTCTGGCTGATCAGGTTGGAAATATTAGCAGGAGCAAAGAGTGATCCTTTATCTCCTGCAACAATAAGCGCCTGAAACAGCAGCATTACTATAATCAGCGCTATAAACATGGTATTTTTCTTAAGCGCATTTTTGATATTAAATGTACCAGCCATATTATTCTCCCTTAAACTTTCATGGATGTATTTCCGGCATTCATTTGTCTTTTTGCTGTCAGACAGTACTTTTTTCAGAATCAAGAATACAGGTCATTATTATTTCCTGGGTTGCTTTTTCTTTGGGCAATTCCGCAACTATTCTTCCTTCATTCATGACATAAATACGATCGCACATTCCGAGAATTTCGGGCATTTCGGAAGATATCAGTAAGACAGACTTACCATCTTCTACCATCTGATTAATAATACAGTAGATTTCGTACTTTGCACCTACATCAATACCCCGGGTCGGTTCGTCAAGAATAAGTATATCCGGATCTGCAAAGAGCCATTTACCAAGCAGAACTTTCTGCTGGTTACCACCCGAAAGGTTACCAACATTCTGGAGCACCGTAGGGCATTTTGTTTTCAATTTGTCACGATACTCTCTGGCAACTTTCAGTTCCAGATCATGATCGATAACCTGATGGTGGCTTACCTTTTTCAGTTTCGCCATCGTAGTATTTTCAGAAATCGGAGTAGACAGGATAAGGCCGTTACCTTTCCGGTCCTCCGTCACATAGGCAATTCCATGATCAATCGCGGCCTTTGCCGAATTAAGATGCACTTCCCGTCCGTTTTTTCTGATATGCCCCGTAATATTTCTGCCATAACTTTTTCCGAAAATACTCATGGCCAGTTCAGTCCGCCCGGCTCCCATCAGTCCGCTGATACCGACAACTTCACCTTTTCTGAGCGTCAGATTTATATTTTCACAGACCTTGCGTCCCTCATACACGGGATGGTAGACAGTCCAGTCTTTTACCTCAAAACATACATCGCCTATACGTGGAAGCCGTTTGGGAAATCTGTCGGTGATACTGCGGCCGACCATACCGCTTATTATTTCATCTTCAGTGAATTTTTCCTGCGCCCGGTCGAGGGTTCTGATAACCTGCCCGTCACGGAGAATGGTAATTCTGTCGGCAACATATGAAACTTCATCAATCTTATGGGAAATAAGAATGGAAGTCATTCCTTTTTTCTTGAAATCCTTCAGAAGGTTGAGCAAATGGCGTGAATCCGACTCATTGAGCGATGCCGTAGGTTCATCAAGAATAAGCAGCCTCACATTTTTTGCAAGAGCTTTTGCTATTTCCACAAGCTGCTGTTTACCTACGCCGATGTCTTTAATGAGTGTACGGGAAGATTCATGTAAACCTACCATTTTGAGCAATCCGTCCGCCCTTGAATAAGTTTCATCCCAGTCGATATTCATCGCCGATCCGCACTCATTCCCCAGGAACATATTTTCACCGATAGTAAGATACGGAACCAGAGCTAACTCCTGGTGTATAATTACAATACCTTTATTTTCACTGTCTTTTATTGTATGAAATTCACAGATATTACCATCATAGACAATATCACCGGTATAAGTCCCATGCGGATAGATACCACTGAGAACATTCATCAGAGTGGACTTACCGGCTCCATTTTCTCCTACGAGCGCATGAATTTCGCCTTCTTCTATATCAAGGTCAACATTGTCAAGCGCTGTAACGCCGGAAAATTCTTTGGTAATACATTTCATTTCCAGCAGATATTTTGCCACTTATTTACCCTTTTTTTTCAATGAGCAAAAATACAGGCCGGCAATTGAAACTGCCTGCCTGTATACTATTCTCCGGTGAACGGATGCCGCCGTTCACCCGGTTAATACCTGACTATTGTAAATCCAGAGGCTTGTAATAACCGCTGTCAATCAGCAGAGCCTTATAATTATCCACGGTCGCAAAAACGGGATCGCACAGATAAGACGGCACGATACGGACACCATTGTTATATGTCTTGGTATCGTTGATTTCGACCTTTGTACCTTTCATAATTGCATTTACCATTCCGACTACCTTTGATGCAAGCGTACGCGTATCCTTGAAGATAGACATACTCTGCGTACCGGCGATCATATTCTTTACAGCCGGTTTATCGCAATCCTGTCCGGTAATAATCGGGAAATTGTCTTTGGTATACCCGGCAGCTTTAAGGGCATTCGTGATCCCATTCGCTACAGAATCGTTTGACGAATACACTGCATCAAGTTTTACACCTTTCGGTCCGTAACCGTTGGCAATAATGAGGTCTTCCATACGTTTCTGGGCCTCTTCCGTCGACCAGTTCGGCGTAGCGCACTGAGCCTTTGTTACCTGCCCTGACTTAACGACCAATTTTCCGCTTTTTATATAGGGGGTAAGAACATCCATTGCACCGCCAAAGAAAAAGTTTACATTGTTGTCATCCGGAGCACCCGTAAACAATTCAATATTATACGGACCGTTCGTCGAATCGAGTTTAAGCTTGTCGCGGATATATTCTCCCTGAATTTTTCCGACTTTGTAGTTATCAAAAGTTGCATAATAAGTAACTGCATCACTGTTCATGATAAGACGGTCATATGCGATAACCGGAATTTTTTTTGCTTTTGCCTCTTTCAGAACATTAGTAAGGGCTGAACCATCGATGGATGCAATAACCAGAGCTTTACAGTTACCGGTAATCATGTTTTCCAGCTGTGACACCTGGGTAGCAATATCATTATCTCCTGCGTACTGAAGGTCCACCTTATAACCGGCCGTCTCGAGCTGGGCTTTCATGTTCGCACCATCCTGGTTCCATCTCTGAAGACTCTGGGTTGGCATAGACACACCGATCTTTGCAGCACCTCCGGAATCTTTTAAGCCGTTAGCAAATACTGCTGTACTAAGTACAAACAATACCGACAACATACCGACGATTTTTTTCATAAAATCCTCCTTCATGGCAAAAAAACATAACACTTTTTATCCGTGCTCGAGCACAATTATTGAAATAAGTATATATCCTAACTATGCAGCCGTCAAGAAAAATAATATCACACCGGGGTGTTTCTAAGACTCAGATAAATTTCAAAAGCGCAACTTTAATCTATCCGCAGGAAAACTGCAAATGATTATAATATAAAACTTAATTTTTCAAATTCAGCCGGGATGCTGATTATTCACTGCTCCAGTGCATTCACGGATTTTCCTTCCACGAATTGATATATGCCGAAGGTGTCATTCCCGTATATTTTTTGAAAATCAGATAAAAATACTGCGGATTATTTCCGAAACCGATCTGTTCCGCAACATCGGGAATCTGGATATCTGCCTGCCCGGTAAGCAGCTGCTTTGCTTTTTCGACGCGCCTGCGATTGAGAAAATCAGAAAAACGGTAGCCGGTTTGACGGACAAACTGTTTGCTGACATAATCAACATTCATAAACAGATAATCTTCTGAAAGCCGCTTCAGAGAAAGTCCGGGATCTGCCAGATGATCTTCTATATAAGTAATGGTACGGGTAATAAAGCCGGCAACACATCTGCATCCGGAAAGCGGCGGCTGAAATATAAGCGGAAGTTTTTCAAAAAAGGATTCGAGGATTCCGTCTGCAGTTCTGATTTCTTTCAAGCCTGTTACATAATCCATAATCTGCATGGGGCTGTACGACACGTTACTCCGGTCCGCGTATTTGACCAGAAGACCTGAAATAAGCAGGACAAGATAGTCCTGATCCGTTACAGATCCCAGCAGATGTTTCATATCGGAAAATATTTTCCGGCGCTCCTTTTCATCGGCATTATTAAGATCCTCAAATAACTGTTCCAGCCGGTCTATTATATCGGTCTGTGGCGTAAAACTCTGATAGGTCCGCTGTATTTCCGCCGACTGCGCTTTCCAATCGTTGAACGCCTGATTCATGTACCAGTTTTTCTTTATGTCCTCTACAGCGGCAACGATCTGTTTTTCATTACAAGGCTTGAGCAGATAATGGCGGACACCGGACTTCATTGCCTGTTTTGCAAAACTGAATTCCTCATACCCTGAAAGAATGATGAATTCTATCCGGCTGTCGATCTGTTTTATCCGCTCTATAAGCTCAAGCCCGTTGAAACCGGGCATTTTTATGTCAGTAAGAACGATATCGGGATATTCATCAAGAATGGCATTGTAGGCCTCCATACCATCTCTGCATGTTCCTACAACTTCAACACCAAGTGATTTCCAGTTGATAAAACTTTTAATAGTTTCACGTATCACTTTTTCATCATCAGCGATAATCATCCGCAGCATACAACCTTCCTGAAAAATGAGCTGACTTTATACTACCGGCACTGAAAAGGTACAGTCAGTTCAGCGACAGCCATATCGTTTTTATTATACACTATGAGTCCGTATTCAGTACCGAAAGTCAGTTTAATCCGTTTATCTATATTAAGAAGACCAATGCCGGTCCGATGCTGCCTTACCATTCCATTTTTCAGATCCTTAAGTGTGCTGTCTTCAAAACAGGAACCACTGTTACTCACGGTAATGATCACCTTTTTTCCGGAAACAGACGTTTGTATCAGGATATGACATGTTTCAATGGAATCCTCAAGTGCATAATGTATGGCATTTTCAACAAGCGGCTGAATGGAAAGTTTTGGAATCAGACAGCATCTGACAGCATCGTCACACTGAATAGTGACATCCAGTCTGTCTTCAAAACGCAGTTTCTGGATGGTAAGATAATAATCCACGAGCTCAAGCTCCCGTCCGAGCGTATAATTACCGGCAGAATCGCTTAACGTAATACGCAGCAGGCTGCCAAGTGATTCTATCATACTCGAGATGGTTTGTGCACCGATCGCTTTCGCGCGCCAGTTAACGGATTCAAGCGTATTATACAGAAAATGAGGATTGATCTGGTTTTCGAGCGCTGCAAGCTGTGCATCCTTCATAAGAAGTTCGCTTTTATAGTTTTTCTGTATCAGTTCATTTATTTCTGAAACCATCAGATCGAACTGCTGGTGAAGTACACCTATTTCATCATGCCGGCCGGAATAGTCATAATGAGTAAAAGGAAGCTGCCCGCTGTCGCCACGGAAAGCACTGATTTTTGCGACAAGGAAATTAATGTGCTTCGCAATGGAGTGGATCAGCAGATAGCAGACAAGTATCGATATCGAAATTCCCAAAGCTGTTATCAGAAAATATATCAGACAGGTAAAAGTTGTAGCACGCGCAATTTCCCGGTAAGAAACAAGACACACATACGTCCAGCCGTAACCGGGAATGGTACTTTTTACTGCAAAATAACTGGAGTTCTGTACTTTGACGACTCCATAATCGCAGGCAGCAAGCGTTTTTACTATCTTCGGAATTTCCGACTTATCGATGATTCCGGATTCATAGAACAGTTCTCCATGATCAAAAAAAAAGAACAAAGGCTTGTCACTTCTGTATGGAGACCAGGTAGCTTCATCTAAAAGACGATGCAGATCAAGAGAAAACGCAATTTCACCAAGTATATCAAAATCCATATGTTCAATACGCCGGACAGTCCGTACCATAAAGATTCCCTGCTTGTTTCCGTATCTTGTTATCCATACAGGGGCTCCCTCCTCACGGTCAGCCGTACGGACGAGATCATCCTTTACCACCGGATCCATCTCCCTGCTTAATGTCATATCGGATGAAATCGTATAAGTGTTATTTACCAATGCAACAGAAGAAACGGAAAACGGCCTCAGTTCAAAAAAATACGAAATGACCGATTCATAGAGTGACTTGTATGCAATGTTTCGATCCTGCCAGTTATCGGAATTACGCATATACAGATTATTCTGAATCACACTGTCCGCAATCATCAGATTACTGATATTTTCAATAGAATGAAGCGTGGAAGCTATCTTGTTACCGGAATATACCAGATTTTTTGCGATCTCCAGATACAGCAGTTTTTTGTTTGCTTTCGTAACATAATAAAGAGCAAATACTGAGGCTGCCCCTGCAAACAGCAGACTGGACAGCATAATGCTGATCAGAATTTTTTTCAGCAGAGAAAAATTGTTCAATATGCATTTCATTTTTCGTATCGTACCATATATCCATAAAAGCAGATAATTTTTCATAGATTAACAAACTGTCCCTATATTTTAAAGTCAAAAGCCGGTTTTATTGATTATGACACCGGTTTATCAGATTTACAAACGGAAATTCAGATCTGATACTGAGAGGACAGCAAATTGAAACCCGTCTCTAATTCTGCAAATATCTTTATTTATGATTCAAAACAGGAGGTTATCATGAAAAAACTATTGTGCGCAATTTCATGTCTTTGTCTGGTCGCATTATCGCTGTGCGGATGCCGGAAAAAAGAACAGGATGAGAAAAAAAACACTGGCAGGGAAACTAAACTGACCGTTTACTGGTGGGGAAATCAGGCAAGAAATGAACGGACTCAGAAAGTTCTTTCCATGTTCACAGCTGAACATCCCGGGATTACGTTTGATCCCCAGTTTGCAGAATGGGCAGACTACTGGAACAAGCTTGCAACATCGGCAGCCGGGCACCAGATGCCGGATGTTATACAGATGAGCTATACGTATCTGAACCAGTATGCAGAGAAAAACCTGCTGGTCGATCTGACCCCGTATATACAGGACGGGACCATAGATACCAGTAACATTAATAACAGCATTTTAAGAACAGGAATGATTAATGATAAGCTGTATGCTGTTGTTGCCGGTGTAAACGCTCCTGCTTTATTATATAACAAAACCGTACTTGATTCTCATGGAATTACGGTAAAAGATAATATGACGCTCGATGAATTCACTAAACTGTGCAGAGAGATTTATAAAAAGACTGGTTACAAAACAAATGTAACGTATGGTGTTGGAGATGTTTTCATTGATTACACCATGCGCGGTATTGGCAAAAAATTATTCAACGGAAATAAATTCGGTGTCGACACTCCCGCTGATTTCGAACTATTCTTCACTATTTATGAGCAGGGAATAAAAGAAGGCTGGCTCATATCGCCGTCGATTTTCGCAGAACGAACAATCGGTTCTGTCGAACAGGATCCTATGATTTACGGTACAAAACCTGACAGCATGTCATGGTGTGCAATGGTATGGTCAAATCAAATGAATGCCTTTTGTAAATCAGCGTCTGAAGATATGTCTATAGGTATCACAACATGGCCGGCAGTGAATCCTGTAAAAGCAGATTTTCTTCAACCCGGTATGTTTTTTTCAGTTTCCACTGACAGCAAAGATCAGAAAACAGCGGCAGCACTCATTAACTATATTACGAATTCTATTGAATGCAACAGGGAACTTCTCGCAGAACGCGGAATTCCACCGAATGGTATCGTTGCAGATGCCATTGCTCCGCAACTTGATCCAACTCAACAGATTGTAATCAACTATATCAATAAAACAGTAACGCCGAACTGTTCTCCCGTTTCAGCACCAGTCCCGGCGGCAGCTGCACAAATATTCAATCTTGTAAATTCCCTCGAAGAACAAATCTGTTATAAAACAATTACCTCGAAACAGGCCGCTCAGGAACTATTTACAAAGGGCAATGAAATTCTTGCGAAATAGCACATAGTAAAGCTGATTAAATCATTATTGTGATTTAATCAGCTTGTTCTCAACAAACTGTCCCTATATTTTAAAGTCAAAAGCCGGTTTTATTGATTATGACACCGGTTTATCAGATTTACAAACGGAAATTTTACACTGATAATTTATACTTGTACACTCAGCGGAAGAATTCCACTGGTTGTACAGATATTTTACATTGGTACGACACAGGAGGTTACCGTGAAAAAATTACTCAAAACAGTCTTTTGGCTGTGTATCGCAGCTTCATTATTTACCGCATGTCAGAAAAAGGAATCTGATGACAACAAAACTGACAGCAAGGAAACGAAACTGACAGTTTACTGGTGGGGAAATCAGACCAGAAATGAACGGACTCAGAAAGTTCTTACCATGTTCACTGCAGAACATCCCGACATTACTTTTGATCCGCAGTTTGCAGAATGGGCCGACTACTGGAATAAGCTGGCAACATCTGCCGCCGGGCATCAGATGCCGGATATAGTACAGATGGATTATACATACCTGAACCAGTATGCAGAAAAAAAACTGCTGGTCGATCTGAACCCGTATATACAGGACGGAACACTTGACGTAAGTAAAGTTAACAGTGGCATTCTGCAGTCCGGCAGCGTTGCCGGCGGACAGTATGCCATCGTGATTGGCGTTAATGCGCCTGCAATGCTGTATAACAAATCGCTGCTTGACTCCAAAGGTATCGTTGTAAAAGACAATATGACTCTTAAGGAGTTTATCGATCTTTGCAAAGATGTATATAAAAAAACGGGATATAAAGCAAACGTTGCATATGGAAACAACCAGAATTATCTAGAGTATCTCATTCGTGGTGACGGTAAACAACTCTTTAATGGAAACAAATTTGGCGTTGATTCTGCCGCAGACTTCGAACCTTTTTTCAATACCTATGAACAGGGTATAAAAGAAAACTGGCTTGTATCGCCTTCCATATTTTCAGAACGTACCATCGGCTCTGTTGAGCAGGATCCTATGATTTATGGAACAAAAGCGGACAGCATGTCGTGGTGCGCACTGGTTTATTCAAACCAGATGAGTGCCTTCTGTAAAGCAGCACCGAAAGATATGACAGTTGGCATTACCACATGGCCGGCAGATGACCCCGTAAAGGCAGATTTTCTCAAACCCAGCCAGTTCTTTTCTGTAACTACAGACAGCAAGAACCCGAAAGCGGCAGCTTCGCTGATCAACTATATTACGAACTCAGTCGAATGTAATAACGTACTGCTGGCAGAACGGGGAATACCTGCTTCTTCCGTTGTGGCAGAAGCAGTCACACCACAGCTGGATTCTATCCAGCAGACAGTAGCAACTTTCATTAACAAAGTCGTAACACCAAACTGTTCACCAATCTCAGCACCGGCGCCATCTTCGGCGACACAGGTATTTGAACTGATCAACTCGCTCGAAGAGCAGGTCTGTTATAAAACGATCTCAGCAAAACAGGCCGCACAGGAATTGTTTACAAAGGGAAATGAAATCCTGGCAAAATAACATTTTATAATACACAGCCCTTTGCCTGCTGATATAAACTTTCAGCCGGTAAGGGGCTGCTGCCTGAAAGAGGATATCATGAAAAAATTTATAGATGCCCATGTACATGTATTTGAAACATTGCAGGGCTTCAGCGGAAAAGGAGAATTACGCCCCATCGGAAACGGCAAAGCCCGATGGGCCACTGGTGAAATTGTGAACATGATTCCCCGGGAATTGGGTTCTACGAATTTTACTATAGAGACCTGCCGGCAACTGCTGCATAGCAATCATGTAGAAAAAGCAGTGCTCCTGCAGGGAAGTTTCTACGGATTCCAGAATGAATATGTCGTCGAATCTGCGGCAAAATATCCTGACATGTTTCTGGCTGCAGGGACATTCGATCCATTTGCAAAAAAAACGGAAGATATCTATAACAGGCTTACAGATAATTTAAAAGTAAAAGTCTTAAAATTTGAAACCAGTACAGGCTGCGGGATCATGTCGTATCATACGGATTTCGACGTTGAAAAAGTTTTCAGCCCGATCGCAGAACAAGCCCTGAGACATGGACAAACACTTGTATTTGATATCGGCAGTCCCGGGATGAGCAGTTTTCAACCCGAAAAAATACGGACCATTGCAATGCGCTATCCGTCATTGAAAATTGTTGTCTGCCATCTGCTTGCCCCCCGCCTGCATGACCTGGATACATTAACAGCGTCTCTGAAATTATTAAAATTCGATAATGTATTCTTCGATATTGCTGCAGTACCTGCAAATACACAACCGGAAACATATCCATACCCTACCGGAGTCAAATTTATAAAAACAGCCTGCACTATTACAGGTTACCGGCAGCTGCTGTGGGGGACAGATGTCCCTTCAGTGCTCTGCAACGATTCATATACGCATCTGGCAGATTATCTGGAAATATCGGATCAATTTTCAGATACAGAGCTGGAGGCTATATATTACACAAATGCTCTCAGTGCATATCCATTTTCAGACAGGCAGGTAACCGCATAATGAAAAAAAAATTACAATCGTTAAAGCAGTTGATAAATACGGAATGCGGAGCAGGACTTGTCTGTGCATCACCGTTTATTTTTGGTTTTTTTGTCTTTCTTGTCATACCTATTCTGATTTCTTTCTATTATTCACTCTGCAAATATGATATTTTGTCTCCGCCGGTCTGGCAGGGAATAAAAAATTATACTGATATCACCTTTAATGATCCCAGGTTCTGGAAATCGCTTGCAGTTACCTTTAAATATGCTTTTATTTCAGTTCCGTTGAAACTTGCCTTTGCGCTGCTTGTTGCACTTATTCTGGTACATACAACGAAACTGAGTGCAGTTTACCGGGCCGTCTATTATCTTCCTTCCATTCTCGGTGGGTCAGTTGCTGTTTCCATACTGTGGAAACGGATGTTTGCAAGTAACGGAGTTATAAATTCACTGCTGGGGTATATCGGGATTCATACAGAATATTCATGGGTCGGAGAAGTGCCTACTGCTATCTGGACACTTATTCTTCTTACCGTATGGCAGTTCGGTTCATCAATGCTTATTTTTCTGGCATCCCTGAAGCAGATACCGGTTTCACTGTATGAAGCGGCACATGTAGACGGAGCCGGTAAATGGCAGCAGTTCAGGAAAGTAACACTGCCGCTGCTTACACCGACTATCCATTTCAACCTTGTCATGCAGATTATACAGGGATTTCTTGCGTTTACCCAATGCTATATCATTACACAGGGGAAACCCCTCGACTCTACACTTTTTTATACTGTGTATGTATACCGGCAGTCATTCGAATTTTACAATACCGGCTATGCCTCTGCCCTTGCATGGATTATGCTTGTTATCGTTGGTCTGTTTACCTGGCTGCTGTTTGCAACAAAACGTTTCTGGGTTTACGAGGAGGGATTTTAACCTATGAGAAAAGAAAAAGCAGGTCAAAATATTCTGTATCATATACTGATATGTGTATGCGGTTTCGTTATGATATATCCGCTCCTGTGGATGGTGCTGAGTTCCTTCAAACCGACAGATACTATTTTTACAACAGCAGGAAAACTGATTCCATCTCAATTCGTACTGAAAAATTATGTTACCGGATGGAAAGGTTTTGCGAAAGGCCTTACGTTCGGTATTTATTTCCGTAATTCATTGTTCATTTCATCGATCGCAACGATAGGAACTGCCCTGTCTTCTGCGATAGTAGCATATGCAATATCCCGTCTTAAGTTTATCGGACGGCAATTCCTTAAAGTAATGATGCTTGTTTCCATGATGCTGCCTGCGCAGATACTCATGATACCGCAATATCTGTGGTATCAGAAACTCGGCTGGGTCGGTTCATATCTGCCGCTTATTATTCCCTACTGTTTTGCCATACAGGGGTTCTTTATCTACCTGATGATCAATTTTATAGAGGGTATACCGAGAGAATTGGATGCCG
>WSSedB1CaDRAFT_10000848_pt1 | contig 12476 bp, 11 predicted proteins | sample WetSurSB1Cattail_FD_9460 | JGI IMG/M metagenome (IMG submission 9460)
TGATTTTTTTAATCAGGTCAGTTGTTAAACTTTTTTCCGGTACAGCATTTACCTGCCGGAGAAGGCCAATCACATCATAGAATTCACTGTTTAAACCCAACGCATCTTCAAAAAGATCTATGTTTTTAACTTTGATATCCCGGAATGTGATAAAAGGAGTAGAAATTAATACCATAGGCTTCATGTTTTCAATTTATTTAAAAACGCCCCCAGGTATTTATTATTGCATAATTAATTGTTAAAATATTTAAACTGTGAAACAATTCATTTTCAGTTCATCGTAAGGCTGATTTTATTTTCAACCATTAATCTTCTCATGTTTATAAGAGCATATCTCATCCGTCCAAGAGCGGTATTAATGCTAACATCGGTTATATCAGCGATTTCCTTAAAGCTCAGGCCCGCGTAATGTCTGAGGATAACTACTTCCCTCTGGTCGTCGGGCAGATGGCTTATCATACTCCTTATATCTTTCTGAATCTGTCGTTTAATCATATTGTCTTCTACATTGTCTTCGGCAAACGACTTTGAATTAAACAGATCTGATTCATAATTATCATTCGAAATAGTATTCATCTGTTTTATTCTGCGGAAATGATCAATTATAAGATTATGGGCAATTCTCATAACCCACGAAATAAATTTTCCGTTATCGGCATATTTACCTGATTTAACAGATTGAATTACTTTTAGGAAAGTATCCTGAAAGATATCTTCGGCAAGGGCCTGATCGCGTATATACAGACTTATATAAGCGAAAACTTTGTTCTTATGGCGGTGGATTAGCTTTTCAAAACACGACTCCTCACCTTTTATGAACCTCAGAATCAGGTCATAATCGGAAATCATTTTATTCATAACTCTCTCTTTAAATTAACTAGAGTAGAGATATTCTATAGGCAGCCAGATTTAAGTTAAAACTAATCGATATACAAAGAAAGCATTTTTTTTGATTTGAAAGTATTACTTTTGATCTTTAACAGAAATTTAACACATTTTTTACAGGATCAGATATGGAGGGTTTTATAGAAATCAAGGGGGCAAGGGTACATAATCTGAAAAATATCTCTCTTAAAATTCCCAGGAACAAACTTGTTGTAATAACCGGAGTATCAGGCTCAGGGAAATCTTCACTTGCCTTTGACACAATATATGCCGAAGGACAGAGAAGATATGTTGAGAGCTTATCCTCATATGCCCGCCAGTTCCTTGGCCGGATGAATAAGCCCGAGGTTGATTTTATAAATGGCATCCCTCCCGCCATAGCCATCGAACAGAAAGTAAATTCGAGAAATCCACGCTCAACAGTCGGAACATCAACCGAAATATATGATTACATGAGACTTCTTTTTGGACGGATAGGAAGAACCTATTCACCTGTTTCAGGAAAAGAGGTTAAGAAACATAGTGTAGATGATATAGTTGATTTTCTCTCATCTCTTGCTGAAGGAACAAAAGTAATTATAACCTCATCGGGTGAAATACCAGAAAATATTAAAGTTTCAGAATATTTCTCATTCCTTCAGAAACAGGGCTTTAACCGGATCGAGGCAGACGGGGAACTTATTAAAATTGATGATCTGAAATCCTTCGCAGCCTACAAACCCGGACAGCGGATAAATATAGTGATAGACAGGCTTGTAATAAATCATTCTGCCGATAGTTTCAGCCGTGCTGCAGACTCGGCGCAAACCGCATTTCAGACAGGCAAAGGATATTGCCAGGTGGTCATAACAGGAGATAATGGTGTTATAACGGAAAATTTCTCAAATAAATTTGAAGAGGATGGGATACTTTTTGAAGAGCCATCAGAATATTTGTTCAGTTTTAATAATCCGCTTGGTGCTTGCCCTGTCTGTGAGGGGTACAGTAAGATAATCGGAATTGACGAGAACCTGGTAATACCTAACCGGAACCTTTCTGTATATGAGGATGCAATTGTTTGCTGGAAAGGTGAAACAATGAAAAAGTGGAAAGAGCGACTGATTGCAAATGCTGCATTATTTGATTTCCCGATACATAAACCGGTATATCAGCTTTCAGATGAACAGATGCAGCTTCTCTGGAAAGGAAATAAATATTTCTATGGACTTAATAAGTTCTTTGAACATCTTGAAGAGAAAAAATTTAAGATTCAATACCGGGTATTGCTAAGCCGTTACCGTGGAAAAACAATTTGTCCTGAGTGCAAAGGATCGAGATTACGTAAGGAGGCCGGATATGTTAAGGTTGGAGGAAAAACAATACAGGAATTGGTTTCGATTCCTGTTGGAAAGTTATACGATGTTTTGGCTGCAATAGAACTTAGCCAATCAGATGCCAAAATTGCTGAACGTCTTATAAAAGAGATTACTGTTCGTGTTAAGTTCCTGATTGATGTTGGTCTTCCCTATCTTACCCTCGACAGGTTATCCTCATCGCTTTCCGGAGGTGAATCGCAGAGAATAAACTTAGCAACCTCGCTGGGAAGTAATCTTGTAGGTTCGATGTATATTCTCGATGAGCCAAGCATTGGTCTTCATCCCCGTGACACTAATCTGCTGATCAAAGTATTAAAAGAGTTACGCGACCTTGGTAATTCGGTGCTGGTTGTGGAACATGAAGAAGAGATAATAAGAGCCGCTGATGAAATAATTGATATGGGTCCGGAGGCAGGACGGCTCGGTGGCGAAGTGGTTTACCAGGGGGGACTCGATATTTCAACCTCAAATAAATCTCTCACTGCCAGTTATCTGAGTGGAAGACTGGTCGTCCCTGTTCCGTTGACAAGGAGAAAGTGGAACAGCTTTATAGAAATAAAAGGGGCCAGGGAAAATAATCTGAAAGGAATTGATATTAAGTTCCCACTTCACATTATTACTGTAGTTACCGGAGTAAGCGGATCGGGAAAATCCAGTCTGGTATCAGATATACTATATAAGGTATTATCTGACAGGATTAATGCAACCCACTTAAAGCCAGGTCAGTACCAGGATATTTCGGGTGATATCTCAGGGCTCACCGCGGTTGAGCTTGTCGATCAGAATCCTATAGGACGATCCAGCAGGTCAAATCCGGTTACCTATCTTAAAGCTTATGATGAGATCCGCAAACTTTATTCTGAGTTACAGGCTTCGGTTCAGAATAATTATAAGGCATCGCATTTCTCATTTAATATAGAAGGCGGAAGATGTGAAGAATGCCAGGGTGAAGGTATAATAAGGGTTGAGATGCAGTTTATGGCTGATGTTGAGCTTACATGTGAAAGCTGCAAAGGCATGAGGTTCAAAAAAGAGATTCTTGAGGTGAAATATCACGGAAAGAATATTTATGATATGCTGGAGATGACAATAGATGAGGCACTGGAATTTTTCGAAGCACATCCGGGGAAAAATGAAAAGAGAATCATTGAAAAGCTTAAGCCTCTTTCGGATGTTGGATTGGGCTACATAAAGATGGGTCAATCGTCGAGTACTCTTTCAGGCGGTGAGAGCCAGAGAGTCAAACTGGCATATTTTTTAAGCCAGGAACGAGGCAATGGTCATATATTATTCATTTTTGATGAGCCAACAACAGGTTTACATTTTCATGATATCAACAAACTTCTTAAATCAATAAATGCTCTGGTTGATCACGGACACTCTGCTATACTTATTGAACACAATCAGGAAGTAATCAAGAGTTCTGATTGGGTCATTGACCTTGGTCCGGAAGGAGGAGAAAATGGCGGATGGTTAGTTTTTGAGGGAAGGCCTGAGGAGCTTTCCAAATGCAAGGAATCGTATACTGGCAGATATCTGGCTCCGAAACTGGCTAAACACAATTAAAACATACAGAATTGACTCAAAAAATATTTTTTACCACAAAGTACACAAAGCAGGCACGAAGTTCGCAAAGGGAAAAACGTGATATTTATCCCGATAGCTATCGGAACTTTGTGTCCTTTGTGAATTTACTTTGTGCCCTTTGTGTTTAATAGATTTCTTCTTTTGAGAAAGCCTCTGCAAAATAAATTTTGTGCCTGCCGGTTATTTTTTGATTTTGAAACCGAACATAATTGCTACGCAACCGCTTGCCGGTGTCTCATTCGGTTTATTTAAAGAGTTTACTTTAACAACAATTTTAAGCTGCTGGCTCGATTGAAGCTTAAAGTCCCATGTCCTGGCATAATTTGCATCTTTATTGGAATAGAGTACATTTTTATTTGCATCGAGTACACTGAATTCTACTTCAGGAAGTTTATCTTCTCCGCAAATTGCGACTCTGTAATCCATATCGGAATAAAATGTTTTATACAATTCGGCCTCTTCACCTTCTACCAATATGGCAGCATGATAGTTCCCATCATGCGTATAGGCTCCTAATTCAGGGATACAAACTTTTTTTGCGAACGCTTTACACTGAGCATCAACATTAAGTGTTGTTACAGCTATAATCAACGCCAGTATCGGAATTATTCTACGTATTCTCATGGGGCTAGTTATTTACAAATGTCTTTCTTATGTCAGAAACTGTTGTGGCAAGTTCTTTAAATACTTCAGGAGTCATATCAGTTTTAATTTCTGATTTGAGAATAGTAGTATTTGATGTCTTGTTATACTCCGGTCTGATTTTTGAAGTCGTGATTGAAATTTTGTCAAAAACTACTTTTAGTTTTCTGACCTGAACTAACAGGTCATCCACGGCAGGGTTCCCTTTGTTACTCTCCAGTAAATTGATGAGTATGTCTATTGAAAGTTTCTGATCAATAATCCTTCCAACCAGTTTATTACCATTAAAATCTTTCATATCAACTAGTTGAGTAGATATATATAAACCCTCGAACCAACCTCCGACAAGCACCATTGCTGCAATTGCCGGTTGACCATTATCTGCGAGATATGAATTAGAGTTCATGAAAGTCTCACTTACAATCTCCATAATTACTTCGCTGTTATTTATATTTTCCTCGAGTTTATCAATCTGTGATTGTTCAATTGCTTTAAGTATCCCCAATCCGTCAGCCATCTTCTTGGCAGCATTCATATAATCAATAATCAGTTGGGTTTGTTCATATAAACTGGCAAAACTTAAATCGCAGGTATAAATTCCCAGGTTAAGGGCCATGCTTTTGATTGTCACATAATTATTTGCATTACCAATAGGGTTGAGCAGCGACTGATCAAATTTTGCATCAGCCGATTTAATAAGCATAGCTGATTCAAGTGGTGAAGGGAGTGCATTAAATATTTTTTCTGCCTGCTTAATCTCCTCTACAATAGCTGTTTTATCTTTAGGTATACTTACTGTTGCCTCTTCCTTGGGTGGTTTTGTACCTCCGGATTTACAGCCTACGAGCAGACTTGTAATTATTAAAACAACAATCAGAATTTTCGAAAAAATTCCACATTTTCTATTCATGATATAAATATTTAATTGTCAAACCTATTTCACGACTAAATTAGTATTTTATTTTTATTTTTCAAAAACAGCTTTAACTAATTGATGCTATTTCTAACTTTGTTAAAAATAATCTAAAAATGATAAAATCAGAGGAAAAAGTAAAAAAGCTTACAGAAATATTTAAAAAAGATAATAATATACAAATAACTGAGGAAATAGAATTGCTTCGCCAGGAGAAACCGGTTGAGGGAATTATTGGTTTACTTGTGGCTCTTTTTGATAAAACCAATGATATCTTAATAAAAAAGACAATTTCAGGATTTCTGAATGACCTCAAGGATCAATCTGCCTGTCATGAAGTTATGAATGAAATCCGCAAACCATGGAAGTCTGATACAATAAGTATGCTAGTTTCATCATGCTGGCAATCGGGACTCAACTATTCTGAGTATTGTCTCGATCTGACAAAAATATTTCTTAAAGGTGACTTTATTACTGCAATAGAATGTCTTACAGTAATCGAAGGGGCAGTAAATGGAATAAGCATAGAAAAGAGAAATGAGATAATAATTCTTATTAAAGAAAATCCCATCTCCTCTTCAAATGAAAAGGCCACTCTTACCTACGAGCTTTTATCAATTCTGGAAAGATAGCACTGCTCTGAATACAGGAATTCCGGCCCCTAATCTTCTGAAGAAAAATATTTCATAAACTGAGTTCTTTCGAAAACTGATGGTTTTTCGTAGTTTCGCCAGTTAAGCTTGCCCCTGAATTCGTCGATATTTTTGAAGCTATTTTTTGACATCCATTCTTTAATCTGATTATTAATAGTTTTCAGAAATGGAATTCCTTTCTTATACAATACTGAGCACACCTGCACTGTATCTGCCCCTGCCAGCAGATACCTTACAGCATCTTCCCCGCTGTGAACTGCTGTGGAAGCTGAAATATTTATTTTTATGACCTGTGCGCTGGTCATGGCGATCCACCTGAGAACATTACGCCGGTCTCCCTCACTGCTGAAAATTGAGGCAGGAACGATTTCCATATGATTAATATCAATATCAGGTTCATAAAATCTATTAAACAACACTACACCTTCAACTCCCCTCATATAAAATTGATCGATCATATATAAAATGTTAGAGAACCTGAACCCGATCTTTAAGGCAATCGGAACAGATACTTTAGCTTTAAGCTTTTCTATCAGATCAAAATAAATCTTCTCAGAATCAGCCGCAGATTTCTTCCGGTCAAGTGGCAGGAAAAAAACATTTATTTCAAGGGCATCAGCTCCTGCATCAACGATATCACGTGCAAAATCTGTCCAGCCATGCGATGAAAAACAATTAATACTTGGAATAACAGGTATATTCAGACTGCTTTTTGCAGATCTTATAAGGTTAAGATACTCGTCAATTGAATGTGACCTGGTATAAAAAGAAATATAATCATCACTCTCAGGATAACTTTCAGAAACAGGTATTTCAGAAATAGAATGTATGATCTGTTCTTCAAAAAGAGATTTTAAAACGACTGCTCCAGCTCCATTATCTTCAGCTTCCTTCAGGTTTTCAATAGTAGATGTGAGTCTGCTGCTGCTCATAATAACCGGGCTCTTTAAAGTAAGTCCAAGGTATTTTGTAGTAAGGTTTTCCATATAAAATATTATTGAAATTTATTTCTTTCTCCAAAAATCAGACTGCCTATTCTGACCATCGTACTTCCTTCTTCGATGGCCAGTTTATAGTCTCCCGACATTCCCATAGAGATCTCCTTAAAGCAGGCATTTGATCTGAAGAACGATGATTTAAGCGAATCATAACAATCTTTCAGATATCTGAACTCTTTCTTAACCTGCTCATTATCAGATGTAAATGTGGCCATTCCCATGATGCCACAGATCCTTACATTCCTCAGGTTTAACATCTTATCTGACTGAAGATCTTCTGTGAGGTTGTGCATGGAAAATCCGAACTTTGTTTCTTCACTAGCTATATGAATCTGAAGCAGGCAATCAACAACACGGTTTATTTTTAATGCTTCATTATTAACAGCAGATAATAGTTTGAATGAATCAATAGATTGGATCATACTTATAAACGGAACTACGTATCTTATCTTATTTGTCTGAAGATGACCAATAAGATGCCACTCAATATCCTCTGGAAGAAGATCCTTTTTATTCAGGAGCTCCTGTACCCTGTTTTCGCCAAAACTTTTTTGCCCGGTATTATATGCTTCCAAAATATCAGCTACCGGTTTTGTCTTTGAAACAGCAACCAGCTTAACTGTTGATGGAATGTGATGTTTGAGAATAAAAATATTTTCTGTTATGAATGACATTTATTTGAGTGCTTAAAGCAAAATTAGAAAAATAGATAGTGTATCTTAAGCATAAAGTAAATTATTTCTCTGTGTAACTCTGTGTTTCTCTGTGCAACTCTGTGTAAATTCCTATTTTTTTTAGTTACACGGAGAGCCACAGAGAAGCACAGAGAACCACAGAGAATAAAAAATCAGTCAAGCAGATGAATGACCAGACCGCTACGGAGTTTTGGTTCAAACCATGTTGATTTGGGCGGCATGATATTTCCGGAATCGGCTATTGTAATCAACTGATTCATTGATACCGGGAAAAGTGCGAATGCTACTTTCATCTCACCACTGTCAACCCTTTTTTTAAGTTCACCCAGACCACGAATACCACCAATAAAGTCTATTCGTTTCGATCTTCTGAGATCCTGAATGTCAAGTACGGGTGCGAGTATCTGATTTGTGAGTATAGTTACATCGAGTACACCTATAGGATCATTATCATTATATGTTCCTTCTCTGGCTGTAAGGCTGTACCATTTGCCATCAAGATACATCGAGAAGTTGTGTAGTTGTTTTGGTTTATAGGTTCTGCTTCCTTTATCCACAACAACAAATGCTTTCTCCAATCTGTTTAATAATTCCTGTGGAGAGAGACCATTCAAATCCTTGATAGTTCTGTTATAGTCAATTATCTTTAACTGATCTGCTGGAAAATGGACAGCAAGGAAGAAATTATATTCTTCAGTGCCTCGATGCGAGGGATTATTATCTCTTTTTTCTTTACCTACGAGTGCCGCTGCAGCTGTTCTGTGATGTCCGTCAGCAACATAAGTATATGGAACTTTTTCAGCGAAGAGTTTTTCAATAAGCCTGTTCGTTTCCTGATTTTTTATCACCCAGAAATGGTGCCCAAAACCATCGCCGGCAATAAAATCATATTCAGGTTTTTCCCTGGTTACAATCTTAGTAACAATATCATCAATCTCTTTCACTGCGGGATACGTAAAAAAAACCGGTTCAATATTTGCGTTATTCGCGCGGACATGGATCATCCTGTCTTGTTCTTTGTCAGGTCGTGTCAATTCATGTTTTTTGATTATACCGTTAAGATAGTCATCGACAGAAGCACAACCTACAATTCCGTACTGGGTACGCCCTTTCATTGTCTGGGCATATATATAAAAATGTGGTAACTCATCCTGAACAAGCCAGCCATTTTTCTGCCACTTTCTAAAATTTTCAAATGATTTTTTATAGACCAGTTCGGAATGACTGTCAATATCTGCCGCAAGGTCAATTTCTGATCTGGTGATATGAAGAAGAGAACACTCTTTTCCCTTTGCCATCTTCCTTGCCTCATCAGTATTCATCACATCGTACGGCAGGCATGCCAGATCCTTTGCCAGAGCACTGGGGGGTCTTAATCCCCTGAAAGGTTTTATAACTGCCATTTATTTATAACATATTAAGTACTACTTGTTTAGTCTATATTTTTCTTTCCCGGTATTGAAATATTCAACTATTTGTCTGGCAGCTGCAACACCTGCATTGATATTTGATTCTTCGGTTTGGGCACCCATCTTTTTGCTGGTAAAAATGTATCTCCCTTTATATTTTTCTTCAATAATGGCTTTGCAATCAGGTTCTATATCTGACAGATAACTAAAATCAGGACGTTCATCAAAAATCTTTAGCAGACCTTCCTCGTCTATTATTTCCTTTCTTGCAGTATTAACCAGTACGGCATTATGAGGCATTTTTTTTATGAGGTTATAACCGATAGATTTTCTTGTAATTTCATTACTTGGCATGTGAATGGAAATGTACTGGCATTTTAAATAGAGTTCCTCCACATTAATGCATTGTTTAGCTCCGTTATTTTTCATTACTCTTTCACTTACAAAAGGATCATAAGCGTATATGTCCATTCCAAATCCACGAGCAATATCTGCAACATATTTCCCAACATTTCCAAAAGCATGGAGACCTAAGGTCTTACCTCTTAATTCGGTTCCGGTCTTACCACTGAAACCACCTCGTATCTGATAAAGCATTAACAGGAATGCCAGCTCGGCCACTCCATTTGAGTTTTGCCCTGGCGTATTCATTGCCACCACATTATGCGCTGTACAGGATACAAGGTCGATATTATCATAACCTGAACCTGCACGGACAACAACTTTTAGCTGTTTTGCAGCTTCGAGCACTTCATCTGAAACAATATCGCTCCGCACAATAAGGGCATCGGCAGTGGCCACTGCCAAAAGAAGGTCAGCCTTATTCTTATAGTTCTCAAGTAGCGTGAGCTTAAGACCAGCAGCTTCAGCAACTTCACGGATTTGCCTGATAGTAATTGGGGCAAACGGCTTTTCGGTAGCAATAAGTATTTCCATCATTCTAACGTTTGTTTATTGAGACCATCAGCTCAGATACCTTGTATATTGACAAAATACTTAGTTTTTTGATTCAAACTCTCTCATGGCATTTACCAATGCCTCAACACTTTCTTTCGGAAGAGCATTATAGGTTGAAGCACGGAATCCGCCAACCGAGCGATGGCCTTCGATGCCAAGCATTCCTTTTGATTTGGCAAATTCAGCGAAGGGTTTTTCAAGTTCCTTATACTCAGGTGCCATCACAAAACAAATATTCATAAGAGACCTGTCCTCCGGATCAGCTATCGTGGGGATAAATAATCTGTTCCTGTCAATTTCGTCGTAAAGAATTTTTGCTTTTTCAATATTCTTCTTCTGGATGGCTTTTACGCCACCAAGGTTTTTTAACCAGGTGAGGGTCTGCTGAGCGGCGAAAACGGTAAATACCGGAGGAGTATTGAACATCGATTCGCCCTTGATATGAACCCTATAGTCGAGCATTGAAGGAATCGGTCTGTTCACTTTACCAAGCACATCTTCTTTTACAATAATAAAAGCCATCCCGGCCGGGGCCAGGTTTTTCTGGGCACCTCCATATATTAGAGAATATTTTGAAATGTCAACCGGTCTGCTGAAGATATCGGAAGACATATCAGCAACGAGAGGTATTTTTACATCGGGATCTTTCTTAATTTCTGTTCCGTAAATAGTATTATTAGTTGTAATATGCAAATAATCTGCATCGGAAGGAATGGTGTAGTTTTTTGGTATATAATTGAATAATTTATCTTTGGATGAAGCGACTTCTGCAACTTCTCCAAAGAGTTTAGCCTCTTTCATTGCCTTACTTGCCCATTCTCCTGTACTCAGATATGCAGCTTTAGTATTCAACAGATTCATAGGCACCATTGCAAACTGCAGACTTGCCCCGCCTCCGAGAAAGAAAACATGATAACCGGCAGGTATTTCGAGCAACTCTTTGAATAGTGCTATTGTGTCGTTCATACAGGCAACAAATTCCTTGCTACGGTGAGAGATCTCAAGTATGGATAACCCTGAACCTGCAAAATCTTTTATCCCTTCAATAGATTTATCAATTGTGTACTGAGGAAGAATTGAAGGACCGGCATAAAAATTATGTTTTTTCATAAAGGACTGTTTATTTTTATTAATAGATTGTTCCTGATCTCTAACCTACAAAAGTATATAAATAATAATGAGTATATGTTATCTGAATTAATTTGTTAAATGAACAGTTGGGATCCGGTTCAAATTTTACAAATCAGCAACCAGCGCTCCGTTTTTCATTACAGGAATCTTATCGGTATAATCAATTGTAAGACAGAATTCAATACAATCATCAAGATTTTTATCTCTCAGCCGGCTTCGCTGTGCTGATTTATCTATATAACCAGGAAGATCAGGAGATGCCATAGCCCAAAGATCCATTGCTGCAATTGTGGAATCACAAATTGTTTTGAAATGATTGCTTCTCATCAGTATCTCTGCGATTGCACCGGAACAGACAGTATCTTCAATATTAAATCTGTTTTTCCATCCGGCACAAAGCAATAATACATTATTGTCCTGGCTGATGAGCCATCGTGTGAGCGCACCTATGTTCAGGAAAGATCCTATAACTGTCATATAAGAGGACAATGAAAGGTTAATAATTCCTGTTCCGTTTGTGGTGCTGTATACTATTGTTTTACCCTTAACTTTTTCTTTTGTGAAATTGAATGGTGAATTCCCGAAATCTGCAAAATCAAGAATAAACCCATCGCGCTCAGCAGCTACAAGATAACCTTTTGATTTATACTCCCTGGCCTCCTCTGCTTCTGCAACAGGTATTATTGAAGCGGCGCCGTTTGCAAATGCAGTGCATATTGCAGATGATGCACGTAGTATATCAATAATTACCACGATTGAATTTAAATGCCCGTCAGGTTCAAACAGAGCAGGTGAAAAACAAGTTTCAAGTTTTCTTTTAGGCATATTATGATTTACTATAAATAGGAAGGTCAACAACCTTTGCTTTCAGATCTTTATTCCTGATTCGAATAAATATTTCAGTTCCGGTTTTCCAATATCCGTTGTTCAGATATGCCATTCCGATTCCCTGTTTCATCATTGGGGACATGGTTCCGGAAGTTACTTCTCCAATAAGCTCTCCCAGTGCATTTACAACTTCATAATGTTGCCGGGGTATCCCTCTGTCAAGCATAACAAAGCCTTTCAGCTTTTTCAGTACTCCCTCTTTTTTCTGTTTTAATAACAAATCCTTATCAATGAATTCCTTATTGTCGTTAAATTTTGTTATCCAGCCCAGTCCGGCTTCAATAGGTGATGTTGTATCGTTTATATCATTACCATATAAGCAAAAACCCATTTCGAGCCGTAGGGTGTCGCGGGCTCCCAAGC
>WSSedB1CaDRAFT_10000849_pt1 | contig 12452 bp, 12 predicted proteins | sample WetSurSB1Cattail_FD_9460 | JGI IMG/M metagenome (IMG submission 9460)
ACTTTGCCGCCGAGGTAGCGGCGGCTGCCGGCCTCAAATAGCTCCAAAGCCGGCCGAAAATGGCCGGCTTTTTTTTTAGACCACTCCGAGACATTCAGGACGGGAGAAATCATGAGCAGGCCATCTTTTACCAGGGTATTGCTAAAGCTGTCCGGTGAATCGCTCGCCGGCAACCAGGGCTACGGCATTGACCCGAAAACAATAACCGCCATTGCCGGGGAAATCCGGGAAGTGGTTGAACAGGGTGTACAACTGGCTCTTGTCATCGGCGGCGGCAATATCTTTCGGGGACTGGCCGCCTCGTCCCAGGGTATGGACCGCGCCAGCGCCGACTACATGGGCATGTTGGCCACTATGATCAATTCCCTTGCCATGCAGGACGCCCTTGAGAAAATCGGCGTTGCAACCCGTGTCCAGTCGGCCATAGCCATGCAACAGGTAGCCGAACCGTACATACGCCGCCGCGCCATTCGCCACTTGGAAAAAGGACGCGTTGTCATTTTTGGCGCCGGCACCGGCAATCCCTACTTTACTACCGACACTGCCGCCAGCCTGCGAGCCATGGAGATAAACGCGCAGGTAATTCTCAAGGGAACAAAAGTGGACGGTGTCTACACCGCCGATCCAAAGAAAGACGCCACGGCAACGAAACTAACCAATCTTACTTACATTGATGTCCTCAAAAGAGGATTGCAGGTGATGGATGCAACCGCTACCTCTCTTTGCATGGACAATAACCTGCCGATCATCATCTTCGATTTGACGACCGTGGGTAACATCAAAAAGGTTATAAGCGGTGAAAAGATCGGCACAATCGTACAAGGAGAATAGACCTCATGCCAAAAAGCATTCTAACCGACATGAAATCCCATATGGAAAAAACCGTGGCTGTTCTCAAAAACGAGTTCCATAAGATCCGGACCGGACGTGCTTCTACAGCAGTTCTCGACAGCGTCAAGATCGATTACTACGGCAACCCCACGCCCATCAGTCAGGTGGCCACTTTGGCAATTCCCGAGCCGCGCCTGATTACCATCTCTCCTTGGGAAGCGAAGCTCATACCTGTTATCGAAAAGGCCATATTTAATGCTAACATAGGTTTAACCCCCTCCAACGATGGACGTTCCATCCGTTTAAGCCTGCCTCCACTGACCGAGGAACGGCGTAAGGAAATTGTCAAAGATCTAAAGAAAAAAGGAGAAGATGACAAGGTTGCATTGCGCAACATTCGTCGCGACGCCTTGGATCGCCTCAAAAAACTGGAAAAAGATAAGGCCATCACCGAGGACGAACTGAAGAAGCTGGAAAAGGAAGTTCAGGACACAACAAAAAGTTTCGAACAAAAGGTTGATGAAGCCGTGGCCAACAAAGAAAAAGAGGTCATGGAGGTTTGATGCAACAATTCAACCCGGAAAGGCTCCCGGTCCACCTTGCTATCATTATGGACGGCAATGGTCGCTGGGCGCAGCAGCGCATGCTCAAACGTATCGTCGGTCACCAACGGGGCGCTGAAACAGTCAACATGGTTGTTGAACACGCCTGCAATCTGGGCATCAAATATCTGACACTGTTTGCCTTTTCATCGGAAAACTGGTCTCGCCCCGCCATTGAAGTGCGTGCTCTCATGTCGCTGCTCAAGAAATACATCCGCAAGGAAACAGCGCGCATGATGCGTAAAAATATCCGGTACAACGTTATCGGCAACAGAAACGACCTGCCTGATGATGTCAACGAGACTTTGGAAAATGCTATTCAGCAGACTTCCGGCAACACCGGCATGCTCCTGACCCTGGCACTTTCCTATGGCGGACGCCAGGAACTGAGCATGGCGGCAGCCAGACTTGCCCGCGACGTACTTGCCGGAAAGCTTACTCCGAATGACATTTCAGTTGACAAATTCGGCAGCTACCTTGACACCGGCGGCCTGCCGGACCCTGATTTCCTGATCCGTACCAGTGGAGAAATGCGCATCAGTAATTTTTTACTCTGGCAACTGGCTTACACCGAACTCTATTTTACCGAAACCAATTGGCCGGATTTCACTATCAACGAGTTTAACAAGGCTCTGGCCGACTTTCAGTCCCGCGAGCGCCGTTTCGGCAAAACAAGCGACCAGATTTCTCAAAGGATCCAGCCATTAAACGCCTGATTACCGCGTTCATTCTCCTGCCGGTCGTCATTCTGACCATCACCAAGGGTAGCCCGCTACTCTTCGCCGGGCTTCTGAGCGTTATAACCATCCTTGCCATGCTTGAATTCTATCGGATGGCCCTGCCGGACAGAGTCGTTGAGTCGTGGTTGGCCGCTCTCTGCGGTACGCTGTTCATCTTTATCCCGTTTGCCGGCGGCGGACGCCACGCCCTGCCCACTCTTATCGGGATTGTTCTTTTCTTTACCCTGCTGTTTCTCTTCCGTATTCGAAATATTGCCGACGCAGCGCGGGAAGTGGCCTATGCCATACTTGCATTCATCTATATTCCAATTCTCCTGATGCACCTGATCATGCTGCGACAGACCCCCTATGGCGTACAGTGGCTCGTGGTGATCATGCTGATCGTCATGACCAATGATTCGGTGGCCTACTACAGCGGCAAGGCCTTTGGCAAGCATCGTCTCTATCCGCTGGTAAGTCCCAAAAAGAGTGTCGAGGGAGCTGTGGGAGGAGTGTTGGGCAGCATTGCGGGCACTCTGCTGGCAAAGTTCACCTTTTTTCCGCAACTAACCCTGCTTGACGCTCTGCTGACCGCCGTTTTCATCGGCATCCTCGGCCAAACCGGCGACTTATTCGAATCCCTCCTCAAACGCAGCTTCGGCGTCAAGGATTCCGGAACCATCTTCCCCGGGCACGGCGGCGTCCTTGATCGGCTGGACAGCATCATCTTCGCCGCACCAGCCACATATTATTACGTCATTTACATTTTCAAGGGATAGCCTTTATGAAACAACTTTCCATCCTCGGCTCAACCGGATCCATCGGTGTCAGCACCCTGGAAATCGTCGCGGCCCACCCCGACCGTTTTCGCGTCATCGGGCTGACAGCCGGAAAAAACCTGGATCTCCTGGCCAGTCAGATTAAACAATTTTCTCCACGCATTGCAGCAGTAGCACTTCGTGAAGACGTTCCCCAGCTGAAGAAACTCTGCGAAGGACTGGATGTTAAAATTGTTGGAGGCGTGGAGGGGCTGATCGAAGCCGCCACTGCCGAAGAAACCGACATGGTGGTGGCCGCGATCGTCGGCGCTGCCGGGCTGGTCCCCACGGCCGCCGCCATCCGCGCAGGCAAGGATATCGCCCTGGCCAACAAGGAAACTCTGGTTACCGCAGGCCACCTTTTCATGGAGATGGTCAGTGAATACGGTGTCAAACTGTATCCTGTGGATAGCGAACACAGCGCAATTTTTCAGTCCCTGGAAGGGCACCGCAACGAAGACATCGCTAAAATCATCCTGACAGCCTCGGGAGGTCCTTTTCTAAACACACCTCTCGAGCAGTTGGCCAATGTCACCGTACACGACGCACTAAACCACCCTAACTGGAGCATGGGCAGGAAGATCACCATCGACTCGGCCACCATGATGAACAAAGGACTTGAAGTCATCGAGGCGCACTGGTTGTTCAATGCTCCGATGGAGAAGATCAGCATTAATATCCACCCTCAAAGCATTATTCATTCCATGGTAGAATATATCGACGGATGCGTCATTGCCCAGCTCGGCACACCGGATATGAAGGCGCCGATCGCCTACGCGCTCTCCTATCCCGAGCGCATTGCCACTGGCATACAACCGCTGGACCTGACTGCTTTTTCCGGCCTCACTTTTTTCAAACCGGACGTGGAGAAATTTCACTGTCTGGGGCTGGCTTATCGCGCCATCCAAGAGGGCGAAAGCATGCCGGCTGTCATGAACGCAGCCAACGAAATTGCCGTGGACGCTTTTTTAAAGGGACAAATCGGCTTTATTCAAATTGCGCGGATTATTGAAAATACCATGGATGCACATCAGGCCCACGACCTGAATACCATCGAAGAGGTGCTTCAGGCTGATCAATGGGGCAGAAAAACAGCCCATGAAATATGCCTGAAATTGCAGGTACAAAGATGATACTCATAAATTTCGTAATTGTTCTCGGCATCTTGATCTTCGTCCATGAGCTCGGTCATTTTATCGTTGCCAAACTGACAGGCGTGAAAGTTGAAAAATTTTCACTTGGTTTTGGTCCTAAATTGATCGGACGGACGTTCGGAGAAACTGAATATCTGATTTCAGTTTTTCCGTTGGGCGGTTATGTCAAAATGTTCGGTGAAGGTGGGATCGTCGAAGGCGCGACTGACCAGTATGATGGCACAAACAGTACCGAAGTAGCCCATGATGTGGAGTCGGACGAGTCTGGCGAAAAACCGCTTGTAATTTCTGAAGAGGATAAAGCGCGCTCATTTGCCAACAAATCCCCGCTGCAGCGAATCGCCATCGTAATCGCAGGTCCGCTTTTTAACATCTTTTTTGCGTGGCTGGTTCTGATTGTGCTGTTCATGATCTCCTATCCTGTCTTGACGACACGCGTAAAACCGCTTAAAGATCAACCTGCTGCCAGGGCTGGACTTCTTAAGAATGACCTTATTGTTGCGATTAATGGGAAAGAGGTCATCGAATGGGAAGAGATCGCGCCTATAATTGCGATGAGCAAAGGCGCTCTCGATATCAGGGTCGAAAGGAACGGGGCCTATAAGACACTACAGATTATTCCGGACATGGGTACCATCCATAACCTTTTCGGAGAACCTAATCGCCAACCCATCATTGGCGTTGTACCGGTTGGCGAGGTCAAGAACATCAGTTTCCCCCCAATCAAGGCAGTCGTGATAGGAACAAAGAAAACGTGGTATTTCATAGATATTACTATTAGTTCAATGGTGAAACTCGTACAGGGTATCGTGCCGCTCAAGTCCATTGGCGGGCCGATACAGATCGCTGATTTGGCAAACCAAGCTGCAAAACAGGGTAGTTCAAACTTTTTTTTGCTACTCGCTCTGATATCCATCAATCTGGGAATTCTTAACCTGCTTCCTATTCCAATTCTTGATGGTGGTCACTTGATGTTCAATAGTATTGAACTTATTACAAAACGTCCGGTCTCACAGAAAGTTCGAGAATATGCACAGCAAATTGGTATTGTGCTATTGCTGGGTCTTATGATCCTGGCCTTTTATAATGATATTGCCAGATTTTTTGTGGGACAGGGGTAAACATACAACCGGATTTTCTCGAAACAGGCTACGATGATCAAACGCCGCATCGTATCAGGGCTTTGTGCCGTGATATGATGCGGCGTTTTTTGCTATTCAGGTTTTTTGTATACGACCCATGGTACTCTCGGTAATATTGCCCTCATGTCCGCTCTAGCCTTTGCCCTGATCGTCACCTCGGCAGTGATGCACGCTCTCTGGAACCTGCTGATAAAACGATGCCGCCACAAAACAGTCTTTATCTGGTGGATGTTTGTTGCTTCAAGCACGCTTTTCAGCCTCTCCCTGCCGTTTGTTCCCGAACAGTTTACCTGGCCGGGGTATCATACTCTGTTGATGGCGTCCATCGGCGCAGTCTGCTTCGTACTTTATCATCTTTTGAACGGCCGGGCCTACCGGAGCGGCGATTTGTCGGTAGTCTATCCCCTCACCCAGACATCCATGATTTATGTTCCGGTCTGGGGAATGACGCTTCTCGGCGAACGGCTGACCACCACGGGAATCTGCGGCATCCTGCTGGTGATCTTCGGCACCTACTCGGTGCAATTGCAACGTCTCTCGCTGACGGATATCCTGCGCCCTTTCCGCGATCTCCGCAACCAGTCGGTCAGGGCCTCGCTCGCGGCCGGATTCATCTACTCCATCGGTTCGATCGCTGAAAAAAACGGGGTCAAGCATTGTCCGCCAGCCTACTTTACCTATTTTCTGGTTATGATAATGTTGCTGCTCATGTCAATCAACCTCTGCCGCCCCAAGTACCGTCAACACATAGGAGCGGAACTGCGCGAACACTGGCGCCTGATCCTCTGCAGCGGACCGATCATGATGGCCTCGTTTCTCACCTTTCGCTACGGGCTCAATCTGGCGCCTGTAAGCTATGCCGTTCCGGTACGGCAAGTAAGCATTATGGTGGGTGTCCTGATCGGCATCATCTTTCTGAAAGAATCCTATGGCAGGATCAGGATCATGGCGGCTCTGTTTATTCTGGGTGGAGCGATATTGATACGCTTCGGATAGTATCATAGCTGGCCGTTGACAGTTGTGGGCAATGTGCTAATAATCTAGTGTTTATAATGATCTGACAAGGAATGACAATGCCGGAAATGTTCCAGGTGCTTCCACCCGCGAATGCACTCAAATTAATATGTGATCACCTCCCATCGAATATCAGGATTGAAGAGTTGCCAACGGCGGAAGCCCTGGACCGTGTGCTGGCCGAAAAGCTCACGGCAGCCACATCCCTCCCCTCTTTCCCGCGCAGCACAATGGACGGATATGCCGTACGAGCTGCTGACACGTTCGGGGCAAGCGAGTCGCTTCCCGCGTATCTGTCCGTAATTGGTGAAGTGACCATGGGGCAAGCGTCCCAACTGTCGATTGATACTGCTCAGGCAGCGATCGCCTACACGGGCGCCATGATTCCGTCCGGCGCCGATGCAGTGGTGATGATCGAGCGCACTCAAAAGCTCGACGATACCAACATCGAGGTTTTGCGCGCCGTGGCGCCGGGAGAAAACATTATCAACATCGGCGAGGATGTTAAAGAGGGAGCTGATCTGCTTGATGCCGGGCACATACTGCGTCCGCAGGACATCGGCGGATTAATGGCGCTCGGAATAACACGCGTCAAGGTTGCCGCCAAACCGCGTGTAGCGATCATTTCCACGGGAGACGAGGTCATTTCGCCGGAATCAACACCCGGCCCCGGCCAGATTCGGGATGTTAACACCTACACAATTGCCGGTCTCGTCGCCCGCGCAGGTGGAATTCCACTTCCCCAGGGGATTGTCCGCGATGATTACGATGCGCTTGTTTCCTCGGCGAGCGCCAGCCTCGATGCTGCCGATGTCCTGGTGATTTCAGCCGGATCATCGGTTTCAACACGTGATCTCTCGGCGGATGTCCTGAACAGTCTCGGCCAACCAGGTGTGATGGTTCACGGCGTCTCAGTAAAACCGGGCAAGCCGACCATTTTAGGTGTCTGCAACGGCAAGCCCGTATTGGGTCTGCCGGGAAACCCGGCCAGTGCAATGGTCGTTGCCGGATTATTTCTGGTGCCCCTCATCCGGAGAATACAAGGCGTTGTTCGTGCGCCTGCCGGCCAACGGGTAACGGCCAGGCTCTCCTACAACATTTCATCGGTTCCGGGACGCGAAGATTATGTACAGGTCCGATTGGTGGAACGCGATGATCAACTCTGGGCTGAACCGGTCTTTGGAAAGTCGAACCTGATTTACTCTCTGGTCAAGTCCGATGGTATGATACGTGTACCCCTCGATTCAAGCGGCGTGCACAAAGGTGAACTGGTTGAGATTGAACTATTCTGAAATCGAAATAAAGAGGCCGGCATGAGTAACCGCAAAGTATATCTGGAAAATATCCCCCTGGATGAAGCTTGGCACAGATTCATTGCAGCCATGGAATGTACGGGAGCGTGGACCGAACTTCCGGGTGAAGACGTACCCCTGGATGAGGCGTTGGGCCGCGTGACCGCCAAGCCGGTATGGGCAAAGCTTTCTTCGCCGGGCTATCACGCCAGCGCCATGGACGGCTATGCCGTACGTTCCAGCGATACCATCGGCGCAACGGAGACATCACCGCTTCGCATCACGCTCGGCCCCGATGGGCCGGCCAAATATGTGGATACGGGCGACCCACTTCCCTCTTGGGCTGATGCGGTCATTATGATCGAACATACACAGCTCATTGAAGACGCAAATGGGAAACATACGGAAATCGAGATTCAGGCCGGCGTTGCCCCTTGGACAGCAATAAGACCCATGGGTGAGGACATGGTCGCCACCGAACTGGTGCTTCCTGCCAATCATCTGCTCAAACCGGTGGATCTGGGCGCTCTGGCGGGCTGCGGACATGTTACCGTCAATGTACGCCGCAAACTCCGCGTAGCAATTATCCCGACTGGCACCGAACTGGTAACCGCCGAACAGGCCGGACAAAATGGACTGAAGTCAGGTGACATCATCGAATACAACTCTCTTGTGCTGGCTGCGCAAGTTCGCGAGTGGGGTGGTGTGCCGACACGCTTTCCGATTGTTGAGGACGTTTTCGAGCGCATTAAAGCTACGGTGTGTGAAGCGGCGGCCGACCATGACCTCGTTCTGGTGAACGCCGGAACGTCGGCGGGAAGTGAAGACTTTACCGCGAGTATTGTCGAGGAATTGGGTACGTTACTCGTGCATGGCGTTGCGGTGCGTCCCGGTCACCCCGTTGTTCTTGGCGTCGTTACCGAGAAAAGCACACCGATCATCGGTATGCCCGGCTATCCGGTTTCGTGCGCTTTGACTGGAGAGATTTTTGTCGAGACGATCATAACTCGCCGACTTGGGTTACCACCTCGCGAAAAACCCAAGATGCAGGCATCCATCACACGCAAGCTGCTTTCGCCAATCGGCGAAGATGAATGGGTGCGCGTAACCGTGGGACAGGTGGGTGAGCGAATAGTGGCCTCACCGCTGTCGCGGGGAGCCGGAGTGATCACGTCGCTTGTGCGTGCGGACGGCATCGTGCGCATCCCGCGTTTTTCAGAGGGCCTTGAGGCCGGTCAGGAAGTAACGGTCGAATTATACCGCGACCCATCCGTAATCGAACGAACACTCGTACACATCGGCAGCCACGATCTCTGCCTTGATTTGCTGGCGCAATTCCTGGCGGATAGCGGTCGCCGTTTTACCAGTGCCAACGCGGGAAGCCTTGGCGGATTGACCGCGCTCAGGCGCGGCGAGGCGCACCTGGCCGGATCCCACCTCCTTGACCCGCTGACCGGTGAATACAATATTTCCAGTGTAAAACAGTACCTCCCCAACATGCCGGTGCTGCTCATGACGCTTGTTCACCGCGAACAGGGCCTGATCGTTGCGCCGGGCAACCCGAAAAACATCAAGGTGCTGGACGATCTGATGCGTTCCGACGTGCAGTATGTCAATCGCCAGCGCGGCGCGGGTACACGCGTTCTGCTCGATTACAAGCTGAACAGTCTTGGAATTACTCCCGCACAAATCCGGGGTTATGGGCGCGAGGAATATACCCATCTGGCGGTTGCGGTAGCGGTACAATCGGGCGCGGCGGATTGCGGACTCGGCATAGCCGCCGCCGCACGGGCGCTTGGGCTCGACTTCATCCCGCTGGAAAAAGAACGCTACGATCTCGTCATCCCGCGAAAACATTATGTAAGCGAGATGCTGCGCCCTTTGCTTGATCTGGTTCATGGCCAGAAGCTGCGTCGGGCCATTGCTGAACTTGACGGTTATGACGTAACCCATATGGGCGAAATCGTAGCTAGATTGTAATGCAGGAAATTCTCGTGAACCACTTGATATCCCGTCTCCAAGAATTGTTTCCTCCTGAATGCCATGGGCGCGTATTCCTTGTGGGAGGATGTCTGCGCGACCATCTTCTCAACCGCGAACATCGGGACATCGACCTTGCAGTGGCGCTATCGGAAAGTGAGTTGAGGCCCCTTGGTTTTCACTTGGTAAGGGGCAAGAGCACCGCGCCGATCTGGTTCAGGCATGACGAATCATTCGGCATTCTCGAACTTTCGCCGTTAACAGACACCAGTGCATTGCGCCAGGACCTCATGCGTCGCGACTTCACAATCAACGCCTTGGCCATGGATCTTAAGGGCGACCTGATTGATCCTCTGAACGGACGGAGTGATCTTGAACAAAGCGCCCTGAGAGCCTGTTCAGCCCAATCGTTTTTGGACGACCCCGCACGCATCTTTCGGGCCTTTCGCTTTGAGGCTGATGGTTGGCGGATGACGCAGGAGACCGAAGCCCTGATCAGGGAGCGGGATTGGTCGGAGCCCCTGGCCCTGATCCCGGTGGAGCGTTTCAGCCGAGAGATGATCAAGGCGTGTTCGTCATCCCGGCCGGAGCATTTTTTCCAGCGCATGCTGGAATTCAATGTCGGTGCAGGTTACCTTCCGGAACTTTTCCGCATGCCTCCTATTCCAGCCGGCCCCCTTGAGCACCATCCCGAGGGCGACCTGCTGACCCATTCGATCCAGGTGCTGCAGCGGGTGGCACAGCATAGTGACAACCCTCTGATCCGCTTCTGCGCTTTTTTCCACGATATCGGCAAGCTGGCAACCGATCCGGCCTGTTATCCCCGGCATCACGGACATGATCTCGCCGGCGCCGATTTGGCCCGTGAGCTCTGTAATCGATTGCGTCTGCCGGCATCTTATCGCACGGCCCTGGCCTGGATCTGCCAACTGCACGGCACATTCAACAAATGGGATCAGTTACGGGACTCGACCAGGCTGAAAGTCGCCGCGCAGGCGCTGAAAGCAGGCATAGAGCAAGCCTTGCCGCTGGTATCAGCCGCGGACAAGAATACGCAGGAAGAAAAAAACACATGGGAGAACAGCATCCGGGTTAGCCGGATGATAACTTCCGAACTGGGCATCGATCACATTCGACTGAATAACATGCCGGTCGGCCAACGTCAGGATTTTATTCTGCAAAAACGTGTAGAGAAACTGCGGGAGACCGCATGCGGAGACGTACGAGGTCAAGCAAGCGTGGTATGAACGGAATAATTCCCGATTGAGTAGGATAAAGTGGTATATTTTGTACGTACAAACGATATCATTTAAGGAGTAATTGTTATGTCCGGAACTGTATTGAACATAGATGATGCGCTGTACGAACAGGCAAAGCTCTATACAGGCCTGAAGAGTAAAGAGGATGTGATCAACTACGCCCTGAAGCATTTGGTTGAACAGATGGATATGGAGACAATGCTGGGGTTGCAGGGCAAGAGCAGCTGGGAGGGTGATCTGAACCAGATGCGCATGGGGCGAGATGGTAGTTGTTGATACATCTGCGTAGATCGAGGTGGCAGCGATGTCGCAGGTTGTCGGCCTTCGGCCATCGAGAGAATCTGTTTGAGGCGGTGGAACGCATTAAAAAGAATCTGAAATAGATTGAACGGAAAGGGCACCCATTGCGGTGCCCTTTCCGTTTTTGGCAATTATCGATTGGAGCGGCCGTAAAACGGCGTAAGAGGAATCAGTCTGCCGCCGCACCGATTACAGTTCCGGTTCAGCGGAGGCGCTACGCCTTCCGCTGAACCGGTTGTTAGCTGACCGTTTTTCCGCCGCGAAGACGTTTTATGCTACGATCTCAAGCGAGGTCGAAACGATCAAGGTTCATTACTTTTTTCCACGCCTCCACAAAGTCGTGCAGGAACTTCTCCTGGGAGTCCTCGCTTCCGTAGACCTCCGCCAAGGCCCGGAGTTGGGAGTTCGAGCCGAAGATGAGGTCGACACGGGTGCCGGTCCACTTGAGTTCGCCGCTCTTGCGATCACGCCCCTCGAACACATCTTCGTCTTCCGGGGTTGCCTTCCACGTCGTGCCCATGTCGAGCAGGTTTACAAAGAAGTCATTGGTAAGCGCCTCCGGACACTTGGTTAAAACGCCGTGCCGGGACTGTCCGAAGTTGGCATTCAAGACGCGCATGCCGCCAACGAGAACCGTCATCTCAGGTGCGGTCAGCGTCAGCAATTGCGCACGATCAACCAGCAGTTCCTCTGCCGATATGGTGTATTTTGTTTTGAGGTAATTACGGAACCCGTCTGCAGCCGGTTCGAGTACGGCAAACGCTTCCACATCGGTTTGCTCCTGAGATGCATCCGTGCGTCCCGGCGAGAAGGGAACGGTCACCTCATGGCCGGCAATCCTCGCGGCTTGCTCGACACCCGCGCAGCCACCCAGAACAATCAGGTCTGCGAGCGAAATCATCTTCCCGCCTGACTGCGCGCTGTTGAACTCCCTTTGGATTCCCTCAAGGGCCTGTAGCACGGTCTTCAGCTGTGCCGGCTGATTGACTTCCCAATCCTTCTGCGGAGCGAGACGGATGCGCGCCCCGTTTGCCCCGCCGCGCTTGTCGGAGCCGCGAAAGGTGGATGCCGAGGCCCAAGCCGTCGAGACCAGTTGGGAGACCGACAGCCCCGAAGCGAGGATCTTGTTTTTGAGAGCAGCGATGTCCTGTTCGTCAATCAATTTATGCGTGACCGCGGGGACGGGGTCTTGCCAAATAAGCTCTTCCGCAGGAACATCAGGGCCGAGATAGCGCGAACGCGGGCCCATATCGCGGTGGACCAGCTTGAACCACGCCCGGGCGAAGGCATCCGCGAACTTCTCGGGGTTCTGCTGGTAGTACCGCGCGATCGGCTCNTAAA
>WSSedB1CaDRAFT_10000850_pt1 | contig 12444 bp, 13 predicted proteins | sample WetSurSB1Cattail_FD_9460 | JGI IMG/M metagenome (IMG submission 9460)
ATACGCTGATCCCCGCAGCGGTCTACATGGATGTGGAGTTGATGACCAGGCTCTTCAAACACGAAAAAACGAGATAGGTGGCAACGTTGTATGAATCTCCCAATAGCAGCACGATAGGTTGCGTCATGCTGAACATATTCAGCTTTTCGGGGGAACGCGGAGATCTGCTAACTGTCAGAAAAATTTTGACAAAGCCGTTTTGATTCCATTAGTATGACGAAACTTTTTTCCTTAAGGAACCTCGGATGCAAGCTGCGTTGAATCTTATTGGCGATGACCTGAAACGTGTTGAACAGCAATTTCGCAAAGATCTGGAGTCTAATGTTCCCCTGATTCGCAAGGTTGGGGAGTACGTTCTTTCCAGTGGCGGTAAACGCGTCCGTCCGGCGTTGTTGTTGCTTGCGGCCCGCCTTAGCGGCTACGAGGGAGACAAAGCTGTTCCCCTGGCTAGCGTCATAGAATTCATCCACACTGCCACATTGCTCCATGACGATGTTGTGGACAGCGCAACATTACGGCGTGGTCTTGCTTCGGCCAATACTCTCTGGGGAAATGAGGCTTCCGTGCTGGTGGGGGACTTTCTCTTCTCCAAATCGTTTTCCCTGATGGTTGAGGTTGGCAGCATGGATATTCTGCGGATTCTTTCCGATGCCACTACCGTCATAGCCGAGGGTGAGGTCATGCAGTTGCTCTATACCGGCGAGCTTGACCTGACGGAAGAGCGCTACATCGGAGTCGTTCGGTCCAAAACAGCCATTCTTATGTCTGCTGCCTGTGAGGCCGGAGCAATATTGGGGAATGTTTCCCCAGAACAACGGAAAGCCCTGTCCGACTTTGGTATGAATCTCGGGATTGCCTTTCAGTTAATGGACGATACACTTGATTACATTGCAACCGAGGAAGAGTTCGGCAAAAGTATTGGCCATGATCTGGAAGAGGGTAAAATTACTCTGCCTTTGATTCAAGCCCTGCGAAACTGTTCTTCCAACGAACGGGATATCATTGCCGGAGTTATTGAAAAAGATGAAATGACGCTGGATGATTTCCGGGATGTTTCCGGGCTGGTTAAACAGTATGGAGGTATTGAGTATACAGTTACCGCGGCGCGGCGGTATATCGAAGGGTGTGCCGAGTATCTGGATGGATTTGGTTCCAGCCCTGTCAGGGAAGCCCTGTTGGGGTTGGCCGATTATGTAGTGACTCGCAGTAGATAAGAATCTATGCAGCGGTTTTGAGCATTAGATGTTCCCGGAGGAAACATGAGAACGTTACTCTGTCTGTTTGCAGTGATAGTGTTTGCGAGTTTGACGGCCTGCGATCGAAAAAGCCCGGGAATATCCGAAACATCTTTCTCAGCCGTGGAAAAGCACCCGGCACCCGAAATAACCGTTTCCGCATTGAATGGCGGCAGCGTAAAGCTTTCCGAACTGAAAGGCAAGGTTGTGCTGCTGAATTTCTGGGCCAGTTGGTGTGGGCCATGTCAAGAAGAAATACCCTCCCTGATGAAGTTGAACACGGCCATGAAGGGCAAACCATATCAGATGGTCGCCGTTTCCATGGATGAAGGGGGTAAACCGGCAATCGAAGAGTTCTTCCGGAGGAGCGGATACCAATTGCCGGCCTATACCGATCCGGACGGAAAGGCGGCGGCCGCCTACGGTGTTACCGCTTTTCCGGAAACCTTTATCATTGATAAAAACGGCATCATCATCAGGAAAGTTATCGGTCCCCTTGACTGGTTTGCTCCTGAAACGATAGCCTTTCTTGAGGATTTAATGAAGTAGAGGGAGTGTTTCCATGCATAACCAGGAAGTAACCTATGCGGGGGCATTCATAGCCGGTCTGCTCTCATTTCTGTCACCCTGTGTTCTGCCGCTGATCCCGTCATATATTACGTACATCACCGGTCTCTCCTTTAATGATCTGCAGGCTGAGCATCCAACGCACATTGTCCGCCAGAAGACATTTTTTCACTCCCTTTGCTTTATTCTCGGATTTACAGCTGTATTTGTACTGTTGGGCGCCTCCGCTACCCTGGTCGGCGCTTTTCTACAGGAACACACCAGCGCCATCAGAAAAATTGGCGGGGTGCTGATTTTTCTCTTTGGTATTCATGTTACCGGACTGTTGCCGTTAGAAATATTGCTGGGAGAAAAAAGGGTAACAGTTCACCACAAGCCAACCGGCTATGTGGGCAGTTTTCTTGTCGGGCTGGTGTTCGCGGCCGGCTGGACTCCCTGCATTGGCCCGATACTGGCATCTATTCTCATGGTTGCTGCTACCGAAGAGAAGGTTATTCACGGCATCATTCTGCTACTGCTTTATTCCCTCGGGCTTGGCATTCCATTTCTGTTCTCATCTCTTGCACTGCACCAGTTCCTGACGCTCTTCAACCGTTTCAAACGCTTTATCCGCATATTTGAGATCATCACCGGTATCTTTCTGATGCTGGTCGGCATCCTGATCTTCTCCAACTGGCTTTCGCGCCTGTCGGGTTACGCCTCGTACCTGTTTGGTGGCGCGTAGATGAATGTCCATCGTTCGCGTTACTCGATCCAGTTTTCAGTGGCGGATCTGTCGGTTACCCAGGCGTTTTATGGCGGCATTCTTGAATTGGACGTGCAACGCTCGTTTACGACTCCCGGAGCACCGGAACACCTCATGGTGGATATGGACGGCATTGCCATTATTTTTGTTGAAGAAAGTGATGTCATCAGGGCTCATCCGGTGTTGGAACAACGACTAAGCATGTTTCCCCGCGGTATCGGGGTAACGCTTCATTTTGATGTCAAGAATATCGAGGCAATTAACGATGCCATTCTGGAAGAGGATTTGGAGATTCTCTACCCATTGGAGCTCAAACCCTATGGCGTCAAGGAACTCTGGTGTTTTGATCCTGATGGTTATCTGGTTGTGCTGGACGAACCCTACCGGATGAATCCGTAGGGTCGGGATCGTAATTCGTCAAATTTTACAGCAGCACTGTTAATATTTCCCTTCCCCGCAGCAATTTTTTCCACCATTCCGCAGTTTACCACCCAGATGAAAACCACATTATTCGGTCAGCCAAGTGTCAAAAACTTTATGAAATCTTTATCAATCGTTTAGAACCAGTTTAAAATCATTTCGTACAATGACCTCATCACAAAGGTAGTGAGAAAACTCAGGGAGGTTATTGTATGAACAAGCTCAAGCTGTTGTATGATGTGGCCAGAACCATGAAGGCCAAGGAGAAGGTTGATGGAGTCCTGACTGCGCAAGTCCGCAAAGACCAGGAGGAGGTGTTTTCCCTGCGAAACGAGTTCGGGAAAAATTCCATCGGAGAAGCCACAACCAAGGTATCCTGTGAACTGAACCTGGAGGGCAGCAAGGTGAAGCGGGAAAGCCTGACCGAGTTCAGCGCAGCGGGTGATTGCCAGCAGGGTGGGGGATTGCTTGGAAAGCTTTTTCGGCGACACCACCACCATAACAAGGATGAATGTTGCGGTATCAAGGGGATTTTTACCAGGATTTCCTTTGCCCTGGGCATCTTGAGTAGCCTGCAGGCGGAGGGGTTGGATGACGGCGGGGCCGTTGTATCGCTCGATTTGAGCGATGTTCCGGAAGATATGAAAATCCAGCTGCTTGAAAAAATGAACCCAAAACATGCTTGTCATTCGCATTGCGGTTTCCTGGCCGAGTCTGATGCTCTCGAAACATTGGATGGGGTTGTTGTGTTGACCGTCAACAAGGGGCGTGAGATCGAAAAGATTACGGTCAATCTGGACGGCCGGGTGCAAAACGCGGACAGCGAGTCGCACAACCTGGCGGCAAGTGCCGAAGTGCTGTTTGCCTGGTAGAATGAAGTCTGGACGCAGAATGCGTGAGCATTTTGCGTCCTTTTCGGGCTATTATTGCGGAAATAAAGAGTAGCGGGAGATATCGGGATGGCGTGCATAAACGGGAAGGGTCAGTCGAGAGAAAAATGCACGGATATACATGAGAGGCTCAAAGAGCTTCACGGGCGTATCCACCGCCATCACCACGAATTTCATCGTGAATTCCGGCATTATCATCGCTATTTCCGCTATGTCCGTCCCTTTGTCCTGGTCTTCAATCTGGTAATTCTCTACCTGTTATTCAGATGGGTTGGTTTCAAGGCGATCGGCATCTGTTTTGCCGTTTTGATCGTCATCAAGGAGATCTTTCAATTCATCTTCCTGTTGCGATTGGAAAAAAGAATCATTGTTCCCATCGAAGAACTAAGGCAAGGGGTGAATGAAATTGCCAAGGGCAATTATGATGTCCGCGTGGAATGCCCGATTCCCAACGACCTCGGATTGTTGATCGCTTCCTTCAATGAAATGGCCGGCGAACTCTTGCAGGGTGAAAAGATGCAGGCCGAATACGAAGAAAATCGTAAAAATCTGATCGCCAATATTTCCCATGACCTGAAAACCCCTATTACCGCGATCCAGGGGCATATCGAGGCGCTTTTGGACGGGCCTGCCGTGACTCCTGAAAAGCGGGAAAAATACCTGAGAGTAATCCATCACAACACAGCCTACCTGAACCAGCTTATTGATGATCTTTTTCTGTTTTCCAAGCTGGATATGGACAAGCTGGAATTCCGCTTTGAAAATGTTCGCATCAGGGATTACCTGGCTGATTTGATGGAAGAGTATCAACTGGAGCTTGAAGGCCAGGACATCCGGATCGAGTTTTCCAGCCTGCTGGAAGGCGAAACCCATGTGAATTTGGATGGCAAACGATTTTATCAGGCCATCAATAACATCATCCGCAATGCCATCGAACACGGGCCTGATCAGGGGTTGTCCCTGAGGGTGAAGCTCTACCAACTGGATGATCGTGTCGCGATCGACATCAAGGATAACGGTCCCGGCATCCCACAAGACAAACTCCCGTATATATTCAACCGTTTCTACCGGATCGACACGGAACGTACCAAAGACCTGGAAAGTACCGGGCTTGGACTCGCGATCACCAGGGAACTGGTTCAGGCCCATGGGGGTGAGATTACCGTTTCGAGTCGGGAAGGCGAAGGGACTTGCTTTACCGTTTTACTCCCGGAAATCGCCGCCAACGGGGACGTTAGATGAAAAAAGTGCTCATTATTGAAGACGATCTAGATATAGCGGAACTGGAACGAGACTATCTGCAACTGAACGGATATTACGCCGAGATTGAACAGGACGGGGAGACCGGCCTCAAAAAAGCCCTTTCCGGCCGGTTTGACATAATCGTCGTTGATCTGATGCTGCCTCGGAAACACGGATTCGAAATCATAGGTGAAGTCAGGAAGAAGCACGAGATTCCCATCGTTGTCGTTTCGGCAAAGAACGAAGATATAGATAAAATCAGGGGGCTCGATATCGGGGCCGATGATTATCTGACCAAACCGTTTAGTCCGGCCGAGTTCGTGGCGCGGATCAAATCACACCTGAAGCGCTACGAGCGGCTCAAGGGCGACAGCGACGTCTATGAGACGATACTGCACAAAGGGCTGGAGATTAACACCGCATCCCGTCAGGTTTTCATCAACGGCAAAGAGGTGCAACTGACGACAAAGGAATACGAGATATTGCTGCTTCTGGCATCCCATCCCAATATCGTCTTCACTAAGGAGCGCATGCTGAGTGCAATCTGGGGGAATGAATATTATGGAGATACCGCCACCATAGCCGTGCATATCCAGAAGATCCGCAAGAAAATCGAAACCGCCCCCGCTGCTCCTGTCTATATCGAAACCATCTGGGGAACCGGCTACCGGTTTAATCCGTAATTCCAAGGCCCGTTCGTCTTCAACTTCCCAACGTACTTACCCATTCGCTTCGCTTCATTCCTTGTCATAAAATATGAACTTTCTATTGACAATATGGCCATTATGACCAATAGTCATAATTGACCTTTGGTCATAAATAAGGAGTCTTGTTATGTCGCATCAAGTCGAAAACGAAAATGGCATTCGGCAAGCAGAAACGGGAAAACCCGGCAGACGCGAACGTCGCAGCGAGGAGACCCGTGAAAAAATTTATCGCGTCGCCCTGCGCTTGTTTGCCGAACGCGGATTTAGCGCTACAACTATAGAATCAATTACCCAGGCAGCGGATGTTGGGAAAGGGACTTTTTTCAATTATTTTGAAAGCAAAGAAAGCCTCTTGCTGGAATTTCGGGAAAGGCAGATGGGCAGAATCAGGCAAGGAGTCGCTAAAAGCCTGGATTACGATGTTCCGCTGGCAACGCTGCTTTACGAACTTGCGGTGTCATTGAACGAAGAAACGGGGAAAAGCCCGGCATTATTCCAAAGTTTACTCACGGCTGCTTTTTCAAGTGAAATGCTCCGGAAACGAATGTCGGAAGGACTAGCCCAGGGAAGGCAGATGCTATCCGGGCTAATTGCTCAACGGCAGCAGCGCGGTGAAATCCGGACAGATCTTGAGCCTGAAGTAATAGCCCATGCTTTCCAACGCTTGGTTTTCGGAAACATGGTCATCTGGTCGTTATCGCCGATTAACCCATTTGAAGAGAATTTGAAGAAGATGACGGATGTTTTTCTCAATGGTGTCCGGTCGAGGTAGCAACCCACTATTCCGAACGCGAATTGTAAAAGGAAACCGCTATGACTCGATGTTCACGGAAATTGTTGTTCATTTTGGCAGCTTTGTTTGCATCAATCCACTTGGCATACGGCGATGCCCTGACCCCCTATCCATTGACCATGGATGATGCCATTACCAAGGGCCTGCACGCCAATGTCAATGTTCTGGTGGCAGGAACAAGGGTGGATGAAGCGGAAGGCACGCGGGAAAGGAGGCTTTCAGCATATCTTCCGCATGTGCGGATCGAGACGCCGATTGCCTACCAGACACGCAATCTCAGGGCACAAGGCATCAGTTTTCCGGGGGTTCCTTCAATTGTCGGTCCCTTTACCAGCTACGACTTCAGAGTCTACGGTGATCAGGCAATTTTGGATCTTCAGAGCTACCACAGCATCAAGGCCAGCGAAATAGACCAAAAAGCACGACAGAATGATTACAGGGATATTAGAAGCCAGATAGTCCGGCAAATTGTTGTGAATTACATAACCGCCACATATGCGGCGGCAAAAGTGGAAACAGCGGAATCTCGGGTCAGGACATCCGAAGTGCTTGAAAAACTGGCCGCTGACCAGCGCCAAGCCGGCGTTGCCGATGGTCTCGATGTACTCCGAGCCCAGGTGCAGCTTGCCAATGACCGGCAAAATCTTCTCGTTGCAAAAAATTCGGCCAAGCAAACCCTGCTGGTTCTGGCAAGAAGCATCGGCATCGATTTGGCAACTCCTCTCAAACTTTCCGACAAACTCACCTTCAGGAAACTGGAATCACCTCAAATCGAACAGGCGGTCAGGGACGCATTGGAAAACCGTCCCGACTACCGGTCGTTATTTTCCCAGCGGGAATCGGTGGAAGAACAGATCAAGTCCTCTCGTTCGCGCTATCTTCCGAAAATTACGATAAGCGGCAATTACGGCGGAAGCGGTTTGGAACTGAGCAGTATTGAGCCATCGGGTGTAATTCAGGGCAATCTCGTAATGACACTGTTCGATATGGATCGGAAAGGTGAGCGCATCGAGCTGGAAAACCGGCTGAAACGCATCGAACAGCAGATTGCGGACCAGCGCCAGGGCGTGGAACAGGATATCCGTGAGGCATTGCTGAACCTCGACTCGTCCGCTGAACAGGTTGTGGTTGCCGGAAGCGGCCTGGAGCTTGCCGAACGCGAGTTGCGGTTTGCGAGCGATCGCTTCAAAAATGGAGTGGCAAATAACATCGAAGTTGTAACCGCACAGGATTCTCTCTCACGCGCTCTGGATAACCATTTAAACGCCCTGGCTCAACATGCCGGGGCCAAGATAGCGCTTGCCAGGGCGTTGGGCGATACGGAGAAGAATTATCGATTGTTTCTGGGTGGTCATAGCGAGTCGTTTCAATAGCGGAGTAAAAAACAATAGCACACGGATTTTTACGGATTGGACGGATCTACACGGATCTAAGGGCAAGATACATCATTCCGGTCTTATCCGTGGTAATCCGTAACAATCAGATTTTATCCGTGTGAAATTACCTTTGATTCCTGTTTGGTTTACGAAAGGTCGTGTTCCATGAAAAAGAATCTCATCCCAATCATAGTACTCGTCGCCGTAATAGCGGGGGGATCCATCTATTATTTTGTCCACCGGAATGAAGATCGCTCCGGCGAAACTACCCTGAAAATCTCCGGCAACATTGAAGCCCATGAAAGCGTGGTCGGCTTCAAGGTGCAGGGGCGGCTGGTTGAACTGCCGGTAGAGGAGGGGCAATTGGTTAAAGCCGGCGACCTGCTTGCCAAGCTGGATCAGAATGACTACCGGCAACAGGTCAACATGGATGAAGCCACGACCAACACCCGGGAAGCCGAGTTAAGGCTTTCCCTGGCTGGCAGTCGCGTCCAGGAAAAGAAAGCGGCTGAACAGGCATTGATCGATGCCAGAGCTGATCTCGATCTCAAAAAGCTCGATTTTCAACGTAACCAGGCTCTCTTCAAGAAAGATGAAGTCTCGGCGCAAATCAGGGATACCTCCGCAACGAATCTCAAACGCGCCCAAGCTGCTTTTGAGCGCGCCAGGCAAAATTATGACCAGGTTCTGGAAGGCGTTCGCAAGGAGCAAATCGCCATCAACCGGGCCAGTGTCCGCTCGGCGCATCAAGCGCTTGAACTGTCCCGGATCAAGCTCGGATATACTGTTTTGCAAGCTCCGACAGCAGGTGTCGTGCTCGTGCGCCAGGCAGAGATTGGCGAGGTGATGGCTCCTGGCACTCCGGTCGTGACAATTGCCGATCTGGATCATCTCTGGATGCGGGGATATGTCGGCGAGACCGACCTTGGAAAGGTCAAGCAGGGGCAAGCCGCCACTGTCACGTGCGATACCTATCCCGGAAAGGTCTACAAGGGGCGTGTGTCATTCATATCATCCCAGGCCGAGTTCACTCCCAAGAGCGTTGAAACCCACAAGGAGCGGGTCACGCTGGTCTACCGGATCAAGATTGATCTGGACAACCCTACCCATGAACTGAAGCCCGGCATGCCGGCCGACGCAACTATTGAAGTAACACCCTCCAAATAGCATGTCAGAACAGATCAACGCCATTGAAGTCCGAGAGTTGAGCAAGTCGTTTCCCGGCATCCTCGCGGTCGACAAACTCAGCTTTTCCGTCAAACAGGCTGAAATATTCGGCTTGGTCGGTCCGGATGGCGCGGGCAAGACAACCACGATGCGCATGCTTGCGGGAGTGCTTGCCCCTGATACGGGCAATGCAATGGTGGCCGGCTTTGACATCGTGAACGCTCCCGAATCCGCCAAACACCGGATCAGCTACATGCCTCAGCGCTTCGGGCTCTACGAAGAGTTGAGCGTTGATGAGAACATCCGGTTTTATGCCGACCTTTTCGGTGTCAAGCGCCCGGAGCGTGAAAAACGGGAAGCCCAATTGCTTGAGGCTGCCGGCATGAACGAGTTCAGAAAACGGCTGGCCGGCAAACTTTCAGGCGGTATGAAACAAAAACTGGGCTTGGTGTGCGCCCTGATTCACACCCCTGACGTGATCCTGCTCGACGAACCGACAAATGGCGTTGACCCGGTCTCTCGCCGCGACTTTTGGAGAATCCTCTATACGTTATTGGATCAGGGGGTGACCATTCTCACCACGACATCCTATCTCGATGAAGCGGAGCGATGTCACCGGATCGCGCTTCTGCATGAGGGGCGCATGCTCTTTTGCGACACTCCGGCCCGCTTGAAACAGAATCTGGCAGGTGCGGTCCTTTCGATTGTAACCGGCGACCCCAGGAATATCCGCGATCTGCTTACCAATAGCGAGGGGATTTCAAGCATGATGATTGTTGGCGACGGACTGCATTTGGTTGTGCACGATGCAACACGGATGATCCCCGAACTCCGGTCCAGAATGATGTCCGCCAATTTACGTTTCGAAACGATCGAGCAGGTCGCGCCATCTATCGAGGATCTGTTTGTCGAGGCGGTTCAGGGCAATACCAAGGATAGCAACCAAGGATAACGACCAATGAACAACCAATCTCCCGCTGTCGTGGTCAAAGATCTGGTCAAGCGTTTCGGCGATTTTGTCGCGGTGGACACTATCAGCCTGGAAGCCAACCGGGGCGAGATCTTCGGCTTTCTCGGTCCTAACGGCGCCGGAAAATCCACGACAATCCGCATGCTCTGCGGGTTGCTGCGCCCCACCTCGGGACAGGCGCTGGTTTCAGGATTGGACGTCGCCCGCCAGCCGGAACTGGTCCGGCAAAACATTGGCTATATGTCCCAGAAGTTCTCTCTCTACAACGATCTTAAGGTTATCGAGAACCTCCATTTTTTTGCCGGCATGTACAGTGTCGAGACATCGGATCTTAAAGACCGGATTGATTGGGCAATCGACATGGCAGGGCTAAAGGGCCGTGAAAATACCCTGACCGGTACGCTGGCAGCGGGATGGAAACAGCGCCTTGCGCTTGGTTGCGCGGTCCTTCATCGCCCGCCGATAGTGTTTCTGGACGAACCGACCTCGGGGGTCGATCCGATTTCGAGGCGGCAGTTCTGGGAACTGATCCATTCAATGGCCGCCGATGGAGTGACCGTGTTTGTGACGACCCACTACATGGATGAAGCAGAATATTGCAATTATCTGGTACTGATCGACCGCGGCAAGATCGTAGCTTCAGGCTCCCCTCTGGAACTGAAGCTTAATTACATGGAAGGCGAACTGTTGCTGGTTGAATGTGACCAGGTGGGAAAGGCGCTTGAGTTGCTTCAAAGCGCTCCGGGTGTCATGGACGCGGCCATTTTCGGGAATGCTCTCCACTTGGTTGTTCCAAAAGCTTCCGAGGCAATCAAGAGTGTTGGGAATTATCTTGCTGAACACGGCATTCAGGCGTCCCGGATCGATTCGATTCGCCCCAGTCTGGAGGATGTTTTCGTGTCACTCACCAGCATGCGAAATGAAAATGGCAGGGAAAAGGTGAGCCAATGAACTGGAACAGGCTTCTGGCCATGGCCCGCAAGGAAGTGATCCAGATCAAGCGTGATGCTCGCAGCATCGCCATTGTCATTGCCATGCCGCTGATCATGATGTTTGCCTTTGGATATGGAGTCAGCTTCGACACCAAGTACATACCGGTGTATATCTTCGATCGGGAAGGGAGTCAGCAAAGCCAGGATTTCCTGAAGCGTTTTCAGTCTTCGGAGTATTTCAACGTTGTCAGAACCGTTGACAATTACCCGGCGCTTATCCAGGCGATTGATGCCGGGCGCTGCCAGATCGGTATCGTGGTCCCATCCGACTTCTCGAAAAAGCTTAATGCGGGCGGAACCGTGAGTGTACAGGCCCTGGTTGACGGAACAGACAGTAACAGCGCCAATCTCGGCATGAGCTATAGCCAGGCTGTTGTTCAAGCCTATTCGCAACAGCTTCAGTTGCAATGGCTCCAACGCCGGGGCCAGGCGAAAATCCAGCCGCCGATCAGTGTGGATTCAAGGACCTGGTTCAACGAAAACCTCGAGAGCATGGCCACCATTGTTCCAGGTGTGGTGGCTCTCGTCATGGCTGTTGTCGGCACGTTCCTGACCTCGCTGACCGTTGCCCGCGAGTGGGAGCGCGGCACAATGGAACAGCTTATCTCGACGCCGGTAACGCCGCTGGAAATCCTGATCGGCAAGCTCGCCCCCTATGTCGTAATAGGTCTGTTTGACACCTGTATTTGCGCAGCCATGGGTGTCTGGTGGTTCGGAGTGCCGTTCCGAGGCCACTTGCTGGTTTTTTTCCTCAGCTCCACCATGTTCATGACTGTCGTCCTTTCCATGGGTTATTTCTTCTCAGTGGTGGCCAAGACCCAGCTTGCCGCCAGCCAGATTTCCCTGATTGCCACCTTCCTGCCGGCATTTCTTCTCTCCGGTTTCATATATCCCATCGACCAGATGCCGGTGGTTATACAGGTGATCACCCACATCGTGCCGGCCCGCTACTATATGGCGATTCTCCGGAATGTCTTTCTCAAGGGGACAAGCATAACACTGATGTGGCAAGACTTCTTCGGACTTGCGCTGTTCGCGACTCTGCTTTCTGTTGTGGCAACGCGGATTTTCAAGAAAAGGCTCACCTGAGGGGGATGCGATGTTTGGCCGTTTGCGTCAAATGCTGATCAAGGAGTTTCTCCAGGTTATTCGTGACAAGCGGGCCAGGTTTTTCCTGTTCGGCCCGCCGATAATCCAGATGCTGGTTTTCGGCTATGCGGCTACGCTGGAGATCAAGCATGTCCCCACAGCAATTGTTGACTATGACAACAGCCAGGTGAGCCGGGACCTGATTGCCCGTTTCGAGGCCAGCCATTATTTCGATGTCCGCAAACGGCTCC
>WSSedB1CaDRAFT_10000851_pt1 | contig 12418 bp, 6 predicted proteins | sample WetSurSB1Cattail_FD_9460 | JGI IMG/M metagenome (IMG submission 9460)
TGGTGTATCGATAATATTTATGAGATGATCACGCCAAGTACAAGTAGTGGCGGCAGAAGTAATAGTGATACCTCTTTCCTGCTCCTGCTCCATCCAGTCCATGGTAGCTGTGCCCTCATGAACCTCACCAATCTTATGAGAGACGCCAGTATAGTAAAGAATTCGCTCGGTTGTCGTGGTTTTACCAGCGTCAATATGAGCCATAATCCCAATATTTCTATATTTATTAAGCGATGCTAAACGAGGCACAAATTCCTCCGGAAAATATTAACTAATTACCAGCGATAGTGAGCAAACGCACGGTTTGCCTCTGCCATCTTATGAACATCTTCGCGCTTCTTAACCGCTGCACCACGATTATTAAAGGCGTCAAGAATTTCACCTGCCAATTTATCCTTCATGGTTTTTTCGCTGCGAGCTGTAGAATATTTTATCAACCAACGCATCGCCAACGAAATCCTACGATCAGGACGGACCTCAATCGGAACCTGGTAAGTGGAACCACCAACCCTACGCGACTTAACCTCCAGGGCAGGTTTAATATTATCGAGACCCTTTTTAAGCACCTTCACAGCCTCGTCATTTGCTTTTTGCGCAACAATATCAAGCGCACCATAAAGAATTGATTCTGCAATACTCTTTTTACCCGCAAGCATCAAAACATTAATTAGCTTGGCAACTGTTTTGTCATGAAACTTCGGATCCGGCAAAATATTTCTTTTGGGAACTTCTCTTCTTCTTGGCATACCAATCCCCTCAATATAAACAGTGAGTAACTATTTTGGCCGCTTAGCGCCGTACTTGGAACGACTTTTTTTGCGGTCTTTCACACCCACGGAATCGAGCGTACCGCGTACAATATGATAACGAACACCAGGAAGGTCCTTAACCCTGCCGCCACGAATAAGAACAACTGAGTGCTCCTGAAGATTGTGCCCAACGCCTGGTATATAGGACGTCACTTCAATCCCATTCGTCAACCGGACCCTGGCAACCTTGCGAAGTGCGGAGTTAGGCTTCTTGGGGGTGGTTGTATACACCCTCGTACACACACCTCGTTTTTGAGGACAGCACTTGAGAGCAGGCGCAGTTGACTTGTCACGCTTACTTTCCCTGCCGATACGAATCAGCTGATTAATCGTTGGCATAATTAATAATATCTCCCAGCTATAAATAAGCTTTATTGCCCGTAAGAGCGAACAGTAAATCTAACAAATCTATTCACACAATGTCAAGTCATTTTTTTAACAAATTACGCCTTCCGCATCATACCGGCGCTCATCTATACAAACGGCCAAAAAATTCTTTTTTTACCACAATAAAATTGCTTTAGATCTGTGCCATCTCTGCGCTTTTACCCGCAGGCTGTGGTGGGGAATGGAATAAGTGTAGGGCCGTATTATATCCGGCATCTCCATTCATATCGCAAGACATTTAAAATGTCTTGGGCACCAGATCTTAAAGAGACAATCTAAATACCGCATTGCGAACCATCTGTCAACAACAAATTTACATACCCACCACAAATTAAGTCCTAACGATAGCACCGTTGATTGACATAAATCTAGATTTCGATTGCAGACGCCTAAAAAGGTAGGCCGCAAGGCTGTACATCCCCCTGCGGCCAGACAGCATCTCACCTAAGCTGCTTCCAGAATTTCCTCTTGGGTGTTGCCGGAAGAAACACTTTCAACCTCAGAAGCACCAGTTATCATGCGAATATTTCTGTAACTGGAAAGACCTGTACCAGCAGGAATTAATCGTCCCATGATTACATTTTCCTTGAGGCCCCTTAGATGGTCAATTTTTCCCTCAATAGCAGCTTGAGTCAACACCTTCGTCGTCTCCTGGAATGAAGCTGCCGAAATAAATGACTCAGTTGAAAGAGACGCCTTAGTAATACCCAGCAGCAACGGCTCGGCAATTGCGGGACGCTTATTTTCGTTCAGCACTTTTTGGTTCTCGGATTCGAATACCCAACGCTCAACCTGATCATCAACAAGCAATCCGGTGTCACCAACGTCCTTAATTCGTACCCGTCTGAGCATCTGGCGCACGATAACTTCTATGTGTTTATCGTTGATTTTTACGCCCTGTAAGCGGTAGACCTCCTGAACTTCATCAACGAGGTACTTGGCCAGCTCCTTAACACCCAGTACACGCAGTATGTCATGCGGATTAGATGATCCATCCATCAGTGGCTCACCAGCACGCACATGGTCGCCCTCGTGAACGCTAATATGTTTCCCTTTAGGAATCAGGTATTCTTTGGGTTCACCCATTTCCGGTGTGACAATTACTTTACGTTTGCCCTTAGCATCTTTACCGTACGAAACACGACCGTCGATTTCAGTAATAACAGCAAAATCCTTCGGCTTCCGAGCCTCAAACAGTTCCGCAACGCGCGGCAAACCTCCGGTGATATCCTTGGTCTTGGTGGTTTCGCGCGGGATTTTTGCAATAATATCACCAGCACTGATTACGGTTTCATCCTGGACTGATATGTTGGCGCCTACCGGCAAAAAATATCGTCCAATTGTGCCACTTACGACTTCTGAGGAATCACCACCGCCGACGTTCTTAATAGCAATGCGAGGTCTTTTGTCGCTGTCCTTAGATTCAATTATTACTTTACGTGAGAGTCCGGTTACCTCATCAAGCTGTTCCTCCATCGTAACACCCTCGATAATGTCCCCAAACTTAATCTTTCCGGCAAATTCGGTAAGAATCGGCATGGTATACGGATCCCATTCCGCCATTATTGCTCCTTGTGTAACTTTGCCACCAGGAGCAATCTTTATTTTTGCACCATACACAACTACATACTTTTCGCGTTCGCGGCCTGTATCATCTGTCACAGCAATTTCACCATTACGGTTCATAACGATGTGGTGTCCTTCAGCATTTACAACTGTATTCAAGTTGATAAACTTGAGAATACCGTCGGTGCGAGACTCCAAAGACGTCTGTTCCGCACGCCGGGATGCAGTACCACCAATATGGAATGTACGCATAGTTAACTGCGTACCAGGCTCACCGATGGACTGCGCGGCAATAACCCCTACTGCCTCGCCCATATTGACACTGTGTCCACGCGCCAAATCGCGCCCGTAACACTTCGAACAGATCCCACGGCGGCTTTGGCATGTGAGTACAGAGCGAATCTTTACTTTTTCAAGACCGGAATCCTCAATCCGTTTAACCAAGCTTTCATCGATGTCCTCATTGGCTGATACCAGTACCTCACCAGTGATCGGGTCAAGGATATCGTCCAAAGCTACGCGGCCAAGAATTCGGTCACCAATGTGTTCGATAATTTCGCCTCCCTCCGTCAGAGATGACACTATCAAGCCATCCAAGGTTCCACAATCTTCTTCTGCAATGATTGCATCTTGTGCAACGTCCACCAGACGACGTGTCAGATACCCGGAGTTAGCCGTTTTGAGAGCCGTATCGGCCAAGCCTTTACGTGCTCCATGAGTAGAAATGAAGTACTGTAGTACCGTCAGACCTTCACGAAAATTTGCGGTAATCGGCGTTTCAATAATTTCGCCCGACGGCTTAGCCATCAAACCACGCATACCTGCTAACTGGCGAATCTGCTGCGCAGACCCCCTTGCACCGGAATCAGCCATCATGTGAATGGCGTTGAACGAAGATTCCTCAAAAACACCCGCCCCCTCGACCAAGAATTTTTCCTTTGAGAGGTTATCAAGCATCTCTTTTGCAATATCTTCGGTCGCCTTTGCCCATATGTCGATGACCTTGTTGTAGCGCTCGCCATCGGTAATAAGACCCTCGGTATACTGATTCTGGATCTCCTTAACCTCATCCTCAGCTTTGGTGAGAATTGCTGTTTTTCCTTCGGGGATAACCATATCATCGAGGCAGATGGAAATGCCTGCCAAATTTGCGTAGCGAAATCCGATATCTTTCAATTTATCTGCTAGAATGACAGTTTCTTTGTTGTCTGCCATGCGGTAGCAGGTATCAACAAGATTAGACAGTTCCTTCTTGTTCATAACCTTATTAACAGCGCTGAATGGAACCGAATCGGGAAGAATTTCCCTCAAAATAACACGACCGACAGTGGTATCAATCAGTTGCGATCTTTCATCGGATGCAAGATTTTTCATGCGGACCTTAACCGTAGCCTGCATATCAACCTCACCAGCATCAAAGGCAATGCGCACCTCATCCGGACCTGAAAAGACCTTGCCGGTCCCCTTCACCTTCCGATAAATCGGCAAGCCGGTCTCACCATCGAGCTTTTCCTTACCAGATACTTCGTCCATCACCGGTTCATAGAGCCTGTCACGGGTCATATAATATGCGCCAAGGACCATGTCCTGCGATGGCACAATTATCGGTTTTCCATGCGCAGGTGAAAGAATATTGTTCGTTGACATCATCAGAACGCGGGCTTCTACTTGGCTTTCAACGGATAGTGGTAGATGCACAGCCATCTGGTCACCGTCGAAGTCGGCGTTAAAGGCTGTACAAACCAGCGGGTGGAGTTGAATAGCCTTGCCTTCGATCAGGACCGGTTCAAACGCCTGGATACCAAGACGATGCAAAGTCGGAGCGCGGTTTAGCATAACAGGATGTTCCTTGATAACTTCTTCAAGGACATCCCACACTTCGGGGCGTTCTTTTTCCACCATCTTCTTAGCACTTTTGATAGTGGTTACGTAGCCGCGCTCCTCGAGCTTATTGTAAATAAATGGTTTAAATAGCTCCAAAGCCATCTTTTTCGGAAGACCACACTGATGAAGCTTGAGCTCCGGGCCAACGACGATAACGGAGCGACCGGAATAATCAACACGCTTTCCAAGCAGATTTTGGCGGAAACGTCCTGATTTACCCTTAAGCATGTCGGACAGGGATTTCAGTGGGCGCTTATTCGGGCCGGCAATTGCCCTGCCACGACGCCCATTATCAAATAACGCATCCACTGCTTCCTGCAACATGCGTTTTTCATTGCGTATGATCACCTCAGGTGCCTGCAACTCAACCAAGCGTTTCAATCGGTTATTACGGTTGATCACCCTACGGTAAAGATCATTCAAATCAGAAGTTGCGAAGCGTCCGCCATCCAATGGAACGAGAGGGCGTAACTCAGGTGGCAACACTGGTATGCACTCAAGAATCATCCACTCGGGCTTGTTACCGGAAGTTTTAAAAGCCTCTAACACTTTGAGACGTTTTGCAGTTTTTTTACGTTTTGCCTCACTGGTCGACTCCATCATTTCAGTACGCAACTGACAGGAAAGCTCGTCGAGATTAAGTGACTTTAAGCACTCCCTGATGGCCTCAGCTCCCATGCCACCCTCAAAAGCATCGTAACCATACTCCTGCTGAGCCTTTATGAATTTATCTTCTGACATTACCTCACAGAACTGCAGAGGAGTGTTTTTGGGATCACTAACAACAAATGCCTCAAAATAAAGGACTTTTTCAAGATCCTTGAGGGTAATATCAAGCAGGTTGCCAATTCGCGAAGGCAAGGATTTGAGAAACCAGATATGAGCAACTGGCGTAGCCAAGTCGATATGCCCAAGTCGCTCTCGACGGACCTTAGAAGGAATTACCTCGACACCACATTTTTCACAAATTATGCCACGGTGCTTCATGCGCTTGTATTTTCCACAGTTGCACTCGTAGTCTTTTGTGGGTCCAAATATTTTTGCACAAAACAAACCATCACGTTCTGGTTTAAAAGTACGGTAATTTATTGTCTCAGGTTTTTTAACCTCTCCGTGAGAACGTTCGCGGATCTTTTCCGGGGAAGAAACGGATATCCGAATTGCAGAAAAATGGAGTGGATCTTTGGGTTTATCAAAAAAACTGAAATAATCTTCCATGATGCTTTCCTCCGTATATATCTGAAGCTACGCCTTCAAGCCAGCTTCGGCCGACGACATAGGTTTGAGGTTGTGTGCAGGTCCATCGCACGCAATATTTACTCGTCTTCACCCTCGAGCAACTCAACATCAAGACAGAGCGACTGCAATTCCTTGATGAGAACATTAAAGGATTCGGGCAACCCCGGCTCCAGTGTATGTTTGCCCTTTACGATAGCCTCGTACATGCGGGTACGACCGGAAACATCATCCGACTTAACAGTGAGAAATTCCTGCAACGCATAGGCTGCACCATATGCCTCCATTGCCCATACTTCCATCTCACCAAGTCGCTGTCCACCAAACTGAGCCTTGCCTCCCAGTGGTTGCTGGGTTACAAGACTGTAAGGGCCGATGGAACGGGCATGAATTTTATCATCGACCAAGTGGTGCAGCTTAAGCACATACATCACACCGACTGTAACCTTGTGCTTAAACGGATCACCTGAGCGACCATCGTATAAGGTTACTTGGCCGGACGAATGAAAACCAGCTATTTCAAGCATACCTTTAATCTTGTCTTCAGACGCGCCCTCAAAAACGGGCGAAGCCATCGGCACACCACGCTGAAGGCGTTTACAAACCAGCATGAGTTCTTCTTGCCCAAGACCATCTATAAACGTTCCAACTTCTTCGTCACCATATACGTTTCTCAGATATTTCTTCAGGCTATCTGCAGAAGTGTGTTTCTGAAGCATTTCCTCGATACGCCAGCCAATTCCCTTAGCAGCCCAACCCAAATGTGTTTCAAGAATTTGACCGACATTCATACGGGATGGAACCCCGAGAGGATTAAGTACGATTTCAACCGGGCGCCCATCTTCCATGTAGGGCATGTCTTCTTCCGGCAGAATGCGTGAAACAACGCCTTTATTACCATGGCGACCAGCCATCTTATCGCCGACCTGCAACTTACGTTTTATTGCAATATAAACCTTAACCATCTTAATAACACCGGGTGGAAGATCGTCACCACGGCGAAGTTTCTGTATCTTGTCCTCAAAAACACTTTGAATCAGATCAATTTGGCGATTAAGCGTGTCGATCACCTGGCTGACCTTTTCGTCAGTTGCGCCATCATCGTTCACGGAAATTGCTTCCAAATCTGAAATCGTCAGAGTCTTTAAAGCCTCTTCCGTGATTTCCTTACCTTTCGGTAAAATGAGGTTGCCATCACGGTCCTCAATTTTGACAGCCAAAGTTTTGCCAATCAGCAGACGGTGGAGCTTGCTTTCGGTGGAAACACGAATAATGCGGATTTCATCCTGCTCATCCTTGCGCAGCTTTTCCTCTTCAGCTTTTTCAATCAATTCAGTGCGTGAATCCTTGTCAGCTCCCTTGCGGGAAAACACCTTAGCACCGATAACCGTACCCTCGACACCGGGCGGAACGGTCAGCGAGGTATCACGCACGTCTCCCGCCTTCTCGCCAAAAATTGCACGCAAAAGCTTTTCCTCAGGAGAAAGCTGCGTCTCGCCTTTAGGAGTTATCTTACCAACCAAAATGTCTTGCGGTTTAACCTCTGCACCAATGCGGATAATTCCTGATTCATCAAGATCCTTTAGCGCTTCCTCTCCCAGGTTGGGAATATCGGAAGTAATCTCTTCCTTACCTAGCTTTGTGTCACGTGCGACACACTCAAATTCTTCAATATGGATCGATGTATAGCGATCATCCTTGACAAGCTTTTCAGAGACCAGGATGGAGTCCTCAAAGTTGTAGCCACCCCACGGCATAAACGCCACAACGATATTTTGGCCGAGAGCCAGTTCACCCATATCGGTTGAGGGACCGTCAGCAATAACATCAAAACGTTTAACAACATCACCCACCTTGACTACCGGCCTGTTATTGATGCAGGTATTCTGATTCGAGCGGGCAAACTTAATCAAATTATAGATATCAACACCGGTACCCGTCTCATCACGTTCAGACTCGTCAATCTTGACAACGATACGGGAGGCATCCACCGACTCCACCACGCCATTATGTCGAACAATAACAGACACGCCAGAGTCCTTGGCAACAATGCGCTCCATGCCTGTACCAACTAGTGGAGAATCAGCCCTCAGCAGCGGAACAGCCTGGCGCTGCATATTCGATCCCATCAGTGCGCGATTCGCGTCGTCATTCTCCAGAAAAGGTATCAGGGCTGCCGCCACAGAAACGAGTTGTTTCGGGGCCACATCCATCAATTCAATCTCATCGCGGTGGACAAGGATGAATTCGCCACTTTTGCGAGCAGACACATAGTCATTTACAAATCGACCATCCGCATCAACTTCAGCGTTCGCTTGAGCAATCGCATGCCCCTCCTCTTCAAGCGCCGAAAAGAAACGTACTTCGGTTGTCAATGTACCGTCCTGCACAATTCGGTAGGGGGTTTCTACAAAACCATGTTCGTTGATCCGTGCGTAAGTTGAAAGAGAGGCTATCAGACCGATGTTTGGCCCCTCAGGCGTCTCGATCGGACACACCCTCCCATAATGGGTTGGATGGACGTCACGGACCTCGAATCCAGCGCGTTCACGTGTTAAGCCGCCCGGTCCAAGAGCCGACAGACGGCGCTTATGAGTAACTTCTGAAAGTGGATTGGTCTGATCCATGAACTGCGAAAGCTGGGACGAACCAAAAAACTCCTTAACAACGGCTGAAACCGGCTTGGAATTAATCAGATCGTGTGGCATAAGATTTTCAACTTCCTGCAAACTCATGCGCTCCTTGATGGCTCGTTCCATACGCACAAGACCTATGCGATACTGATTCTCCAGCAGCTCACCTACCGCACGTACACGCCTATTTCCCAAGTGGTCTATATCGTCAATTGCCCCACGTCCATTCTTAAGTTCAATAAGATAACGAACAATCTCAAGAATATCGTTCTTGGGACTTTTCTGAAATACCGATCCGTACAAATCTTCAAAAATCAATCTGTTGCGTCGGAGAACTTCAATGAGACGACGATTCTCGTCAAAAAAACCGAGGTCTATTTTTTCAGACAACTTAGAAGTTTCTTCGCTAAGCACCAAACCAGTAAACGCATCCTTCTGATACAAATCAACATCTTTAACAAGGTTGTTGATTTCTCTAAGCAGTTGATCTTTCAGCTTATCAGGCACCGGTTGGTCAGGATCATGTTTATGCAGCGTTTTTGTAAATTCTCCAGGTAGCCGCATCATCACATACTGTGAAAATTGATTGTTTGTGGAAGTCAGCTCCCTAACGAGCTCTTCAAAACTCGCCACATCGTCCCCAGAAAACATGCAAGGAGCATTTAGCACTGTACACTCAGGCCAAACTTTGAGGCCAAGTTTAAAATTCAGTTTTAAGCGGCCAACGGCAGAAAGATCATAGCGTTCAGGATTGAAAAAAAGATTCTCGAAAAGTGACAGTGAACTCTTTAAGGTAGGTGGATCACCAGGCCTGAGTCGTCGGTAGATTTCTATCAGCGCCTCATCAGTTGTATTGATTTTATCCATGATGAGAGTGTCACGGAAAGATGAAGTAATGTGAAGATTGTCAATAAAAAGTAGTTTGAAGCTTCCTACTCCTCGCGACTTAATTTCTTCAAATTTTTCAGCAGTCACTTCATCGTTACACTCCAGCAGGACCTCACCAGTGGAAGGATCAATAACATCAGACGAAGCGTACCGACCAATTATTCCATCCAATGTGACCGGGACTGCTTTGATGTCATGTTCGATCATCTTTTTGATGGACGCTTTTGTGTACTTGCGATTTGCCTTTACAAGAACCTCACCCGACTTCAGATCAACCACATCGACTGGTGCCTTCTGAAGCGTCAACAGTTCCGAATCAATACTTTTTGAGAGCGCTTCTCCACATACGAAAATCTCTTCACTTTTGTAGTAATAGTTCAGCAGCTGCTCTGTGGAGTATCCAAGAGCCTTTAGCAATACCGTAGCCGGCATTTTACGACGGCGGTCTATACGCACATAGAGGATGTCTTTGTGATCAAACTCGAAATCAAGCCAAGAGCCACGGTAAGGAATGACTCTAGCGGAATACAAGACTTTTCCGCTGGAGTGAGTCTTTCCTTTATCATGATCATAAAACACGCCCGGAGATCGGTGTAGCTGGCTGACAATTACCCTCTCAGTCCCATTGATGATAAATGTCCCGTTGTCTGTCATCAACGGAATTTCACCAAAATAAACTTCCTGTTCCTTGATATCCTTTATTGCTCTGATGCCACTTTCTTTGCCAGAATCCCAAATAACCAAACGAACCTTGACTTTCATAGGCGCTGCGAAGGTCATACCGCGCTGATGACACTCCACAACGTCATATTTTGGCTTACTAAGCGAGTAGGATACGTACTCCAGCGACGCGCTCTCGCTGAAATCTTTGATCGGAAAAACGCTTTTGAAAACAGCTTCTAGTCCAGTGTTAATACGGGATTCGGAAACAACCTCCTGCTGGAGGAAACGGCTGTAGGAATTCTTCTGTATATCAATGAGATTAGGAATATCGATAATATTTTTTATCTTTGCGAAGTTTTTACGCAGCAGGTGGTTATTGGCGATCGAATAAGCCATAGCTTCTCCTTTGGCGATTATCGTGACGACATCCGGCCGAAAAGGGTTTACCGGCTGGAATTACTGACTCGAGAAGGTGGGGGGGAACTGCCCAAATAGGACAAGCCAAGGCCGCACACGGCGACCTTGGCTTTCTACATCGTAGCAGAGCAAACTGCTATTTAACTTCTACTTCGGCGCCAGCCTCAACAAGCAGCTTCTTGGCATCTTCAGCTTCCTGCTTGGAGATACCTGTCTTGACAGCACCAGGAGCACCATCAACCAGATCTTTAGCCTCTTTCAGACCGAGACTGGTCAGAGAACGTACTGCTTTAATTACATTGATTTTATTGGCACCAGCAGCCTTAAGGATGACGTCAAACTCTGTCTTTTCTTCAGCAGGTTCAGCAGTAGCAGCTGGGCCAGCAGCAGCAACCGCTACCGGAGCAGCAGCTGATACACCGAACTTTTCTTCAAGTTCCTTAACCAGTTCGGAAAGATCAAGCACCGTCATGTTTTCGATAAAACTGATTACATCCTGTTTTGTAATGTCAGCCATGTGTTTATTCCTCCAAAGTTGAAATATGGTTTATTAATTACGAAATATGGTTAATTTCCGGCTTTTTGCGCACGGATTGCATCCAGGACTCGTACGAGCGACCCCGGAAGCGCAGCAAGAACGCCGACAAAATTGGTTGCTGGTGCCTGCATGGAACCCAGCATTTTAGCGATGAGAACTTCGCGTGAGGGAAGATCGGCCAACGCCTGGATTTGTTTTACATCCAATAGCTTGCCGGAAAGAACTCCAACCTTGAGCACAAACTTACCTGCTGGGTCTTTTGCAAACTTACTGAGAACCTTGGCAGCGCTGACAGGATCGTCGTACGAGATTGCGATGGCAGTAGGACCGGCGAGATATGGCGATAAACACTCCACAGCAGTGTCCTTGGCAGCCAGATCAAGAAGTGTGTTTTTGAAAACTTTGTACTCGACAGAAGCATTTCGTAATTCAACACGAAGGTTTGTAGCCTGGCCAACATTCATACCACGAAAATCCGCCAGAAAAACAGCCTTGGCACGCGTAAGCTTGTCGTGCATTTGCGTGACTAGTTCCTGCTTGTTATCCTTGTTCAAGAGACATCCTCCTTTCTTTTGGTATATGGGGCAATGCCCCGGCCAAAGCTAGGAAGCGCGATAGCGGTTTTCGCGACACACCCAAGTCTCGGCAGGCCCGGTTGAAACCGAATTAAGTTAGTTTCACGCCTGCTGTCTTTAACTTTGGCACGAATTATAACAGAAAAACAATTAAAGTTGAGAAGTTACTTCGCTGACGTCAAGATTTATTCCGGGGCCCATGGTTGAAGAGAGCGATATTTTTTTGAGATAGACCCCTTTGGCAGCTGATGGCTTGGCTTTAAGAAGAGCCTCCACCAAAGCAAGCAAGTTGCCCTTTAACAACTCGGCGTCAAAAGAAACCTTACCAACCGGTGCGTGCACAATACCAGCTTTTTCAACACGGAACTCAACCTTGCCGGCTTTTGACTCTTTCACAGCCTTGCCCACTTCAAAGGTGACGGTTCCGACTTTCGGGTTGGGCATAAGCCCACGCGGGCCTAAAAGTTTGCCAATCTTTCCAACAACACCCATCATATCGGGGGTTGCAATGGCGGTATCAAATTCGAACCACCCTTCCTGAATCTTGGCAACCAAATCTTCCGCGCCCACGAAGTCAGCACCTGCATCAAGTGCTTCCTTCTCTTTCTCACCTTTTGCAAACACGAGAACGCGAACTTCCTTTCCCAAACCATTGGGAAGAACAACAGCACCGCGCACCATCTGGTCTGCGTGTCGAGGATCAACCCCAAGACGCACCGCAACGTCAACTGTCTCGTCAAACTTGGCGTAAGCCGCCTGCTTGACAACGTCAATGGCTGTCGCAACAGGATAGACCTTTGACCTGTCAATCTTTGCGGATGC
>WSSedB1CaDRAFT_10000852_pt1 | contig 12401 bp, 11 predicted proteins | sample WetSurSB1Cattail_FD_9460 | JGI IMG/M metagenome (IMG submission 9460)
TTTTGCGCAGGCCCCTGCTATGCGGATTGGCGCTTTATATCGTCTCAACGGTGGGGTGCGCTTGCGTACACACGGGAGAGGGGCTCCTGTTCTGGCGCATGGTGATGGCGGTGGGAGGAGGGGCCGGCATGGTGATTTCACGTGCCATGGTGCGCGATCTCTACGATACCGCCGAAGCTGCGAGAATGTTTTCGCTTCTCATGCTGGTGATGGGCGCCGCGCCGATCCTGGCACCTATCGCAGGTGGGCAGCTTCTGCTGATTACAGGATGGCGCGGTATTTTCGGATTTCTGGGAGTCTTTGGTTTGGTTTCCATTGTCGCGGCAGCAGTGGGCCTTCCCGAGTCGCTGCCTGCTGAACGGCGCGTCCGGATTCCTTTGGTCGAGATGGTTGCTGGTTACGGATATCTTCTCCGTAATCGCGGCTACCTCCGTTACGCCGTTGCACTGGGATGCGTCGCCGGAATCACCTTTGCCTACATCTCGGGCGCGCCATTTTTCTTCATCGAGCTTCACGGAGTGTCTCCCCAGCACTTCGGTCTTTTCTTCGGCGCCAATGCTTTTGGACTGATTGGAGCATCCCAGGTCAACCGCAGGCTTCTACGCCGTTTCAACGCGCTTCATATCCTGAGAGCTGCATTCACCGTCAATGCGGCGGCGGTTCTTCTGCTCATGGCCGCAGTGATGACGGGTATTGGCGGCTTTTTCGGCCAGAGTATCCTTATCTTCGTGTGCGTTTGCATGACCGGGCTCCTCTATCCAAACGTAACCGCGCTTGCCCTGGCCCCCTTCGGCAAGACGGCAGGGAGCGCGTCGGCGCTCCTGGGGACGATCCAGTATACGCTTGGCGCAAGTGCCGGGGCGCTTGTGGGGATGTTTCAGAACGGTACGACGGTGCCGATGATTGCCTCCATGGCTGTCTGCGGGATGGTTGGCTGGCTCGCCGTGATGGCGCCTTTGCCCCACTTCGAGCCGTGCCGCAAAAATACCATTGTCGACTTGGACTAAGGGGTTGTCAGGAAATAAGTGTTACAACCTGACAGCCCCTAAGTCAGCATGATTTGCGTGAGCATTTCCACCACAGGTAAACATACACCACGGCGTTGAGGCCCAAGACTCCGATGCCCATCATTATCTGGGAGCGCGTCGTGAGCCCCAACGGATAGAGCAGCGGCTCCAGATAATGCTCGATAAAGGAGCCGCCGTATCCGGCCTCACCTCCCAGCCGTCGGAAGTGGTTTTCCAGATAGGTCAACGGACAGATCCATCCCTTGAGTTCTATGAACACTCCCCACAGGGCGGCCGGCAGTTGCAGCCATGCCAGGCGCGGCCAGCGCAGCACCGCCAGCCCGCCGCAGACCACGAAAAGCACGAACATGGCATGGGTCAGCACCGCCAGATCGGCAAGTACAGAAAAGATCATGCGTCGCTCCATCAGCCATCGCGAGAATCCTGTCAACGGAAACCGGTGACCGGCTGGCTGCTTACCATGAAATTGTACGCCACCTTGCCCGTTGTCCACAAGGTCTGCGGTAATGGCCTTTTCTGCTGGTAATGCTGCCTCTCTTCGCCGTTGTCCGGGAACAGTGGTACACTATATTTTACCAGCACAATCGGCTCGCACCGCCCTGCAAATGCTCAATCCGCCGCAGTGAGATGGTCTTCGAGCCGCTCTACGCCATCAGGCAAAGGGAAGGAGCGCGATGCATGACGCCCCAGTTCCATCCAAGCCTTGTCAATGGACCCTTTGACGATCCGGCAGTCTACGTCGATTTCCTCCATGATCGCAGGGCGCTGCTCTTCGACCTGGGAGACATCCGGGCGCTCCCGCCCCGCAAGATCCTGAGGCTCACACACATCTTCATTTCCCATACCCACATTGACCACTTCATCGGTTTCGATCATCTGATACGGCTCTGTCTGGGGCGCGAAAAACGTCTCTATCTCTTCGGTCCTCCCGCTTTCATTGCCCAGGTGGAGCACCGTCTTGCCTCCTATACCTGGAACCTGGTGGAAAACTACCCAACCGATTTCACCGTGGTTGTCGCCGAACTCCACCCGGACGGCAGGAGCATTTCCGCCGAGTTCCATTGCCGGGGCGGGTTCAGGCGGGAGTGCCAGCGGATGGAGCAGTTACAGGGCGGAATCCTGCTGGATGAGGAGACCTTCCGCATCCGCACGGCCTTTCTTGATCACAAAACCATCTGCCTGGCCTATGCCCTGGAGGAAAAGAGCCACGTGAACATCATGAAAAACCGGCTGCAGGAGATGGGTCTGCCAATCGGGCCGTGGCTGGCGGAGTTGAAACGGGACATTGTTCGGGGAGAGTCTGACGATAAGCAGGTTCGTGCCTGGTGGCGCGACGCTGGAGGTGTGTTTGAGCGCTACTTTGCCCTTGGGGAATTGAAAAAAAAGATTCTGCACGTCGTTCCCGGGCAAAAAATCGCCTACGTCACCGATGCCGCTTACACTCCGGCAAACGCGGCCAAGATCATTGATCTCGCCCGTGGGGCCGACTACCTTTTTATTGAGGCGGTCTTTCTTGATGCAGATCGTGAACGGGCCGGCGAGCGGTATCACCTGACTGCCCTCCAGGCCGGGCTTCTTGCCCGTCAGGCAGAAGTTGCCAGGGCGATTCCGTTTCATTTTTCACCGCGCTACCAGGGTATGGAGGATAAGCTGCGCAAGGAGTTGGGGCTGTGATTTTACGGAGAGAGCATGATCACTATCCGTGAACTGATCAACCGTATCCGCTGGGACCCGGAATATGGCCGTGGAGAGTTTGCCATCGGCATTGAACAGTTTGCCTGTAACCAGAGTGCAGTAGAAACCGTCTTAATAGTTAGGAGGGACAATAAGGCATCAAAGGGGGTGCCAGATGAAAAAACTTCTTTTTCTGACAATTGTCTCACTCATGCTGTTGGGATGTGTTGCAGTTCCGGTTTATGATAGCGGTTATTATCCGGACTATGGCCCGTACCCTTATGGTGGTCCGTACTATTATGGTTATGCGGGGCCTGAGGTAAGCGTCTTCGTTCCAGTCTTCCGTGGCGGACACCGTTTTCATGGCGGACATGGCTTCCACGGTGGGCATGGTTTCCATGGCAGTAGAAGCTTCCGCAGTGGTGGAGGTTTTCGCGGTGGCAGACGTTAACAGGCTGACCTCAGATAGTAAGCATGCGAACCGTGCTGGCTAAAGGTGGTTTCGGATAAAATCAAATGCGAGGAAACAGCGAAGAGTTGTCTTTGTGTGTTACGGCAATTAGTCCGCTCCTTAAGCAAATCCGCCGGAGTATCGATGAACTCCGGCGGATTTGGCTGATGCATTATTGTGCCTTATCGGGAGACGGAATATCAGGAGTTGCCTTGTCAGGAGACGGGATATTGGACGGAGTTATGATGATTTTCAGGCTGCCGTCGGTTTCTTCCACACGGTAGGGAAGAATAAGTCCCTGTTCCGCATCCAGAAACATTCTGAGATAGTCCGGATAACTCTCAAAACGGACCCTGGCAATGCCCAGACGGTTGGCTTGGATGAATTTGGCCTTGAATCCGCTTGCGGCATTGCTGATATCAATTACCAGCCGGGAAGGCTGGGAGAGCGTGAACACGTCGTATTTCCTGATTCGCTCGCTGGCAAGAATTTCAAGAGCATTGTCCTTGAAACACAAACCAGTAACGAAGATTTTTCCCGACGGTACTTCCGTGGTATCTGCCATCCAGCATGAGGGGTTTTCCTCAGCCTGTGCTGGAGCAGCTTCAACGGGGGCGGGGTCCTGAACCGGGGCTGCTACCGGTTCCACGGCCGGCGAGACCGGTTTTGGCCCTCCGAACTGGAACGTCAATCCAACGGTAATTTCCGAATTCTGCAAACAATCCGTGCCGTCTCCGGTCTGAGGACCCAAGGACATGACCTGACGGAAATCTCCCCGCAAAGCAACTGAATCGTTTAAAAAGTACTTTACCCCGGCGCCTAAATCAAGCGTTGCATTATCGCTTGCATAGCGTCCGGCCTCCGTGCTCATCCATCCGCCGCCAAGAGCGAGAAAGGGAATCAATTTATTCTGTGGAAAAATGTGATAGATCACATCACCCCGCACGTTGACGAGATAGCCGTACTTGCCGTCAAAGCGCGGTCTGGCATACGTGAGGCTTCCCTCCACTCCCCAGTTCCGGTCCAGGTTGTACCCAAGCCTGGCGCCAAAGGCAATGCTGGATGAAAGATGCTGAGTACCGTCGTAGATAAATCCGCCGACAAAGGGCGAAATGGAAAACTCGCCTCCGTTGATCTCTGCCAAAGCAGGATATGCACCCAGGAATGTTGCCGCAAGGACTATCAGACTCAATACGGTTTTTTTCATGTTACCCTCGGAAAACAGTCTGTTATAACGCGCGATCCAGCCGGTTCGAGTCTTTCAGCAGTAAAGTGAATGGGGTGGTCTTCTGAAGTTCTTCCAAATAAAATGCTTTCAACAGCTTATGCACCGGGTGATCGGGCTTTCTTTGCATTTCTTCCCGCAATGGCTGAAATGATGCGACAAATGCTGCTTCTTCGGAGTTACCGGCAGCGTTTGTTGCAGTACCATTGGGGCCTGCGGCAAAAAGTTTTTCAATGGAGTTCGTATAATCACGAATGACCAATGCTGTGTCCGATTTCTGTTCCTCGATCCATCTTTTGATTGCAGGGGACTCTTTGATCCTGCTTGACAGGGGCAGAAAATAATCGAGATACAGGTTGTAGCGTCCATCCTGTTTGAGTGCTACGGCTGTCTGGCGTACTTCGCGCGGTGCAAAAGGAAACAATTCGGTCGCCTGCAGGCGGTGAGCGAACCAGAGGTTGTACGCGCTGTTATCGGTGCTGAAGGCATTGACCTTCTGATAGGCAAAGGCGAGTTTGTCCGCTGCTTCGGAAGCTCCAAAGTATGCTGAATCAGGTATGATGTCATTGTAGCCTCTTCCAAGTTGGGTGGCCAGGAAGTCGAGATATGAGTCCAGCGCCACCTGCATTGGCGCCGCATGCTTGTGGATGCTCTGTGAGTCCTTGGCGGCATTGAGTTTTGCAAGGTAATAATCACCTGTCCAGAGGGAGAGCTCCATGATTGCACGCCAGAGCCGGTGGGTTGACTTCAGATAGAGTTCACGGGACTGATATCCGGCCTTATCCCATCCTCCGGCGGAATAGGTGGCCACGTCGTTGAAGATGGCCATGGCCTTCAGAAGCGCCGAGGCGCCTTCCGGTCCCGGAAGGGCAACAAAAAATTTATATGCAGACGCCTTTTCATTGTCGGGCAGGCGCTGAATGGCGAAGCTCGTCATGTCCAGATGGTCGACAGCTGCCATAACTACACCACTACTCCTGCGGGAGGCGGCCCATTTAAAGGCAAGATCATTGTAAAGACGCGACTGCTCAAAAGCTTTTTGCGCCGCTTCCGTCATGCCTTCCGCATCAAGTTTTGCGTTGGCAACCTGCTGCAACCGTTTTGACTCGATCATCGCAACGGTAAAGTTAAGCCGGTAGCGATCCGAATCGGGTGCGGTAAAACCGTCGCTTATGCGTTGGACCAGTGTTGTGGTATATTTTCCCTCACCGTCTTTCTCGCCCAGGTTCCGGTCTTTCATCATCATGAACAGCGGTCCCAGGGCATTAAGGTTTTCCTGCTTTCTGTTGATGATGGCTCTGTTGACAACCATGTTGATCAGGTTGCGATAGTAGTAGGGGGTGGTCGTTGAAGCGGTTTTGTTTGCCGCGTTGCGGGCCAGTTCGTTCTGTTCGATATAGAGTATGGCGTTGTTCCAGATATCGTATGCCTGGGCGACAAACTGATCCGAATCGTTGGCTTCCAATGCCTGTAGAGACTTCACAAAACCGGTCCAGAAGGCAATTTCCGGCATGGATGTCTTGCCCTTCAGTCTATCGATCACTTTTACCGCGTTGTTGATGCTCTCCACATTGTCGCTTTGGAGATAATCTATCGTATAGGCGATGGCCAGCCGCAGAAAATCACGTTCCCGGTAGACCGGCAATTGTTCTTCCTTGTGTTCGGCTGCAGTGCTTTCCTGTGGGGGAGCCAGTTTAGCGTTCCAGGTGGCAATGTACGCCGCCAGTGTTTCGCCGATTTCCTGATCGCGTTTTTCCCGCCACTCTTTTATCTCGGGTTTTTCCCAATAGGTCAGCTCGTAGGCCACATCCAGATAGGGACCCCACTCTTTGAGCAAGGCCGTTGCGGCGCCTTTCCGTAGCTGTCCGGGTTTCGTTGCTGCTTTTGAAGATGCAGCCGTATTTTTTTTCTTCGATGCCGACGTCGATGGGGCTGTACTGGCCTTGCCCTTTTTGGGAGTCGCTGCCCAGGTGGCAGTTGATCCCATCAAAAGACAGATTGCGCAGAAAAATGAGATGAAAATTCGTACGTCAGTGAGTCGTGAGACACGTGTAGGCATATTCCAGCTCCTTGCATCGATTAGATGGTTTTCGTCCTTGGGAGGGGAAAATCATGAGATTGAAGGATGATATCCGCTTCGTTCCCTTGAACTGAAATTCCCCTTTTTCATCCCTGCAACTGTGGCGTGAACCGACAACGCTTAATACATCTTTGATTCTTTCCTCTTGTAACTGGGCGCTGGAACATATTTCCAGGCTCATGAGCGACACGCCGCGGACCAGGCCAACGGATGATGTCGATCCTTCGCCTTCGCCGCCACCATCGCGGCTGGAAAGCTTCGTACGTTCCCTGGAGACGCTGACATGCGGGGCGCCCTCTTCCGCCATCTGTCTGGAGCCACGGCCTCTTCGTATGGCGGTTGGGTGTTGCGATGTCCCGATTCCAATGCTATTGCCGCCGGATATATCTCCAGCCGGAGTTGTCCTGCGCAGAACCGCAACCCGCTCCCTGGCAATGGATGAATCCATGGCCGTGGCGCCACGTGAGCGGGAAATGGTTGTATGTACAGAGGGGGCCTCTCCCAACACCGCTTCACGCCTGACACGGGTAGGAGCAGTGGTAGTTCCGCTTTCTATTTCAATCTGTCTGCGTCCACGCGTGACACGGGGCTGATAATTTTCGTCAGAGAGAGTGGTGGACGGCATGGAGCGTGAAATCGTGGGTCGCTGTATTTCAGCCGGAACAGGTATGACGGTTTTCCGCTCTACAATTTTCGGGATAGCTTGTGCCGGAGGCGTTTCCGGTTTTGGCGGGGGCTCTATAGTCCGCTCAATCGGGCGAATGTGCTTGGGTTTGGGGATTTCCGGTTTTATAAGTATGGTGGGAGGTTTAACCGTCAATTTGCTTATGTCTATAACCGTTCTCATGGGAATGGTTGTCTTGGGTACGGCGTAAAGACTGACCAGAATTGGTATGGCAAGCAGGAGCGCCAGGACCGGCACTTTGAGCCAAAGCGGCGTGGGCATGGATTCCATGGGAGGAGCGCAGACAAGGATGCGTTCCCTCCGTGTTCCGCCGTGGCCGTAGACCCTGCGCATCAGGCGACTCATGGTTTTCCTTCGTTGCGGTCTGTGTGGACTACTGCCGTGCCCGCTTCATTCCAGTTCTTGCTCACCAGCGCTGCTGCCTGCAGCAGATCGCTGCTGAATGATTCGGGTAGCGGCACAACCACAGGACGGGGCGCATTTTTTCTGTCACCGAGGATGAGCCGCAAGGCGGCGCCGAGTTGTTCAAAACTCATTGCTGCGCTCCGTGAAATCTCATTTCCCCCAATAATATGTGCCAGACGATACGGTCTGTCCGAATGTTTCTCCACCAGCAACTGGTGATAATCCTGGTTTGCCTTCATGATTGTCAGCTCGGGATTTTTTGCCACAATCGGCGCCGGCAGGCGCATTTCCGCCACCGGATTCTCGGATGAACTCATTCGCGCAAGCTGGGTATATACCAGCAGAAGCAGGAATGCGATATCCGTAAAGGAGAATAACCAGGTATGTCGTGCAATTCGTCTCATGCTCATACTGTGGCGCCTCCTCGGCTCAGAGCTTCACTTTCAGACCGCGGTCAATGCATTTTCTCGATCTCATGTTCAGGAACAAACAGATTGATTCGAGAGTAACGTAGTAGAGCAGGGCAAGAAAGGTCGACCAGAGTTTTGTTCCGATGGCGCCTTTGTTCAGGGCATTGCCGGGATCTCCGGTATAGAGAAAGATAACGATCATGCCCGCGACCGTTCCCCACAACCCGATTGGCGGAAGGAGATTCGCGCACATGTATATCTTGTTTGTGAATCTTCCGTCAAAGCTGTTTTCCGCCACCTGACGCGTGGCATCGCGGAGAAATTCCTTTGGCGCCGCAAAACCACCCTGAAGCTCGTTCTGCGCGGTTGACCAGAGGCTCTTGGCGACACTTTCGGCAAGACCGTCTTCCGGCGATACTTCCCGGTCTTTTATACTGTCGAGATAAGTGGGTTTGGCTCCCCTGGCGTGCAAAAATGCCTTGATGGCTATGGTACACCCGAGGATAAAGATGGTGGTGGTCAGGGTCATGGATATCCTCAATGACCAGACGTTAAAGCTTGCAGGGTCTATGGTAATCAGTCCGAAAAACTCCATGGTAACGGCCTCTCTTAAATTTTCTTTGTAAATGCGGTTTTTGTTAGTTCCTCGTTAAGCTGGCGGATTACTTCGTCGAGCGTGGTCGTCTTTCCGGGAATCTGGACGGTCATTTTCTGATAGGGTGCAAAACGTTTCTTCATGTCGGCAATTGTTGCCTTGGCATCTTCTTCACGGTTAAGGATAATGAAGAGCCGGGTTTTCACGAACATGACCTCCGCCGCCAACCGGATCGTTTCAAGAGCTGGAGAGTCCATGGACTGCGCCAGGAGATTGTCCACATGTTTTTTCAGGTAATCGTCCAGGGGAGCCTGGAGCTGTGCTGCTGTTTTAGTTTCGCCAGTATTTCTGAAATGCTCGGCAAAGGTCTGGAAAACATCAAGGTCTTTCTTGGCTGTCTGGAGCCTGAGGTTAAGCGTTGATACGTCTTCCTGACCCGATGGTGACATCAGGGACGGAGTGAAACTCTCACCCTGTTCCTCAGCAAAAGCCCCGCCCAAGGGAATGAGTGTTACCAGCGCCGCCATCAGGATCGCATTCCTCAAACGTGCCAAAAATATTGTGTTCATAATCTAACCCCTGTTTAATATGTCGTTTTGGTTGTTTTCGTTGAGTATTAACTAACAGATACCGCAGTATATTGATGAAGTTCAAAAAAAGCCGGTCTGACAAATGTCCTGGGAAGGGGTATACGAAATTCCCGTGTGCCGCCTGATGGGTGCATGTTGACTTGTTCCGCAGGGCACGTCAAATGTTTCAGATGATATTACAAAAAATCTTTTTTTTGTAGTTTTAAACGTCTTGTGTCCGAAATAAAATACCGGGGTCGAATATCGTGCGATATTTCGGCATCCCGGCTGTCTGAGGCAGGCCCTGTAGGCTTTCCGTTCCGCCTCGCGGCGGTGTAGTCGTATCGTTATCTGTGCAGGCGTTAAAATATTGGCCAAATCATACAAAAACCAAACAGCGAAAATCAAGATTTATTTAAGTTCTAACGTCTAGTTGTTTTCCCCAAGCATCTGCGTAAAAAAATCATCAGCCATTTTTGTCGAATCTTTAGCTTCATCCCCTTCACCGCATCCTGCCTGATTCAGCAGATGCTCGGGAATCTCCTCCAGAAACCGGCTGGGGTTTCGTTGCTCCACGGCCCCGTATTTTCTGCGCGTGCGGCAGCGGGAGATAGTCAGGTGACGCCGGGCCCGGGTAATGCCCACGTAGCACAGTCGTCGCTCTTCCGCCACGGTCGGGTCCTCCTCGATCGATCGCTTGTGCGGCAGCAGATTCTCTTCCATGCCGGCCAGATAGACATGGCTGAACTCAAGTCCCTTGCTGGAGTGCAGCGACATGAGCGTGACGGCATTCCGTCCATGTTCTTTATCATCCTCGCTCGGTTTGTCCTCGTCCATAAGCGAGATGCGTTCCAGAAAGGCCGACAGGGTTCCCCGTGGATTCAACTCTTCGTACACAGCCAAGGAGTTGACCACCTGTTCGATGTTCTCGATCCTTTTTCTGGCTTGTGCGGCATCATTGAGGGTGCGGTAGAGTTCATCCTCGATGCGCAGGCGATTGAAAAGCGTATTAACCTGTTCTCCCATCCGGCTCGGTTCGAACCCTTTGAGGACTCCGTTCATCATGGCATGAAAGGCTTCCACCGCTTTTTTGGATGACTCGGATATATCGGGGATTTCCCGCACACGCCCCAGAACCTGGAACAGCGGTACGTCATGCTCCAGGGACCACTGGTTGAGGTACAACAGCGTATTGTCACCGATCCCCCGGCGCGGGAAGTTGATGATGCGCAGCAGCGAGGCCTCGTCGCTGGGGTTGTCGATAACTTTGAGATAGGCGATGGCGTCCTTGACCTCCTTGCGCTCGTAGAACTGCTGACCGCCGATCACCACATAGGGGATGCGCTCCTGTCGCAGCTTTTCCTCAAAGGCACGGCTTTGGGAATTGGAACGGTAGAGTATAGCCATGTCGGACCAGGAAAGCTTGTCCCGGAACTGCTCCAGCAGCATGCTCTCCACGACCTGGGCAGCCTCGTCCTCTTCACTGTCCGCTACGATCATGTCGATCTGGCGTCCCTTGCCGAGCGCGGTCCATAGTGCCTTGTCGGTGCGGACCACGTTGTTTTTGATAACGCTGTTGGCCGCATCCAGGATGGAGCTGGTGGATCGGTAATTCTGCTCCAGCTTTGTGACCAGGCATCCGGGATGGTCATGTTCGAAATTGAGGATATTGCTGACCTCGGCTCCGCGCCAGCCGTAAATGGACTGGTCGTCGTCACCCACCACGCAGATATTGCCGTGCAGCCTGGCCAGCAAGGAGATCAGAAGGTACTGGGAGGCATTGGTGTCCTGATACTCGTCCACCATGATGTAGCGGAAGCGCTTCTGCCAGTATTCCAGGATGGGCGGACTGGATTGCAGCAGCTTGACCGAGAGCATGATGATGTCGTCGAAATCGATGGCATTGAATCCCTTGAGCAGTTCCTGATAACGGGGATAGACGGTGGCGGTTGCCAGTTCGATGCGGTCGTCACTTGTTGGTTTGAATTCGTATGGCCCGATCAACCTGTTCTTGGCGCCGGAGATGCGCCACAGGATCGTGTCCGGGTCGCACTGCTTGGGATCGATGTTTCGTTCCCGCATGGCCTGGCGCAGGACGCCGGCCTGATCCGAAGTGGTATAGATCGAGAAGTTGGGTTTAAATCCCAGTGTGCGGATATCACGCCGCAGGATGCGCATACCCAGGGAGTGGAAGGTGGAGATGATGATTCCCTCGGCGGTTTTTCCGGCCATGCCGACGACACGTTCGCGCATTTCGCGGGCAGCCTTGTTGGTGAAGGTTACCGCCAGGATATTCTCGGCCGGGACACGTTTGTCTTTGAGCAGATGGACGATGCGGGTGGTGATGACCTGGGTCTTGCCGGAACCGGCGCCGGCCAGGATCAGCAGGGGGCCTTCGGTGTGCCGGACCGCCAGGAACTGTTGCGGATTGAGTTTTTTCATGGGGGCCTAGGTGTAGCACAAAGGAAGATGGTGGGCAATTTTTGTTTCCGATTAGCGCCGAACTTCAGCAAGTAAAACGTCTTGACATTAATGAGCACCGAGGGTATTTAATTAAAAAATACCTCTTCGACAATAGCAAACTCAGGGGAACCTGAGGACGCAAAGCCACGGATCCACGATAAAAGGGATAGCCGGGTTACCGAAAAGAGGGCGAACAGAATCCGGATGTTGCGCCCTTCTCGCTTTCGAGAAAAATGGGCGTTTTTTTTATTTTGAGCCGATAGTTTTGTCTGGTGGTATTTTATTGAATAAAATCAGCAGGTTCCGAGGATTTGTCCTCAAAAAAACTAAACCGGAAAAGGAGGATTTGTGCTAATGCGTGTGAAAGTATGTTGTCTCATGGTGTCGTTTCTGTTGCTCTTTGTCACGTCGTCGCTTGCCGCGTCGTACTACGTAACAGTTGCCGCGAACGCGGGAGGGGTTGTTACGGTAAGCAAGGAGGGGGTAAGCATTGGGTCAAAAGCGGGAAAATATCTCCTTGTTGAAGGCTCTCCGGTAACCGTGGCGTATACGTCAAATTCCGGTTACTACTTGCCGAAAGTTGTCGCCGACACGGTTACGGCCCACCCAGCGGATTACAACACCTACACTCAAACTTTTACCTATGATGGAAAAAATCACAAGATTGCCGCGACGTTCGCCAAGGATCCAACCATTGTGGTCAGTTCCAACGCAGGCGGAGTAGTCTCTCAGAGCGGGCCGGTTGTTCTGGTTGAATATGGCGCGGATCAGTCTTTTACCATTGCATCCGATACCGCCAATGGATACCACATCGCC